>Ga0111538_10010594_pt1 | contig 12257 bp, 9 predicted proteins | sample SoiMethybrSBSTD1_FD_79669 | JGI IMG/M metagenome (GOLD analysis project Ga0111538, IMG submission 79669) | Bulk soil microbial communities from a Populus tree surrounding site in Tennessee, USA - Soil MetaG P. TD hybrid SBSTD1 (version 2)... | ecosystem: Environmental > Terrestrial > Soil > Tree...
AAGGACGGAAAAGAATTTTTGAACGATGAGAATTATGTTGCACATGTCGCTACCAGCAGCATCAGGCGCCGCGCGCAATGGCTTCATAAATATCCGAAACACCAGATGCATAACTTAAGGGGCAACATGCAAACGCGTTTACAAAAATTATATACGGAGAAATGGGACGCGGCAATATTCGCACTGGCAGGTCTCGAAAGAATTGATCTGCGACCCGAAAACAGCATCGAACTCAACTGGATGCTGCCAGCGCCTGCTCAGGGAGCAATAATGATCGCCGCAAGAGATAATGATATTGTAATACTGGAATCATGTAAAAAGATCAATGACAGTGAAACCGAATTATGCACCCGGATCGAAAGAAGCTTTTTAAGAGGTTTGCTTGGAGGATGCTCAACACCTGTAAGTGCATACGCGCACATCGCCCAAAATAAAATTCATTTTAAGGGAAACATTTTTTCACCTGATGGATCGAAAAAAGTTGAAATTGAAAGAACTGTACCTGTTGAAGAAAGTGAAGATCTTGGAAAGATATGCTCCGAAGAAGTATTAGCGAATGGTGGAAGAGAAATCAATTTAATGATTCGCGAACAAATGAAAAAAATACCAACAGCATGAAAACCTTCAGGCTGCTTGTGACAAAAAAAATTTCTCCATCCCTTGCACTACAGGCTGGGTTAAGGGGAATAGAAATTCTGGAGAAAGAATTTATTCGTGTAGACCCCATAGTGAATGACCAGCTAAATAAAAAAATAAGCAGTTTGGCAACAGCAAAACATACTGTTGCGTTCACTAGCAAAAATGCCGTATCAGCGATAGCTGTGAACAATAACATTCCGTACGCAGACTGGAAAATATACAGCATAGAAGGAGCAACCAAAAATGAGGTGAGGAAATATTTTTCTGAAGATTCAATAGCGGGAACAGCAAAAAATGCATTAACGCTCGCGGAAGTAATTGAAGATAAAAGTGAAGACAGGAAGATCATATTCTTCTGTGGCAGCAAAAGAATGGAAGACCTGCCTGGTTTTTTATTGTCAAAGAATTTCGATGTAGAGGAAGTAGTTGTTTATAAAACTGAGCTTGTACCCCAAAAAATTATTGATGATTTTGAAGCGGTAGCATTTTTTAGTCCGAGTGCCGTAGAAAGCTTTTTTTCTGCTAATGCCCTCAGGAAAAATGTGATTTGCCTTTCAGTGGGAAAAACAACAACTGAAGCCATAAAAAAATATACAGGTAACGAGGTTATCACGGCTCAGAAGTCATCAGAAGAAAATATTCTTGAACTGGCCATCATACAAAGTAAGCATTAGGAAAAGATATATGAAATTGAAAAATGATCTATTATTAAGGGCACTCAGACAGGAAAAAGTTGAACGGCCTCCCGTGTGGATGATGCGACAGGCAGGAAGATATCTGCCGGATTACATGAAACTGAAAGAAAAGTACAGTTTTTTCGAGCGTTGTCAGAAACCCGAACTCGCCACCGAAATTACTATTCAACCGGTTGAACAGATCGGTGTGGATGCCGCAATAATTTTTTCAGATATTCTGGTGGTTCCACAGGCGATGGGCCTTGAAGTACAGATGGTGGAAGGCAAGGGACCTTTTCTTCCCGACCCTATAAAAAGAATTGATGATCTTAAAAGGCTTAGAAAACCTGATGTTCACGAATCGCTTGGATACGTTTTTGATGCATTGAGCCTCACAAAAAAAACGCTCGACGGCCGCGTGCCGCTGATAGGTTTTGCAGGTGCGCCCTGGACATTGCTTTGCTATATGGTGCAGGGGAAGGGTTCTAAAACATTTGACGAGGCGAAGGCCTTTTGTTTCACCCAGCCCGAAACGGCCCACAGGTTATTGCAGATGATAACTGATACCACCATTGAATACCTGAAGGGACAGGCGAAAGCTGGTGCAGATGTTGTGCAGTTGTTTGATTCGTGGGGAGGATTGCTCAGTCCCGGGGATTTTGAAGAATTTTCTTTGCAATATATCCGGAAAATCATATCAGCGCTTAAAGATGAAGCATTTACTATTTTATTTGCAAAGGGTGCCTGGTTTTCTCTTGACAGCATGAGTAGTACCGGTGCAAATGCGCTTGGCATTGATTGGTGTGTATCGGCTGAACGTGCAAGAACTTTCGCTGGTGATAAAATTACTTTGCAGGGTAATTTCGATCCGGCGAAGTTGCTGTCTTCGATACCGGAGATCAGGAAAGAAGTAAAAAGCATGGTCTCTTCTTTTGGAGTAGACCGTTATATTGCAAATCTTGGTCACGGCATATTACCTAATGTTCCGGTGGATCACGCAAGGGCATTTGTGGAAGCAGTTAAAGAGTATAAAAAATAATTCAAGTAATAATACGATAGATACTAAAACTATATTCTACGCTTACATCCAATCCCTGCAAAACAAAATTTGCAGCGCACTGGAATCCCTTGACGGTAAATCAACATTCATTGAAGATGTATGGGAAAGGCCGGAAGGCGGTGGAGGCATATCGTGTATAATTTCTGAAGGAAACGTTATTGAAAAAGGTGGCGTTAACATCTCTTCAGTACATGGCGAACTGCCACAATTTATGCGCGACGCATTCGGCGTAAGCGGAAAAAAATTTTACGCCTGTGGATTGTCGCTCGTTATTCATCCACGGAACCCATTTGTTCCAACCGTACACGCAAACTGGCGCTATTTTGAATTGTATGATGACGAGGAAAAGGTTATCGACAAATGGTTCGGAGGAGGCTCTGATCTCACTCCCTACTATATTTTTGAGGAAGATGGAAAACATTTTCACGCTACATTAAAAAATGCAATGCAGCCTTTCGGAAATGATCTCTATCCGAAATACAAAGAACATTGCGATAAATATTTCATCAACAAGCACAGGAACAACGAAGCGAGAGGAATCGGGGGCGTTTTTTATGATTACCTGCGCCCTGCCGATGACATGGATGCGGAGCGCCTGCTTGAATTTCAGAAAGCTAATGGAAACGCATTTTTAAACGCATACCTGCCCATTGCAGAAAAAAGAAAAGACATTCCATACGGCGAAATAGAGTTGAAGTGGCAGGAAATACGCAGGGGGCGATATGTTGAATTCAACCTTGTTCATGACAGGGGGACTTTATTTGGATTGAAAACAAACGGAAGAATTGAATCGATCCTGATGAGCATGCCACCACGGGCAAGATGGGAATACAATTACCAGCCTCCGGCAGGAAGCAGGGAAGAAGAACTGCTGGAGTACCTGAAACCCAGGGAATGGGCGTAAAAAGTAAAAAGTGAAATTCGAAAAATATTATATAAATGATCCAACGGCCAAGAATATTACGTAATACGTCATCCATCCGGTCTATGGTGGCTGAAACAGTGCTTACACCTAACGATTTCATTGCACCGTTGTTTGTGATAGAAGGGAAATCGGTGCGTGAAGAAATTTCATCAATGCCCGGTTATTTCCGCGTAAGCCTCGACCTGTTACAAAAAGAAGTAAAGGAATTATATAAGTTGGGCATTAAATCGGTGCTCGTTTTTATCAAGTGCGATGACGAACTGAAAGACAATAAAGGAACTGAGGCCATCAATGACAAGGGATTGATGCAGCGCGCCATTCAAACTATTAAAGCGGCCCAGCCAGAAATGGTGGTGATGACAGATGTTGCGCTCGATCCATTTTCAACATTTGGCCATGACGGTATTGTTGAAGGAACAGAAATAGTAAATGATGCTACCGTAAGCGTGCTCGCTGAAATGAGTGTGAGCCATGCACGCGCAGGTGCGGATATTGTGGCTCCGAGCGACATGATGGATGGACGTATACTTGCCATCCGTGAAGCACTTGAAAAAAATGGTTTCACTAAAACCGGCATCATGAGTTACGGTGCCAAATATGCGTCGTGCCTGTATGGACCATTTCGTGACGCCCTCGACAGTGCACCGGGTTTTGGAGACAAAAAAACTTACCAGATGGATTTTGCCAACAGGCGCGAGGCCATCAAGGAAGTAATGATTGATGTTGGGGAAGGGGCCGATATTGTAATGGTTAAACCTGCGCTTGCATATCTGGATATAATACGTGAGGTAAAAAATAGTGTGACCATCCCAGTTAGTGCATACCAGGTTAGCGGAGAGTATGCAATGATCAAGGCGGCAGCTAAAATGGGCTGGCTGCATGAAGGAAAAGCAATTATTGAAACGTTAACTTCAATTAAAAGAGCAGGTGCAGATCTGATTGCTACGTATTTTGCGAGAGATGCGGTAAAACTTTTAAGTTAGTCCCGGTTATTATTTTATAATTTTTTTTGTGAAGAATTCAATTTCCTTATTCGAACGTGCACAGCTAAGCATTCCCGGTGGAGTAAACTCTCCCGTGCGAGCTTTTAAAAGTGTGGGCGGCACACCGGTATTCATTAAAAATGCAAAGGGCGCATACCTCTATGATGAAGATGGTAAAAGGTATATTGATTATATCAACTCATGGGGACCAATGATCCTTGGCCACGCTTATGAACCTCTGGTTAATGCTATCCAGGAAAAAGTAAAAGATTCAACTTCATTCGGCGCACCTACGGAACTCGAAATTAAAGTTGCTGAACTCATTAAATCAATGGCACCTAATATAGACCTGGTGAGGATGGTAAACAGCGGAACGGAAGCGTGCATGAGCGCCATCAGACTTGCGCGTGGTTATACCGGCAGAAACAAGTTTATTAAATTTGAAGGATGTTACCACGGACATGCTGATGCTTTTTTAGTAAAAGCGGGTAGCGGTTTAGCAACTCTTGGCATACAGGTGGTGCCGGGAGTTACTGAAGGTGTGGCCATAGATACATTAACTGCTCCATACAATGATATTGATGCGATTAAAAAAATAATTGCATTACATAAAAATGAAATTGCTGCCATTATAATCGAACCAGTAGCCGGCAATATGGGTTGCATTTTGCCTCAAAAAGGATTTCTTGAACAACTTCGTAGAATTTGCACTTCTGAAAAAATTGTTTTGATATTCGATGAAGTGATGACAGGGTTCCGGCTGGCAGCAGGAGGAGCACAGGAAAAATTAAAGATCGATGCCGATCTTGTTACATTCGGAAAAGTTATAGGTGGCGGGTTGCCCGTCGGGGCTTTCGGTGGGAAAAAAGAAATTATGAGCCATATTGCTCCACTGGGAAAAGTTTACCAGGCGGGCACATTAAGCGGCAACCCCATTGCGATGATCGCTGGATTCACTTTGCTTAAAACTCTTAAAGAAAATCCGGCTGTTTATGAAGAGCTGGAGAAAAAAGGGAATTACCTCGAGGAGGGTTTACATAGTGTATTAAAAAAATCCGGAAGAGGTTATGTTATTAATCGTCTGGGTTCAATGATCAGTTTGCATTTCAGTGATAAACCCGTGAGAAATTTTGCAGATGCATCTGCTGCAGATAACCAGTTCTTCAATAAATTTTTTCATGATATGCTGGATCATGGAATTTATTTGCCGCCTTCGGCATTTGAATCTTGGTTTTTAAGTAATGCGCTTTCTTATGAAGATCTGGATAAGACAATAAAGGCAGCAGAGAAATCTTTGATTTAGTTTCTTTCTTCGCTGATCCTGCCTGCGGCAGTATGACACTTTTTGAAAAACTTAGTTTCCACGAATTAATTAATGCAGTAGTAATTCACAAGGCTTAAGCCCTGTGTGCTTTTTAAATGCAGTTGAAAAATGCGAAATAGAAGAATATCCCAGCATCATGCTCACTTCAGTTACGCTTAATCCCTTTTCATACAGAAGATAACGGGCGTGCTCCATACGCTGGCTCTGGTAAAAGTCAAAAATAGTTGTTCCGAAAAGCTCCTTGAATCCTTTTTTCAGATAACATTCATTGATAGCCGCTTTGCGGCTCAGCTCCTTGATCGTTATCGGTTCGCCGATATGCTGAAGTAGAATTTCCCGTGAACGAACGATCTTTTCCCTGTCATTTTCATTGGTCAGGAACTTACACTGGAAACTTTCAATGTCTTTATCACCCAGCATACATTCGAGGCTATAAAGCAACAACATCTGGGTTTGAGCATTGATATATATATTTTCGAGGCTATCGTTATAATTGTGATTGAGCAGCGCTTCAAGTACCATCGAACTTCTACCGCAAATGGATAAGATCTTTGAAAACGATGAAGGGTGGCGGAAGTTGAGGATGTCGTCAGTTAATGTATTAACTGGTTTGCTTACTCTTGCAAACTGTGAAAGGTGAAGATTAGAGAACTTGAAACTGAGTACATCGATCGTACCAACCTTATTTATACAATTATTCAGGCTGTTGTGTTTGCAGTCACCACAATTGGCCTCCTGTTGGTTACAATAAACATTCCCTGTAACACAAAATTTAAGTTCAAGATAATTTTCCTTGGGAGATCCTTTTTTAAAATGATACACCATCATCCCGGTATCATCCATGTTCCACTGAGGGTTTCTCTGGTATCTTTTTATAAAATACTGAACCGATCCGGGTATCTGGCGCTCCTTTTCCTGCAGCAATACCATCTGGTCGTGCATTATAGGCTGTTTATAGGCCAGGGTAAGTATATCAGGAGGTTGAAACACGTGGGCAAATTTACGTTCCAACAATGAAAATACCTAAATAAAGGGTTAATCGAAACTTTGGTTGCTTAAGGCAGCCAGCTTGATAATGTGGTTAAACTGTTCAGGAGTAAGGTCGTTATAAAAAAAGTAAACGGGATCTATGCGCTGATTATTTTTATGGACTTCATAATGGCAGTGAGGACCGGTGCTTTTGCCGGTGTTTCCTACATATCCTATCACTTCACCCCGGTTCACCCTTTCGCCTACTTTAACTTTAACCCTGTACATATGTCCATACAGCGTTTCATAACCGTACCCATGGCTGATCACTACATGATTGCCATATCCATTGCCGCTGTTGCCGGCGATCTTCGCCACCCCATTGGCAGTAGCATAGATCGGTGTTCCCTGTGGCGCAGTAAAGTCGAGTCCCGCATGAAACCGCGGTGTCTTGTAAATCGGATCGATCCTGTAACCATAACCTGAGGCAACCCTTTTCAGATCGGAGTTGCTTACCGGCTGAATGGCAGGCGTGCAGGCGAGCAGCTGTTCTTTGTTCTTGATGAACTCATTCAGCTGTTCGTAGCTTTTATCCTGGAATGTCATCCTCCTTTCAATTTTATCCAGTGTATTCATCACCGATTCTTCAAGTTCAAACCGGTCGAGGCTCATCACAAGCCGTATTTCTTTCTGCTGTGCAATTTCTATCAGGCGCGCACTGTCGGGAATAGGATTCGCCTCAAATATGGCCCGGTAAACTTTGTTGTCTCTTTCTTCCAATACTTTCATCCTGTCCTGCAGTTTCTTTGCTCTTTCATCGAGCACGAGATAATTCTCTCTCAACACTTCGTTCTGCTGCTGTAGTCTTTTTTCATTGGCAGAAGGAAAATAGCGGTATGCTATGGATACTATAATGACAGCGGTGACAAGCGCGGCGGATAAAAAGCCCAATATCCCGAGAAGTTTCACGCGCAGAGGAGTCTCAAGCTTCTCATAGCGCAGTGAATTGGTATTGTAGTAGTATTTGACTTTTTTCATCGAATATTTCGCCTCAATGCGGTGCACGTATTTCCGTAATTTTGCCCCACTTTATTGATATCCAAAATAAACAAAAATTATCAATAGCCTCAATCAGCATTTACAATTGTTTCGTATATGATGAAAAGCGCAGAGATCCGTCAACAGTTTTTAGATTTTTTCAGGTCAAAGGATCATGTAATAGTACCCTCTGCGCCCATCGTAGTTAAAAACGATCCCACACTCCTTTTCACCAATGCTGGTATGAACCAGTTCAAGGACTATTTTCTTGGAAATAAAAAACCTGAGCACCGACGGGTAGCGGATACCCAAAAATGTTTACGTGTAAGCGGCAAGCATAACGACCTGGAAGAAGTGGGTGTAGATACTTATCATCATACGATGTTTGAAATGCTCGGCAATTGGAGCTTTGGCGATTATTTTAAAAAAGATGCAATAGCATGGAGCTGGGAGCTACTTACTGAAGTATATAAACTGGATAAAAATAAATTATATGTAACCATTTTTGAAGGAGACGTGAAAGAAGGATTACCCGAAGATACAGAAGCATATAACGAATGGCTGAAATATGTTCCGGCAGAAAGGATACTGAAAGGAAATAAGAAAGATAATTTCTGGGAGATGGGTGATACGGGCCCATGCGGACCATCATCGGAGATCCATGTTGATTGCAGAAGTGAGGAAGAAATAAAAAAGATAGAAGGAAGAACCCTGGTCAATAAAGACCACCCGCAGGTAATCGAGATCTGGAACAATGTATTTATTCAGTTCAACCGGTTAAAAGACGGCTCGCTGCAATCACTACCGGAAAAACATGTTGATACCGGATTGGGGTTCGAGCGACTCGTTCGCGTGATACAGGGCAAGCAAAGCAATTACGACACCGATGTTTTTTCAGGCACGATAGCCGAAACAGAAAAAATCACCGGAAAAAAATATGATTTCAGCAACAGCAAACAGGCTATTGCTTTCAGAGTGATCGCAGACCATGTACGTGCCATTAGTTTTACTATTGCCGACGGCCAGCTTCCCTCAAACACCGGCGCAGGTTATGTTATCAGGAGAATTCTCCGGCGCGCAGTGAGATATTATTATTCCGCCCTTGAGTACAAAGAACCCTTATTACATAAGCTCATACCTGTAATTGCAAATCAGTTCGAATATGTTTTCCCGGAATTGAAAGAACAATCAGATTTTGTTTCCAGGGTGATAAGAGAGGAAGAAGAAGCTTTCATGCGCACACTTGCCAAAGGCATCACTTATTTTGAAGAACACATCAGCAACCTCGACAGCCGGGTAATATCAGGTGCATTTGCCTTTACACTTTTCGATACTTACGGATTTCCTATCGATCTTACTTTACTTATGGCAAAAGAAAAAGAGTTTGATGTGGACATGCAGGATTTTCAAAGATCATTGTCCGAACAAAAGAACCGCAGCAGGGCCGCGACAACAATAGATACCGAAGACTGGATCGTGCTAAATAAAAGCGAAAAGTCAAATTTTGTCGGCTACAACGACTTGCTGGTGGAGACGAATGTCCTTAAATACCGCAAGGTTAAAACAAAAGGAAAGGAACAATACCAGCTTGTGCTCGAAACTACTCCATTTTATGCTGAAAGCGGTGGGCAGGTTGGAGATAAAGGAACTTTGCAATTTGATGATGAGGAAATAGATGTTACGGATACGAAAAAGGAAAACAACCTGATCATTCATTTTACTGATACCCTTCCTGAAAAAATTGACGAACAGGTTACTGCTGCTGTAGATTTTGAATCACGTTTAAACATAACCTATAATCATACAGCCACTCATCTGTTGCATGCGGCACTGAGAAAGGTGCTTGGCAATCATGTTACACAAAAAGGCTCGCTTGTTTCTCCCGACATACTGAGGTTCGACTTCTCTCACTTTTCAAAAGTTACAGATGATGAGGTTAGAAAGGTAGAAATGATGGTGAACCAAAAGATAAGGCAGAACATTCCGGTTGTTATTAAAGAGTTGCCGAAGGAGGAAGCATTGAAACTCGGTGCTATGGCATTGTTTGGAGAAAAATATGGCGAAATGGTACGCGTGGTGATCATAGACCCCGATTATTCCGTTGAGCTGTGCGGCGGAACGCATGTAGCACATACGGGAATGATCGGAGTTTTCTCGATCATTTCTGAATCTGCTGTTGCTGCCGGTGTCCGCAGGATTGAAGCGTTAACGGGATCTGTAGCGATGCGATATATTGGCGACAGGATCGGGCAGTTCAAATACATTAATGATTTATTGAAAACAAGGGATCCCCTCAAAGCGATTGAGAAATTGCTGGAGGATAAAAGCACACTGGAAAAAAAGCTCGAGGGTATGGAGGCAAGACAGCTTGTGCAGTTACGAAATGAATTGCTGCAGAAGGATGAGATTGTGAATGGAGTGAATTTTATCGGTGATATTGTTGAAGTAGGTAATCCTGATGCGCTTAAGAAATTATGTTTCGATCTGAAGAGTAAGCTTAATGATTATGTTGCTGTTCTTTGTGCCAATATCGGAGGTAAACCTTTTGTAGCTGTTGGTATTTCTGATTCTGTTATTGCCGCCAGGAAGCTGGATGCTGGGAAAATTATTAAAGATGTTGTTGCTCCGCTTATTAAAGGAGGTGGCGGGGGTCAGAAGAACCTGGCTACTGCCGGCGGGCAGGACGCGGGGAATTTAAACCTGGTTATCGGGGCGGTGAAGAAATTGATTTAAAGCCAGCAAATAAACATCTCTGATCCTCCATAATTTAACAATTCCGAAATATTTCGTATTTCCAAAAACTCCCCTATATTTGAAGTACGAAGACCAACGTAGTTTAAAACCTAATAAAATGCCCGGCATGAAAAAATACATATTAAGTGCATCATTTGCACTTCTGCTTTGTGGATATGCGTCTATGGCGCAGCAAAGTGAAAAGAATCCCGATGCAAAACCTGGTAAGGAGATAACTAAAGACAAGAAAAAACTGAAAGAATATGATGAGATCGTAATTAAAAGAAAAAATCCTGAAAAAAACGCAAAGGTTACAATCGAAATAAAGGATGATGAAATAATTGTGGACGGCAAGCCGATCGATGATTTCAGTGATGAAGAAATAAGCGTACAGAAAAGAGACATTAACAGGTATGCGTACCCACATCCAAAAACACCATTCCGTCTTGAACATGACGAATGGTCAAGGGATTTCAATGATGATTTGGGGGGGGACTTTGGAGGTGACTTATATGGCGATACTGGCGAAGACAGGCCATTTCTCGGTGTAACTACCGAAGGCACATCTGAAGGTGCAAAGGTTCTCAGTATATCTGAAAACAGCGGAGCCGCGAAGGCAGGGTTGAAAAAAGGTGACATCATCACAAAAGTGAATGATAAAACCGTATTTGACCATGAGCAACTTTCAAATGCGATCTCCGAATTGAAGCCTGATGACAAAGTAAATATAACCTACAAAAGAGATGGTAAGGAAAATAAAACAACGGCAATACTAGGCAAAAGAAAAAGCGCCCAGACCCTTTATGGAGCAGACGGTCCTCCCATGGTCTTTAATTTTGATGGCGATGGAATGGGTGATCTGTTCCAGAATGAACATGAACGTCCAAGGTTAGGATTGAAAGTGCAGGATACGGAAGACGGCAAGGGTGTTAAAGTCCTTGAAGTTGTTGATGAATCTGCCGCAGAAAAAGCAGGCATTAAAGAGAATGACATCATCACTTCATTTGAAGGTAAACAAATAACCAGTGCAACTGAGCTCGCAAGAGCATCGCGTGAGGCAAAAGATAAGGCATCTATGAAAGTGCAGTTGAACCGCAATGGAAAACCGCAGACAATAGAAGTAAAAGTGCCAAAAAAGTTGAGGACAGCAAATCTTTGATCCTCAATATGATTGATTTTTAGTTTAATTACTCTCGAAAGCCGCTTTTCTTTAAAAGCGGCTTTTTTTGGTACTTTTGACCCCTTAAATAATTTGATAATCAAATCTGAAACTGCATTGGATAGGGGGTATGAAACGGTAATAGGCCTTGAAGTGCACGCCCAGCTGCTAACAGCAAGTAAATTGTTCAGTGGCGACAGCAGCGCTTTCGGAAGTGAACCCAATACCAATATATCACCCATTACGCTGGGCCATCCCGGCACATTGCCTTTATTGAACAAAAAAGCCGTGGAATATGCCATAAGGCTTGGCCTTGCATGCCATTGCGAAATCACCCGTTCAAATTATTTCGCCCGCAAGAATTATTTCTATCCCGACCTTCCGAAAGGTTACCAGATATCTCAGCATACCACGCCTGTTTGTGTGGGTGGTTATATGGCCATCAAAACGGCGGAAGGAGAAAAAAAGATCCAGCTAAACCGGATTCATCTTGAGGAAGACGCTGGTAAAAGCCTGCACGACATAGATCCTGAAGCAACTTGCGTTGATTATAACCGTGCCGGCGTTGCGCTGGTTGAAATTGTAACAGAACCTTGCCTTTCCAGCGGTGATGACGCGTATGCCTACCTTATGGAGCTGCGAAAACTTTTAAGATATCTCGGCGTTTGTGATGGCAACATGGAAGAAGGCAGCATGCGCTGTGACGCAAACGTTTCTATGCGTAAAAAGGGTGATAAGAAACTAGGTACGAAG
>Ga0111538_10010595_pt1 | contig 12256 bp, 12 predicted proteins | sample SoiMethybrSBSTD1_FD_79669 | JGI IMG/M metagenome (GOLD analysis project Ga0111538, IMG submission 79669) | Bulk soil microbial communities from a Populus tree surrounding site in Tennessee, USA - Soil MetaG P. TD hybrid SBSTD1 (version 2)... | ecosystem: Environmental > Terrestrial > Soil >...
CGATCACGACGACGATGCCCGCGAACAGGACGGCGCGACCCGACGTGTCCAACGCGGTCAGCGTCGCCTCGCGCACGTCGCGGCCGCCGCCGCGTTCGAGCCGGAAGCGGTTCAGGATCAGCAGCGCGTAGTCGATGCCGACGCCGATGCCGATCATCGCCGCCAGCTGCGGCGTCCAGTCGACGACGTCGAGCACGCGAGTACCGACCACGGCCATGATGCCGAGCGAGACGATCATCGCGAACAGCGCGTTGACCAGCGGCAGCCACATCGCGACGAGGCCGAGCGTCAGGAACAGCACGCCCGCCGCGACGAGGATGCCGATGATCTCACCGGCGCTGCCCTGCTGGGCGTTCGCCCAGTGGATGATGTCGCCGCCGAGCGCGATCTGCACGCCGTCCTTGCCGTCGAGCGCCAGGGTGTTCTCCGTCATCTCCTTGACGGCCTTCACGTCGACGTCGCCGCCGCCCTTCTTGAACTGGATCTGCGCGAACGTGATCGTGCCGTCCTTGGAGACGGGCGCGCCCTCGGCGAACGGATCGCCGACCGCGAGCACCTCGGGCGACTTGGAGATCTCCTTGCGTGCGGCCTCGATCGTCGGCTTGTTCGCGGCGTCGAGGACGTTCCCGTCCTTGACCGAGAACACCACGCTCGCGGTGTCGCCGGACTGCGAGGGGAACTTGTCCTTCAGCGTGTCGTAGGCGTGCTGGGACTCGGTGCCCGGGAGCTTGAAGTTGTTGGCGAAGTCGCCGGCGGCGGCACCCCACAGCACGGCGAACAGGAGGAACGCGCCGACCCAGAGGCCGAGCACGGTACGGCGCCGGTCGTGGCACCAGGCGGCAAGCTTGCGCATGTCTCGGACGCTAGGGGCGGATCGCGGCCACCTCTGGGGGGCTACCCGTACTCCCGTACGCCGGGTGTCCGCAGTCTTGTAGACGCCCGCGGCGCGCACCGGTAGCGTCGGCACAGGCGATCGACGTGGTCCTCCAGGACCAGCCACCCGCGAGAGCGGAAACCCGCTCGACCCCGTCCGGTAGCGCGGTCGCGATCCAGTGCGTCGCCTCGATGGCGGGCACGCTGATCGGCGAGGCGCTCGGGTCCACGCTGCCCGCCAAGCTCGTGGTCGGCTGTCTCGGCGCGCTGATCGGCGCGTTCCTCACCGCGCCCGGCCGCAATCGCCGCCGCCGGATCGTCGCGGTCGCGATCCTGATCGCGCTCATCCACCTGTTCCGGCGCGCGGGGGACGCGCTCGCGGCCGAGCGCCGCGGCTGGGTGCCCGCCAACTGGGCGGTCGTCGGGCTCACGGCGGCGGTCGGCTTCGCGGGTGGGAGCGCGGTCACGACCGTACGTGGCGGGTGGGACACCACGAGCGCGGTGAGCGTGCCGCAGGTGCGTGGCGAGACGCGGGCGGCAGCGCTCGGGATCCTCGACGACGCCGGACTGAGCGCCGCCGCCGGATCCGAGCCGTCGGAGTCGATCCCCGAGGGATCGGCGACCCGAACCGACCCGCCCGGCGGCGCGACCGTCGATGACGGCGCCCGCGTCACGCTGTTCATCTCGACCGGACCGCCGGGTGCGACGCTCGAGCTCCCGGACGTCACGGGCAGCAGCCGCGACGAGGCGCGGTCGATCCTGCGCGATGCCGGCGTGCGATCACGCGTGCGCACGGAGGCGTCGGCGACGATCGCGGCCGACCACGCCACGCGCACGGTCCCGCCCGCGGGCACGACCGTTGACCGCGGCGCACGGGTGACCCTGCTGATCTCGACCGGGCCGGCCGCGCAAACCGTTGAGATCCCCGACGTCCGCGGCCGGTCGCGCGCGGACGCCTACGCCGCGCTCGAGAACCTCGGCCTGAAGGTGGAGGGTGCGACCGAGGCGTCCGACTCGGTCGCGGAGGGCGCCGCGACGCGGACGGATCCGGTGGCCCGCGCGGTCGTCGCCGAAGGCAGCACGGTCACGGTGTTCATCTCGTCCGGCCCGCCGCCCCTCCGGGTGCCGCGGGTCGTGGGCCTCGGCGTCGGTGATGCCCAGGACGCGGTGGAGGCCGTGGGCCTCAGATGGACGGCCAAGCGCGTAGAGTCGGCGGAGGTGCCGGACGGGAACGTCATCGACAGCAATCCCGACGGGGGACAGGAGATCGAGCCGGGCGGGACCGTCGAGCTGATCGTGAGCTGTGGGTCTCCCTGCGTCGACTGATGCGACGGCTCTATCTGCTGCGGCACGCGAAGTCGAGCTGGAAGGAGTCGGGAATTCCCGATCACGACCGCCCGCTCGCGTCGCGCGGGCGGAAGGCGGCCAAGGCGATGGCCAAGCATCTGCGCGAGCAGCGCGTGCGGCCGGATCTGGTGCTGTGCTCGTCGGCGACCCGCGCGCGCCAGACGTTCGAGCGGCTCGAGCCGCTCAAAGCGCGTGAGGTCCACATCGAGCGCGAGCTCTACGGTGCCGATGCCGCGACGCTGCTCGCGCGCCTGCGCGACGTGCCCGAGGGGGTCGGCTCGGTGATGGTCATCGCCCATAACCCGGGGCTCGAGGATCTGACGCGCGTGCTGGCGCGCAGCGACGGCGACCTCGGGGACAAGTTCCCCACCGGCGCGCTGGCGACGCTCGCGTTCAGCGACCGCGAATGGGCCTCGCTGGAGCGAGGCACCGCCGAGCTCGTTGACTTCGTCAGGCCGCGCGAGCTTCCTGGCTAGCGTCGAGCTGCGGGTCCGGGCGGTAGTCGACCGACTCCAGGACGCGCACCTCGCTGCCGCAGTCGTCGCACACGATCACGTACTGCAGCTGCTCCGTGGCAGCCGCGTACCGACCCTGGCCGGAATGGAATCCGGCATGGTCGCAGGGATCCATGACGCCCTAAAGTACCCGCAAAGGCGGCGGATTCACCGAGGACGCAGCTCGCCGCTCGCCAGCACCTCGAACGTCGCGACGGTGTTGTCGCCCGCGTGCAGCGAGGACGGCGGGACGAGCGCGGCGTAGCGGGTGCCGTAGGCGCGCGTGGTCTGGGCGATGCGGCCGTTGACGGCGACCGCGAGCACGCTCCCGGCCGGCGCGCGGCCGGTGATGAACGACGGCAGGAGCGGCGACTCCGGGTCGACCTCGACGGTGCGCCCCGCACCCTCCACGGAGCGGCCGATCAGGTCGGGCCGCGGGCCGATCCCGTAGATCCCGTCGCGCAGGAGCCGCGCCTCGACGGCGTCGCGTTCGCGGCGCTGCGCCTCGATCGTCGACAGTCGTTCCGTCAGCACCGGCGAGCCCTGGTGCGAGACGTCGATCCCGGCGTCCGGGTCGACCGGCCGCTCGCCGGCCGGTACGCCCTGCGCCTTCCACGGCAGCGAGACGCCCGCCGCCTTGGCGATCGTCGGCAGCACGTCCATCGTCCGCACGGCGCTGCCGTCGATCCGCCCCGACGTCTGCCCGGGCAGGTGCACGAAGAACGGCACGGGCGCGATCGCGCCCGCGTTCTGCGGCTCGATCGGCCGCTTGGGCTCGCCGCTGACGAACGCCGAGCCGTGGTCGGCGGCGACGACGAGCACCGCGTCGTCGGGCACCACGTCGAGCAGCCGCCCGAGCAGCCGGTCGACGTACTGGACCTGCAGCACGTGCCGTTGGAACTCCTGGTCGACCTGCCACTGCGGGCCGACCCAGCCCTGCCGAGCGAGGCCGAGGTAGCCGTTCCCGGGCGTCGGGTACTGCTTGCCGTCGGGCAGGAACCGCCACGGCCCGTGCGGGAGCGTCGAGTGCAGGAAGACGAGCGGCGGCCGTGAGCCCGCCCGCTTCAGCGCCGCGATCGCCTTCTCCCACCCTGTCGTCGCGTCGTCGCGGTGGAGGCGGGCGATCACCTCTGCGCGCACGTCCGCCCCGCTCGTGAAGCCGTCGTCTTCGAAGTCGTGTTCGAAGCCCTCCCACACGCGGTCGATCGCCGGCAAGCCCGCGCGCAGGTCCTCCGGGTACAGCTGCTGCTTGACGACGATCTCGAGGTCGGACTCGAGGGCCGTCAGGCGGTCCCAGGTCCCCGGCCGCGTGCTCCCGCACACGCGCTCCGGGCAGATTGCGGTGATCGGCTCGACCACCGTCAGCCGATGGCTGCGCTCGAACAGCGTGAACAGGCTGCGGGGGTAGTCGCGCGTCGTCGGCAGCGCGCCCTCGGGCGGCCGCGAGCCGGTGAGCTGCGCCGGCACCGCGCCCGCCGTCATGTCGTCGACCGTGGTGGCGTTGCGGTACCAGGTCGACTCGCGCGCGAGCCGGGCGAAGTTGGGGAACAGCCGCGCGTCGATCTTCCCGTCGGTCCCCAGCAGGGTCGACAGCGGCAGCTCGTCGAGCACGACGTGCACGATCGGCGTGCTCGACCGGGCCGGGCCGGCCACGGCACCGCCGGCCTCGCTCGGGAACAGCAGCCCGCGCACGGGAGAGACGACCAGGAACAGCACCAGGACCACGACCGGCGCGACCGCGACCAGCGTCGCGAACGAGCGCACACCGCTCACGCGCGCGTACAGGTACGCCGCGCCCGCCCCCAGCGCCACAGCGACCGGGATCGCGAGCGCCGAGCCGCCGAGCAGCTCGCCGACAGGCGGGAGGACGAACGCCGCCACGAGCAGCGCCACGAACACGAGCAGCGCACCCCAGCCGAGCTCCGGGCGCAGCTTCCCGAGCCCCCACGCGATTGCCGCGAGCACGAGCGGCGGCACCAGCGTGTAGCCGAACGCCAGCAGCAGGATGTCGCCGGACGTGCTTCCGCGCGCGACGAAGAACTCCGCGTTGCGGCCGAGCAACTGGAACAGCGGCTGCGCGAAGGCGAGCGCCCACAGCCCTCCCAGGTGGAGGGCCGCGCGCGGGAAGGTCACGCCAGGGGGCGTGCCTCGTACAGCGTCCGGGTCTCGGACACCGGGCTCTTCTGATCGATCGTGAATCGCTCTGCGAGTGCGCTCTCGAAGACCGCTGCGTCGTAGTCGGGGTTGCTCCCGTCGCGCTTGCCGCTCAGGAGCCGCTCCACCTGGGAGTCCTGGCGGTCGGGGAACTCGATCACCAGCGCGGTGTCGAGCGACCGCAGCCAGTCGAGGAACTCTCGCACCGGCACGTTGCCGGTGATGCAGACGTGGTGCACGACGGCCAGGCACAGGGCCAGGTCGGGCGTGCCGCGGTGCTCGAGCGACGCCCGCTCGCGCCCCCGCCAGCCGAGGTCCGGCGACGGGTCGGTGACGCTCATGACGAGCGGCAGGATGTCCTCGCGGCCCTCCTCGCGCAGCGCGCGGTAGGTGGCGTCGACGGTCGCGTGGTCGGCGTCGAACGCGACGACGAGGTCGGAGTTCTCGGCGGCGATGCGAGAGTAGCGGCCGTCGTTGCAGCCGACGTCCCACGCGATGCCGACGCGGCGCCGGCCGGCCGCGGCGCGCACGAAGTCGGCCTTCGCGCCCGCCGACTGCTCGTCGTAGGTGTTGACCTCGCCGTAGCTCGTCCAGGCCGTCTCGCCGGCCTGCCACTCGAGCCGCCGGACGAGCTTCTCCATCTTGCCGAAGTTCGCCGCCAGCAGCTCCTCGCTGAACCCGGCGCGCTTCATCTCCTGCTTGACCTCGCGGCCGCCGCTCTCGCCGTAGCGCGACTCCATCTTCGCGTGCAGCAGGACGTTGGACATCACGCCCTTCTTGAAGCGGTCGCCGGCGAACACGGCGCGCGCCTCGGCGGGGGAGATCCCGTCGATCGCGCCGCGCAGGAGCGGGTGGAACGGCAGGTCCTTGTACGCCTGGAACATCAGCGGATACAGGAACTGCATGCAGAACTGGCGGTAGCCGATCCAGGGCTCGCCGGGCCGCAGCTTCTCGAACGAGCCGACGTCGATGAAGACCGGCCGCGTGCCCTTGAACTGGATGTTGTACGGCGTCGCGTCCTTGACGGCGATGCCGGCGCGCAGCCCCCGCTGGTTGAGGTCCAGCTGGAGCAGCGCGGCGTCCTTGAGCATCGAGAACGGCCACTCGTACGCATACGAGATGAACGGCACGCGCTCATGGCGAAGCACGCCGGCAGTCTCGCCGGCGAGGAGCTGTGGGGCAGCATCCACCGTCGCGGGCTCGGTGGCGACCACGCGGCCTTCGTCAACGAGCTCCGGCCAGAGCTTGGAGCCGCTGAGCGCCTCCCAGTCCTCCCAGCCGGCACGGCTCAGCACGCGGAATACGCCTTCCGCGTTGACGAAGACGCGACTCTCGTGGTCGCGGAACGAGCCGGGCTCGGCGGTCAGTGTTCCTGTTCCGGCTCGGGCTGGGGCTTGCGGATCCGCAAGAACGTCAGGAGCCGCCGCCAGTAGAACTTCGCCGTCACGGCGATAGCGGCCACCCCGCCAACCACGAGCTGGACCAGCATGCTGCCGGTTCCCGGGTCTAGATAAGCCAACACTCGACGACACGGTACACAGTCGGGTAACAAGTCGCGCCGCCGGCCGTGATCTGACACGGCGGGTTATCGCACCCGCAAGTGCGGTTTTCCGCCGCCTGGCGGGGGGTTGGCCGAGGCAAAGAGGAGGGGTGGCGCAGCGTGGGACGCGGGGCATCCCCCATGGTTCGGAACGCCCCGTCGGACGATGCTTCAGCCATGTCGATCAAGCCCAACATGACGCAGCGCGACCTGGTCCAGCTCGCCGTCCTGATGTGCGGCGATCGTCCCGGTGAGAAGTACCGCCGGCCGGGCAAGGGTGCTCAGAACTCGAGCAACCTCGACCCGACCCGCGGCTTCAATCGGTAGCGGCGCGCCGCCTAGCGCGGCAGCAGCACCCGGTTGATCACGTGGATGACGCCGTTGGACGCCATGACGTCGGCGGTCGTCACCTTCGCGCGGTTGACGAACACGTCGCCCCCGCGCACGCGGAACCGCACGCGCTTGCCGTTCAGCGTCTTCGCGCCCTTGCGCTTGACGACCTTGGCGGCGGGCAGCTTCTTGGCCACCACGTGGTAGAGGAGCACGCTCTTCAGCTTCGCCTTGTTGCGCGCGAGGGCCTTGAGCGTGCGCTTCGGCACCTTGGCGAACGCGGCGTCGGTCGGCGCGAACACCGTGTAGGGGCCGGGCTGCTTCAGCGCGCTGACAAGCCCCGCGCGCTTGACGAGCTTCGTCAGCGTCGTGAACTGGCCGGCGGCGGTCGCCGTCTCGACGATGTCCTGGTTCTGCCGCGCCGACGCGGGGGCGGCGGCGATCAGCGCGACGGCTGCCGCGAGCAGGAGGGCCTTCATGACGTCACCGGCCGGCGGGCGGTGTCGGCGCGGCTGCCGGCGAGCGCTGCGATCCCGTACAGCGCCGCGATCCCGACGAGCCCGTAGACGACTCGGCTCGCCAGGTTCGTGGCCCCGAACTCCTCGCCGAAGATCCAGGCCACGAGATCGAACTCCGCGATGGCGACGAGGCCCCAGTTGAGGCCGCCCACGATCAGCAACGTGGCGGCCAGCAGGTCGAGCTTTTTCATAACGGTCCACCTCCTGTATAGGTTTTGTCCAAGTACGCGATGGAATGTAGCGTCGCCGGCGAGGTCTGTCAAGGTCTTGTATAGGTCGTGTATGGTTCCCGACCGTGCAGCTGCGGATCGGAGAGCTGAGCCGGCGATCGGGAGTGAGTCCCGAGCTCCTGCGTGCCTGGGAGCGGCGCTACGGCCTGCTGCGACCCGAGCGCACCGCGGGCGGGCTGCGGCTGTACTCGGCCGCGGACCTCGAGCGCGTACGCGAGATGCAGCGTCACATCGGCGAAGGCGTGGCGGCGCGCGAGGCGGCGGATCTCGCGAAGCAGCCGCCTGCGCGGACGAGCCGTGAGACGACCGGGGTGCCCGCGGCGGCGCGGGGCGATCTCGCCCGCGCGACGGAGGCGTTCGACGAGACGGCCGCGCAGGCGCTCATCGACGAGCTGCTTGCGCGCACCACGATCGACACGCTGCTGTCCGACGTCGTCATCCCGTTCCTCCGCGAGCTCGGGGATCGGTGGGAGCGGGGTGAGGTCTCGATCGCGCAGGAGCACTTCGCCTCCAACCTGCTGCGGGGCCGGTTGCTCGGCCTCGCGCGCGGGTGGGGACGCGGGACCGGTCCGCGCGCGCTGCTCGCGTGCCCGGAGGGCGAGCACCATGACCTCGGGCTGATCGCGTTCGGCCTCGCGTTGCGCGAACGCGGGTGGCGGATCGACTATCTGGGCAGCAACACGCCGGTTGCGAGCATCGCGGAGGCGGCGGAGGCGATCGAGCCGGAGCTGCTCGTGCTCAGCGCCGTCACGGCCGAGCCGCTCGAGCGGCTGCCACCGATGACCGCGCGCTGGGTCGCGGTCGCGGGCGCCGGTGCGCGCGACGTCGAGGCCGACTTGGTGCTCACCGCCGACCCGGTCCGCGAGGCCGACCGGGTCACGGCGCTGCTGGCATAGCCGGCCGCACCGCCGTCGGCCTGTGGCCGGCGATGTCCTGGCTCAGCGGCGACTCGCTGGTGCCAGCGCCCAGCGCGGCGCGAGCCACAGCGCAGGCGCGGCGACGAGCGCGGTGGCGCCGAGCGCGAGCGCGGCCACGCCGATCGAGTCGAGCGCATAGCCCCCGAGGAGCGCCAGCGCGGCGCCGAGCAGCGCCGAGAGCTGGTCGTTGAAGCCGAGGATCTTGCCGCGCTCGGCGGGCGCGGCGGCATCGACGAGCTGCGCGGTCGCGGCGACGAACGACACGTTCCAGCCGATGCCGAGCCCGAACAGCAGCACGGCGGTCGCGACGACGCTCTCGATCCACAGCAGCCCGACGGTCGACAGCGCCATCACGAGCAGGCCGGCGGACAGCGCCGGGCCGCGGCCGATGCGGTCGATCAGCGTCCCGACCACCAGCACGAGCGCGTACATCCCCAGCACGTGCGCGCCGATGATCGGGAACACGTCGCTCTGCGTGTGGTGGTAGTGCTCGACGACGACGTAGCCGCTCAGGTTCATCACCGAGACCATCACGCCGAAGCTGGCGAGCGCGGCCAGCATCGCCGGCCGCACGCCCGGCCGGACGAGGATCTCCCGCAGCGGCGCCGCCGGGCCGGCGTCCTCGATGCCGCCGATCCGCTCGGCGATCACCTTCGGATGGGCGCACCATCAGCACGAGGCCGAGCGCGATCAGGCTGATCCCGCCGGCGGCCAGCCACGGCACGGTCAGCGCGTCGGCGTCGAGCTCCCGGCCCGCGAACAGCGGCCCGAACACCGCCGGGCCGAGGATCGCGCCGAACACCGAGCCGAACAGCACGTAGGAGATCCCGCGCGCCCGGTGCTCGGGCGGGTACATGTCGCCCGCCGCGGTGCGGATCAGCAGCGCGATGCCGCTTGCCGAGCCGGTGAGCAGGAAGCCGAGGATCAGCAGCGGAGTCGAGTCGACGTTCGTCGCCAGCGCCGTCAGCGCGCACCCCGCGGTGGCGAACAGGTACCCGCTGGCGATCACCGGCCGGCGCCCGACGCGGTCCATCATCCGGCCCGCCGGCAGCGCGGTCACCGCGCTCGCCACCAGGAAGATCGCCGGCCCGAGTCCGAGCAGGCCGCGGACGCCGGTCACGAGCACGAACGTCAGCGACGACACGGCGGCGACGAGCTGCAGCACGGCCGAGTACACGGCCATCGTGGTCGCGAGGATCAGCGTGTTGCGACCGACGTTGAGGTCAGTCGATCCGGGGTTAGTCGTCGCAGTCGACATTCACGTAGCCCGACCGGAACGCCGCGGCCTCGCCCGAGGCCTCGTCGTAGGCGTGGCGCCAGACGCAGCCGGTGTCGTTGGTGAGCAGGTGGATCGAGACCGAGGTCTCCGCCGACGTGGTGCGCACGCGATGGATGTCGTCGCGTGGCGGCAGGAGCACGTAGAAGTCGCCCGGCTCCAGCGCCCGCTGCTCGATCCGCTCGACGCGCTCGTTGTAGATCTCCTCGTCCTGGGTGCCGCGATAGAGCCCGACGAGCCCCCACGCGAGGTGGTCGTGGATCGGCGTCGCCGACCCCGGCGGGACGATCAGCGCGAACAGCGTCAGCTCGCGGTCGGCGCCGCGGAACAGGAGCCACTGGCCGATGCCGCCGCCCATTCCGCTGTCCGGATTCGGCTCCTGGAACTCCGCCGGCAGCCAGTCGGGGTCGGCGAGCAGTTCGGCGAAGCGCGGGCGGATCGCGTCGCATGCCGCGGCCGGCGACGCGGCGTCGGCGATCGCCCCGCGCACGTCGCGGATGAAGTCGCGCACCGTCGGCGTGTCGAGGAGATATTCGTCGCCCACCTGAACCGAACCGTACAGTTCGCGATATGAGGAGAACTTTCGCCGTCGCACTTGCGCTTGTGATCGTGTTGATCCCGACGGCGGCGGCGCAAGGGAAGGTGAAGGCGCGCGGGAGCGTCCAGCAGGCGTACGTGACCGGCGCCAAGCGCGGCGCCAAGCTCACGCTCACCCGCAACGGCCATCGTGTGGCGCGCAAGCGCGCCGGGCGGCTGGGGGCGGTCGTGTTCCGGCACGTCAAGCCCGGTCGCTACCGGCTCGCGGGCAAGAAGATCCGGGTCCTGTCGGCTCGCTCGAAGCCGCCGAGCAAGAAGCTCTACCGGCAGCGGATCCCGAACGACGGCTACGGCTACCTGACCACGCGCGACGGCACGCGGCTGGCGATCAACGTGCACCTGCCGTCCGGCGACGGCCCGTACCCGACCCTGATCGAGTACTCCGGCTACGGCTACGCGAACCCGGCCGGCGCCGAGAGCTCGATCAGCCAGGTCGCGAACCTGCTCGGCTTCGCGGTCGTCGACGTGAACATGCGCGGCACCGGCTGCTCGGGCGGCGCCTTCGACTACTTCGAGACGCTGCAGGGGCTCGACGGCTACGACGTGATCGAGACCGTCGCCCGCCAGCCGTGGGTGGCGCACCACAAGGTCGGCATGGTCGGCGTGTCCTACGGCGGCATCAGCCAGCTGTTCGTGGCCGCGCGGCGCCCGCCGAGCCTGGCCGCCATCACGCCGCTGTCGGTGATCGACAACACGCAGACGACGCTCTATCCCGGTGGCATCCTCAACACCGGCTTCGCCCTCAGCTGGGCCAAGGATCGCGTGCACGACGCCAAGCCGGCGTCCAAGCGCGGCGGCCAGAAGTGGGCGCTCGACCGCATCAAGGGCGGCGACAAGACGTGCAAGCGCAACCAGGCGCTGCACGCCGAGGCGGTCGACCTGCTCAAGAAGGTCCGGGCCAACAACTACTACCGGCCGAAGGTCGCCAATCCGCTGTCGCCGGCGACGTTCGTGCGCAAGATCGACGTGCCGGTCTTCCTCGCCTGCCAGTGGACCGACGAGCAGACGGGCGGCCATTGCCCGAACCTCGCGAACCGCTTCACCGGCACGAACCGCAAGTGGTTCACGTTCACGAACGGCGTGCACACGGACTCGCTCGATCCGGCGACGTTCAACCGCTGGTACGACTTCATGCAGATCTACGTGGCGCGGCGGGCGCCGAAGATCCCCGACAACGTGAGGAACCTGGCGCCGGTGATCTACAAGGCGCTGATCGGGGTCGACGGCGTGACGCTGCCCGACGACCCGATCCAGGCGCAGCCGACGCTGGCGGGGGCGCGGGCCGCGTTCGAGGCGCTGCCGCAGGTGCGGATCCTGTTCGACAACGGCGCGGGCGGCCAGCCCGGCCAGCCGTACGCCGGCTTCGAGCGCTCGTTCGCGAGCTGGCCGCTGCCGGGGACGAGCGCGCGCTCGTGGTACCTGGGAGCGGGAGGAGCGCTGACCGATGCCGCGCCGACCGCGACCGGCGCCGACACGTTCACTGCGAACACGGCAGCGCGGCCGGCGACCGACTTCACCGGCGACACCGGCTCCGGCGGTCTGTGGACCGCAACGCCCGACTACGACTGGCGGCCGAACCCGGCCGGCACCGCGCTCAGCTACACGAGCGGGCCGCTCGCGGCGAACACGACGATCGTCGGCCCGGGCGCGCTGTACAGCTTCATCCAGTCGTCGGCGAGCGACGTCGACCTGCAGGTCACGGTCACCGAGCTGCGCCCCGACGGCAAGGAGACGTTCGTGCAGAGCGGCTGGCTGCGCGCCAGCCTGCGCAAGCTCGACGCCCGCAAGAGCACCGAGCTCCAGCCGGTGCTGAGCCTGCGCCGCAGGGACGCCTCTCCGCTCCTGCACGGCGATTTCTCCACCATCGCCGTACCGCTCTACTACCAGGGCCATGTCTACCGGGCCGGCAGCCGCATCCGCGTCACGATCGCGGCGCCGGGCGGGGACCAGCCGGTGTGGGCGTTCGCCAACACCCGCCCG
>Ga0111538_10010596_pt1 | contig 12256 bp, 11 predicted proteins | sample SoiMethybrSBSTD1_FD_79669 | JGI IMG/M metagenome (GOLD analysis project Ga0111538, IMG submission 79669) | Bulk soil microbial communities from a Populus tree surrounding site in Tennessee, USA - Soil MetaG P. TD hybrid SBSTD1 (version 2)... | ecosystem: Environmental > Terrestrial > Soil >...
CAAGACGCTGAACACGATCAATTGCGAGCTCATGGTGAATCCTGCCCAGCTCGCGGACTCGCACACGCTGTTTGTCAGCGGCAACGATGCGGGCGCGAAGGCGACGGTTCGTGAGTTGGTGCAGGCATTCGGCTGGACCGACATCGTCGATCTCGGTGACATCACCACGGCCCGGGCAACGGAGGGGTACCTGCCGCTGTGGTCGTCGTTGTGGCGGCAGTTGGGGACTCTGGCGTTCAACATCAAGGTGGTTCGATAGACGCGCCGATGGATCTCGGGTTGCCGGGAAAGCGGGCGCTCGTGACGGGGAGCACCGCTGGCATCGGCGCTGCTATTGTCCGAAGCCTTGCGTCGGACGCGCGCGGTCGACGAGCAGCCGACATCGGGCTCGTGATCCTGTCTGGCGCATCGAAGTGGTTTGAACTCGTTCCTAATCAGGTGGCGGTAGTCCCTGACATTTGGCATGATGTTCTTTGCGGCCGGGTTGAGAAGAGGGAAGAACCCGTGAAGATCAAGTGCTTCGAATGTGATGCGTTGATCGAGGCAGACGATGCCGACGCCATCGTCGATGCTTTCGTCATCCACGGGCAGGAGAGCCACACTTGGTCATACCCGACGGAAGCGATTCGGAACTACGCCCGCAACTACGCCGACGCGATCGGTCGGCTCACGGGGAGCAAAGAACGGCTGTCTGAGATCGCTGACGTCAGGGTGCGTCCAGTGACCAAGGACTGCATCGACGACTGGCTCCGGTTCTTCGACCATGACGCGTTCGCCGGCAACCCCGACTGGGCCTCGTGCTATTGCCTCGAACCACACATGCCCCCGACGTCCGAACTTCCTGAGCGCGCATGGCGCGAGAGACGGGCCAGCGTGGCCGAGCGACTTCGGGTGGGCACGACCTTCGGGTATCTCGCGTACGTCGGGGGCCGCCCCGCTGGGTGGGTCAATGCCTCACTACGCTCAGAATACGGTCTCTATCAACATGTCGATGCCAACGGACCCGAGCCGACAACCGTAGTTGGCGTGTCGTGCTTCGTCATCGCCCCGCCGTTCCGACGGCACGGTATCGCGTCGGCCCTCCTCGATCGCGTGATCGCGGATGCCTCTGCCCGAGGTGCAGCGTGGGTCGAGGCGTATCCTCACAATCGACCGGAAGAGAGCGCAGCAGGCCATTTCCGCGGGCCTCGGTCGCTGTACGACGCACGCGGATTCGAGCCCATCAGGGTGCGGGACCGTGACACGGTGATGCGTCTGCCAGTTACTCCTGCCCGGCTATCGTCGCACGGAGGCTAGCAACCCCTCGAACGGATCACGCGCGTCGACCAGGCGCACAGAGTCCAGACTCACTTGCGCACCGGCGAGCGACGAAGTAGAACTCTCCAGTCAACGATGGCCAGGTTCCCCGTGCTTGCTGGCGTCGTCGCGTTGGCCGGATGCATGACCGCCTTTGCGCAGCAGAAGCCCGATTTCTCGGGCGAGTGGCAATTGAACCGGCAGGCGTCGACGCTCAGCGCCGCCGTCGCCCCTGTCGCGCAGGCCGGCACGCTGCGGATCGAGCACAAGGAACCCAGCTTCACGTGTCAAATGACCATCGTGTTTGACGGCAAGCCGTTCGAAACGAAATTCGAGAGCCTGTCCGACGGTCGCGAAATTGTCGCGACGCAGCAAGGGCGCCGGATCGTGTCCAGCCTTCGATGGGACGGAAACGCGTTAGTGGCCACGTCGCGAGTCGAGATCCCGAACGGCGAGATGATCATTGCGTTTCGGTACGAACTCGAAAACGGTGGACGCCGGGTTCGAGCCTTGGAACAGCTTCGCGGCGCTGGCCGCGACCAGGACAATGTGTGGGTGTTCGAGCGGCCGTGAACGCTCGATCACGCGCGCACAGCTGTGACGGGCGTTCGCTGCATGCCACACCCGGCCCAGGAGGAGGACGTATGGTGAATCAGATCCGACGGAAGCTTCTGAAGGCTGGCGCCGCAGCGGCGGCGATGGCCGCGACGCCCTCCGTGCTCGCGCAGCAGAGCGGGAAGCCAGAAAGCGGTCGCTTCTATCAGAAAGGGAATGTCCGCATCCGCTATGAGGAGACGGGCTCGGGCTTCCCCCTGCTGCTCATCGCCGGCGGCGGACTGAACGGTTCGACGATCGAGGGCATCCGCGGCGGCAATCCCTTCAACACGATCGAGGCCTTCAAGGCAGAGTTCCGCTGCATCTACGCCGATCTGCGAAACTCCACCGGTCAGTCCACCGGCCCGCTCGACATCGCCCGGCCGTGGGATTCCTACACCGACGACCACCTCGGTCTGATGGATCACCTGGGGATCGACAAGTTCATGGTGCTCGGCTTTTGTATTGCCGGTCCTTTCATCTGGAACCTCATGAAGCGCGCGCCCAATCGCGTCGTCGCGGCAGTACCGGCGCAGCCGGTCGGGTTCCGACCGGAGCTCCCGAACGCCCTTTACGAGAGTCAGATCACGGGCTGGGCCGCGCCACTGGTCAAGCGCCGTCCCGACATCACGAATGAGATGGCCGAGCAATTCCTGGCCAGGATGTTCCGTAGCAACCCTGACTTCGTGTTCACGGTGACGCGCGACTTCGTGAAGAGTTGTCAGACGCCGGTACTGGTTCTCCCAGACGACACCGCGGGCCATTCGTTGACCGTCGCGATCGAGAGCGCGATGCTCGCGCCAAACGGCCAACTGAGCATGTACCCGTGGAAGGACACCCCCGAGAAGATTCCGCTGGCGGTCCGTCACGTTCGCAGCTTCTTGCTGTCGTATCGCCAGTCCTAGAAGGGATCGCACCGCACCCGGCGATAAGCCGGAACGCGATTTGACGCCGTATTGTCACGCGCTTCCACCGATGGTCACGATACGATCCGCGCGGGATTCCGAGGATCAGTGGCTGAACACAACACGCTATCGCGTCGTCGCTTTGTGAAGTCGGTGGCTGCGGCAGCTGGCGCCGCGGCGGTTCCGAGTTACGTTTCAGCGCAGGGTGCGGCGCAGGCGGTTGCCGCGGCCTTGCCTTTGGTGCTGAGGAACACCGCGCAGTTTCCAGGGCTCACTGCCCGCGGCGCCGGCTGGCTGAGATTTCTCTGGGAGAAGGCAACGACCCGGGATGATTGGAGCTCCGCCGGCATTCCGCATCCGTGGTGGGACCGGTACACCGCGCCGGTGGTGTTGAGCTACGGCCGCTTCGACCTGTCGTACTCCGCGTACGGCCTGCTGCTGATGGCGGATCAGACGCCGGCATGGCGGGAGGTCTACGCCCGGATCGCGGATGAACTCGCCAGCCGGTACCCGACCTACTGGGGCGCGGTCGACTGGTTCACGCAGATCGGTGACGATCCCAAGCGCGCCAATTACCCGCCGCCGATCATGGCCCAGATTCCGGAAGCGCTGCGCGGGAAGTACAATCGTTTCGGCTGGACGGCGAATGGCGTCGAGCCCTGGGGACTTCAATCCGATCCGATCGCGGCGGACGGTTATCTGTTTTTTCGCGCCTGGTTTCTTCTGCTGCTGGCCACGCACAAGTACATCTCCGGCGACGATAAATGGGCCCGGCCGTTCAAGGTCACCGGCTATCGCGATGAAACGTTCGAATGGGACATGCACCGCATCGCCGAGCGGCTCGAATCACAATATCGAGCGCATCCCGAAGGACCGCACTGCGAGAACACGAAGATCTGGGTGTTCTGCAACACGGCTGGCGGCCTCGGCATGCACCTGTACGACAAGGTGTTCGGGAAGAACGCGCACCGGGCCTTCGAGAACTTCATCGGCTACATGCGCGAGAATTACATGAAGGTCGGGCCCGACGGGAAGCTGCAATCAGTCACCAGTTACTACGATCCGATTGAGAAGTTCCATTACGGGGCCAGCGCCGCGGCAGGCCTCGGTACAGCACATCTGATGCAGCCGCAGAATCCTGAGCTCGCGCGGCTGCTCTACGAAGGCACGGCCAACGCGCTGGGATGGCACGCGGGGGCTGGGGACATCAGGGCCAATTCCACGGGACTGGTCATGGCCCGGGAATTGGGTGACGACGTGGCCTACGCGCGACTCCGCGCGGCGGCGGAGCGCGAATACGAACCGAAGGTGTTTGGTGAACACCAGGACCAGTTCGGCTGGTTCTTCAACAACAAGGAAGGGTACCCGCGCGGGCAGGGAAGCGCCATGTTGATGGCGGCAGAAATCGCCAGCCCGGGCGACTGGACGCGCGCATTCGAGGCCCGCCATCTGGACAAATTCACCGCGCCGACCGTCGAAGGCATCGAGTTCCCCTCGCTCGGCGTATCCCAGGCGTGGAACGACCGGACCACTGGCACCCTGCACGTCGTGACGTACGCGGCGGCACCAGACAAGCGGGGTGGCGCGACGCGGTGGCGCGTGACGAATCTGCCGAGTGTCACCAACCTCACCGTTCGCGCGAACGGACAACCGTTTACCCGCTTTGCGGCGGTGGGTCCTCGAACGATTGAGATCACGTCCACGATCGATGTCCACCAGTTCGAGATCGTGACCGGCTATCGAGGCGACGGCGCACGAGCGGCGATGGACCCGCCTGCGAAGCCGCGGGCGGTCGCCGCGGCATCATTGCTCGCATCACCCGGCGATGGCGGGGCGGCTCCGAAGCCGCCGGCGATGGGTCCAGGGTGCCCGTGCTGCGCGTGAGCGATCCGATCTACCTCGATTACAACGCGACGACACCGGTGGCACCGGAGGCGGTCGAGGCGATGCTGCCGTGGCTTCGTGAGCAGTTCGGCAACGCATCGAGCTCCCACGTGTTCGGTAAGCCCGCGGCGGTCGCGGTGTCACAGGCACGAAAACAGGTCGCCGACATGATCGGCGCGCACCCCGAAGAGATCGTCTTCACCGGCTGCGCGACCGAGTCAAACAACATCGCCGTTCTGGGGGTCGCAGCGGCACAGGAGCACGCCCTGAGCGTGACACCCGGTGACGCGCGCTCGACGGCAAAGCACCACCTCGTTATCAGCGCGATCGAGCATCCCGCTGTGATGGCGCCGGCGATCTGGCTGCGCGAGCGTGGCTGGAGCGTGACGATCGTTCCGGTTGATAGCACTGGCCGCATTCAGCTCGAACGGCTCGAAGAGGCCCTGCGGCCAGACACCGCGCTCGTCTCGGTGATGCACGCCAACAACGAGGTGGGCACCGTGCAGCCGATTGCCGAGATTGCTCACCTCGCCCGCGCCGGTGGCAGCTTGATGCATACCGACGCGGCGCAGTCCGCCGGCAAGCTGCCGCTGCACGTCGATGACCTCGGCGTCGACCTGCTGACGCTTGCCGGTCACAAGTTTTATGCGCCGAAGGGGGTCGGGGCCTTGTATGTGCGTCGCGGCACGCCCATTCGATCCATCCTGCACGGCGCCGACCAGGAGCGCGGACTGCGGCCGGGCACCGAAAACGTCGCGCTCATCGTCGCACTCGGCGCCGCCGCTGCGCTGGTAACGGCTTCGCTCCAGCCGACGCCGGGCGCGGCCGCGCCAGTCAACGTGTCGATGCTGACCATGCGTGAACGGCTGCATACACGATTACGGGCGGCGATTCCCGGCCTGCTGTTGAACGGCCATCCCGACGAGCGGCTCCCGAACACCCTGCACATCTCGTTTCCGCGCGTGAGCGGGCGCGCCTTGCTCTCCGACGCGGCCGACATCGTCGCCGCCTCGGTCGGCTCGGCCTGTCACTCGCAGCACGACGCAGTCAGCGGCGTCCTGGCGGCGATGGGCCTCGACGCCGCGCGTGCGGCCGGCGCAGTCCGACTCTCGGTTGGACGAATGACGACGGAGGACGAAGTCGACCGGGCGGCGGACGGCCTGATTGCGTCGTGGACGCGCCTCGCAGGCTAGGGCCGCCCGCGCAGTTGCCCGGGACGTCTTCACGAGTCGAATTTCGTGACTTTCGTGGCCCGCGATGGACCAAGGGACGTGCTGGCGACGGTGTCGTCTTCGCCAGCGTTGGCGATCGATGTCCGGTGTGGAGAGCGCATGTCCCGGGTCCTTGTTGCTGTACTGCTCGTACTCGCGAATGTGGGAACCATGCTCGCGCAGGAACCAGCCCGTCTTCGCGTCGAAGTCCGCAGTGAGGACGGCCCGGCTCGTGATGCCGATGTCGTCGTGAACGGCCTGACCCAGAGAACGGACGCACAGGGGATTACCGTCTTTACAGTAGCGGCAGGGCGTGTGGAAATCGTGGTTGTCAAGAGTGGCTTCGCACCGGCCTCCGCGTCCGTCGATTTGACGCCTGGTCAGGACCAGCCAATCACCATCGACCTGACTCACGTCGCATCGGTCGAGGAACACATAACGGTTTCGGCGACGCGCACCGATCGCGGCATCGAAGATCAGCCGTTGCGAGTCGAAGTCGTCGATCAAGAAGAAATCGAGGAGAAAGCCATGATGACGCCCGGAGACGTGGTCATGCTCCTCAACGAGACCGGCGGCATGCGCGTCCAGGCGACGTCTCCATCGCTCGGCGCCGCCAGCATCAGGATTCAAGGGATGCGAGGGCGTTACACCCGATTCCTGTCCGATGGTCTCCCGCTGTTCGGCGAACAGGTGTCGTTAGGCCTCATGCAGATTCCGCCGCTGGATCTCGGCCGCGTCGAGGTCATCAAGGGTGTCGCCTCCTCACTGTACGGTACCGGCGCGATGAGCGGTGTCGTCAACCTGGTTTCGAAGCGTCCCGTTACGAAACCCGAGCGACAGGTGCTGCTGAACGCCTCCACGCGTGGCGCGGCAGACGCCGGGATGTTCTATGCGGCGCCGCTGTCAGAAAAGTGGGGGCTCACACTGATCGGCAGTGCAAACGCCCAGCCGCGAGGTGACGTGAACGGCGACGACTGGGCCGATACGCCGAATTATGAGCGCGTGGTCGCGCGTCCACGCGTTTTCTGGGACAGCCGTGCCGGCACCTCGTTTTTCGCCACAGCCGGAGGCACCTGGGAAAGCCGCACTGGCGGCACCATGCCTGGCGGGTCCCTGCCGACCGGCGGTCCGTATGTCGAGGCGCTCGACACCAGACGTGCCGATGCCGGCGCGGCGTTTCAGACGCTCACTGCGAACGGCCTCGTCTGGAGTGCGCGTGCGTCGTGGACGGCACAACATCAGGATCATCGGTTCGGGGAGATCGTCGAACGCGACGACCACGACACCGGATTTGCGGAGCTGACGGCTAGACGCGCGGTCGCGGGTCACACGGTTGTTGGCGGTGTCGCGATCGAGCGCGATCGTTTTCGGCCGATCGACACGCCGCAGTTTGCCTACACTTACACTACCCCCGGCGTCTTCGTGCAAGACGACGTTGACGTGAGGCGCTGGCTGGCGCTGTCAGCCAGCGCTCGTCTCGACCACCAGAGCGAGTTCGGAACATTTTTCAGCCCGCGCATTTCGGCGCTGCTCCGCGCCGGGCGGTGGTCGAGCCGGGTGTCCGTCGGTCAGGGATTCTTTGCGCCGACGCCGATCACGGAAGAAACAGAAGCGGCGGGCCTGTCCCGTCTGTCCGTCGCCGGCCCGCTCGAGGCCGAGCGCGGCACGAACACGTCGATCGATGTCACTCGCGCTGCCGGACCGTTGTCCGTGACGCTAACGGGGTTCTATTCGCGGATCGTCAATCCGGTCGAAGTCGAACGCACGCAGCAGTACGTGCTGCACAACCTGGCGGAGCCCACGACGAATGTCGGTGTCGAAGCCATCGCCATCTGGAAAACGGACAACTTGTCGGTTGTGGGGAACTACTCGTACGTCCGTTCTCGAGAAACGACCGATGAAGGACGCGTCGAAGTCCCATCGACGCCGCGACATAGCCTTGGCATCGATGGCGCGTGGGAACTCGCCGACGTGTGGCGGCTCGGGGTTGAGTGGTACTACACCGGGCGGCAACGGCTGGAGGCCAATCCATACCGGATGGAAAGCGCTCCATACAGTCTCTTTGGCGTGCTTGCCAGCCGACGCCTCGGCCAGCTGCTGTTCTTCATCAACGGCGAGAATCTGACCAATGTGAAGCAGACCGATTGGGATCCGTTGCTGCGCCCGTCACGCGCCGTCGACGGGCGGTGGACCGTCGATGCGTGGGCGCCTCTGGACGGTCGCGTGATCAACGGCGGCGTACGAATTCAGTTTTGACCGCACCCGCTCAGGGAATCTGCTGATGCTCACAAACGCCAGGGCGTGGGCTCGAACAATCAAGCGGGATGTCGTAGCGGTCTGGATTGCAGCTCGAGACCCGCGTGTCCCGTGGTATGCGAAGGTGCTCGCGGGAATCGTCGCAGCCTACGCCCTGAGTCCCATCGATCTGATTCCGGACTTCATCCCTGTCATCGGTTACCTCGATGATCTCGTGATTGTGCCCTTGGGCATACTCGCGACCGTGGCGCTGATTCCCGAGCCGCTGATGCAAGAATTCAGGCTCGAAGCAGCACGCCGGCAGGGACGTCCGACGAGTCGCGCCGGGATGATGGGCATCGTGTGCCTGTGGCTGTTGGCGCTGGTGCTGGCGGGCTGGTGGCTGCTCTGAGCGCGTCGATGTCTCAGAGTGCTCCAGGGAACCCTCTCCGTCGGCGCTAGCGACGATGGACCGAGGGGGGATTCGACGTTCGGACGGGCGGTGGGTCGGCGACCATCCATTCGCGGCCGCACTCGTGGCACCGCAGCCAGATGACGGTATTTTCCCTGTCGCCGATAAAGCTGTACGGTTGACCAACGCCAAACTTGCACTGCGGACAACGCCAGTCGATCGGCGTCTCGTCGGTGTCCATGGCCACCCCCTAGCCGTCAGGTGATTGGCGGCAGTGTAGGCCCATCTCGTGGGCAATGACATCACGAAGATGTGAACTTGATGCCTGCTGAGTCGCCTTTCGAAACGGTTCAGGGTTCGCCGCGCGTGCGGCGCGCCCGCACCTTGACGTCAGACTTCTGCGATTTCACCTGCACAGTGTGCAGCGGCTTCATGCTTCGCGGCGGCATGTACTCGAGCGCGTAATACGAGCCGGTCTCCTGCCACACCCGAGCCACGGCGTCCTCCCACTCATTCGTGTTCTCGAGTGCGATGCCACCGGTGTGGGCGATCAGGCCGTCCGGATTGATGCGCACGCGTCCGGTGAGACCGTGCGGATCGATCGCGTACACGCTCACGTTCGCCCGCGCTGTTGCGGTGAGGGCGTTCACCCAGCGCTCCCAGATGAGCTCGCGTTCGGCCAGCTTCGGCTCGATCACGTCTACCACCCATGCTGGTCCCACCCAGACGAGCGCCTTACGCCGGCCATCGCCTTTTTCGGCGAGCCCATCGGAGGCCTTCGTAATTGCCTCGAGGACGTCCCACGAGGTCTTCACGTTCAGCGGCGGTCCGTAAGCGGCACGGTATTCGGCGAGCCGCATCAGCATGTCCGAGCGGCCGCCGGCGACTTCGTCCTGTCTGACGGCAAAGCGCACCACCGAAATCTCGTCGTCGTCGCCGGCAAGGTCGAAGAAGCGCCGGCCCAATCGCTGGACGCGCGATGTCAGCTCGGGACTCATTCCTGACGACCCCAGCATCAACACGATCGAAGGCCCGAGTGCGCTCGACTGCGTCGATGTCACCGCCTGAAACGACGTCACCGTTACATCGCGCCCGTCGTCTTTCAGCGAAAAGTCGGACCGCTGAAGCCCACGCACCGACTGACCGTTTGAATCGGTCGCGACGACGCTGACGCGGATCGTGTCGCCGGCCGACTGTGCCCGCACGACCGACCACAGATCGCTGGCAGCGAACACCCCTAGTCCGGCGATCACCATCACGGCGATGAGGAGCGCAAACGCGAATGCAGTTGAAGGTCTGGTCATCCCTGCGACGCCGATAGCGGGTAACTGTAGCAGAACGGCGGAAGGAGCAGTCACCAGCGTTGGGTCTGAAGGCTCCGCGCGTTAATACCCACCTGTAGGGTGTTTCGCTCACATCAAATGTCGGCGCGGAGCGCGCCTTGCTCTTGTACATCGAGCCACCACTAACGCCCGTCCACAAATCGTCAGCGAAAAGGAGCCATCACATCTTCGGCCAGCCGCAGCCACAAGATGCCGTCGCCGCCAACACCCATCTGCTGTTGCCGGACGACATCACTATCAACCAAGGCGATAGCGTCACATTTGTTGTCAATGTCGGCGGTCACGGGATCGCAATACATCCCGTCAACCGGAGAACGACCCGTCAAAACATTGCGGACGATCTCTGTCAGGGGCCGCAAGGAACGACAGAGGCCGACCGACTTGCGCGGGCGACAGTGTGCAACGGCACCATCGTTACGAGTGAGATTGTTGACGGCTTGACGGTCATCGGGACGCAGAATCTCGACTACAGCATCACCGACGGGCGAGACAACCGCCGGCTTGTGATGCCAGCGCCCCCGCCGCGAATCCAGCCGGTGCGTTCCTGACGGGAACGGCACCCACGGGGACCCCGGGAAATCGGATACAGGTGCAGTTCCAGAGGCCTGGCCGCTACCTGGTGATTTGCATGAACCGGGCACACTTCCTGAACGACCATATGTTCGGGTTCGTGACCGTCATCGCCACCGAAGACCAGCAGTGAGACGCGACGCCGACGTCTCAGTGGGTTGACGCTGGCTGCGACAAACCGCGACGTGGATCATGCGTCGGCGCCTAGGGTAGCTCCCGAACGGCCGGTCTCCATCCGGCGCGGCGCCGATCTTTAGTGCTCGAGGAACGCGCGGCTCTCCTCGATCAGGTGCTGGACCTGCTGCACTCGCGTGGAGTCGAGACGCTCGACGGGAGTCATGGGAGAAGGTATCTGAGGCATTCTACGGCAGTGGCGGCGGTACGCGTTGTGCTTTTGCGCTGCGCTGAGGTGAGGTGAAGCGGTGAAACAGATGCTCACACTCGTGATTCTGGCGATGGGCATGGCGAGTTGCGGCACGCGAATTCCAAAGCCGGCCGGGCTGCCGCCAGGCGTCCCGCATGTCTCCTGGATCATCATGCACGGCGATCGTGAGAATCCCGACACCGAGTTCGCCTGTCAGTCCACCGGACCACGCGAGTGTGTGCTGCCAGTCAGTCGGCCCGACGCGCGCGTCTTCTCAGACGTGCATCTCTATTTCCACGGCGTCGGTCGTGAAACCACCTACCGCGGCACGTTCCGTTTGGAGTTTCTCGGCGACGGCGACTCCACGCGGCGCGATTTTCCGGTGGAGACGGTGGTCCGAGGCGACGAGAAGATCGCGAACCACGCTGTTACGGGAATCGTCACCGCCAAACCAGGAGCCTACACGTTTCGCTTGGCCATCGAAGCATCGGTTGCGGGCGGGTCGACACCCATCCACGAAGATGTCGCCGTCCAGGTTCAATGAACAGACAACCTTTGGGCGCCGTTATCCGGTTAGCCTGGTTGCGTCCCTACGCCACCATGAGGCTACGATACCAATCGTCGTGCGGGTACTCAGACACTTCTGCTCGCTGCTGCTGCTCGGCCTTTCGGTTTGCCCTCTGACGGCGCCGTTTCAAGGCACTCATCCGGAGCACGTGACGGCCAGCATTCTGGCTGACCAGCATGATCCGGGGATGGACGTCGCGCCGCTGGTGACGCGACGCGGGCGCGTGACGCTCGCACCGTCTACGATTCTCGCCGTCGTCACCCGGTTACTCCCTGCAAGCTCGAGCTCCTCTGGTCTCCTGACCCTGATCGCGGCTGCGCGTGATACCCGGCGCGGTCCCGCCGCGACGGTTCTGCGGGTTTAGACCCAACCCTCACCGTCTCCTCGCGATTCCGCGTCGGACGTCGACGGCGTTCAGCGCGATCGCGCTCCACCACACTCGGAGTTTGGCGCCGTTGAGCTGTCTAAGGGCTCAGACGTGCCGAAGCGGACCAAATACGTCTGCGTCGGTTGCGGACGCGCCTTCCGGTGGATTCGCGCCCCCGCGGGGTGCTGCTTGAAGCAAGTGCTCAACGCGGTGAGGTTCCGCGTGATGACGGTCGGGTGATAGCCGATGGATGACTCGTGTTTTGGAGGTAGTTGTGCAAGCGGACACCGTATTCGTTCTGTTGTTGTGCGCTGGATTCTTCGGCGTGGTCGCTTGGGCGGCACGTCATTCCAGACGCAACCCGTCTGAGACCAGTGGTCCAGCATCCAACCTGGTCTCGGATAAATCGCAGCCTAATCAGAATCGGTAGAAGCGGTTCATAGAGGGCGCACGATGACGCAACAGCTCGTGTGGACCTGAGCCCGGCGACCTGCGCGGCGTCGGCTG
>Ga0111538_10010597_pt1 | contig 12256 bp, 12 predicted proteins | sample SoiMethybrSBSTD1_FD_79669 | JGI IMG/M metagenome (GOLD analysis project Ga0111538, IMG submission 79669) | Bulk soil microbial communities from a Populus tree surrounding site in Tennessee, USA - Soil MetaG P. TD hybrid SBSTD1 (version 2)... | ecosystem: Environmental > Terrestrial > Soil >...
AGTGTGGTAGCAGCTTCTTGAACAGACCAGCGGAGATGCTGGTGCTCTCGTGGCTGTGGCCGCTTGTACTGTCGGTTGATCACCAGCGACGACGCACGGGCAATCAGTAACCGACGGAGAGGAGGCAACAGGAAAGATAATGGCCCTAACACGCCCCAGCGGAGGGCAAGAAGAAGCGGGACAAAGACCATGTTGCCGACGAAACGAAACACCCGGAAAGCACTCCATTGTGCAATCGGTGCGTATTCTGGATCATGCACTGTGGCGAAGGTAGCTTGGCGATGATGGTCACCGTGTGAGTCGTACATCAGACTCGGCAGCAGCAAGGGAATACCGACAAGAAGGTTCCAGGCTGACTCAAACCCAGGAACAGTTCCACGCTTCAGATGAGATAGCTCGTGGATAAAGATTGTCGCTCGTAGGAGTGCAATGACGGCAACCAGCGTTATCACGACATAGGTAAAGGAAAGAAACGGAGCCATGGCCCCGACAACAAAAGCTCCCCAGCCAATGCATGAGGAGAGAAGGAGATCAGTCCAATATATCCTGGGTGTCGGGGCAAAGGCGCTTGCCAACCGCCGTCGCAAATCGGCAAGCGCGAAGACTCCAGGATCGGTTACGACAGACATATCTGAGTTCACAGCCATCGGTCTCACATAACGGGAAAAATCACTCGAACTCAAGGCCAAGCTATGGTAAAGGACATGGGGCATTTCACCCCACGTTCCAAGAGAAACTGCCGAGAGAGGCCTTATGCCCCTTGTAAAACATGGGAAGTCTGGTATCTACCGGCTTCAGTATTGTTGCAGAAATATTACTACGCACTTCTGTGGACACTTCAGAACCGCTTTCTCGGCCTGTAGGACCGGGTGATCGTCGTGTCTTAGTGACGGGTGGCACCGGTTTCATTGGGCCTCATCTTATTGTTGCATTAGTGGGTCAGGGTTTTATCCCTCGCGCCCTTGTGCGCCCTACCAGTAACATTGCGCAACTTTCTGCTCTTGGGATCGAGTACTTTGTTGGAGGACTCGACGATCCAGATGTGCTTGCGCGAGCCGTGAGTGGTGTCGAGTTGGTGATTCACTTAGCCGCAGTGACGCGCGCACGATCGGAACAAGAATATTATTCTGTGAATGCGGAAGGAACGCGTAATCTAGTCAACGCCGTACGTACCACGCAACCGCGACCTAAGCGTCTAATCTACGTCAGCTCGCTGGCAGCCGCCGGCCCGGCTGTAGATGGAATGCCAGTAAGTGTGCATGATGCACCGCGGCCCATCACTGCCTACGGGCGTAGTAAATTGATGGGAGAAGCGGCGTGTCTTGCCGCGGCATCTGAGATGGAAGTAGTGATCTTGCGACCGCCCGCGGTGTACGGGCCGGGCGATCGTGATCTTTTTCGTTGTTTCCAAATGGCAACGCATGGGATTCTTCCTGTACCAACCGGTCCAACACGGTGGATACAGTTTATCCATGTACATGACCTCATAAATGCTTTACTGTGTGCGGTAACCGCAACCCATGCGGGCGGGGTGTACCATGTCGCCGAACCGCAGCCCTACGCATGGGGAGAGATTACCGACTGGCTCGCCAAAGCGGTGGGGCGGCAGGTGTGGGCTGTGCGTGTTCCCCCTTGGGGCATACGGGCAGCGGCGGCGGTGAGTGAGTTTGGCGCAGCAATGATCGGTCGTGCAACAATTTTTAACCGCGAGAAAGCAGAAGAACTGCTTGCTCCGGGCTGGTTATGTGAAACTGAAGCCGTGAAGCGAGACCTCGGCTTCGAAGTCCGTATTCCACTGCCCCAGGGGTTGGTGGGAACCGCAAGTTGGTACCGAGAGCATGGATGGTTGTAGGGAAGTGTGTGAGGGGGATGGCTGCATGAGGAAACTGCAGGAGGCTGCTCTGTTGTTCCAGCGGAGAGCTGCGGATGTTTACGGAGAGGGGGCATGGAATGAATCTTCTCGATAAGTGTGTACGCTTTACACGGGCTCGAGAGGCGCAGGCCGCGGGATTCTACCCGTTCTTTATTCCGATTGAATCGTCAGATGGCGCGGAAGTCTTGGTTCGTGGCGAACCCAAGATCATGATGGGGTCCAACAATTATCTCGGACTGACCCACCACCCGAAAGTGATTGCCGCGGCTGACGCGGCATTAAAGAAGTATGGGACAGGGTGTACCGGTAGTCGTTTTCTCAACGGGACACTAGACCTGCACGAGGAACTGGAAGATCGTCTGGCCCGCTTCTTGGGGAAAGAAGCCGCCCTTGTCTTTAGCACTGGCTACCAAACCAACCTTGGCGTCGTCGCCACGCTCGTGCATAAGGGTGACTATTTGTTCCTTGATAAATTAAATCACGCCAGCCTCGTGGATAGTGCGCGATTGGCGTATGGCACTGTTTGTCGCTACCCGCACAATGATATGCGTGCGTTAGAGCAGCAGTTGTCCCAGGCCCCGAATCACGCCGGAAAACTTATTGTGACGGATGGCGTGTTCTCTATGGACGGGGATATTGTCAATCTCCCGGATATGGTGGCGTTGGCAGATACGTATAACGCCGACATTTTGGTTGACGACGCCCACGCGATCGGTGTGCTTGGGGAGCAGGGCGGGGGAACCGCCCAGCACTTCGGCTTGGAAGATCAGGTGTCACTGATTGTCGCGACGTTCTCGAAGTCGCTGGCGTCCATTGGCGGCGTTGTTGCCGGTGCCGAGCCGGTCATCCATTATTTGAAGCATCATGCACGGTCGCTTATTTATAGCGCGAGCATGCCTCCGGCCTCGGTGGCGACGGTGTTGGCCGCACTTGATGTGATCGAAGAAGAGCCACAACGACGCGAGGCGTTGTGGCGTAACACGCGTCGTATGCAGGACGGGCTCAAGAGTCTTGGCTATGACGTCGGTGAGAGTGAGACCCCGGTGATTCCTGTACTCATCGGTGATTTGGCCGAGATGATCGTATTGTGGAAACAACTGTTCGACTCCGGCATTTTCACTAATCCGGTTATCCCCCCGGCGGTGCCGGAACACTCGTGTCGTCTGCGTATTTCAATAATGGCAACTCACACCGACGAGCAAATTGACTACGTGCTAGACGCTTTTGCGCAGCGCGTGCGTCAGCGGGCGGCAGTGTAGCACTACGGGCGCGACTGAAAGCGGCCGAGCGAAGGCAAAGCATGCCAGTGGCAGTGCGCGTTGTCCCTGTTCATGGTCGCCGAGATCTGAAACAGTTTCTCACGCTGCCGTGGCGGATTTACCAAGACGATCCCCGTTGGGTGCCGCCACTGTTCTTCGACCAGAAACAGCTCCTCAATCGTCGTAAACATCCGTTCCACCAACACGCGGAGGTCGAGTATTTCCTCGCGTGGCGTGGTGACAAAGCGGTCGGTCGCATTGCGGCGATCGTCAATCGCCAATACGTCCAGTTTCATGAAGAAGCCGTCGGCTTTTTCGGCTTCTTCGAGAGCATCAACGACGTCGAGGTCGCGACTGCCCTGTTGCAAGCCGCCGAACGTTGGGTTGCCGATCGCGGCATGCGACGGATGCGCGGACCAATGAGCTTCTCGATGAATGAGGAATGTGCCCTATTAGTCGATGGGTTCGGTTCGGCCCCGACGGTGATGATGCCGTATAATCCTATGTACTATCCCGAGCTGCTCGATGCGGCACATTATATAAAGGCCAAAGACCTGCTGGCATATCTTCTGGACGACACTACCCCGCCGCCACGACTTGTGCGTGGCGTGGAACGTCTGTTCCGCGGTCAGAACATTGTCATTCGCCCGTTCAATGTCAAACGCTTCAAGCAAGAAGTTGAAACTCTCGCGTCCATCTATCAGAGTGCGTGGGAAAGGAATTGGGGGTTTGTGCCGATGACCGCGGCGGAGTTTGACAACTTCGCCGACCAGATGTGGTGGGTTGCGAATCCGAACCTCTGTCTGCTCGCCGAAATGGACGGCGAAGCTATCGGCTTCGCGCTGGCGTTGCCGGACTACAATCAAGTGCTGCGTCACCTGAACGGCCAGCTTCTTCCCTTCGGGGTGTTCAAATTTCTCTGGTACCGTCGCAAGATTTCTGCGGCACGGGTTCTGATCCTGGGACTCAAACCAGGGTTCCGGCGGCGTGGTATCGACGCGATGCTCTATCTCCGCTTATGGCAGGAAGCCCCAAGGAACGGCTATCCGGTGGTCGAATGTTCGTGGATTCTGGAAGATAATTGGGACATGCGCCGGGCGTTGGAACGGATGGGCGCGCGACTCTACAAGACTTATCGGGTATACGAGAAGAATCTGACCCCTAGTGAAGTCCACGTGTAGGTCTCCTATCTCAGAAGCGGAGAACGAGCGGCACTGTTGTTTTCGTAGAGACGCGACACGTCACGCCTCTCCCACCTCCTTCGGGGAAAACAGATGAGCAGGACCTCGTTTTTCGCCTCCCTTCGCCATGCACTGCAACTGGCACTGTGGTGTGAAAAACAGCAGGTCGCCACCGAAGAAGCGATCGAACGTGTCGCCGCCGCGCGGCTGAACCGACGTCAGTTCTTGCGGGCGACGGCGGGCACCGCCGGTACAGCTCTGGGGACAGTTTTCTCCCCTCGGCTAGTCATGGGGGCGACGCCGCCTCGGATCATCATCGTTGGTGCCGGTACGGCGGGGCTCACGTGTGCGTATCGGTTACAACAGGCTGGCGTATCGGCGCAGGTAATCGAGGCCGGAAAACGGGTCGGGGGGCGCATGTTCTCACTGCGAGACACCTTTCCTGACGGGCAACTCGTCGAACTCGGTGGAGAATTTGTTGATACCGGGCATCGGGCATTGCGACGTTTAGTGCGAGAACTCGGACTATCACTCGTTGATATTGTCACTGCCGATGGAGGGCACAAACCTGTGTTCTTCTTTCAGAGTCGCCGCGTCTCGGTGACGGAGATTATTGACGCGTTTCGTCCGCTTGTGCCGCGCATCCGCAAGGATATGGCGCCGCTACGCGGTGTGATCCCGACGTATAAACAGCCCCACCGGGCGAAATCCCTCGATCGCCTGAGTCTTGCCGAGTGGTTGGAAACCCGAGGCGTGACGGGCGCGCTTCGCTCACTGCTGGAAACTGCTTACGTGGGCGAGTTTGGCCTCGAAGCCGCTGAGCAGACGGCACTGAATCTCCTCTTGATGATAGGCACTAAGCCGGGGTCTTTTGAACTGTTCGGTGAGAGCGATGAGCGGTTCCACATCGCGGAGGGAACCGACAGCGTGCCAACGCGGCTGGCGGGACGGCTCAAACGATCCGTAGAACTAGATACTCGCCTTGAAGCGGTCCACCGTCGGGCCACCGGTACATACGTATTGACTGTCCATCAGGCTGGCACGGCGCGTGATTTTAACGCGGATAAGGTTGTGCTGGCGATTCCTTTCAGCGTTCTGCGCCACGTTGACCTCGCCGGAGTCGAACTTCCGGTGGTGAAGCGCTTGGCGAACGCGACCCTGGGGTATGGCACGCACACTAAATTGGTGACCGGCTTTACGCGACGCGTGTGGCACGACACAAATGGCAACGGCAGTTCAGTATCAGATTTGCCCTATCAATCATCTTGGGAGGCGAGTCGTGGACAACCTGGAACGCACGGTATTTTGACGAACTTTACCGGCGGTCAACGGAGTTTGACATTAGGAGAAGGCACTCTTGATGAACGCGCTGCTGAGTTCGCCGGGCAATTAGAGCGTATTTTCCCGGGGGTAAAGGAAGCGCATACAAAACTTGCAGTGAGGTTTCGTTGGGTGACGGCACCTTCCTTCCTCGGCAGTTATGCCTGTTACAAGCCCGGACAGTACACGACAATTGCCGGCGCCGAAGGCGAGGCTGTTGATGGGCTCCACTTCGCCGGCGAGCATACGAGCCTCTCGTTTCAGGGTTTTATGAACGGCGCGGTTGAATCCGGTGAACGTGCGGCGCGAGAGATTCTTGCCAGCCTGCGCAGATAGCCACGGAGAGATTCGTGGCGGCGACCGTTTAATCCTTGTACGATTCAGAAACGTGTTCCCGTGCTCCTGGGGATTGAAAATGAGAATGATTTTCAATCTCATTTTCTTTAATAAAATCAAATACTTACCTTGACTCCGGTCGTGCCGATGCTTATGGTACAAGAATGGCAGTGGTGAAAACGATCACCGGAAAGGATGTACGGTTATGGACGCAAAAAAATTGATCACGGCACTGAACAAAATTATCGCCTTCGAGCACACCGCGACCCTCCAGTATCAACAGCACGCACTCCTAGTGAACGGCCTCTGGCGCAAAGTCTTCGCTGACTTCTTTGCTTCGCAGTCGAAAAGCTCTCTCGAACATGCGGGGAAGTTCGGCCAGAAAGTTGTCGCGCTCGGGGGCGTTCCGACGGTGGAAGTCGGGACTGTCCGTCAATCTATCGACCTCGAAGAAATGCTCCGCCAGGACTTGGATTTGGAAAAAGAAACGATCCAGGCGTATCACGAAGCGCATGCTCTCACGGACAGTGACATTGCCCTGCGGACGATGTTGGAAGGGCAGATCGAGTCCGAACAGCGTGACATCGAAGAACTCGAAATGTACCTCGGGTTGATCAAAACGAAAGGGGTCGAGCGCGAAGTCAGTATTCGACGGGTCAAATAATTTCTGTCGACCGTCGGCTGACGGTCTTTGCTGTTGACGTGACGGGCGGGGCCTTTGGGGTCCCGCCCGTTTTCTTTTTACGGGAGACGCCGCTTGTGTGGGCGGTATGCGGGTGGGTAAAAGGAACCGTGCCCGGGAATGGAATTACAGTCCCTGACCGCCGGGCGTGCTGCTCCAGCCAGTGGTGACGCGTCGTACGTAGCGAATCGAGCAATGCTTGAGCTTCTTCGGTTGACAGTTGCAGCGATTGTTGCGGACACCACCCCAATCCCCCTCCCCAAGACAGTTGACGTAACTCAATCGTCGCTTTCGTCGTCGCTGTTTGGTCAAGCACGACTTCCAACAGAGTCCCTTTTTTCGCGGAGGTGGTAATCGTTGCCAGTACTACTTTCGCCATGATTTCCTCGTTATGACCTCAACCGAATAGCCTTGCGTCTACTTCACGATGCGCTGTTCTTTCTTCTAATCCTCACGAGCCAAACGCCATCTCTACAGACCTTCATTCTATCCCTTCATAACGTGCAGGTTGCCATTGGAGTGTTACCCCATGCCAAGTCGCCGGGTCTCCCCACGGAATAACCATGACCCGCTTGCAGCGCCGACATTTCAATTCCACCCCTTCGGGTCGTAGTCGAGCGAGCAAGTTACCGCACAGGCAACGCCCATCTTTTGGAGGCTGAATGGCAGAGGAAATGGTAAGGTTGTTCATTATGATGAAATTGAAAATCATTTTCAATTTCATTTGTCAAGAGTCTGCACCATTCTTTGCCACGAAGGGCGCGCAGATTTTCTCCCGTGCAAAGAGGGGAGAGAAGACTGGCGGGCAACGGGGGTGGGTACTTTTCCCCTAGATTACCTCCCGCAGCGAGGAACGAACCCCGAGCCAACTGGCGGGGTCGAAGTCTACGTCTCCTTGTAAAGTCTATTAGGATAGTGCCGCTCCCGCTTTCCTGTCGGAAAATTTAACACTTCAATCTTCGAGAGCGATAACAAAATGTTATCTTTATTGGAATGTATGCGACTGCCGCGGCCATTGTATTATGAGATGAGGTAAGCCGGGCGTCCTCGTTCTCCTCAGCGTTGGAAACCTTTACACGGGCTGTATTACCCGTTCTCGTGTTCCGCCTCAGTTTTTCTGCACTTTCTTTCGTGCGTCGACACGTCCAGCTTCGGACACCGTAGGAAACCTTTACGGTGAGGGTGAGGCCCTCGCAGGGGGTGAAGTCCGTCGGGTGTTGAAAAGCGAGTGTTCTTGCGGAGTTTCGCCGTGACTCGAGAGACTTTCACGATGGGGCCTTGTTGGTATCCGCTTTGCTTTATCATCACTATGGGTGATTTATTTTTCCAACCAAAGAGTGACGCGACAGAATCCATAACTGTAGGCACAAAAATTAACACTTTTTGTGACCTCAAAGCGGCGAGTGACAGAGAGAAAGGCAGGAATTGCGTGAGAACCGTTGTCGCAGGCTTACTGCTCCTCAGCGCCGCCCCCGTACAGGCCTACACCTATTACTACACCGGCGTGAGCAATACGGCTAAAGTCGCCTATGCTTCGCAGGCACGTCTGCGGATGGATGCGGTTCCGAAATGTCTGAAGGGGAAATGTCATGCGCTGGCCTGGACCGCGTTGTGGGACGTGGGAGCCGGTCACAGTAATCAGTATGTTGAAGTCGGTATAGGCCACTCGCCGCGCACGTGCCCGAAGAACGCACCGGTAAAACTGTGGTGGGCCTCACCGCAAATGCCGGGCGGTGCTACTGTGGACTGCGTACCGAAAGGGACCGAGGTCATTGTGACCGCTCAACGCGAAGACGGAAAGGAAGGGGTACTGGCGACGTGGGAATGGCCCGGCGGACGCATCTCACACTGGGTCGACACTCCGGGGTGGTCTGTTGGTCCAGGCGTCCATCCAACCAAGATCGAAGTCTATTCGTACTACGACAGCGTGACCCCAAGGCCGATCTCTTTATCGGTGGCTGACGTGTTGATATACGAACAAGACATCGACGCTTTTCTTCAGCAAACTGCCCCGTATTACGCCGCTCCTGGCAGTAGCCTCACCTCGTTTGCTGTGAACTACTAATCTATCAATCTGGGGCACAAGGTGAGTTCCGCGCTTCCCCTGTCTGGTAGAGCTTAATTCCTTATCGTAGTACAACACGTCGATTGCAGAGGTACGTTGCGGCGTACCTCTGTACTCCTACTCATTCGCGTAGCGTATTTCGTGCGTGACCTGTTCGACGGTTTTGGCTTGCGGGTTGAAATAGTTCAACGTTTCAGTGCTGATGTCGCCGCCGTAAATATGCACGCTCACCGTCGGTGTCTTCGTCGGGTTAATGAAATCGTGAATCTCTTCATTGGGGGAGAGGACGTGGGCGACATCGCCAGGCTGTAAGTCCAGTGCGACGCTTTCCCGCAGTTCTGCGTATCCTGGTCGTAATTTGTCATCCTGCCGTTTGTAACGAATAGTGTGCAGCTTGTTGCGATACACACCCTCGACGACCCACTTCCCGGCGTGGTCGTGCACACCACTTGAACCGCCCGAAGGCCAGATTGCAACCATGATGTTGAAGCAGTCCTGCGGGCCGCGATACAGCCGGTAGACCGTGAAATCTTGATGCTCAGTGGCAACGCGGCCTTCGGCTGGACGGCAGTATTGTTCTGGTAAGGTTTGTGCCGCAAGAAAGCGCGAGAGCAGAGGCTCAACCGAGGGGACGATGCGTGCATGTTCACGTTCGCGGGTGACGATGGCTTCTACATCGGCTGCGAGTCGGTCAACGGTATAGGCTTCTTCTTGTTTGCGTGCCAGGTTGGTCATGTCTCTTCCTCCTTTGCTCCCTTTTTTCGCACTCAGCTGTGAAAAGCAAGGGCAAAAAAACAATGAAATAATGAGTATGGGACACGGATTGGAAGAGCGTCAGGTTCTTTGCTATGGTCCGGGCCGAGGGGGAGACTCCTATTACGTTTTCGTTTCCTAATCTGGCTATTGCAAATAAGGAGAAACACATGTCTGGACGAGTAGACGGAAAAGTTGCGTTGATTTCCGGGGCGGCGCGCGGCCAAGGCGAGGCCGAAGCGCGCTTATTTGTGAAAGAAGGTGCGAAGGTCGTTATCAGTGACATCCTTGTCGAACAAGGACAGAAGGTCGCGGCGGATATCGTCAGGCAAGGTGGGCAAGCAACGTTCGTCAAACTCGATGTGACGAAGGAGGCGGATTGGCAGGATGCGGTTGATACCACGGTCCGCACCTACGGCAAGCTCAATATCCTGGTGAACAACGCCGGTATCTTCCGGATGGAAGGTGTAGAGGCGACCAGCCTGGAGTTGTGGAATCAAGTGATTGCCATCAACCAAACCGGCACCTGGTTGGGGATGAAGTACGGGGTACCGGCAATGCGGAAAGCTGGCGGCGGCTCGATTATTAATATCTCTTCTGGCGCCGGCATCATCGGCACAGGCATGGCTGCGGCCTATCATGGAACAAAAGGTGCCGTGCGCATTCTGACTAAAACTGCGGCGATTGAATACGCGAAAGACAACATTCGCATCAACTCGGTGCACCCCGGTGTGATTGATACCGAAATGGTCACCGGGCTACTGGCGGAAGAAGGAGGACGGGCCATCGTGCAAGCGCATCCGCTCGGCAGAGTCGGGACCGTCGATGATATCGCCTACGGTGTGCTGTACCTGGCGAGTGATGAGTCATCGTTTGTGACTGGATCTGAACTTATTATAGATGGTGGATTTACCGCGCACTAACTGTTTAACATCTGGTCTCACGTCTGGAGTCCGGTGTCCGAAGTCCGCAGTCTGGGAAGAGGGGAATTATGAATTATGAGACATTTCTTGTTGAACGATCCGGGCCAGTTGCGACGGTGTACTTCAATCGTCCGGAGAAGCTGAATCCGATCAATGAAAAGGTGATGCGCGAAATTTTGGCGATAACGCAGGAATTTCAAGAGGACGACGAAACCCGCGTCATTATCCTTACCGGCAAAGGCAGATCGTTCTGTGCCGGGGCGGACATGAACATGTTGTCTGCCAATGTCGATAGCGAAAAGTTGAAACAGCAGAATGATTCGGCCCGGCTGCGCGGCGCAAAGACCGGCTGGCGCATCATGGACGAATGGGAACGGCTGGATCAGATCACCATCGCGGCAGTCAACGGATTCGCGGTCGGCGGGGGTGTCTCGCTGGCGATGGCATGTGATTTTCGCATCGCTGCCGCCGGCTCGCGTATGTGGATTCCCGAAGTGCGCCTTGGTGTTCCTTACATGTGGGGCTCGATTTCTCGGCTCATCAACCTCATCGGTATGGGGAAAGCGAAAGAGCTGGTTATGACCTGTGACGAAGTCACTGCCGAAGAAGCACTCGCGATCGGTCTCGTGAATCAGGTCGTGCCGTTGGAGGAGTTGCAATCAGCGGCATTAGCTTTTGCTCAGAAACTTCTCAACAAACCTCCAATGGCCTTGCGGCGTACAAAAGAATTTTTCAAAGCGCTGAGTACGAACCGAGCTGGTGACATTACTTACGCCGATGCCCACCTCGGGCTCGCGACTTTTGCCAGCGAAGACATGCGTGAGGCGGTCTCGGCGTTCCGTGAGAAGAGAGAAGGGACGTTTCGGAATCGCTAACGCGTGGTGCGTGAAACGTGTGCGTTATTGAAGGGCAGCGGCTCGCGACGTCTCGTCTATGATCATGTAACACGCAACACGTCATACTAATTCGCGGTGCCGCTACTGCAGTCTTCACGTTTTACGCGTTACCTTTTACGAACCCTATGCCCCACCTCAACATCGAAATCAAAGCCCGCTGCGCAGACCAGCAAGCGATTCGTGACATTCTCCGGGCGCGGGGGGCAGACTTTCGTGGCACCGACTATCAGAGGGATACGTACTTCAACGTCGGATATGGACGACTCAAACTGCGCGAGGGGAACATTGAGAATGCGCTTGTGTACTACGAGCGCGAGGATAAAGCAGGACCCAAGCAAGCGCATGTAACCCTGTATCCGACTACTCCCGACAGTGGGTTGAAAGAAATCCTGACCAAGGTACTGAGTACTCTTGTCGTGGTCGAGAAACAGCGCGAGATTTATTTCATTGAGAACATAAAATTTCATCTTGATACAGTGGCTAGGTTGGGGACTTTCGTGGAGATCGAAGCGATTGATACAGATGGAACTGTGGGACAAGAGCAACTCCTCGCGCAATGCCGTGCTTTTCTTGAGCTGTTACAAATTTCATCGAATGATTTGATCGCCGTGTCATATAGTGACCTGCTTCTTGCCGAGCGGGTATAAGTGGTATTTCCTCTTCCCCGATGCCAGAATCTGTGCCGATACTTGAGGTGGAGGACGTTATAGAGATGCGCTCGAATTCCTTCTGGGGCTCGTTTGCTATTACCGCGCGTGGTCGCGCCCGCGCAGCCGCACGTGATGCAGTGGAGCGGCTTGAACGTGAGGTTGCGCTTGTACGGGCTCCGCTTGATATGGCGACCACAGCGCTGAAGAAAGAAGCACAAGCGTATGCCGACCAGCAACGTACCGCGCGCTTGGCGGCTATTCCGGTTGAGTCGTTGAAAGATGTTGGCCTCTCCGGTGTTCGCTGGACGGCATTGCACG
>Ga0111538_10010598_pt1 | contig 12253 bp, 8 predicted proteins | sample SoiMethybrSBSTD1_FD_79669 | JGI IMG/M metagenome (GOLD analysis project Ga0111538, IMG submission 79669) | Bulk soil microbial communities from a Populus tree surrounding site in Tennessee, USA - Soil MetaG P. TD hybrid SBSTD1 (version 2)... | ecosystem: Environmental > Terrestrial > Soil > Tree...
CCGCAAGGGCGAGAGCATCCGCGCCATCAAGAACGTCACGACCAACGAACCGTTCTTTCCCGGGCATTTTCCGCATCGCCCGGTGATGCCGGGCGTCATGATCATCGAGGCGCTGGCGCAGGCCGCCGGAGTGCTGGCCTTCGTCACTGCCGACGTGATTCCCGACGAGACCACCAAGTTCTACTTCGTCGGCATCGACAAGGCGCGCTTCCGCAAACCGGTGGAGCCGGGCGACCAGCTCATCCTGACGGCCAAGCTCGTGCGCCAGATGCGCGGCATCTGGAAGTTCAGCACGGTCGCCTACGTGGGCGACGATGAGGTAACGTCGGCGGAAATGATGGTGGCCCCCGAAACCAACAAGACCTCGCCCAGGGTGGTCACTGCGTGAGCAAGGTGGATCCACGCGCTATCGTTTCACCGAAGGCCGAACTCGCCGCCGATGTCACGGTGGGTCCCCATACCGTCATCGGCGACGACGTGCGCATCGGCGCCGGCACCTGGATCGGACCGCACGCCGTGATCAATGGCCCGACCACCATCGGAGCCGGCAACCGGATTTTCCAGTTCGCTTCGATCGGCGATGCGCCGCAGGATCTCAAGTACAAGGGTGAGCCGACCCGGCTCGAGATCGGCGACCGCAACGTGTTCCGCAAATTCACCAGCATGAACCGCGGCACCGTGCAGGGTGGCGGCGTCACGATCATCGGCAGTGACAACCTGTTCATGGCCTATACGCACGTGGCCCATGACTGCCGCGTGGGCAACCGCTGCGTGCTGGCTAACTACGCCACCCTGGGCGGTCACGTGGTGCTCGGCGACTGGGTCATCATGGGCGGCTACTCGGGCATCCACCAGTTCACCAAGGTGGGAGCACATGCCTTCCTCGGCAACAATGCCGCGGTCACGCGCGACGTGCCGCCCTACATCATGGCGGTCGGATCGCCCGCGGTCCCGCATTCGATCAACTCCGAGGGCTTGAAGCGCCGCGGCTTCACGCCGGAGCAGATCCGCAACCTCAGGAACGCGTATCGGGTGCTGTACCGGTCGGATCTCAAGCTTGCCGACGCTGTCGTGGAACTGAAGACGCGCGCTGCCACGCAACCCGAGCTGAAGGCCTTCGTCGATTTCATCGACGGGTCGACGCGCAGCCTCGTGCGCTGAGCCGAATGCGCATCGCGCTGGTGGCAGGGGAGGCGTCAGGTGATGCGCTCGGCGCCGCGCTGATCGACGCCTTGCGGCTGCGCTTCCCGGCAGCGGAGTTCGCCGGGGTTGGGGGACCGCGCATGATTGCCTCGGGCTGCAACGCCTGGTTTCGCAGCGAAGAGCTCGGCGTCATGGGGCTCACCGAGGTGCTTCGGCACCTGCCGCGGCTGCTGCGGCTGCGCAGCGCGCTGCAACGACGCATTCTCGAATGGCGGCCCGATGTTTTCATCGGCGTCGATTTCAAGGAGTTCAATCTCGGGCTGGCGCGGCGCCTGAAGAAACAAGGGCTGCGCACCGTTCAATACGTGAGTCCGCAGGTGTGGGCCTGGAGGCGCGGGCGGGCACGCACCATCGGTGAATCGGTCGATCTCATTCTCTGCCTGTTTCCCTTCGAGCCGGACTTCTATCGCGAATACGGAGTGCGCGCGACCTTCGTGGGTCATCCGCTGGCGGACCAGATTCCGCTGAAAGTCGATCGCTCCGCGGCTCGTGCCGAGCTCGGCATCAGCGCCGACGCTCGCGTGCTCGCGCTGTTGCCCGGCAGCCGCCAGGCCGAAGTCGAGCGTCTCGCCGCCCCCTTTGCCGGCGCCGCCGAATTGCTCGCCGCGCGCTATCCTGGCCTGGTGAGCATCGCACCGATGGTGACGCCGGCGCTGCGCGAGCTGTTCGCCGCGCAATGCTCAACGCTCGCGCCACGCGCCGCGGTGCGCCTGCTCGACGGCCAGGCGCGCCTCGCGCTGGCTGCCGCCGACGCAGTGCTCGTGGCCTCGGGTACCGCCACGCTCGAGACCGCGCTCTGCAAGCGCCCCATGGTGGTGGCGTATCGTCTTGGCGCCGTCACTGCCTTCCTGCTGCAGCAGCTCGGGCTGGTGAAGGTGCGGCATTTCTCCCAGCCGAACCTGCTCGCCGGCAAGGAACTCGTGCCGGAGTTCTTCCAGGCACAGGCCAACGCCGGCAACCTGGCCGACGCGCTCGCCAACTGGTTCGATCACCCCGACCAGGTTGCACGCGTGCAGGGCGAGTTCAATGCGATCCATGCCCGGCTGCAGCGCGGTGGCGCGGAACTCGCCGCCAGCGAAATCGCGGCGCTGCTGACGGCGTGGACCGCGCACGCCGGTCCGGAGGGGCGGTGAAGATTCGCGTGCGATTGCGCACGGCTGGCGTCGACGAAGCTGGCCGTGGGCCGCTGGCGGGGCCGGTGGTTGCGGCCGCGGTGATCCTCAATCCGGCGCGCCCGATCCGCGGCCTCGCCGATTCCAAGGTGCTCGAACCTGAGGAACGCGAGCGCCTCGCGCTGCTCATTCGTGAGCGTGCGTTGTGCTACGCCGTGGCCTGGGCCGACGCCGAGGAAATCGACAGCATCAATATCCTGCAGGCGACCATGCTGGCCATGCGCCGTGCGCTGCTCGGCCTGCCGATTGCGCCACAGCAGGTGTTCGTCGATGGCAACTGCTGTCCGCGCGGCGACGGACTCGGTTTCGAATGCCTGTTCGAGGCGGTGGTGAAGGGCGACGCCACGATGCCTTCGATCAGCGCCGCGTCGATCCTGGCCAAGACCACGCGTGACGCGCTGATGCGCGACCTGGACGTTCGCTATCCGGGGTTTTCACTCTCCGGACACAAGGGTTATCCGACGCCATCGCATGTCGCGGCACTGCAGGTGCTCGGGCCTTCGCCGCTCCATCGCCGCAGTTTTTCACCGGTGCGCGTCAGCGAAATCGAGGACTAGGATTTCCGGGGGCCTCAGCCGCGGCGCGCGCCCGCGATGCGGGCCGTGGCGTCCGGGCATTCGAACGTGCCGTCGTTGGCGCGGATCCAGGCCGCCAGCAGGCGTGGCTCGAGCGGCCGGCTCATGAAAAAGCCCTGCGCATCGTCGCAGCCCAGCGAGCGCAGCATGTTCCACACCGACAATTCCTCGACGCCCTCGGCAACCACCCGGAGTCCCAGGTTGTGGCCGAGTTCGATGGTCGAGCGCACGATGGTCGAGATTTCCGCGTCGCTCGCCATGCGCGAGATGAAGGAGCGGTCGATTTTCAGCTCCTGAACCGGCAGCCGCATGATGTAGGACAGCGACGAGTAACCGGTGCCGTAGTCGTCGATCGACAGCCGCACGCCCAGCTGGTCGAGTCGATCGAGAACTCGTTGGGCATGCGCCGGATCCTCCATGAAACCACTCTCGGTGATTTCCAGGCACAGCAGCCCCGGCGGGACGTCGTGTTCGGCCAGCAGCGCCGCGACCTCCGTGGGCAGATCGCGGTTCATGAGATCGCGCGCCGATATGTTCACCGACACCTGCAGGCGCAGGCCCTGGCGCAGCCATTCGCCGCACTGGCGCATGGCCTCGCGCAACACCCAGCGCGTCAGCAGTTTGATATAGCCGGTGTGCTCGGCGAATGGGATGAAACTGCCAGGCGGCACCAGTCCGCGCACCGGGTGTTCCCAGCGGAGCAGCGCCTCGACCGCGCTGATGTTGGCCGAGTGCAGCGACACCTTGGGCTGGTAGTACAGGCGCAGCTCGTCGCGTTCCACCGCGCGCCGCAGCTCGCCCAGCAATGACAGGTGTTCCTGCTGGCTGGTGTCGTAGTGCGGGTCGTAGATGGCGTAGCCGGTCTTGTCGCGCTTGGCCGCGTACATGGCGATGTCGGCGTTGCGCACCAGCGTCTGCGCGTCGCGGCCGTGTTCCGGGTAGTGCGCGATGCCGATGCTGGTGCCGACGTCGAGCTGTTGTTCTTCGTACATGAAGGGCGCTTCGAGCGCGGCGATGATCCGGCGCGCGATCTCGGCGCAGTCGCTGTCGCCGGAATGCTTGAGCAGGATCGCGAATTCGTCGCCGCCGAGGCGCGCGATGCATTCGGCGCCGGTCACCGTGTGTTCGAGGCGCACGCTGACCTCGCGCAGCACGTGATCGCCGACGCCATGCCCCAGCGTGTCGTTGACGTACTTGAAGCGGTCGAGATCCATCATGAGGATGCCGAGCCTGGATGTGTCCTGCGATGCCTCGCCGATGGCGCGCGCCAGGTCCCGGGAGAAGCGCGAACGGTTGGCGAGATCGGTGAGCGGATCTTCGTACGCCAGCTTCAGGATACGGCCTTCGCGTTCCGCGATGCTGCCGCGCATGTGATTGAGACTGGAGGCCAGCACGCCGATTTCGTCCGCGCGCTCGATGTTGACGGGCTCGACGTAGTCGCCCTGTTCGATGCGCGCGGCGGCGCCGGCCAGCGCTTCCAGCGGTCGCGTGATGTTGCGCGCCACTGCGACGCTGCCGACGATGGACAGGACCAGGCTGAGGGCGGCCAGCACGATGAGGGTGTTGCGCAGCCGCTCGAAGGCCGACAGCGCGCTCGCGAGCGAACGGTGCAGGACCGCGACGATGCGGGTTCGGTCCGAGTCGTCGAGCGGGATCACGAGCGCCTGGTGATCCACGCCGCCGATGTTCAGCACCCGCCGCGGGATCTCGTTGGAATTCTGCGGGATGGCGGCCACCAGCGTCTGCTGATCCGGAACCGTCAGTGTGGAGGCGAACACGTGCCAGCCGCCGGAGCCCTGCAGCGCGAACGACACCTCCAGCTCGGTGAGCTGGCGCAAGTCGCGCGCCATGGCATCGTCGACCGCGAAGCCCATGACCACCCAACCGATGGGTACGGGCGCGAACACCGGCACCGCCACGAGCTGGAAGGCGCGATCGTCGAGAACTTCCATCGCGGCGTTTGCGCCGGTGTGATTGGCGCGAATCAGTGCCGGAAATTCGAAGGGGTGTGCCTGCGACTGCGGCCGAAGGGTATCCGACACCACATTGCCGTCGAGATCGACGAACACCATGGCGTCGGCGCCGATGCGCGCGCCGTGATTGGTAAGCACCGAGGTGATGGTGCCATTGTCGTGCGTGGCGATGGCTTCGCGGAAGGCGAAGTCGGCAGCCAGCACGCGCGCGGACAGCTTCAGCTTCTCCGCGTTCTGTTCCAGCAGGCGCGCGAACACGCGCTGGCCGACGTTGAGTTCTTCCTCGACTTTGGCGTGCGCGTTGCTGGAATTGGCGGCGTTGACGAACCAGAACGCCGCGACCTGGACCAGCGCCAGCAAAGCGACGAAGAAGACGATGATGCGTGTCTGGAGGCGCTGGATGCGCATTACGACGCCAGTTCAGCCGGGTTCGAGGAGCGTCGATTCACGCGGGCCTGCCTCGAGAGGTGCCTGCTCAGGCTCAACGGCTGGCCAGGTCGTGGCGCAGCGGGGCGATGATCTCGAGCAGCTCATTGCGCGCGGCCAGCGGCACCTGCTGCGCGCGCATGGCTACGCGCAGCGCATCGATCAGTTCCGCCTGGTCGGCATCGGTGCTGCCCGCGACGTTCACATGCATCGCGACCGGCTGGCGGCAGCCGCCGCCGGTCATGGCGCAGATTCGCGCCACGAGCTGGTTCTTGATGGCCTGCGTGTCCTGGTTTCCGAAAGCGCCGTCGTGCGCTCTGGCCAGCTCGTCGACCGAGGCGTCGACGAACGCGGTGACCTTCGCAGTCCCCCCGAGACGGGAAAACAACGACTCCGGCCCGGCGGCCGAGGCCAGGCAGCAAAGGGCGGACAAAAGCGCCGCAAGGACTGGGGTGCGTCGATCCATGAATATGTCCCCGGAATCGGTTCGAAGTTGCATGAAATTATCCGCCCTGACACCGGGCGGCCCCGTTGAAACGACTCACAACTTCGCGAAATTCCTCCGCTTTGCTTCCCGGGACACGGGCAGTGGAGTCGCGCCGCGGTTCTGTTGGCGCGCGGGCCACTGTGACGGCGCTCTCATTTCGGTTTGCCGGGGTTTGCCGCGGCACCGGCGAGCCTCGCCCGCCAATCCGTGCGAAGGCGGCGCCCGGCCGGCATTCCGGCATTGGTCGGACGACGCCCCTTTCTTACATCTTTAAGGGGCGGCGTTTCCTTCGTGGCGCTTGCGCCTGAAAAGCAATAACCCGTGCGTTCATTGATAAACTCGCGCGCGATGTCCCAGCCGTCCTTCGTCCACCTCCGCCTGCATACCGAGTACTCGCTGCAGGACAGCGTGATTCGCATCCCGGAGCTGGTGGCGCGCACCGCGCAGCTGGGCATGCCGGCCGTCGCGGTGACCGATCAGAACAATCTGTTCGCGATGGTGAAGTTCTATCGCGAGGCGCTGAAGCAAGGCATCAAACCCATCATCGGTGTCGACGTCCTGCTGCGCGCCCGAGGCGAACGCGCGACTCCATCGCGGCTCACGCTGCTGTGCAAGGACCCGGGCGGTTATCAGAACGTCACCAACCTGATCACGCGCGCCTGGCTCGAGGGCCAGGATCGAGGCGTGCCACTCATCGATCGAAGCTGGCTCGACGCCACCACCACCGCCGGTCTGATCGCGCTGTCTGGCGCCGGGGAGGGCGACGTGGGCCGTGCTCTCATCGCCGCCCGCGAAGCCGAAGCGCTGGCACTGGCGCGCGATTGGCAGGCACTGTTCGGCGATCGCTACTACCTCGAGCTTCATCGGCTGGGCCGCGCCGACGATGAAAACCACGTCACGCGCTGCGTGGCGCTGAGCGAGAAGACCGGCATCGCGGTGGTTGCCACCAACGACGCGCGGTTTCTCGCGGCCGCGGACTTCGAGTCGCACGAGGCGCGTGTCTGCATTGCCGACGGCACGCAGCTCGCCGATCCGGCCCGGCCGCGCCGCTACACCGAGGCCCAGTACCTGCGTTCGCCGCAGGAAATGGCGCGCCTGTTCGCCGACATTCCCGAAGCGCTGAGCAACTCGGTTGAAATCGCGCGACGTTGTTCGCTGCCGCTGAAGCTCGGCGAATCGCGGCTGCCGGTCTATCCGCTGCCCGACGGGGTCACGGTCGAAGACTTCATCCGTGAAGAGTCGCTGCGCGGGTTTGCGGCTCGCGAGAATGCTTTTGACGAGGCGCAACGCGGGCGCGTCGCAGAATATCGAAAGCGTCTCGATGCCGAACTGCTGGTCATCAGCAAGATGGGCTTCGCGGGCTACTTCCTCATCGTCGCGGACTTCATCCGCTGGGCGCGTGCCAATGGTGTGCCGGTGGGGCCGGGTCGCGGCTCCGGCGCCGGGTCGCTGGTGGCCTACAGTCTCGGTATCACCGACATCGATCCGCTGAAATACGATCTGCTGTTCGAGAGATTCCTGAATCCCGAGCGCGTGTCGATGCCCGACTTCGACATCGACTTCTGCATGGACGGGCGCGACCGCGTCATCGAGTACGTCTCGCAGAAATATGGCCGCGAGCGTGTGTCGCAGATCATCACGTACGGCACCATGGCCGCGAAGGCCGTGGTGCGCGACGTGGGTCGCGTGCTCGGCATGGGATACGGCTACGTAGACAAGATCGCCAAGCTGATTCCCTTCGAGCTCGGTATCACGCTGGACGGTGCGCTCGAGAAGGAACCCGAGCTCAAGCGCCTGTATCGCGAAGACGAGGAGATCAAGAACCTCATCGATCTGGCGAAATCACTCGAGGGCCTCACGCGCAATGCCGGCATGCACGCCGGTGGCGTGGTGATCGCGCCGTCGAAGTTGACGGAGTTCGCCCCGCTGTACGCCGACGACAAGGGCGGCAGCGTGGTCACGCAGTTCGACAAGGACGATGTCGAGGCCGCGGGCCTGGTGAAGTTCGACTTCCTCGGCCTGCGCACGCTCACGGTCATTGATCGCGCGGTGAAAATCATCAATGCGCTGCGCGCCGAAAAAGGCGAGGCACCGCTCGATATTTCCGCCTTGCCGATGGACGACAAGGCGACCTACGACCTCATGGCGGAGGCGAAAACCACGGCGGTGTTCCAGCTGGAATCCCGTGGTATGAAAGATCTCATTCGCCGCCTGCAGCCCGACCGGTTCGAAGACATCGTGGCGCTGGTGGCGCTGTTCCGCCCGGGGCCGCTGGAGTCGGGCATGGTCGGCGACTTCATCGAGCGCAAGCACAGTCGCAACGACAGCCACGCGCCACCGATCGATTACCTGCACCCGCTCCTGCAGCCGGTTTTGGCGCCCACTTATGGCGTCATCCTCTACCAGGAACAGGTGATGCAGATCGCGCAGGTGCTCGCCGGTTACACGCTGGGTGGTGCCGACCTGCTGCGCCGCGCGATGGGCAAGAAGAAGCCCGAGGAAATGGCCCAGCAGCGCTCGATCTTCGTATCGGGCGCCGTGCAGAACAATGTGCCCGAGTCGCAGGCCGCGTACATCTTCGATCTCATGGAGAAGTTCGCGGGCTACGGCTTCAACAAGTCGCACTCGGCCGCCTACGCAATGCTCTCGTACCAGACCGGCTGGCTGAAAGCGCATGAACCGGCCGCGTTCATGGCGGCCGTGCTGTCGGCCGACATGGACCACACCGACAAAGTCGTGAGCCTGCTGTACGACTGTCGCAAAGAAGTGGGGCTCACCATTCTTCCGCCGCACGTCAACCTTTCGACGTACGCATTCTCCGTCGTGGATCCCAAGACCCTGCGTTACGGTCTTGGCGCCATCAAGGGCGTGGGCGAGGGCGCAGTGCAGGCCATCGTCACCGAACGGCGCGCCAACGGTGATTTCGCCAGCCTCGAAGATCTCACCCGCCGGCTGGACCTGTCGAAGGTCAATCGGCGCGTGCTGGAAGCATTGATCAAGTCCGGCGCGCTCGACGGCCTGGCCGCCAATCGCGCCACGCTGATGCATCGGCTGGATGCGGCGCTGGCGCTCGGCGAGCAGAACAGCAAGGCCAATGAAACCGGCCAGCACGACATTTTCGGCCTGAGCACCGCGCAGGCGCCCGAGGCGGTGCGCGTCAAGGCGCCCGATCAGCCCGAGTGGACCGACAGCGTGCGCCTGCGCGCAGAGCGCGAGACTCTGGGACGCGCGATTTCGGGCCACCCGATCGATCGCTTCGTCAACGACCTGCCGCGCTTCATCAGCGGGCGCATCGCTGACTACCTCGAAGCGGAGAGACCGTCCGCCAGCCCCGAGGGTGGGAGGTCCTTCTTTGGTGGCAAGCCGGTGGTTATCGCCGGCGTGGTCGAAGAACTGCGCAAGCGCGGACCGCGGACCGAGATCCTGCTCGACGACGATTCCGGACGCATCGCGGTGAGCTTCTTCGACGAGCAATACCAGCAGTTCCGCGAACTGCTGGTGAAGGATGCGTTGCTGCTCATCGAGGGCAAGGTGCGCTTCGACGAGTTCGCCAACAACTGGGTGCTGCGCGCCAGCAAGGTGAGCGAGCTCGAACGATTGCGCGAGAAGGAAGCGCGCCGCATCGTGCTCAAGCTCAAGGCCAGCGACGCTGTGCCGCTCGACAAGCTGCAGGCGGTGCTGGCGCAGTATCGCGGCGGCGGCTGTCACGTGGCCGTGCAGTTTCACGGCGGTTCCGCCCGCGGCACCTATTCATTCGGGGCGGAATGGAATGTGCGGCCCTCGCCGGCACTGATCGAGGAGCTGGAGAGCCTGCTGGGCCGCGGCCGCATCGCCGTGCTCTACAGCCCGCCGCCCATGAGCGCCGGCGCCACATCAATCGGGGGGTAATGGGTCGGACGGCACCGTCTGACCCATCTGCTATCCTCGCGCCCCTATGGCAGTGAATTTCCTCGATTTCGAGCAGCCGATCGCCGAACTGGAAGCGAAGATCGAAGAACTGAAACATGTTCCGTCAGGTACTGCGGTCAACATCCAGGAAGAAATCACCCGGCTGCAGGCGAAGAGCGAGCAACTCACGCAGAGCATTTTCGCGAGTCTCACTCCCTGGCAGATGACGCAGCTGGCGCGCCATCCGCAACGCCCCTATACGCTCGATTACGCCAGCCTGGTCTTCACGGATTTCAACGAGCTGCACGGCGACCGCATGTACGGCGACGATCTCGCCATCATCGGCGGACTGGCGCGGCTCGACGGCCGCGCCGTCATGCTCATCGGCCACCAGAAAGGCCGCGACACCAAGGAACGCGTGCGCCGGAACTACGGCATGCCCAAGCCCGAGGGCTATCGCAAGGCGCTGCGGCTGATGCGGCTCGCCGAAAGATTCCGCATGCCCATCATCACGCTCATCGACACCGCGGGCGCCTATCCGGGCGTTGGCTCCGAAGAACGCAACCAGAGCGAGGCCATCGCACGCAATCTTTTTGAAATGGCCTGTCTGGGCGTGCCCATCATCGCCTGCGTGATCGGCGAGGGCGGTTCGGGCGGCGCGCTCGCGATTGGCGTGTGTGACCGGTTGCTGATGCTGCAATTCGCGACCTACTCGGTCATCACACCCGAAGGCTGCGCTTCCATCCTGTGGAAGAGCCAGGACAAGAAAGAAGTGGCGGCCGAGGCCATGGGCATGACGGCCGACAGGCTGAAAAAGCTCAACCTCATCGACGAGATCGTGCCCGAACCCGTCGGTGGCGCGCATCGCAATCCCGAAGCCACTGCCGCCAGCATCAAGGCCGCGCTGATCCGCCATCTCGATGATCTGGAGAAGCTGACGCGGGACGAGCTGCGCGCGCAGCGTAATGAACGCATCAATGGCTTCGGTGTCTACAGCGAGGCGGCTAACTAGCTGGCGCCATGAACCCTGCGGCGGATACGCTCGCGTCGACGAGAAAACCTGCGCTGCGCCGCCGGTTTGGAATGCCGCAGGACATTTGGTGGGGGTTCACGACGTCGCTGGTCGTCTTCGTTCTCGCGCCGTTCACCGTCACCCTGTTCACCTGGCTCGCGTTCTGGATCGTTCCGCCGCTCGGCATTTTCATGGTCTGGTTTGGCTGGCCGCATTTCATGCTGGCTTATCCGGCCCTCGTCCTTTTCAAGGGCAGCGCCCTCGCTGCATATGGTCTGACCGCCGTGCAACTCGTGTCGCAGGCGGTGCTGTTCGGCTGGCTGGCACGGCGCCGGACCATCGAACAGCAGCTTTGGCTTGCGTTCGTCGCCACAATCGCGCTGTCGATCGGGGTGAGCATCTTCGGCAGCCTGTTTGGCCTGGAAAGCCTGAGCGTGCGTGTCGAGTGATCCCGCGCTCATGAAAACTTCCAGTGGACTGGCGCTGGTCGTCACGCAGTTGTGCGAAGTCGCCGGTCCGCGGCCGCGCGTGGTCGTGGCATTCAGCGGCGGTGTCGATTCCACCTGGCTCGCGCATGCGTTGGTGCGCCAGCGCCGCAAATTTGCCGGCCTGCGCCTGCTGCATGTCGACCATCGCCTCCAGCCTGCCAGCGACGAATGGGCGAGGCACTGCGCCCGGGTCGCGCGCCGCCTGCGAGTGCCGCTGCTCGTTCTGCGCGCGAATATTGAACGCCAGCGGGGTGAATCTCCCGAGGCCGCGGCGCGCGCTGCGCGCTACGCGCTGCTCGCGGGGGCGATGAAGGCCGGCGAAGTCCTCGTGACCGCCCAGCACCGCGACGATCAGGTCGAGACGCTGCTGCTGCAACTCTTCAGAGGCGCCGGTGTTGCCGGACTCGCCGCGATGCCGCGCATTGGGCCGTTCGGGCCCGGGCACATCGCGCGTCCCTTGCTGGAGCTTTCGCGGCACGAAATCGAAACCGCCGCGCGCTCTGCGAAATTGCAATGGATCGAGGACCCTAGCAATCACGACGTGCGTTTCTCGCGCAACTTTCTGCGGCATCGGCTGCTGCCCTCGATTCGCGAACATTGGCCCGGCGTCGACCGCGCACTGGCCCGCACGGCGCGCAACCTTGCCGAGGCGCAGTCGCTGCTCGAAGAACGCGGTGACCAGGATCTGGCTGCCAGTGCCGACGGCGCCGGCCTGTCGGTCAGCGCGTTGCGTGCCCTGACCCCGGCGCGCCGTCGCAATGCATTGCGCACCTTTATCGCGGGCGCGGGCTTGGAACTTCCGGAAGCCTCGCGGATGCGCGAGATGTCGGGTCCATTGCTCGATGCCCGCGCCGATGCCCAGCCCGAGGTGCGTTGGGCGAACCTTCGCATCATGCGGCGCGGCGGCCGGTTGCAACTCGAAACGACACGCGAGGGCCCTCCCGAAAACTCTGCCAAATCATGGAGCTGCCATGAGCAGCGCCGGCTGATTCTCGAAGCCGGCAGCACCCTGGAGATCGTCGACGACCG
>Ga0111538_10010599_pt1 | contig 12252 bp, 10 predicted proteins | sample SoiMethybrSBSTD1_FD_79669 | JGI IMG/M metagenome (GOLD analysis project Ga0111538, IMG submission 79669) | Bulk soil microbial communities from a Populus tree surrounding site in Tennessee, USA - Soil MetaG P. TD hybrid SBSTD1 (version 2)... | ecosystem: Environmental > Terrestrial > Soil >...
GCCCGCTGGGATCGCGCCTACAGCGCCACCGCCGCCGAACTCGAACGGCAGTTCGCGCCGCGGCTGAGCGCGGTGCGCTACGAAGGGCTTGCCGCGTTCGGTCACGCGTACCTGCGGGAGGCGGAGCCGGAGTTGTTCGGCGACGTGCGGCGGCCCGATCCGCAGCGGTCCGTGCTCGATCGCGACTACATCCAGCTCGACAACGAAATCGGCGAAGCCTTGAGAAACCTCGCGCCTGGAGATCTGCTGCTCGTGGTCTCGGGCTTCGGCATGGAACGCGTGCCCGTCGCGAAGCGCCTGTTCGGCGGTCTGCTCGGATTCAGGAACTACTCGGGCACTCACGAGTACGCGCCTGACGGGTTCCTGCTCGCGTACGGCAGCAACGTGGCGAGCGGGCAGTTCCCTCGCGGCGCCATCACCGACCTCGCGCCGACCGTTCTTTACTACATGGGCGTCCCGGTCGGCCGCGACATGGACGGCTTTGCGCGGACCGACCTCTTCGGGGCGGCGTTCACGCTGGAACACCCCGTCAAATACGTCGCCAGCCACGACAAGTAGCTCGTGATAAGATTTCCATCGCTCTTTAACGCGGTCCGAGAGGCCGCAAAGAGGTCTTCATGCCGCTCGTCTCCGCTCGTCGTCCGATCTCCGCACAAGTCGCACCCGTTGCTGACGTACTCGGCGTTGTTTTCCGCCGTACCTGATCCGATGTCTGTGGTCATGGACGCTGATCGGATGGCGCGAACGCTCACGCGGATCGCGCACGAGATTCTCGAGCGCAACCGCGGCGTCGAGGACCTGGCGCTGGTCGGCATTCGCGCGCGCGGCGTTCCGCTGGCCGAGCGGCTGGCCGCGCACCTGCATGAGTTCTCGGGCGTGACCGTGCCCACCGGCGCGCTCGACATCACCCTCTATCGCGACGATCTGATGCATCACGCGGTCGGCCCGCAGCCGGTGATCCGCAGCACCGAGATCAGTTTTTCGACCGACGACCGCCTGATCCTGCTCGTGGACGACGTGCTGTTCACGGGGCGGACGATCCGCGCGGCGCTGGACGCGCTGATTGATTTCGGCCGGCCCCGCGCGATCCAGCTCGTCGCGCTCATCGATCGCGGCCATCGCGAGCTGCCGATTCGCGCCGACTACGTCGGCCGCAACATTCCGACGTCGCGCCAGCAGAGCGTCCAGGTCCGTCTGCGTGAGATCGACGGCAAGGACGAAGTGGAGGTGGAAGGATGAGCACGATCACCGCCCTGCGGAGCCGCCACCTCCTTGGCATCGCGGAACTGGATCCAAGCGAGATCGATCTGATCCTGCAGACGGCCACCGCGATGAAGGAAGTCGGCGCGCGGCCGATCAAAAAGGTGCCGACGCTGCGCGGCCGGACGATCATCAACCTGTTCTTCGAAGCGAGCACGCGGACGCGCATGTCGTTCGAGCTGGCGGAGAAGCGGCTGAGCGCGGACACGCTCGGCATGACCACGGCCGGGTCGAGCGTCGCGAAGGGTGAGACGCTGTCGGACACGGCCCGCACGCTCGAGGCCATGTCACCGGACATGATCGTGATGCGTCACGCGTCATCGGGTGCGCCGCAGCATCTGGCGCGCATCTGCCGCGCCAGCATCATCAACGCCGGCGACGGGATGCACGAGCATCCGACGCAGGCGCTGCTCGACGCGTTCACGATGGTCGAGCACAAGAACCGGCTCGCCGGGCTGCGCGTGGCCATCGTCGGCGACCTGGCGCACAGCCGTGTGCTGCGCTCGAACGTCCTGCTGCTCACGCGCATGGGGGCGGACGTCCGCGCGTGCGGCCCGGCGACGCTGGTGCCGCCGGGACTCGACCGTCTGGGCGTGCGCGTGTCCACCTCGATTGACGAGGCCATCGACGGCGCCGACGTCGTGATGATGCTGCGCGTGCAGCACGAGCGCATGCACGGTCTGTTTCTGCCGTCGCTGCGCGAGTACTTCGCGCTCTTCGGGCTGACGGCCTCCCGGCTCGAGCGCGCGGCGCCGGACGTGATCGTCATGCATCCCGGCCCGATGAATCGCGGCGTCGAGATCGATTCAGAAGTGGCCGACGGACCGTGGTCGGTCATTCTCGACCAGGTCGCGAACGGCGTCGCCGTACGCATGGCGGTGCTGTACCTGTTGGCTGGAGAAGAACGGGATCACTTTAAAAGTTAGAAGTTCGAAGCCAGAAGCCAGAAAGAAAGTTAGAAGTTCGAAGACAGAAGCCAGAAGTAGAAGTTGGCAGAAGGAAACATGCTCATCCTGAAGAACGTTCATCTGATCGACCCGGCGGCTGCGAGGAATGGGCGCTTCGATGTTCTCACCGATCGCGGGGCGATTGCGCGCATCGGACGCGATCTGCCGGTGGATGGCGCGCGTGTGGTGGAGTTGCCGGCGTCTACGGTGGTGACGCCTGGGTTGATCGACATTCACGTGCATCTTCGCGAGCCCGGACAGGAGCACAAGGAAACCATCGCCACGGGTACGGCCTCGGCCGTGGCCGGCGGGTTCACTGCCGTGGCCTGCATGCCGAACACGGATCCCGTGAACGATCACGCGTCGGTCACGCAGTTCATTCTGAAGAAAGCGGCGGAGGCGGCGCTGGCACGCGTGTACCCGATTGGCGCCGTGTCGGTGGGATCGAAGGGCGAGCAGCTCACCGAGATCGGCGATCTGCACGCGGCCGGCTGTGTGGCGATCTCGGACGACGGCCGGCCGGTGGCGACGGCGCTGCTGATGCGGCGCGCGCTCGAGTACGCCTCGATGTTCAACATGCCGGTGGTCGATCACTGCGAGGACCCGTCCCTCAAGGGCGACGGCGTCGCACACGAAGGCGCCACCAGCGGCATGCTCGGCCTGCGCGGCATCCCCGGCGCGGCCGAGTCGGTGATGGTCGAGCGCGACATTTCGATTGCCGAGATGACCCGCGGACGCGTCCACATCGCGCACATGAGCGCGCGGCAGTCGCTGCGCGCCGTTCGCGCGGGCAAGGAACGCGGCATCGCGGTGACGGCGGAGGTCACGCCGCACCACTTCATCCTCACGGACGAGGCATTGGCCGAGCACGGCGGCTACGACACCAACACGAAGATGAACCCGCCGCTGCGCGACGCCGCGGATCGTGATGCGATGATCGAAGGCCTCCGCGACGGCTCCATCGACGTCATCGCCACGGACCACGCGCCGCATCACCTCGACGAGAAGAGCCTCGAGTTCGATCGCGCGCCCTTCGGCATCGTTGGCCTCGAGAGCGCGATTCCGCTGTGCCTCGATCGGCTGGTGCACGCCGGCGTGATCAGTCTGTCGCGACTCGTCGAGCTGCTCACGATCAATCCCGCGCGCGTGCTGAACCTGCCGGGCGGGACGTTGACCGACGGCGGGCCGGCCGATCTCACGATCCTCTCTCCCGATACGACGACGACGATCCGCGCGACGGCGATGCGATCGAAGTCAAAAAACACGCCGTTCGATGGCTGGACGCTGCGGGGCGCGGTGGCCGCGACCATCGTCGGCGGACGCGTGGTGTACGTGAACGATGCTGTGGCCGGCACGGCCGGCCTCAAGGCGCAGTAGAAAAGAGGAAGATTGTTGGCGCGTATCGACGAACTGCGAAAGCAAGCGCTCGCGAACTTGCGCGAGTCCGAAGTGCTCATGACCGACGGGCACTTCGATTACGGCAACGGCTATCACGGCCGCGTGTACCTGAACCCCCACCGCATCTTTCGAACGCCGTCGCTGATCTGGCGCCTGGCGGAAGACCTGCTCGACCTGATGCCCGAGACGGTGACGGCCGGAGCCGATGTCGTCGCGGGACCGGTGATGGGCGGCGCGCTCCTCGCGCACACGATGGCGGGCCTGCTCGACAGCCGCCGCAGTCTCGAGCGGCCGCCCACGAGCTTCGCGCCGCTCTCGCTCGACGCGGCGGGGGGCATGACCCTGCGCCCGTTCTACCGCACCGTCGTGCGCGGCAAGCGCGTCCTGCTGGCCGACGACGTGCGCAACACGGGCAAGACGTTCGAGCGCGCGAAGACGCTGATCGAAGAGGCCGGCGCCATGGTGATTGCCTCGGCGCAGATTTACGATCGGCTCGAAGCCATCGTCGATCTCGGCGTGCCGAACTTCGCGCTGGTCGAGTACAAGGCGCCAGAGAATTACGCGGCCGCCGAGTGTCCCCTGTGCAAGCAAGGCGTGGCGGTCACGAAGTTCTGAAGGCCGCGCTCGACCGCCTGTACGACGCGTTCAACGCGCCCGACAGCGCCCTCGATCCGATCCAGATCGTGCGCCGGTATCCCGACGCCGCCGACCGCGAGGTCGTCGCGTTCGTCGCATCGGCGCTCGCGTTCGGCCGTGTCGCGTCCGTGATGGCCTCGGTGGAGGCGATCTGCCGCGTGCTGGGCCCGGCGCCGGCGACGTTCGTGCGCGCGTTCGATCCCGCGCGTGACGGTCGCGCGCTGGAGTCGCTCGTGCATCGCTGGACGCGCGGTCGCGATTTCATCGCACTGCTCTGGGTGTTGCGGCGCCTGATCGACACGCACGGCTCGCTCGAGGACGCGTTCCTGCCCGTCGATCCCGCCGCCGCGGATCTCGGCGCCGCGATCGAACGATTCTCCGGAGCGGCGCGCGCCATCGACCTGCGTCCGGCGTATGGCCGCGTCGTGCCCGCGACGCCTGGCGTGTATTACTTCTTCTCGCGCCCTTCGACGGGCGGCGCGTGCAAGCGCATCAACCTGTTCCTTCGCTGGATGGTGCGGCACGATCGCGTCGATCCTGGCGGGTGGACGCGAATCCCCTCCCGCCAGCTCGTGGTGCCGCTCGACACGCACACGATCCGGATCGGCAAGTGCCTGCGCCTCACCCGGCGCGCTTCACCGGGCTGGAAGATGGCCGCCGAGATCACCGCCGCGCTGAGGACGCTCGATCCGATCGATCCTGTTCGGTACGACTTCTCGTTGTGCCACCTCAGCATGATGGGTGCGTGCGGCTTCCGCATGAAGAAGGGCAGCCGGGATTGTCCGCTGAAACCGTTCTGCGCGCCGGGCCGCGGCCGGGCGTCACGCAGCCGGTGACGGCAGGCTCAGCTTGCGCCATACCAGCACGTGACCGAACACCGCCGCCGGCACGAGCACGCACGGCAGGAGAACGTACGGCGCGTCGGCGACCCACGTGTTCAGTCGATCGGGACCGAACGCGGCGAAGAGCGGCGTTGACGCAACGGCGATGGCAAGGATGTTCACGAGCAAGCCGATCCCAAGCAGGTTCCACGCCCAGATCAATCCGCGAGAGGCGCGTCCCCGCGACGCGAGGTACGCCACGGGCACCGCAAGCGCACCGGTGAGGATGTCGAAGTTCCGGCCGGTGTATGTCATCTGCACGGGCATCAGACCGGTCGTCGCCGCGTGGTGCATGACGATCTCGAGCGGCAGCCGGAACGACTGAATCCCGATGATCGCGGCCATCGACGCGCCCGCCGCGATGCGCGCGCCGACGGGTGACAGGGCCGTGCCGAGCGACAGCCCGACCGCCACAGCCATCGCGAGCATGAACGGCGGCGGACGGCGCGTCCAGTCGGCCAGCACACCCTGCGACGCCAGCGCGAGATCGATCGCGACCATCGAGACAAGGACAATGGCCGCCACGATCGCGGCTCGGCGACCGGCGCGCGCGATCAACAGGCCGATCGTCGCTGCCGCGACGACGACGGAGAGCAAGACAATGCCGACGGCCACCATCATCAGGTCCTGGACGCTTCCTGCCTGCTCGCCAGACGCCGCGTGTATACCTCGAGCGTGCGCGCCACGAGACGCTCGACGCTGAACTCGCGTTCGACGCGCGCCCGTCCGGCGCGGCCGAGCCGTTCGGCGAGCGATCGATCGCGCAGCAGCTTGACGATGGCCACCGCCAGCGCCGCGTCGTCGGCGTGCGGTACGAGCAGACCGGTTTCGCCGTCGGCCACGGCTTCCGGAATGCCCCCGACGCGCGTGCCCACCACCGCGCGGCTGCACGTCATCGCTTCGAGAATCGCCGACCCGAGTCCTTCCGTGACCGAGCTCAGCACGAAGACGTCGAACGTCTTCATCAGCCCCAGCGCATCGGCCCGAAAGCCGGTGACGAACACGTGACGCTCGAGGCCCAGATCGCGAATCTGCTTCTCGAGCGCGTCGCGCAGCTCGCCCTCGCCGACGATCAGAAAACGCGCGTCCGGCACTTCACGGACGACGCGCGCGGCGGCCGCGACGAAGTGCTTCTGTCCCTTGTGCGGCGCCAGGGCCGCCACGTTGCCGACGATGGGCACGCCCTTCGGCAGCCAAAAGGGGGCGTGCGCATCGACCGCGGGATACTTGTCGATGGCCGCGACGTTCACGCCGTCGTGCACGACCTCGATCATCGCGGACGGGATGCCGTCCTGCTCGAGGATGCCCGCAATCGCCTGCGACGCGGCCACGAAGACGTCGACGTGTCCGTACTTCCACTTCGAAAACGCGTGGCGTTTGAGATGGAAATCGACGCGGCGCGAGGCGACGACGAGCGGGCGGGGGCCGGTGCGGCGCGGCATCTGCAGCGCCATCGCGGCCAGCGACACGGCCATGGGATCGTGGGCGTGCAGCACATCCGGTTGGATGTCCGAAAGGATCTTCGTCAATTGCCATCCGGCGTGCACGTCGAACTCGCTGCGTGGCGCGATACCGACGAAGCGCAGACCCTCGGACGCGCGGCGCTTGAGCTCGCCGTCGTCGTGCGCGACCAGCACCGCGGGATGGCCGGCTTCGGCGAGGCCGCTCACCGTGAGGAGCACCTGATTCTGCCCGCCGCGCCACGTCCGCGCCGTGTCGATGTGCAGCGATTTGATCACGTGGCGCGCGGCGGCCGCGCCGGCGCGTTCGCCAGCGCCCAGAGCTTCGCGAACTTCAGGAACACGTAGTGCGCGTTCATCGTCGAGACGATGAGACCGGGCAGGCCGTCGGCGATGCCGCGCTTGAGAATGTAATTGCGAAAAAACGCCGCGACGGGATGCACGGCAAGATCCCACCAGCCGGCGCGACGGCCCTCGGCGTACATTTCTTCCGCCGCCAGCGTCGTGTACCGGTCCATCGTCTGATGGTGGTGGGTGATGTCGCGGTACGCGTAGTGTTCGAGATCGTTCGTCAGATCGACCACGGGACCGTCAGCCTGTACGGATTCGTGAACGCGCGACGTCTTCCATCTGGCGCGGCGGCGATCGTAGAGGCGGAGCTGGTAGTCGGGATACCAGTCGGTGGTGCGGATCCAGCGGCCGAGGTGCCACGTCACGCGCGGGAGTCGATAACCAGGCGCCGGCGCCGCACCCGCAAGCGTCCGTCGAATCTCCTCCGCCAGCCCGGCGGAGACGCGCTCGTCGGCGTCGAGCGACAGGATCCAGTCGTGCGCCGCTTCAGTCGCGGCGAAGTTCTTCTGGGCGCCGTACCCCAGCCACTCCTTCACGATGACGCGCGCGCCCGCGGCTTTCGCCCGCACGATGGTGTCGTCCGTGCTCCCGCTGTCGACGACGAGGATGTCGTCCGCCCATCTGACCGACGCCAGACAGGCGTCGATGTTCGCGCTTTCGTTGAGGGTGATGACCGTGACGGTCAGGCGCACGCGGAATAGTAGACCAACTACGCGGCCTGCGCCCCCAACGCCCTACCTGATCTTTTGCACCCGCTGGAACGTGATGAGCGCCGTGTTGTAGGAAATCATCGCGTTCAGCTCGGCGCTGAGCGCGCCGGCCAGCACCTGCTGTTTCTGCTGCAGTGAGAACGTGTCCGTGAGTCCGACGGCGTTCTTGCGTTCCTCGGCATCGAGCTGTTTTTCGGCCGCGACGCGCGCCGCGGTGGTGGCCTGCACGCGCTGCTGGCTCGTGCGCACGGACCGCGCCGCCTCGCGCACATCACGGACGATGTCCAGCTCGAGCTGGCGGATGGCGAGATCCTGCTGCTTCTGTGTCAGCTCGGTCGTCGCGACGGCGGCCTGTGCGGCGCTGCGGCCCAGCGGATACGAGAACACGACGCCCGTGGTCCAGGTCGGATACGAGCCGCCGAACGCGTCACCCAGGATGCTGCCGAAGCCGATGTTGGTGATTCCGTCGGCGGCGATCTGCCTGCCGCCCGTGCCGCTGGCAGAGTACGTCAGGCTGAGATCCACGCTCGGTTTGGTCGCGTTGTGCGAGAGTTCGAGATTGAGGTCCGTGATCTCGCGCGAGCGCTTGAGCGCGATGAGATCGAGACGGTCGGAGAGCGCGGACTTGATGGCCGCCTCCTCGTCGATCTGGCGCGGCTGCAGCTGAATCGTGTCCGTCGGTTCGATGTGCAGCTGCCAGAAGTCCGGCCGGGCCTGATCGAGGACCAGGCTGCGCACGAGATCTTCCTGCGTCTGAATCCGCGCCTCGGCCTGGATCAGCTGATCGCGATTGCTTTCCACCGACGCTTCGGTCGTGCTGATGTCGATCTGCGGCGCCTGTCCCACCGCGACGCGCGCGCGTGTGTTACGCAGCGAGTCTTCCGCCACGTCCATGTTCTTCTGCGCGACCTTGCGTCCTTCGATCGCGGCGACCAGGCTCAGGTAGGCGAGCTTCACGTTCGCCTCCGTGGCCACGATCCGCTGCTGGAGGTCGATGTCGGCGATCGCGTGCAGACGCTGGGTCCGCTCGAGGCCCGCGCGGGCCGGATCGATTCGGAAATCGCGCCACATCGGCTGCACGAACTGCACGGCCAGAGACGAGTTGATCAACGGGTTGTACGTCTGGCTCGAACCGGCCGACGAGATGCGCTGTCCGCTCCAGCTCACCGTGTAGTTGCCGCCGAACCACGGCAGCGTCTGACCGACCGTGCCGTTGGCGCGCATCGTGGCGCTCGACGGGACGACCGTCGTGCCGTCAGCCAGCTTGAACGATGGAGACTCGACGGTTTGCCGGGACCAGCTCGACTGCAGGATCGGCAGGAACGCGGATCGCGCGGCCACGATGTCCTGCGCGGCGACGTCCACGTTCAGCCGCTCGCTCTTCAACCCCAGATTGGTTTCGAGCGCCATCGTGATGGCCTGCTGCATCGAGAGCGACAGCGTCGGACCTTGCGCGGCCGCCGGCGCCGCGGGCGGCTGCTGAGCGTGCCCGGGCTTCGGATGAATCACCAGCACCGCGAAGGTCAGCGTGGCCAGACGGATCAGCCAGGTCTTCGTCACAGTTGTTGCGTTCATCGTCGTGCTCACCCCACTGGCGTCGTAAGACGCAGGGCGCGGCCCTGAGGTTCGCTGGGCGGCGCCATGAAGCGGCCATATACTAACGGCCGAAAAGTCGCGTTTTCGGGACGGATTGGTCCCGCTCGCCGGAACGGTCAAGCCCAATTTCTCGAGCGTTTTGGCCGAGTTCGAGCTTTCCACGAGGTGAAAGTGCAAACCATGCGCCGAGTTCTCGTTGTCGTCCTCGTCCTCTCTGGGGTGTCCTGGGTCGGGGCTCGCCAGGCGGTGCCCACGTCGTCCGTGAAGCCCTCGGTGGCTGGATCCGGATCGATGCTGACGGTGGACAGCATCATGCGCGGTCCCAGGCTCGTGGGCGCCGCGCCGACGGCCGTCCGCTGGTCGCGTGACTCGTCGCGCGTCTACTTTTCCTGGCAGAAGCCGGACCGCACCCAGGCCGCCACGTACGTCGTGAACAAGGACGGCACGGGCCTCAAGGAGCTGACCGCCGACGAAGCGCGGACGCTCGACACGCCGCAGGCCGGCCGCTTCGATCGCGCGCGCAAGCGTGTGCTCGCGGCGGAGAACGGCGACATCGTGATCTACGACGTCGCGACGAACGCGCGCCGCGTGCTGATTCACACGGCCGGCAACGAGAGCACACCGCGCTGGGCGCGCAACGACACGGCAGTGACGTTCGTGCGCGACAACAACCTGTTCCTCGTGTCGCTGGAAGCGACGGAGACGCCGTTCGTGCAGTTGACGGACATTGTCTCGCCCGAGGCCGCGCCCGCCGCGACGAACGCGCGCGCCGGCGGCGCCGGCCGTGGCGGCGCTGGCCGCGGCGGAGCGCAGGGCGCCGGTGCGCAAGGCGCCGCGACGGGTGCGGCGGCGGAAACCGACGCTCAGCGATGGCTGCGCGAGCAGGAGCGCGATCTGATCGAGTACCTCCGCAAGCAGGCCGAGCAGCAGGCCGGCCGTGGTGGCCGTGGCGGCGGTCGGGCCGGCGGCGCCGGCGCGGCGCCACCTGCGGCGCCGATCGCGCGGCTCATGCTGGGCGCCCGTCAAACGCTGGCCGACGTGCAGTTGTCGCCGGACGAACGCTATGCCTGGGTTGCCGTCACCGAGCAGCCGGAACTGACGGCGCGTGGTCAGGGCGTTCCGAACTACATCACTGACTCGTCGTACCCCGAGCTGATCAACGGCCGCCCGAACGTGGGCGACACGCTCTCGCGCCGTCTGCTCGCGGCTCTCGATTTGAAAGAGAACAAGTCCGTCTGGGCCGACGCGTCATCGTTTGCCGGCAACGAACGCAAGGCCAAGTCGTCAGATCCCGATCGCGCGCGCATCGTCGACTGGGGATCCCCCGATGTGTCCGACGACGGATCGCAGAGCGTGATCACGGTGTCGTCGCAGGACAACAAAGATCGGTGGCTCGTCCGCGTCGATCCGGCGACCGGCAAGGCCACCGTGCTCGACACGGTGCACGACGACGCGTGGATCCGCACGATGTCGGTGACCGGTGTCGGTGCGGGCGGCGGTTTCGGCGGCGGCGGTGGCGTCGCGTGGCTGCCCGACAACAAGCACGTGCTCTTCGCCGCGGAAAAAGAGGGCTGGATGCACGTCTACTCGCTCGACGTCACGTCCAGCGCGCCGGCGACGGCGCTGACGTCGGGCAAGTGGGAAGTGACGAGCGCGCAGCTCTCGAACGATCGTCGCACGCTGTTCCTGCAGACCAACGAGGTCCATCCGGGCGAGCGGCAGTTCTACACGATGTCGGTTGCCGGCGGCGCGCGCACGCGCGTGACATCGCTCACCGGATCGAACGACGCCACCGTCTCGCCTGACGAGAAGTCGCTGGCGCTCGTGTACTCGTACAGCAACAAGCCGCCGGAGCTGTATGTGATGCCGTTCACCGCCGGCGCGCCCGCGAAGCAGGTGACCACGACGCCGACGGATGAATTCCGGAACTTCAAGTGGATCGATCCGAAGGTGATTACCTACAAAGCGCGGGACGGCGCGGACGTGTACGCGCGGCTCTTCACGCCGGAGATGATCGGCGCGAAGCGCGATCCGAAAAAGCCGGCCGTCGTGTTCGTCCACGGCGCGGGTTATCTGCAGAACGCGCACAAGTATTGGTCCACGTCGTACTACCGCGAGTACATGTTCCACAACCTGCTGGCGGCGCGCGGGTACGTGGTACTCGACCCGGACTATCGCGCCAGCTCGGGCTACGGCCGCGACTGGCGCACGGCGATCTATCGCCACATGGGCGGCAAGGATCTCGAGGACGTCGTGGACGGCGCGAAGTTCCTGGTGTCGACGGAGAAAGTCGATCCGAAACGCATCGGCGTTTACGGCGGCAGCTACGGTGGCTTCATCACGTTGATGGCCATGTTCACGACGCCCGACGTGTTTGCCGCGGGCGCCGCGCTCCGGCCCGTGACCGACTGGGCCCACTACAACCACGGCTACACGTCGAACATCCTCAACGTGCCGTCGATCGATCCCGAAGCGTACAAACAGAGCTCGCCGATCTACTTTGCGGACGGTCTCAAGGGCCGCCTGCTGATCTGCCACGGCATGGTCGATACGAACGTCTTCTTCCAGGACACCGTGCGGCTGGTGCAGCGGCTGATCGAGCTGCGCAAGGACAACTGGTCCGTCTCGCCCTATCCCGTCGAGAACCACACGTTCACGGAAGAGACGAGCTGGGCGGACGAGTACAAACGGATCCTCTCCCTCTTCGAAGAGACGCTGCGTAAATAAGCATGGACGTGTTGACACTGTTTCGCAGCAGCGGAGCGCTCCTCGAGGGGCACTTCAAGCTCTCGTCCGGACTGCACAGCTCCGGGTACCTGCAGTGCGCGCTGGTGCTGCAGCATCCGGCGCATGCGGAAGCGCTCGGGCGCGCGCTTGCCGCTGAGCTCGCGCCGCTCACGCCGACAGTCGTGCTCTCGCCGGCGCTCGTGTCCGCCGGCCCGGTCCCCGACCCATCGCTCGTGGTTCCGCTCTGCGAGCCCGAGCCCGTCTCGGTCGCCGGCGTCGTTGCGGC
>Ga0111538_10010600_pt1 | contig 12251 bp, 9 predicted proteins | sample SoiMethybrSBSTD1_FD_79669 | JGI IMG/M metagenome (GOLD analysis project Ga0111538, IMG submission 79669) | Bulk soil microbial communities from a Populus tree surrounding site in Tennessee, USA - Soil MetaG P. TD hybrid SBSTD1 (version 2)... | ecosystem: Environmental > Terrestrial > Soil > Tree...
CGACGACGACGATGACGACGACGACGACGACGATGATGATGACGATGACGACGATGATGACGATGGTGGCGGCGGCGGTGGCTACGACTCTGGCGGCGGCTACGACTATGGCGACGACGACGATGACGATGATGACGACGACGATGACGATGGTGGCGACGGCGGTGACGGCGGCGGCGGTGACTATGACTACGACTATGGCGACGATGACGATGATGACGATGATGACGACGACGACGATGATGATGACGATGACGACGACGATGATGAAGAGGAGGAGTGGTGGTAAGTCGCCAGCGGACGGGCGAGGTCGGCTTGCGGCTCGATCAGCGCAACGTGCTCCGCTGCGCTGGCCCGCGCCCACGCGGGGTCGCGGTCGAGTGTGCGACGCCGATCGCCCGGCCGCTTGACCACGCCCTGGTTGTTCGATGCCGCAACTGCCAGTCCGAGCACCTGTTCCGGCTGGTCGACGGCCAGCTCGTCTGGGTCAACGCCGAGCCCGAGCGCACGGTGTGCCTGTTGCCTGACGATGTCGCCGTGTCGTAGCGTCTTGGTGGGAGAGGATCGGCGGCGGCGCTGACCTCCCAAGCAGGCGCCGCCCCGACCCCCTCCGGCCGGATCCCGACAACACCAGAGTAGCCCGAGAGGCCAGTACCCACATCCGTGTGGGCTGGCCTTTTTGCATTTCCAGGATCCCAGGGGAGCCCAGTGAACAACCGAGGGCAGCCGAACGGCGGAAGCGCGGGCGACCCGATGGCCCGGCTGGACGCCGCCATGAACGAGACGTTCGCCGAGCTTGCCGAGTCAGGCAGCGGCGTCAGCCCATCCGACGTCCTGACCCCCGCCCCGCCCGAACGCCGACGGCCCCGCCGTGCCGAGCGCCCGGACGACGGGAGCGGCAGCGGTGGGACGGACGACGGGAGCTGGCTTGAGACCGAGCAGCGGCCCAGACGACGTGCCCAGCGCCGCGATGGCGCAGCGCCCCGTCGACCGGCCCAGCCGGACCCGAGCGCCGTCATCACCGACGAGGCCGACGACGAGGACGACGACGACACCAGCACCAGCACCAGCACCAGGACCAGCCAGGGGCGACGATCGGCTGCCGATGACGATCGCGCCCCGCAACGAGATCGACAGGGACGCTTCCTCCCGCGCACCAGGGATACCGACGACGAGAGCGACGAGGATGACGACGACGCCGATGCCGACTCCGACGAGGATGAGGACGACGTCGCCGACACCAGAGCGCGCTCGGCGGGCGGGCGCCGCGCGGCTGCCGATGCTGACGAGGCCGAAGACGACGACGACGACTTCGAGCCGGAAGGCAGGCAGCAGGCGGATGGCGACGAGGACGAGGATGAGCGCCCCAGGCAACGGCGGCGGCGACGGCGATTCCCGCGTGAGGTCCGAGCTGAGATCGACCGACAGGTCCGAACCCAGGTCGGCAAGATCGTGGAGGAGCGCGACCGTCTGAAGGAAGCCGAGGGCCAGCGGAAGGCCGTCGAGAACGAGGCGATCGGCTTCCTGGTCAAGGCGATCGGCACCCAGCAGGAGCGCGATCGGCTCCAGGAACGGGTCAATAACACCCGCCTGCCGATCGAGCAGCGCAATCAGGCGGCGGCGCTGCTGAACCGCTACCTGTCGAACGAGAAGTACGTCCGCACCTACCGCACGGCGCTGCTGGCCTCGATCCGAGACGAGCAGGCGGCCGAGGACGGTCGGGTCGCAACCGAGCTGGGCAAGTACCAGATCCAGCTCGACCCCGCGATCGTGGCCGAGGGGCGCCGGGATAAGACCCTGATCCACGCGGTGCGCCAGGGGATCCTCCTGGAGCGGAAGCGGAACGCGGCCGAGATCGCCCGCCTGACCAGAGCGCTGCAGACCCGTCGCGGCTCTGACAGCGAGCACGAGGTCAGGAACGGCCGGTTCGGGCGGGCCTCCCTGGCGTCCTCGAACGGACGCCGCGCCAACGGTCGGGTGGCCGTGGTCGATCGACTCAGGGGTGCGATGGGGTTCGAGCGCGGGCTTGGCGCCGGTACCCAGGTCGCGGCCCCCACGGATGAGACGTTGCGCCAGCTCCGCGATGGCGAGATCACGCTCGCCGACCTCGGGCTGGGCTGAAGGCTGACCGTAGCACCCCATGTTGCGGTCGGGATGAGGCGAGGACATGGCATCGAAGATCCAGGCGCTCATTACGCCGGATAGCGGCACGCACAACTTCCTGGGGACCGCAGCCCAGCAGAAGTTCTTCGTCCTGACGCTGACCAAGCGGGCGGTCCCGTATCTGGTCCTGTTTGAAGACGCCCAGATGACCACGATCCCCCGCAACGCGGGTGGCTTCGGGACGAACGGGCAGATCTCGTTCCGCAAGATCTCGGCGCTCTGGGATCCGGCGGTCGACGGCGTCGGCGCGCCGGTCGCGCTGGTCGAGGGCGAGCCGCCGGTGGCCAAGGATCTCGAAATCACCGAGGTCAACGCCGAGCTGAAGCAGTACGGCGACTGGATCAAAGTGTCGGACCTCTCCGAGACGGCGTCCGTTGACGGGATCCTGGTCCACGCGGCCGAGGCGCTCGGCGAGTACGAGGGCCAGAAGCTGCACCGCGTGATGCTGTACGCGCTGGAGGCGACCACCAACACGTGGTGGGGTGATGGCGCGGCCGGCATCGATACCGACGTCGAGATCACCGCTGCCATGAAGCTGACCCCGGCCATCATCCGCAAGCTGGTGCGGACGATGAAGCGGAACAACGCGGCCCGCTTCAACGACGGCTTCTACCACATGATCATCGACCCGTATCAGGGTCTCGACCTGCTGGAGTCGACCGAGTTCACCGACCTTGCCAAGTACACGGGTGGTGTCGCGGCGCAGGGCGGCCCGAACCTCCTGACGGGTGAGCTGGGCAAGGGCTGGGGCGTTCGCTTCAAGGAGGCGAACGAGCTGCTCACCGGCGTGGGCGCGCTCGGCATCAAGACCTACCACTCCTGCCTGTACGGCCCGAACGGGTTCGGCATGCTCGATCTCGCGGGCATGGCGGTCCGGCGGATCGACCCGAGAACAAACCGTGGCGTGACGGTCTTCTCGCAGCCAGTGAACCGACCTGACAAGTCAGACCCGCTCGGCCAGCTCGGATTTGTCAGTGCCAAAGTGGCCTTCTCAGGGATCGTGTTCGATCCGATCCAGGTCATGACGGTGGTGACGGCGGCCTCGGCGTAAGTGACGTGGCCCGTAGCACGGTGTGCTGCGGGCCGCCTTCTGGAGTGATGGTGATGGCAGAGAACCCAACTGGACAGACCTCGACCTCGACGCCTGCTCCGACTCCGACTCCGACCCCGACCCCGCAGACCTCGGGCACGGCCCCGACCTCGGTCGACCTCTCGGGGACGGCCGAGACCATGCAGCGCAACAAGGCTGCGCACGTGGCCGGGGTGTACCCCGAGCTGCTGGCCGAAGAGATCCCGCAGCCGCCGCTGGCTGAGGAGACCACGACCGAGCCACCGCAGGGGGTCTACGCGGCCAGCAACGAGGCGTACATCGCGGCGCGCCCGGCCGAGCTGGCGACCTCCGGGGTCACGCCCGGTCTGACCGAGCGGGGCTGGTCGGCCGAGGTGACAGCTCGGCACCCGCAGATGCTGGCAGACACGATGGAGGAGCTAGCGGGCGGGACGGCCTCGGTCGACAGTCTTGAACCGATCGATGCCAGCGACCCGGCCGCGCTCGAACTGGCCAGGGCCGAGCTGGGCTTCGTCGAGGTGCTCAAGAACAACCTGAAGGTGGCAGCGACGAACCTGAACAGCGACCGACTCGGGGCTGCCCAGGACCAGATCGCGATGTCGACGTCAGCAGCCCGGGTCGCGGCTGAGCAGGCGGCCGAGGAGCTGCGCGGGACGGCCGATCGCGCGAGCGGGGCAGCCCAGGCCGCCAAGCCCAGCACGACCAGCACCACCCGCAGCACGACCAGGAAGTAAGCCATGCCAAGTCCCAAGTCCCAGGCGGTTGTCGACGACAACACCGAGCGCGAGGAGCTGGAGAACCCGGGTTCCCCGGGTTCTCCGCCCCAGTTCGACGACCCGCTGGGGGAGCCACCTGCGGATCTCCCAGCCACGTCGTCTCCACCAGAGGAGTCAGGCCCGGAGCCGATCCCCGGGCTCTCGCCCGAGCTGAGCATGATGTTCACCAACATCATGGGCGCGATCCAGAGTCAGCGCGAGGAGATCGTTAGCCTCAGGAGCTACGTCGACCAGAAGCTGGATCTGGTTCGGCCGCCCGAGGTCAACGGGGCTGCGTACACCGCTCCGGCCGAGCTGGCAGCGTCTCCTGGGCGGTACCCGCCGTCAATCGAGCAGCGGCTCCAGGAGGCGGGTGGTCCCTCGATCCAGCCGATCGAGCAGCTCAGGCAGCAGCAGCAGCAGGCCCAGCGCGGCCGGCTCAACATGGTCGCGTTCATCCCGAAGGAGGATCCGTACAACCCGCGCCAGACCACGTTCCGGACCTGGATCAACGGCCGCGAGCTGCGAGCCAAGCGTGGACAGGTGATGATCCTCTCGCCTGGGCACGGCATGGATCTGGCGCGCAACGCCCACGGCAACTGCGTCGACATCGCGGCGATGCAGGGGATCGGGGTGGCCCAGCCGCTCGATATCCCGACCCACCCGGACTTCGCGCGCCCGGCGAACTGGGACGGCCAGCCGATGTCGAATCGGTCGTCGTTCGACGTCAGGGGCAGCGTGAACTGACTCGCCCTGGTCGGCCGGGCGAGCGCCACTCGCCCCTCCCCAGTTCGCCCGGCCGGCTCGTGCGTCACGGAGGTAGGTCGTGCCATCGCTTGACGACTATAGAGACGCGACCTTGAAAGAGGAGGGGGGCGTCCTCGGGGTCATGCGCGGCACGGTCACGCTCGACCCCGACCTGACCGATCGCGACGCTGCGCGCTCGCTGATCTCGGCCAAGCTGTACGACGACGAGAAGCTCTCGGGCGCGTTCGGATCCCAGTACGTCTGGGTGCCCAGGTGGTCCGACCAGCGACGGACCCTGACCCGGGGGTACCGGGTCCGGTACGCGACGGTCTTTACGCCGCCGCTCGAAGGCTCGTACCGCCTCCAGTTCTACGGCTACGGCCAGACCAGGGAGCTGCCAGCGGCGACCGGGCCGGCGACCGTCGAGCGCGAGGTCCACGAGCTGGACCCGGATCTCGCCGACGTCGAGGTGGAAAGTGACCCGCTCGGGCTGCTGCTGCACCTGCCGTTCCGGATCGGGATCGGATCAACGGCGGGCCAGATGGTGGCCCAGGGCGGGGTCGGGATCTGTCTGGTCAGCCGCGACTTCTCGGTGCCGCTCAGGAAGGGCACCCGCTACCTGATCAGCCCCCGGATGCCGTTTGAGACCGAGGACGAGCTGACGGGCCTGCACGAGTGCATCAACCTCGCCCTGGCCGACATCAGGGAGACCGACCTGCTGCCCGTGGCGTCCGACCTGCCAGCCTCCCAGCGCTCGGGCGTGATCCGGCTCGCAGACATCGCACCCTGGCTCGAATCCGAGGCGGTGCTGGGGTTCTACGCGCCGACCGAGTGGCTCTCGGTGACGACGTTCCGCCCGCCTACCAGCGGCACCTACGTGCTGCAGCCGCACACGGCGCTGGAGTGGGCCTCCACGCCGACCCCGTTCACCCCGTCGTCCACGGGCGCCGAGATCGAGAGCGCCTTGCGTGCGGTGGCTGCGACCGCCCTGATCCGGGTCGAGCCCCAGGGGGTGGCCTCCGAGTACCAGATCATGTGGCAGTCGATGTACCACCGCGCGATCGTGACGGCCTCGGCTGGCGCGGTCACCGCGTACCGCTCCGATCGGTTGCGAGACCCGTACCCGACCACGATCCTGCCGACGTTCCGCGCCGACTTCGAGGCCGGCACGTTCTCGGACCCAGGCTATGCCGAGGACCAGAGCTGGTTCGTGCAGTGTCGGCGGCCGACCTACACCCGGATCTGCCCGCAGACCTACCCGCGCCGGTCTGACGGCCAGCTCGACACCTCGAAGGAGCCGATCCCCGGCACGGTCTGGGTCGAGTCGGTCTCGGGGCTGGTCCACGACCTCGATCAGGCCAGACCGTCGGTCGAGAAGGTCGCCCCGGCCGCCCTCAGATACGCCTGTCTGGCGCTCGCGGCCGTCGCTCCGGCGGGTGAGGCCCAGCGCTGGGAGCAGATGGCGGCGCGGACCGCGACCTCGGCTGCCGCCCGCGTGATCTACGGCAAGCAGTCCCGACGGCCGGGCGCTGACGGCAGGCGATCCGCGTGGCCCCCGCTCGGCGGCAAGGCCGACTGGTTCTTCCGCCCGTGAGGTCGAGCAGCCCATCTAACTGTGGAGTCTTTGTATGAGACGAGTCGCATTAGATGGATATGAGATGACGCTCGACGGGCACATTGGCCTGACGCTGTTCCGCGATGGGCGCCGTCCAGCGGTCTCTGGTGGTCGGTTCGGCCCGTCCGAGGCGATGCGGAACCCGTCTGGCGTCGAGCAGTCGGTGGTGCTCGATCGGCTCGACGGTGGCGTGGGTGCCGTCGAGCGCATGGTCCCGAACACCTACCCGCTCACGATCGACGGCTGCACCCGTTTTGCTCGGGTCTGGACGCCCGGTGGCGAGATCACCTACCTGCCGCCGCTGGCGCCGATCTCGGGCCGAGCGCCTGGGCAGATCCGGGCGATGCTGACCTGGGGCGAGAGCCTGATCATCGCGGCCGGTGGGAACATCTACAGCCTCTCGGACCCGTACACCCTGGCCGTGCCGATGGGACAGGTTGGACTCGACGAGGAGGTCCAGGATCTGATCGAGTTCGAGGGCGTGCTGGTCGCTGGCACCCGCCAGCTCTCGGACGGCCTGCCAGGATCGTTGTGGGCATTCAACGGCTCGTTCTGGGACGTCAACACGGCGAAGGGCCAGCACCTCTGCAAGAGCTATCAGGTCATCAACGACCTGGGCGCGTGGCGACTGACCACCAACGACACCCCCTGGACGTTCCGCTTCATCGCGACCGGATCGACGGCGATCACGCTCACCAACATCCTGGACGACTCGGCCTGGGCGGGCACCGGTGGGCTCTATCCGGTCGGCGAGCGCAGCGCTCGGATCACGAACATGGCGGGCGCGCCGCTGATCATGTTCTTCGCCAAGGAGGACGGGATCTACCACGTCGGGCCTGACGGCCGCGCGGCCCGGATCATGGACTGGTCAGACTCGGTCCACCGCCGCAACGGCGAGGTGCTCTACTTCGCCTACGGGGGGCTGTACGCCAGTCATGTCCGCTGGGGGCTGGTCCGGGTCGACGTGGCGAACCTGCAGGTCCAGTGGCAGACCAACGCCTGCGCGCCCGGGGCGAACCTGCCGCGCGTCGTGCCGGCCCACGGCCAGATCACGGCGTTCACCATGGACGGCGAGTGGATGGTGGTGCCGGTCTTCAACGGGCTCGACTCGTACGTCTTCTACGGCCGCCCGAACGAGATCACTGAGCGGACGGCGATGATCAACCTGCAGAGCCCGCAGAGCCTGAACTGGCACGGGTCCGAGGCGACGTTCTGGAACGAGCGGGTGACCTGCCTGGAGCAGGCCACGATCGGACCGGTCGATCGGCCGCTACTCTGGGTCGGCGCGGTCCGGACCGATCCTGAGACCGGCACGGGCTCGGTGGTGCTGGCGAACGTCAGCCTGCCGAAGCTGGGCTCACCGCTCGAAGACTGGCTGATGGGCGGGCCGCACCGGTTCGCGACCCAGAGCTGGCTGTACTACCCCAGGCAGGACTGGGGCGACGAGCGGGGCGGCGTCTACAGCGGGTGGGCATCCGTACGCAAGGTGTTCAACCGGCTCGACCTGACGGGTGAGTACCTGGAGCGGTACGTCACCTGGATCGACGCGTTCATGGCGGCCGAGGGCGGCCACCAGTTGTTCTGGGACCGGGCGCTCGACCCCGAGAGCACGCTCTGGTCGAACGTCGGGCGGTTCGACGAGGGCAGCCGCGTCAGTCTGGTCCCAGGCAAGACGGTCCAGAGCGGGGTCAAAGCGCACCTGCTGTTGCGCGGCTACGGCCAGCGCGACAAGCCGTTCGCGCTCTACGGGGCGAAGCTCCGAGGCACGCCGCTGCTGGAGCAGAGCGAGCGGCGGCAGTACCGGGTGGTGCTGGGGCGCTTCAAGAAGGCGAATCAGGCGCTCGACCACCAGGAGCGGCTGACGACGCTGAACGAGCTGTGGGCGCTGCAGTGGTCCGATCCGGTGGTGCTGATCGACCACCTGGGGATGGCGCTGGTGATCGACATCGCGCCAGACATGAGCTACGAGGACGTGATCGAGCCGAACACCCAGGAGCCGACCACCGTGGTGACGTTCTCGTTCCGGGTGATCCGCCGGCCGTTCGTGTGGGGATCGGGCTTCCGCTGGGGCGGCGACATCTCCTGGAGCTGAGCTGGCCGTGCCTGTGGTTTGTCGCCTGACGCCTCTGGCAGGCTCACCAGAGTGAGCTGACAGCGGAGGGGGAGCTATGGCTGAACCCGTGCAGCCAAGAGAGGGGGAGGTCGCGTTTGCGATCTCGGTCGGGACGCTCTACGACCTGACGATCGGACGGATCGGCTGGCCGGTCCGCTTCACCCGTCACAGTCACCCGACCCAGTACACCCTGACGCTCTCGAACCGGACCCCAGGCGGGCCGATCCTGAACATCCTGCGGACCCTGCCTGACGGCACGCTCGACACGGCCCACCCGATCTTCTCGGTCGGCGGGTTCGGGGTGATGGCCCAGCAGATCAGCGGCTTCCTGGACTTCCTCTACCAGGAGCCAGCGCCGCCAGGACCGGGAGCTGGCACCGACACCTTGCGGATGTACGCCCGAGGGGGGCAGCTCTATTTCAAGGCCGAGGACTCGGCCGAGCAGCAGATCCCGATCGGCGAGCCGCCAGGGCCGGGCCTGCGCTGGGCGCACTGGCTGGGAGGCGGGTAAGTGGCCGAGATCCTGATGCGGATGGTCGACACCGAGGCGAATCGGATGCCGGCCTCCAACTCGTACAAGCTGTACTACACCGCGACGGACCCCTCGCACTTCGCGATGAACGTCTGCAACGGCAAAGCCTCGGATGCCCACATCGGGGTCTGGCTGATCGAGGCGGCAGGCACGACCTGGATCGACGGCGCGACGCCCGCACCGTACCAGATCGTCCACGAGAACCAGCGGATCGAGTCGGACGGCACCGACGGCAACGGCTGGGTGATGCCGACCTGCGTGCTCGACGCCGGCGATCGGATCGTCGTCAGGACCGACGTACTCGGCGTCACGTTCAATGGCCATGGCTTCAAATTTAGTTCCTGACGCCACGAGGGTGAGATGAACCGAGGGGCGACCGCCTACGGCTTGCGCGGGGTGGGGCTGGCGCTGCCCAACGGCACGCTGGAGAACCCGGCTCTGCGCTTCGGGCGCGAGCGCTCGGGTCTCTACCGCGCGGGGGACGGCCGCTGGGCCGTCGGGATCAAGCGGTTTCGCACCCTGGAGGTGACCGAGAACGACGTCTTCGTCCGGTCGAACAGCCCGGGCGCGGGTCTCGTCGCGCCGCTAGCGATGGCGCGGGCCAACGCGACGACGGCTGACGGCCAGGAGACGGCGTTCGACGTCTACGAGACGAACGTCCCGATCGCGCGGATGTCCGTCTACCGCGAGTCTCCGACGCTCTACGGCTGGAAGTTCTACGGGTTCAACGCCGGCCTGGGAGCGTTGCCGCTGCTGACGCTGGCCGGGTCGGGCGGGATCGGGTTCGGCGGCGACGTCAGCGTGACGGGCCACCTCGGAGTCGGCGGCCCGTCGATCGCCGGCTCGGTCGTGGCGGTCCATGTGGCCGGGGGCGGCAGCGGCATCGTCCAGGGGTCGACGGCGTCACATGTCCTGTCGCTCTCGAACGTGGCGCCGGGCGCTGCGCCGACCGCCCAGGTGCACCTCGGGCTCGCCGTTGGCGGCCCCGCCTATCTCGGGGTGGCGAACGACGCCTCGCTCTACACGACGGCCGGCGCGCTGATCCTGGGCAGTTCGGGTCTGGCCCGCTTCCGGATCAACGTCGGCGGCGACATGCGCTTCATCCTGGGCAGCCCGGCCAACTCGGTCCAGGTGCTCAAGTCCACCGACGGCAGCCCGGTCTTCACGATCAGCGACGTCGGCGCCACCGGGCTCGCCATCAACGCCGTCGGGAGCCCCCAGATTGTCGACGGCTCGATCGCCGCCGGCGACATCGCATCTGGGGTCATCCAGCCGAGGACCGCGACCCTGGTGGTCGCGGCCTCCAACGCCAGCGCGGCCAGCAAGGCCGCTGCCGACTACGTCTGCGACGGGGTGGCAGACAACGTCGAGATCAACGCCGCCTTGAACGCCCTGCCAGCGGCCGGTGGGCAGGTCAAGCTGACCGAGGGCAGCTTCAGCATCGCCGCGCAGATCACCACGACGAAGGCGAACAGCCACCTGGAGGGCGCCGGGGTTGACGCGACCTACCTGTTCGTCGTCAACGCCGGTGGCGCCCCCGTCAACACCGCGATCGTCAACCTGGGCCACGCCGGGTGCTCGGCCACCGACGTGACGGTCGACGGCAACAAGGCGAACAACGCGGCGGCCACCGCGATGTGGCTGGTGCGACTGCTCGGGTCCGCCGGGCTCGCGCGGAACGTCCGCGCCGTCAATAGCCCGGGGCTCGGATTTTTCATGGACGCGACCGGGCTGCGGTCACGGATCATCAACAGCCTCGCCGAGGGCTGCGTCGCTGGCGGGTATCAGGCCCGCTCACACGCGACCCTGATCAGTCAGGTCATCAACTGCTACGCCTACTCGAACGCCGGCGTCGGTGGCTTCTACGCTGACGGCGGTCCGGTCCAGTTCGTTGGCTGCGTCTCAACCTCAAACGCCGGTGTTGGCTTCAGCTCCACCGTCGCCGACGTCGTCTTCCAGGAGTGCATCGCCAACGGCAACACCACGTACGGGTTCGGTCTGGGCGGAGCTGGGAACACGGCCAGCGGCTGCGTCGCCCGCAACAACACCACCGACGGCATCAACGTCTCGGGGGCGATCTGCGCGATCCGAGCGTGTTCCATCGCCAGCAACGGCGGCCAGGGGATCAACGGGACCGCCGCTGCGCACGATGGCTCCGTCGTCGGCAACGCGGTGGTCTCGAACACCCTGAATGGGATCAGCGTGCAGGGAGCCCGCTGGGTTATCAACGACAACCGCGTCTCCAGCAGTGGCCAGAACGGGATCTCGACGACGGGCAGCGACCACCTGATCGACGGCAACGCGAGCCTGTTCTCGGGGTTCCACGGGATCGCGACCAGCTCCCCGAACTGCGTCATCACCAACAACTTGTGTGTCGGATCGAGTCAGACCGTCCACAACACCTACTTCGGGATCTCCGGCCCTGGTGCCAACGCGGTCGTCTCGGGCAACACCTGCCGACAGAGCACGCTGGCCAATAAGCCGTCCTACGGGGCGGTCCTCAACAGCGCCAACATGCTGCTCGGGACCAACGACTTCTACGACTCGGGCGTGCAGGGTCAGCTCGCGCTGCTGGGGGGAGCGACCGGGCCGCGTCGGCCGGCGAACGTGCTGCTGGACTACGCGCCGTTGACCGACCTGCTGAGCGCGACGGCGATCACCGCCGGGGTCTGGCAGAACGTCCACACCGACCAGTCGTTCACCGTGACCACGCCCAACGCGTTGATCGCGATCCTCGTCACGGGCAACATGACCGGCCTCGTTGGCGGGACGCCAGCCCAGTGGATGAGCCGACTCTGGATCGACAACGCCCAGGAGGTGAAGATCAGCGGTGGCATCGGCGGCGCCGGCGTCTCGGTCTCACCGATCCTGACCGGGGTCTACGTCATCGGGACCCTGGCCGCTGGCGCGCACACGGTACGGCTGCAGATCACGACCAGCGTCGCTGGCTGTACCGCGTTCATGCGGGCCGCTTCCACGCCGTACGAGTTCTTCAGGATCCAGGTAGTGGAGTACACACGATGATGGCCGACGACGAGCTGACAGCGGTGATCGAGGTACCAGCTCCGCCCGTGCTCCAGGCCCAGGTCCAGACCTCTGACGGCCTGATCCTGGCCGTCGGCTGGTTCCCTGGCGGTTCATCCGACCCCGCGACGATCGAGGTCGTGGACCTCGATGCCGAGCAGGCGGCGGCCGTTGCGCAGCCTGGGACCAAATACCTCGAATCGGACGGCACGATCCGCGTGGAGCCAGTATCC
>Ga0111538_10010601_pt1 | contig 12249 bp, 11 predicted proteins | sample SoiMethybrSBSTD1_FD_79669 | JGI IMG/M metagenome (GOLD analysis project Ga0111538, IMG submission 79669) | Bulk soil microbial communities from a Populus tree surrounding site in Tennessee, USA - Soil MetaG P. TD hybrid SBSTD1 (version 2)... | ecosystem: Environmental > Terrestrial > Soil >...
GAACCCGGGAAGCTCGGCGGTCACCGTATAGCTGGCCACCAGAAGACTGGGGAATTCGAAACTGCCGGTGTCGGAGCTTAAGACCGACCGTGTCTCGCCCGTGGCAACAGCGGTGAGATTGACGGTCACGCCCGGGATTAGTGCCCCGGACGGATCCTGAACTGCGCCTCGGATCGTCCCCTGAAAGCCCTGGCTCCATCCGGGGATCACGAACACGAAGAACAGAAGCAGCACCAAGCCATATTTCACGAAAGCAGTCTTCACTAAAATCCCCCAGTATTTAAATGATGCCAATACGTTAGCGGCAGCGATTATAGACCGCCTCGAGATCGCGCCGTGTTAATTCCGCCCTCTTCTCTTATAGCGAAAATCCCGGGCGAACCCTCTCAACCGTGGGACTCGTCGCTGCGCTTCGGTTGCAGGAGTTGCCGCAGGGATTCTCCCTGGAAACCGGATTCAAAGACGTGCAAACCGAATCGCTCGGACAATTCCTGAAACACCTTGATGCCCCGGACGGTGTTCCCCTTTGCATCCAGCCGCGGAGAAAACACACCGACTCCCATTTGACCCGGAATCACGCCGACCAGGCCTCCGGCTACGCCGCTCTTTGCGGGAATCCCGACTCGATAGGCCCACTCGCCCGCGTAGTCATACATGCCGCAACTGAGCATTGAAGCGAGCAGGTCCTTGACGAAAGCGGACGGAATCGCTCGTTCGTGGGTAATGGGATTGATGCCGCCATTCGCGAGCGTCGCCCCCATCACGGCAAGATCGTGACTGTTAACCAGAATCGAGCATTGCTGGAAGTAGAGCTCGAGGGTTTCCTCAACGCGATTTGAAACCATCCCGAAGTTCAGCATCAGGTGTCCCATCGCACGATTCCGGTGTCCCGTCGCACGTTCGGACAGGAACACCCCGTTATCGATAAAAACGTCCCGACCGCAGTACTTCCCGAACATCCGTAATAACCGCTCGAGACGCTCCGGGAAGTCCTTCCCGTTGATGAGGTCCGCGGTCGCGATGGCGCCCGCGTTGACCATTGGATTGAACGGACGATTCGAAGCCTCGTCGAGCAAGATCGAATTGAAAGCCTCGCCGGTCGGCTCTACTCCAACTTTCGTCAGAACCTTCTCGCGCCCGTGCTCTTCGAGAGCGAGTCCAAAGACAAATGGCTTCGAGACCGACTGGATCGTAAACGTCTGTTGAGCGTCGCCGATATCGAAAACCTGACCGTCCGCTGTCACAACGGAAAGACCAAACCAATCGGGATTGGCTTTGGCGAGTTCGGGAATATAGGTCGCTACGTTTCCCTCATTCAATGTCTGATACTTCGTATGCAGGTCGCGCAAGACGTCGCGGAAGGGCGCAGCGGCAGACTTCATTTTGTTGAGTAAGACATCCAGGTAATCGCCCCTGGGCTTGTCGGTCTTCTCCATACAGTCCATCCTCCGAATCTTGAGCGGGATTGCGAATTTTAGGCCATCAGGCGTTTAGCGGCGAGTTTGAGTTCACGCGTGAAGGGGTGTTCGGGGTACTGATTGACGAACAGGTCGCCGCTCGCCACCTGCACAATTTCTGCATTCAGGGGCAGCATGGCACCGACCTTCACTTTGTACGTCGCTTCGACGTGTTCCTTGAGCCTCTGGCGGTCCATTCCGGGAGGAATCTTGTTCACTAGAGCCAGCATGGGAACATTCAAGCGCCGGGCCAGCTCGACCGTAACGGCGGTACCTTGAAAATCCTGGTTATCTGGACGCAAGAGAAGCAACAACAGGTCGGAAATTGCAATCGAGAGCAGCGTCTCTTCATTGACTCCCGGATGCGTGTCAATGAACAGGCAGTCCAGTTGAAGATCGCGGATCAGCTGCTTGAAACCTTCGTTCAGCAGTGTGACATCGTAACCTTCGTGGAGAATCCTCGCGATGTCCTGGCTATCGATGCTGGAAGGAATAAGAAAAAGCTTCGACTTTTCGTTCCCGGCGCCAGCCAGGGCTTTTTCACTAACGTCGTAAGCCGCATCGGTGATGTTGCATCGGCCCCAAAGAAAATCGTTTAGCGTTCTTGCCCCGCTCACCTGCTTGTGACTGAAAATCACGTGGATGCCGGGCGACTGAATGTCGGCGTCCACAACACCCACACGCATTCCTTCGCGAGCAAGCAGGACAGCGAGATTCGCCGATGTATTCGACTTTCCCGTACCCCCACGAAAGGAGTGTATGGATATGGTGCGCGGCAAGCTGCCTCCTGTCGCTAGCCTTTGTTCCTACGATTCTTCGCGCGCTTTTCGGAGTTCCTGAGCCTGCTTTTGTATGTCCAGGAACGTTTCGCAGTCAGCAATCTTGCTGACCTCGGTTTTCAGCAACTCCTGATCGATCTCCGGCATCGCAAGATCCGAAATCGATGAGACGGTCTCCCCGCCCCGAGACGCACGACGCCCCTCGGAGAATTCCACCCAGGGTCCATTCGATCCCAGTTGCAGGATGGTTCCATGCCGGACCGGCATCGGATCTGAAACCATTTCTCCATCGACCAGAGTGCCGTTGCGGCCTAGCGACACGACCCGCCAGCGGCCCGCGGTGTCGGAAATGAGTTCCGCGTGAGTTCGGGAAACGAGAGGGTCCGCAACAACGACGTCGTTGGTCTCTCCCCGGCCAATGCGAATCAGGGACTGGCCGTCGAATTCCCAGGTTTGGATAGGATGTCCTTTAACAGGATCCAGCAAGCTCACTGCAATTTGAGTAGCCCCTAACAGCACAATCAATCCCCCAGACTTGCAAGCGCGGTGCCGTTATTTGTACTTCAGTCGGTGAGCGTGAGCAACTGATCTTTAGCTAAATTCGCCGTGTTTTCAAAGATTTCTAGAACAAAATTCTTACACAATTGTATGAATCGTCAGAAAACGGCTACGAATTTGTATCCGTGTAAATCCGTTCCCTATCCGCGCAATCCGCGGTTATGTCTTGCGAACTTGGAGGCCCAATTCTTTCAGTTGCTGTTCAGACACGAGTGAAGGTGAACCGCTCATCGCGTCCACTCCACGCGCTGTTTTCGGGAAGGCAATAACGTCGCGGATGGAAGACTGCCCGGCCAGGATCATCATGATGCGGTCGAGACCGAGAGCAATGCCTCCATGTGGGGGAGTTCCGTATTCAAGTGCTTCCAGGAAGAATCCGAACTTATCCCGCGCTTCGGTTTCCGTGAAGCCCAGTGTCTTGAAGATGCGAGCCTGTGTGTCGCTGCGGTGAATTCGGATGGATCCCCCGCCGATCTCCGTGCCGTTGAGTACGAGATCGTAAGCCTGAGCGCGCACTGCACCGGGATTGGACTCGAGCAGCGGAAGATCTTCCGCAACAGGAGCAGTAAATGGGTGATGCCGCGAAACCCAGCGATTTTCTTCGGTAGAAAACTCGAGCAACGGGAAATTCACGACCCACAACATGTTCCACTTCCCGGCCGGAATCCAATTCTCACGTCGCGCCAACTCCAGCCGAAGTGTTCCCATGAGGTTGAGCACGGATTCACGCTCACCGGCCATCAGGAAGACCATGTCATTGACCTTCGCGCCCGCCTGCTTCAGAACAGCCTCGATTGCCGCGGCGCCCGCGTTCTTCACGACGGGTGCTGAGCTCAAACCCTCGCTGGTCGGCTTAATCCAGGCAAGTCCGGCTGCACCCATCTGCTTGACGTAATTCGTCAGGTCGTCGAGGACCTTTCTGGAGTACGAGACTCCGGGTGCCATGAAGCCGCGAATCGTCTTGCCGGATTCCGCCATTTCCCGGAAGACGCCGGGTTCGCCTTTCTTGAAGATTTCCGTGAAGTCCTGGAGAAGCACGTCAAATCGGGTGTCCGGCTTGTCACTGCCGTAGTTTTCCATCGCCTCCTCGAAACTCATCCTCGGAATTGGCGTTGGAATCTGGACTCCGTTTAACGCAAAGACGTCCACCATCATCTCTTCCATGATCGGAAAGAGTTCTTCCTGGGACGGGAACGACATTTCGATATCGACTTGCGTAAACTCGGGCTGACGATCGGCCCGAAGATCTTCATCGCGGAAGCAGCGCACGATCTGGTAGTAGCGTTCAAAACCCGAAATCATCAGCAACTGCTTGAACAACTGCGGCGACTGCGGAAGCGCATAAAAGTTCCCGTGATAGAGGCGGCTGGGCACCAGGTAATCGCGGGCGCCTTCTGGCGTCGACTTCGTGAGGATCGGAGTTTCGACTTCCCAGAAACCGTATTTGTCCATGACAGTCCGCACCGTCATGTTCACGCGATGACGAAGACGAAAGTTCTCCTGGAGTTTCGGCCGGCGAAGATCAAGGTATCGATACTTGAGTCGAAGGTCCTCCGAGGTTGTGGTTTCGTCGTCGATCGGGAACGGAGTCGTCTTCGCCTCGCTGAGGATATTCAAGGTTTCCGCGACGACTTCGATTCCACCGGTCTTGAGATTCGGGTTCGCCAGGCCTTCCCCACGAACGCGAACCTTGCCGGTCACTTCAATGACGAACTCCGAACGAAGTGTCTTCGCCAGGTCATGCATGGCGCCGCTGGTTGCTTCAAAGACGATCTGAGTGATGCCGGCACGATCCCGAAGATCGATGAAGATAAGCTGGCCATGGTCGCGCCGCGTGTCGACCCAGCCCATGAGAATGACGGACTGGCCAGCATGCGAGGTTGTTAGTTCTCCACAAGAGTGCGTTCGTTTCAAACGAGATCTTCCTCCCGAACGTTGCGTTGTTCCTTTGTCGCCATATCCCGCATCACGAGATTCCCGGACTTCAACTCTTCGTCCCCGATGATCAGGACGCTTTTTGCCTTCAGCTTGTCTGCAAGGCGCATCTGGCTTTTGAGGCTGCGGCCGTCGAAATCGAGATAGACGCGCTTCCCCCTCCCTCTCAAACGTCTCGCCAGCAGCATCGCATGCTCGAAGGCGACGTCGCCCAGTGGAGCCAGGAAGTATTCGGGCGCGTTATCGGCGACCAACGCCTGTGGATTCGGAATAGACAGGATGAGTCTTTCCATACCCATGCCAAATCCGAAGCCGCAGGCTGGCTGTCCGCCGAGATCGGTGAAAAGTCCGTCGTAGCGTCCTCCGCCTGCAACAGTGTTCTGAGCTCCGAGGCTGCTGGACGTGATCTCAAACGCCGTGCGCAGGTAGTAATCGAATCCCCGAACCAGCCGGAAATTTACGCGATAGGACACGCCTCGAGCTTTGAGATAGGACTGGAACTTTTCGAAGTGCGCCTTGCAGTCGTCGCAAAGGTGTTCCGTGATTGTCGGCAACTCTGCAATCACGGGTTGGCACGACGGAACCTTGCAATCGAACACCCTCAAAGGATTCGTTTCGCCACGCCGGCGGCAGTCCTCGCAAAAACGTTCGGCACGAGATGCAATTTCTTTCCGGAGTGTCTGCAGGAACGGAGCGCGGCAACCCGGGTGTCCGATGGAGTTCACCATGAGATCCAGGTCTTTCAACCCGACTTCACTGAAAAAGAAGAGAAGCATTTCGATGACTTCGGCTTCGATCGCTGGATTGTCTGTGCTGGAAATGACTTCGGCTCCGGCCTGAACATGCTGCCGGTAGCGGCCCTTCTGTGGCCGCTCACGGCGAAACATGGGCCCGATGTAATAGAGCTTCATCATGCGGGCTTCGTTCTGCAGTTGGTGTTCGATGTAGGCTCGAACGACAGAAGCCGTACCTTCCGGCCGGAGGCTCAGAGACGCGCCGTCTCGATCGACGAACGTATACATCTCTTTCGACACGACATCGGTTTCCTCGCCGACACCGCGTACAAACAATTCGGTAGCTTCGAAGATCGGCGTGCGGATTTCCTGGAAGCCGTAGGAATGGAAGACACTTCGGATTCGAGTTTCCACGGCGTGCCAGATCTCGATATCACCGGGAAGAAGGTCGTAGGTCCCTCGTACCGCGTGGATCATTCCGTCTTCCTGTGCATTTCGAGATAGGTTTCCTTGTACTGGTAATAACGGCGCGCGTACTCATCGATATGCGCCACTTCCTCGTCGGTGAGGGGGCGTTTGACTTTCGCGGGAAGCCCCATGACGAGACTGCGCTCCGGAATCACGGCGTCCTCCGTGACGACCGCACCCGCTCCGATGATGCAGTGGGATCCAATCTTTGCATTGTTCAGGATCGTGGCCCGCATGCCGATCAGGCAATGCGACTGGATCTCGCAGCCGTGAAGCATGACGCCATGCCCGACCGTCACGTAATCGTGCAGAACCAGGGGATACTGGTCCTTCATGACGTGGAGGATGCTGCCGTCCTGGATATTCGTATGTTTCCCGATGCGGATATAGTGAACATCGCCCCGGATGACAGCGTTAAACCACACGCTGGAGTGATCGCCAATTTCGACATCTCCAATTATCTTGGCACCGTCGGCGATAAAGACCCGCTCTCCGAGTTTCGGCAGTTTCCCTTTGTAGTCCAGCAGCATAAAAGTAAACGAACAACGCTAACAGAAGGCATGAGCCAAATTCAAGGAACCGCACGCCAAAGGTTTTTCGGAAATTGGTGACGTTGACGAATTAGCGGACGAATTTTCGGTTGTACCTCCAAATTCCCCTGCCCAATTCGTCAACGTCACCAATTTCCGAAAAGCCTCAGCGGTTCACGGTCACGTGATACTTCAAAGCTGAGCGGTCCCAATCCAGCAACAGACAATCCCCGCAGGACTCCGCGAGATCCACATCTTCCCATCGCCAACCGGGTAACGTGAGCGCGACGCTATTCGCAATTCCCCCAAAAGGATATTCAAACCCACGGATCCTTACCGTGGCTGGAGAATGTTTTGCCAGTTCCTCGCGCAACTGCGTCGTAGGTGCAGCCCGTTTCACCATCTGCGCATCCTTAACCGCCCACATATAGAAGATATTGAACCCGACAAAAGCGACGGTCAGAAGACGCCTCCAACGGCTCGAAGGCAACGACCAGAGTGCCGCGGCAAACAGCATCACGAATATCGCCGAAGCCAGGTACAGCTGACGGCTGGGAATATTGTTCGTGTACGTCACGAAGACGTAGGGAAGCATGGTTATCGGAATCAACGCCGCAAAGACTCGGGCATTGAGGGGAATTCTCTCTTTCGCCCTCCGCCAGACGATTACAGCTGCAACGTATCCCCATGGCCAGAGAAGACGATGCAGGCTCTTCAAGAAGACAACGACCGCATGAGTGCCCAATGCGTAGGTTCCCTGCCCAACCTGAAAGTTTCTGGAAAAGGTCCAAAGGAAAACAGATGCGAATATCGCTGCGGGGATCGCGAGGGCGAGATATGCGGCGACAGGACTTCGGCGCGCGCGCAACCACTCCATGACGGGGAGCAACACAACAAAAAGCACAGCTGTTTCCTTCGAGAACAACGCGGCAAGAAAAGTCAGCGACGTCAGGAAGTACCGCCCTCTGAACCAGAGAAGGACGGTCACGAAAAGAAAAAATGCGCACAGAGTCTCGTTCATCGCCGCGAGCCACATCACGGCTTCCTGCGGAGCCTGGAACACGGCGAAGAATACGGAACCTGCCACGGCGATCGCGGAGTTGTTCGTTATCTCCAGAACGATCCGGCAGAGCAGCAAGCAATTCACGGCGTGAAGCAGCAGATTGAAAAGATAAAACGGCCGCGCATCATAAGCAAAAAGCCCGCGCAGCGCGCCGAAAACGACGTAAGTGGTGAAACGAAAATTCTCAGGAACGACGCTAAAAAGGTAGAGCGGATCTTCCTTGATGAGATCGACGCGATGAAGGATGACATAGTCATCTGCGATAAACCCATTGTTGATGGCAGGGAGGTATGCGATCAGCACGGCCGCAACAATGAGCACTCTTCCCTTCCACACGCGGCAACTATAGGGGAAAAACAGGAACGTACCTTTATTTTTCCTCGTAAGATAAAAACGTGAGCGCCACGCACTCCGACATTCAACGCTACAAAACGAATTACCTGAAAGAGCAGGAAGGTATTGCCCTTTACCGTTCGCTGGCCAAAGCGGAAAAGAACACTCATCGTGCGGAGATTTTCGAGAAGCTGGCGGCGGCTGAAGAACAACACGCCGCGCGTTGGGCAAAGTTGCTCGAAGACAATGGCGTACGTCCCCCGACTTACAGACCCAGTTTTCGAGTTCGACTGCTCGGCTGGATCTCCAGGACCATCGGCACACAACACGTGCTGCCCGTGGTCAGCGGCTTTGAATCGCGAGACCAGGGCGAATATGTGGGTCAAGTGGAAGCGGCGGGGATGCCGGCCGCGGAACGATCGCACAGTCGAACACTGCAGCTGATGTTGCAAGAGAACGCCGCTGCCGGCGTTCAATCGATTATGAAAGTCGAACGCTGGCACAGCCAGGGATACGGTGGGAGCCTCCGAGCCGCGGTGTTTGGTGTAAACGACGGACTCGTGTCGAACTTCGGACTGGTAATGGGTGTAGCCGGCACGAACGCAGAACCTCGCTTCGTCCTTCTTGCAGGCGTCGCCGGTCTGTTGGCTGGAGCTTTTTCGATGGCAGCCGGAGAGTACATCTCCGTGCGATCGCAACGTGAACTCTATGAGCAGCAAATGGCGCTGGAAGCGCAGGAACTTGAGGCCTCTCCGGAAGAGGAGCACGAAGAACTCGCTCTGATTTACCAGGCGAAAGGAATTCCGGCGGATCAGGCCAATGAATTGGCCAGGCAGATTCTTTCCAATCCCGACACTGCGATCGAAACACTCGCCCGCGAGGAACTGGGACTCGATCCGGATTCTCTCGGTTCGCCATGGACCGCCGCGTTGAGCTCCTTCGTCGCCTTCGCCATCGGCGCCATCATTCCGATCCTGCCCTATCTGCTGACGCGCAGCTCGAACGCCCTTCCCATCAGTGCGGTCGTCTGCGGCCTATCGTTGTTTCTGGTCGGTGCCCTGCTCTCCATCTTCACCGGGCGCAACGTCGTCTACAGCGGGCTGCGTATGGTTAGCATTGGCGCTCTCGCCGCCGTCGTGACATTCGTCATCGGCCGGTTTCTCGGCGTTTCGGTGGCGGGATAGACCCGTCTCGGACTAGAATCTTGCGGCATCTAAAATCGAAAGGAGACCCCCGATGAAGAAGAGGGCCACATTGTTTTTTCTGGCCGCGACAATGGTATTTGCAGTCACGACGTACCTGGCATGGCAACCCGCGCCTCAAGCCAACAATATGACTTTCTTTGTGACAAGTGCCGGCCCCGGCAACGGCGCCAACTTAGGCGGCCTGGCCGGAGCCGATGCGCACTGTCAGAAGCTGGCATCTGCCGCTGGCGCCCCGGCCAACCGCACATGGCGCGCCTATTTAAGCGCGAATCCGGCGGGTCAGCCTGCCGTGAACGCCAAGGATCGCATCGGTCGAGGACCGTGGGTTAATGTGAAGGGCGCCACGATCGCGGCGAATGTCGCTGAACTGCACAGCGACAAGAACGGTATGACGAAGGATACCAACCTGACCGAAAAGGGCGGGACTGTGAATGGCGTCGGCGATACGCCGAATACCCACGACGTCCTGACAGGATCACAGGCCGACGGTACAGCCTTCACCGACGGCATGGACCACACCTGCAGCAACTACACAAGCGCAGCGGACGGTGCGGGCGCAGTGCAGCTGGGTCACTCCGATCGCATGGGCCGTGGCGCAACGGGTTCATCCTGGAACTTTGCTCACGCTTCCCGCGGCTGCAGCCAGGCGAATCTCGTCGCCACCGGCGGCGCCGGACTGCTCTACTGCTTCGCAGCGAATTAGGGGAATAGAACCGGGGATGACCACTGACCACTGGAAATGAACAGTGAACATTGAACATTGTGTGCCGAAAAAATGACCACTGTTCATTTCCAGCGGTCAGTGGTCATCCCCTATTCCGTTTGCTCACATTGCACCATCCAGGTAATCCCGAACGCATCGGAAACCACACCAAACCGGACCGCCCAAAACGTTTCCTGCATTGGCATGTGAACTATTCCCCCTCGTGCAAGGGCCTTAAACACACGTTCCGAGCCTTCAATACTGTCCACAACAACGGACATCTGGAAACCCGAGGGGGCGGTGTAATCCTTGGGTGGCGGATCGGCGCCCATGATTGCCGTATCGCCGATCATGAGCGTGGCGTGCATGACCTTGCCCCCCCACTCCGGCGGTGCCTGGTCCGCCATCGGCGATCCTGCAAATTTGAAAAACACGGCTGGCTCGACGCCGAAACATTCGGCATAGAAGTTGAAAGCGGCTTCGCACTGGCCGTTAAAACTGAGATAGGGACTCACCTGTAGATTCATCTTCGGACTCCGTAGTTTCAGTGCAGAGTAGTCGCATCCTGTTCACTGTTCAATTGAACCGACATGTCTTACGATAAGCGCCAGCAACTTTATTAGCGTCGGGTCCACCCTCGGGATCGTTTCGGTACGCCGCCCTCGGCGACCTGCTTACTTCCCTCGGGTTCCCCCACGCGGCAGTTGGGAGGCACCAACAATGTTTAAGACTTTAACGCTGTTGTCCGTTGCGATAGCGCTCATCTACGCCACGATGCATCGGCCTCTGGCCCAGCGAGGAGGTCAGGTTCAGCTGCCCGAAGGACCTGGCCGGGAGTTGATTCAGACAAATTGCACCTCCTGCCATGGACTGAATCAGATCACCGGCGCCGCCGGTTACAACAAAGACGGCTGGGCTGCGTTGACCTCGACAATGATCGCGCTCCCCAAAGACCAGGCGGACACCGTCAACGGTTATCTCGCAACAAATTTCCCGGAGAAACCGGGTCGACGACCCACGATCGTGCCCGGCAACTTCACGATCAAGATCACGGAGTGGATCGCTCCGACGCTCGGACAACGTTCGCGTGATCCGATCGAGGCGCCGGATGGTTCGATCTGGTGGACAGGAATGTATGCCAGCCTTGTCGGGCGCCTCGATCCCAAGACCGGCGAGATGAAAGAATTCGCCCTTCCGCCCACCGCCAAACCCCACAGCATCATTCCCGATGCCGCAGGAAACATCTGGTACACGGGGAACAGCAACGGGACTCTTGGAAAGCTCGATCCTAAAACCGGGAAGATCACCGAATACAAAACGACCGCAAGCGATCCTCACAGCGTCGTCTTCCATCGCAACGGCCTGATGTATTTCACCGCGCAGAATGCGCGGATGATCGGACGATTCAGCCCCCAGACCGGAGAAACCATGGAAGTGCCCACGGAGCCGAATCCCTACGGCATTCAAATGGCTCCGGACGGCACACTCTGGGTGGCGTTCAACGGTACGAACAAAATCGGCGCAGTGAACCCGGACAGTCTGGCGATCCGCTACTTTGAAGTCCCGGATGCATCGTCGCGCATTCGTCGTCTCGCAGTCGCCAACGATGGCATCGTCTGGTACGGAAATTCCACGCGCGGCCGCATCGGACGTCTCGATCCCAAATCCGGTGAAATCAAAGAATGGGCGTCACCAAGCGGCCCAACATCGCATCCCTATGCCATGGTCGTAATTAACGACGTCGTCTGGTACAACGAATCCGGCATGCGTCCCGACACGCTCGTGCGCTTCGATCCAAAGACAGAGAAGTTTCAAAGCTGGCCGATTCCATCGGGCGTCGGGATTGTGCGGAACATGTGGGTGACAAAGTCCGGCAACCTGCTGATTCACCAATCCAGTTCCAACAGAGTGGGATTGGTTGAAATCCCGAAGTAGGGAAGCATCCGGAAATTAGTGACGTCACCAATTTCCGGATGCAATACCTATCTACGGCAGCACCCTCACGAATCCGTGCATGTCGTCCTGAAAGTGCACAAGAACTCCGCAGATCACAAGGTACGTGCCAGGTTTTGGAAAGGTCACGACCTCAACCCTGTCCAAAGAAGGCAAGAGACTCGGATCGGGTCCCCTGTAGATTCTCCGATCAGGATCGTTGATCAGCATCAGCCCCGGCGGTGCCTGCATGGGAATCAACACGCTGGTGTCGATGTCGCTCAGTCTTGTGGCGTGGTCGTAAATAACAACGTTGTGAAGACCGGCGATGATGAAGTTCACGGAGCCGCCGGCTTGAATCGTCGTTTCGAAAGGTGTAAGCAAGTGGTGGTTTGCCGTTGGCGCTGGCGGCGTATTCAACCTTCGATCCAGTGGAGGATTGAAATCCGTCCGCCACTGTCCAAAGCTCACAGTGGCGCTCGCCAATGGACCTTGAATCGGCTGATGATTGTCGTGAATTTGCTGGGGCTTGGCTTGCGCGAAAATCGACCC
>Ga0111538_10010602_pt1 | contig 12249 bp, 3 predicted proteins | sample SoiMethybrSBSTD1_FD_79669 | JGI IMG/M metagenome (GOLD analysis project Ga0111538, IMG submission 79669) | Bulk soil microbial communities from a Populus tree surrounding site in Tennessee, USA - Soil MetaG P. TD hybrid SBSTD1 (version 2)... | ecosystem: Environmental > Terrestrial > Soil > Tree...
ACGCTGGTTGCGCAGCCGATCTTCGCGCAACTTCCGATCGCCAAACCGGAATCAGTTTCGGTTTCCACGACGCAGCTCGCGGCGATGGACTCCGTCATCAACGACGAGATCGCCAAGGGTCGATTGCCTGGCGCGGTAGTTTTCGTTGGTCGAAAGGGCCGGCTGGTTTGGCAGAGGGCCTACGGCTCGCGCGCCGTCGATCCGTCGCGCGAACCCATGACGACCGACACGATCTTCGACGTGGCGAGTCTCACCAAAGTCGTTGCCACGGCGACAAGCATCATGATCCTCGTCGAACGCGGCAAGCTGCGTTTGAGCGATCCTGTTTCACGCTACATTCCCGAATTAAAAGGCGACGGCCGCGAGCGAGTAACGATCGAGCAACTGCTGACGCACCTCTCCGGCTATGCTCCCGATTTCGATCTGCGCGAACGTTGGTCCGGCCACGACGAAGCAATCAAACGACTGATCGCCGAACCGTTACGCAATCCACCCGGAACTCGCTTCACGTACAGCGACATCGGTTTCATCACGTTGGGCGAGGTAGTCGGTCGCGTGAGCGGAATGCCGCTCGATGAGTTTGCGAAGAAGAACATCTTTGAACCTTTGAAGATGCGCGACACCGGCTTTCGTCCCGCTGCAAACCTGCAGTCGCGGATCGCGCCGACCGAAAAACGTCGCGGGCAGCTCAGCTATCTCGGCGACACCGCAACGAACATCGGATCGGAAGGCGACGTGTGGTTGCGCGGTCAGGTTCACGATCCGACCTCCTATCGGATGAACGGCATCGCCGGACATGCGGGACTATTTTCCACCGCGAACGATCTCGCGATCTACTGCCAGATGATTCTGAACTATGGCGAGTACGGTGGTGTGCGAATACTCAGTCCGCTGTCGATTAATGAGATGACTCGTCCGCGGCTCATCAACAGTGCCGGAAACACGCGCGGGCTGGGCTGGGACATGAACACAAGTTTTTCGAGCAACCGCGGTGACCTTTTTCCGCTCGGCTCGGTTGGTCACACCGGGTTCACCGGCACCTCTATTTGGATTGATGATGCGAGTGAGATGTTCGTCGTGTTTCTGAGCAACCGTGTGCATCCGGATGGGAAGGGAGATGTTGGACCATTGCGCGGCCGCGTCTCATCGATCGCGGCAGGTTCGGTTACCGATCCTGCCGTGGCCAAACTTGCCCGCCAGCAGACGAACCACTACTACGAGATGGTCGAGTACCAGCGACAGTTTCCGTCGAGTCTGGACACCCCGGCGATCTCGGCAAAAGTGTTAACCGGTATCGACGTTCTCGAACGCGATGGTTTCAAACAACTCGCCGGCTTGCGAATCGGTCTGGTCACCAATCACACCGGACGCAACCGCGAAGGACGCCAGACGATCGACGTGCTGAACAAAGCTCCCGGCGTCCGGCTCGTTGCACTTTTTTCCCCCGAGCACGGAATTCGCGGTTTGGCCGACGAAAAGATCTCTGATTCGAAAGACGAAGCCACCGGACTGCCCATTTACTCGTTGTACGGCGAGACGCGACGCCCCAAAGCGGAACAAATGAAAGATCTCGACGCGCTGGTTTATGACATCCAGGACGTTGGCGCCCGCTTCTACACCTACATCTCCACGCTCGGTTACATCATGGAAGAAGCGGCGAAGAAAAAACTTCCGGTGTTCGTCCTGGATCGTCCCAATCCGATCGGCGGCATCGAAGTCGAGGGACCAATCGCGGACAGCGACAAACTCTCGTTCACTTCATATCACACGATTCCCACTCGTCACGGGCTCACGATCGGCGAGCTGGCGCAACTGTTCAATCGCCAGCGCAAGATCGGCGCGGACGTGCGCGTGATCAAGATGGAAGGCTGGCGTCGATCGATGTGGTTCGATGAAACGAACCTCACGTGGGTTAATCCGTCGCCGAACATGCGCAGCTTGACGGAAGCGACGCTCTATCCGGGTGTTGGTCTACTCGAAACGACGAACGTTTCAGTGGGACGTGGCACCGACACTCCGTTTGAGATCGTCGGCGCGCCGTGGATTCAGGGCGACAAGCTGGCGGATGCGTTGAACCAACGATCGATTCCCGGTGTTCGCTTCGTGCCGTTGCGTTTCACGCCGAACGCTTCGGTTTTCAAGAACGAACAGTGCGGCGGTGTCAACATCATCATCACCGATCGCGGCGCGTTTCGTCCGTTGTTAACGGGGATTGAAATGGCCCTCGCGCTGCGCAAGCTTTATCCAAATGATTGGAAGGTCGATAGCTACCTGCGACTGCTCGTTAATGCCGACACGCTTGACCGGTTAAAACGGGGTGAGACGGCGAGAGACATAGTGAACTCGTGGAATAACTCGTTGCAGGAATTTCGTCGCGCGCGTGCCGAGGTATTGCTTTACAACTAGTCCGTGAAATAAAGAAACCGGCTCTTCACCAAACACTCCTCGTACTCTTCAGCAGCAGTTGAGTCGATCGTGATCCCGCCGCCGACACTGCACGTCGCGACATTTGTTTCCGTATCGAGCACAACGGTGCGAATCGCGACGTTGAAGGTGCAATCGCCGCCCGGACGCAGCAGGCCTATGGTTCCAGTGTAGGCGCGACGGGGAAAGCGTTCGAGCTCGCGGATGATCTGCATCGTGCGAATCTTCGGGGCTCCGGTAACCGAGCCGCACGGAAACAGCGCGCCCATCAGCTCTGCCAAACTCGTGCCTCTGCGAAGAGTCGCTTCGACAGTCGACGTCATCTGCCACACAGTTTCAAACCGTTCGAGATCGAACAACGAAGACACGTGAACACCACCCGCAACCGATACCTTCCCGAGATCGTTGCGCAGCAGGTCGACGATCATCACGTTCTCGGCGCGGTTCTTGATCGAGTTGCGCAACCACTGCGCCAATGCTTCGTCTTCGTCCGCCGTGCGCCCGCGTTGCACGGTCCCTTTCATCGGCCTCGTCACAACGTGATCGCCGCGACGCTCGAAGAACAGTTCGGGCGATAGCGAAAGAACCTTGTAGCGCCCGAGATCGACGTACGCTGAATACCGCGCAGCTTGCTGACGCAAACACAGCGCGCGAAACCAGGCGTAGGAATCGCCCTCGAAAACCGACGTTAGCGGAAAAGAATAATTGACTTGATAAGTATGGCCGGCGGCGATCAACTCACGAATCCGTGCTACAGATTCGTTATATTCGTGTTTTGTAACAGCAGGTGACCACGGATTTGAAGCAACATCGAAGTCGATCTCGACCGGCTTTGATCGTTGTGAATAGGCTGCTGCGTAGGCAAGAGGAAAGCTGTTTGCTCTGTGCACGGAAAGCGCTGAATCAAACGCCGGCGCTGCTTCGTAACTCAGCATCACCATCACATACTTGCCCGCTTCCGCCTGCGCTTCAGCGAAATCTAAAACGTGCGTTACTTCACGAAAATCCGCCGCTGTGATCGTCTCGATCGGCTCCCCGAACTGCTCTGAACTGAAAATTGCTGTCATCAGAATTCTTTATGAAAAGAATAACAACATTTAGCTGGCATTATTCCTGAACGTCGCTATAATCCGTCCGAAATTTTGCAGTTTCAACCCTTACTTCAAAAAGCCAACTTGAGTTGAGATGCCGGGTGGCAATCCCCGGGGCAATCTCAGTACGAGAGGATTAAATGAGAAAACCATTTCTTGCGTTCTTGCTCGTGACGGTCTGTTTCGCAGCGGTCGCGATGGGACAGGGGACCACGTCGCGTGTCACCGGCACCGTCGTCGACGAAAAAGGATCCGTGGTCCCGGGTGCTGTCGTGACGCTTACCAACGAAGCTACTCAAAACACGCTTACAACGGAGACGTCGAGTGCCGGCTCTTTCGTCTTCGACTCGATACAAGTAGGAAAGTATACGGTCTCGGTCGAGAAGCAGGGATTCAAGAAAGCTGTCTCGGTCGGTAACACCGCAAACATCAATCAACCGCTCACCGTCGATTTCACACTCGAAGTCGGTGGCTTGTCTGAAACAGTCCAGGTCGTTAGCACGGCTGAAGCAGTGCAGACCAGCAGCTCGGGCAATTTCGGCAACACCGTCGAGCAACGCACACTGGTGACGTTGCCGATCGTCGGCAATCGCGGTCGCAATCCTCTCGAGTTCATTAACTTTCAGCCCGGCGTCGTGACCGGTGCGAACACCGGCGGCGGCATTCACGTCCACGGCTCGCGCGATCGGGCATTCAATTTCACGCTCGACGGCATCGACATCAACGAGACCAGCGCCGGCGGATCGAATTTCACTCCGATCCGTACGAACCCCGATTCGCTTCAGGAGTTTCAGGTCGTCACTGGGAACTTCACCGCCGACCTCGGACGCAGCAGTGGCGCGCAGGTCACGCTCGTCACGAAGTCAGGTTCGAACGACTTTCACGGATCGTTGTTCGAGTTCTATCAAACGCCGCGCTTCCACGCGAACGAATACAACAATCTCATCAACAACGCGCAGCGGCCACAGTTCTTGCAGCACATCTTCGGCGGCTCGCTTGGAGGCCCGGTTTATCTGCCGCGCTTCGGTGAAGGTGGCCCAACACACTACAGCGGCAAGAACAAGACTTTCTTCTTTACCAACATCCAATTCCTGCGCACCAGCCAGAGCTTCTTTGTGAACCGCACGGTTTACACGCAACAGGCGCGCAACGGCATCTATCGTTACGTGGTAAACGGAACCAATCGCAACCTGACGCAGGTAAACCCGTCAGTCGATGTGAACGGAAACCCGCTGCCTAACCTAACGATCGGTTCATATAACGTTCTGGCTAACTCGGGCGGCCTCGGATTGGATCCGACGACCCAGTTCATTATCAACTCCACTCCGTTGCCGAATAACTTCAACGTCGGCGACGGTCTGAACGTCGCGGGCTTCGGTTTCGTGGCACCGCAAACGGAGCGCCAGTACGACTTCACCACCAAGATCGATCATTACTTCAACGATCGCCACTCGATGTACGTTCGCTGGGCGCACGGCGCACAGAACACACTCGGCGATAACGCCAATGGTGGATTGCAAAAGTTTCCGGGTATTCCGAACTTTGTCGACACCTATCGCACGCCCCGTAACCTGGCCGTCAACTATCGTTGGACCATGTCGCCGACGGTGGTGAACGAATTTGTCGCGGGCTTCAACAAGTTCACGTTCAGCTTCAACAACCCCGATCCGCGCGAGAACCCGCCAGTCATTCTCAACGTGCCCAACGATCCGCTGAACCTGGAAGAGCCGATCAACAACCTGCGCACGATCACGACGTGGCAGTTCGTCGACAATCTTTCCTGGATTCACAACACGCACGCGTTCAAGTTCGGCACCAACCTGCGTTTCCAGAAACACGTTGACGATCGCAGCGCGGTCGCGAACGTGTTGACGCGGGCGCGCATCTTCCTGAGCACCGGCATCAATCCAGTGCCGGCGTCATTCAGAACACAGAACAATTCTAACCAGTTGGTTCCCGGGATCGCCGCGGCAGACCGGACTCGTCTCGACAGTTGGATTAACGATGTGCTTGGACGCGTCGGCACAATCAACCAGGCCTTTGTCGCGATCAACGACAACGAGTTTGGTCCCGGCCGCACTCGCTTCAACTACGCCGCACAGTATCCCGAATACGATTTCTTCGCCCAGGATACGTGGAAGGTGCGACGCAATCTCACGGTCGATTACGGACTCCGTTGGGAGATGAGATTGTCGCCGCGTTCGCCAAACAACGTCGTTCTTCGTCCCGAACAGCGGCTAGCGATTGGCGAACCAGCGACCAACGCCTTCAAATTCGGCGAAGGGAAGTTGTATGACGATGCGCTTTACCTGTTTGCTCCCACAGTTGGTGTGGCGTGGGATCCGAAGGGCGACGGCAAAAGCTCGATTCGTGCGAACTACCGGCTTGCGTACGACCGCACCAACACGTTCCTATTTTCGTCGTTTATTTTTCAAAGCGCTCCCGGCCTGACCCGCGCCGTTACTAACAACTCGTTCGGACAGAACGGTGGTCTACTGCGTCAGGGTGTTCCCACCCTCAACTCGAATGACGTTACGCCGCTCCAGTTTCGACAGCCTACGTCGTTCTCGGTTAACTCGCTCAACGTTGTCGATCCCGAACTCAGTAACCCGAAAACTCATCAGTTCTCGGTCAGCTACCAGCGCGAGATTGGTTGGAAGAACGTACTCGAGGTGAATTACATCGGACGTATCGGCCGCGGTCTCTACGGCGGCTACGACGTCAACCAGGTAGACATTCATAAGAACGGCTTCCTGGCAGCTTTCGAGGAGTTGAGGACCACGGGCAACAGCACCTTAATCAACAACCTGCTCGCCGGGCACTCCGGGCTTGCGGCCTCTGCTTCCGGCCCTAACGGCCGCGAAACAGGTTCGCAATTCCTGTTGCGACAGACGATCGCTGGAGAAGTTAGATTGCCAAACGGAACGAAGACCACCAATCTAGTCGCTGCTGGGGCCGTGGCGCAGGCCGCGTTCATCATCGCCCAAAGCGTTCAGGGTGCGTTTTCCACCAAGTCGGGCGTGACGCTGATCGCCAACGGGTTCAGCCCGTTCTTCTTCCAGCCTTATCCGCAGTTCACCGGCGCAGTGAACGTGATCGACAACAACGATCGTTCACGCTACAACGCGCTCGAGATTCAAGTGAGCCGGCGTGCTTCGAAGGGACTCGCTTTTCAGGTGAGTTACACGTTGGCGAAGTCGGAAGACACTCGCTCCTTCGATCCGGCGTTCACGCTGATCACGAGAGGCGGAACCGGACAGTCGGCGGGGAACACGCCGTTCGACATCAACAATCGCGATCTCAATTACGCGCGGTCCGATTTCGATCGACGTCACGCGTTCCAGGGTTACGCCCTTTACGAACTTCCTTTCGGCAAGGGTCGAGCCATTGGTACGGGCTGGGGCCGCACTGCCGACTTCCTGCTTGGCGGCTTCAACGTCGCAGGCGTGATGCGTTACTACTCGGGACGGCCGTTCACTATGTTCTCCGGCAGCAACACGCTTTCGCAGGTTGTGTTCACCCCGGCGAGCTGTGACGGTTGCTCCCCGGACATGGGCAGCGTCGTACTCGAGAACGGCCGCAACGTTTTCTTCACCGCCGAGCAACGCGCGAAGTTCTTCGTGCCCGCGGCGGGTCAACCGAGCAACATCGGCAGAAACTTCTTCACCGGTCCGACGTTCTTCAACCTCGACATGACGATTGGGAAGAAGTTCCGCTTCTCCGAGACGCAGGACCTCGAGATTCGCGTCGAAGCCCAAAACGTAACCAACACTCCATCGTTCGCGGTGCCCGATGGCAACTTGATTCTGACCAACGCTTCGTTTGGTCAGATTCTCGGCAACACGACCAGCACTTCACGGAAAGTGCAATTTGTGGCGAAGTTCAACTTCTAACCACAACTTCTCCCCAAAAGCAGAAGCAGGTTCGACTGAACAGCCGAACCTGCTTTTGTCTATTCGAGCCTGCTGCGGTTTAAAACTGGAACTTCAACGCGAACTGGATCACGCGCGCAGCCTCACCCGTTTGCACGATCGTTTGGGTGGACGGCGGCGCGACAGCCGCGCAGCATGACGAAGCGAATACGCTCGACCTGATGCTGGGCGATCCGGTTGACGCATCACGCGGATTGTCGAAGTTCGTGTGATTGAACGCATTGAAGAACTCAGCTCGAAACTGGACCTTCACGCGCTCCGTGATCGGAAACATCTTGATTAATCCGAAGTCGATGTTCCAGTAACTCGGCGCGACGAAGATGTTGCGGCCGGCGCCATTCTGTCCCGGCGCCGGAATGCAGAACGGTTGAGTGAGATCCACGCCGCACGTCAACGCGTTCACCGGTTTGAACAACACCGGACCAGCCAACGGCGAGCCGGGCAGTTCCTGAAGCTGTGCTTTCACTGGTGCCTGCACGCCGGCGCGACCCTCGTGACTGCCGTTCGACGTGAAAGCTCCACTGCGGACCGCGAATGGTTCACCGCTCATGTGGGTGTAGATCGTATTGATAGACCACCCGCCGAGCAGTTGATTCACGACGCCCGAAGCGTTGCCAAAGTACTGGCGTCCCCGGCCCAACGGAACTTCCCACACCGAAGCCGCGGTGAACGCGTGCGTGCGATCAAAATCAGACCGCGCGCGCTCTTCGCGGAAGTCGCGAATGTCGGTTGGCGTACGAGAGTTGGTAGTCGAAAGACCACCGCCTGACGACGCACCGACCGGATCGACCGATTGATTGTCGATCGATTTGCCAAACGTGTAGGCCATGCTCAGACCGAGACCCGTGCTGAACCGGCGACGCAAAGTGAATTGCGCTGCGTGATAGTTTGAGTCGCCACTGTTGTCGAGATAAGTGATCAACGCAAACTGTTGATTGGGTCGCAGCTTCAGACCGAGCGTGTTGTCTTCAATGCGCCGGGCAAAACTACCTGCGCCGTTGATGTCCAACTCGCTGGTCGTCGTCGCCGAGTTCAAAAAACTGGCAGCCGCTGTCGCGGTTAGACCACCGAGCGTTTGCAACTGCGACAGCAATGGCGGCGCGACACCGGTTACACCTGCCGGACAACCCGTTCCTGACGGAGTACAGCCCTTCGCCCTGTTCTGCTGCATGATCAGGAACGACGGCAGAATCTTGTCGGGATTGACCTGGTTGATGTCGTACGCCATGAACAAAGTCTGTCCCCGACGTCCGATGTAGCCGGCCTGGGCCACCAGTCCCCATGGCAGCTCGCGCTGAATACTAATATTCCATTCATGCACCGTTGGCAGTTTCATCTCCGGTGCGAAGACCGTGATCGGTGGCGAGTTCGTTCGTAACTGTTGCGGTGGCCTTAACAGCGACGAAGGTTTCGCTGAAGGTGCGGGTAGTTGCGTCGGAAAACCTCCGGCGAGAGTCTTGTTGATGTCCGGGGAGTTTACGCAGCCCGGTGTGATCGTAGTGAAAGCGCCTGCGGTCGCGTTAAATGACGTCGTGCAGCTTTGGACTAGACCGGGGATTCGGCCGGCTGCAGCGGTTACCTGAAACGACGAAATCGTGTCGAACGCAATGCCATAGCCGAGACGAATCACGCTCTTGCTGTTGTCGCCAAAGAAAGCGCGCAACAAGGGGGAATTGAAGTCGGGGCTGTAAGCGAGTCCGAAGCGTGGTCCAATGGCCCACTTGAAGTCGCCTTCATACCAGTGTTCCGCGGGCACGAAATTTACTGCGCCCGGGTCGCCCACCTTTGGAACCGCGGGCAGCGGCGTGCCGGCGATCGCTGTCTCGGCGACAAAGACGTTGTCCTGCGGCGAAGTGTTTGAGGGAGGATTGATCTCCCAGCGCGCGCCGTAATTCAACGTCAGGTTCGGCCGCACCTTCCACTCGTCCTGAAAGAAGAAGTTGTACTGATCGAGGTTATGCTTCTCCGCATAAAGCGTAACGGCGTTGCCGGTCTTGAACGGCAGAAACGCGTCATCTTTCAGGTTCGAGATGAAGACCTGGTTCATCGAAGCCGGTAAACCATAGAGATTGTTTATCAGGCTTCCGAGAAGCGTTTGGTCAGTTGAGTTGATGTTTGGCGCGACAGTGAAACCGGAGTTACCAGTTGTGCCGAGAAACACGGGACGCGTCGTTGCCGAGAAGGTGACTGATGGAGTTACGTTGATACCGCCCGGTTGACCTCGTTGGTCTACGTGACGGTAAAAGCGGAAGTTAAGGCCCATCCGAAAGACGTGGGCGCCGCGAACAATGCTCAGATTGTCGAGCACCTGCGGAGTGGTAACCCAGCGCGCCGTGCGCGGAGTGTTGATGTAAGGTTCGCTGATGCTGTTGAAGTCGAACGGCGGCACATCCGGCCACGCAGGATTGGCCTCGCCCTGCGTGAAGAGAAAACCAAAACGGCCGAAGCCCGCGGTGAACTCGTTTACGACGCGCGGCGAGAATACGCGTCTCCATCCGATCGCCAGATTTGACGTGCGACGGAATACTTCGCCGAGCGGCGGATTGTCGGGATAGACCTGCGGCCTGCCGTTAAGCGGATCGCCTTTTAGTGTGTTGTAGTCGGACCACAGATACCTGACGAAGATGCTGTTGTTTTCGTTGAAGTTGTGATCGACGCGAACGTTGATCGCTGGCCCTCTGATTCCCGTCGGCGGGTTCCACAGGAACGTTGCCGTGTTTAGTCCGTCGCCAGCGGCGGCGAAGTTGTTTGGCAACGGGTACGCCTTGAGCAGATTTGCCGTAACGCTATCGAGTGGCCGGCTCGTTGTGTTATTTCCGCCAGCATTCACGTTGTAAGTGCGAATGCAGCGGAGTGACGTTGGTGTTGCACATAGCGGAACGAGCAGCGCACCGTTGCTTGGATTGACCAGCAACGTTGAGTTGCGCGTGATCGTTGTGCCGCCAATCACGAGCGGGTTGGCCGGGTCGGGCACGAAGTAACGGAAGATTCCGTTGCGTGCCTGCTCGGTGTAGACCACCGGGAAGCCGAACGTTTGATCGATCGGCTGCGTGAAGTCGACCCGATTGTATTGGTAACTGCCGAAGAAGAACGTCTGGTTCTTCCTGATTGGCCCACTCCCCTCAAAGCCAAACTGGCCCAGGCGGATCAAAGGCTTGGGTGCGTTCTGCGCGTTTGCATACCACTCATTGGCGTTCAATGCTTCGTTGCGCAGGAAGTAGAACCCGGTGCCGTGGAACTCGCTGGTGCCCGCTCGAGTGGCAATCGAAATCGACGCGCCGCTATTTCGTCCTTCCTCGGCGGTGGCGTTGTTGGTCGTGACTTTGAATTCCTGCACGTTATCAGGATTGATGCGATAGAGGTTCGAAACGGGGTTAGGAACACTCGATTCGTTAGCCTCGATCCCGTCAATCGTAACGTTGTAAGCACGATCGCGAGAGCCGTTGACGTGCACGCCTGATCCGGCGCCGCCGAAAGATCGTTGAACCACGCCCGGTTCCAGCAGCAACAGCGTCAGGGGATTACGACCGTTCAACGGCAACGTTTCGATCGCTTTCTGTTCGACGACATTGCCAAGAGTGGCGTTTGCGGTTTGCAGTTGTTCTGGTCCGCCCTGGACCGTTACGACTTCCGACACCTGACCGACTTCCATCACGATGTCGACAGTCAAAGGATTGTTAACTTCAAGGTGATTTCCCGTCTTCTGAAACTTCTTGAAACCGGTCTGTTCGACCGCGACGGTATAGTTGCCGACCGGCAGAGCTTCAAACGCGTAGACGCCTGCTTCTGTCGTCGTTTGTGTTTGTGAGACTCCGGTGGCTTCATGGGTGACGGTGACACTGGCGCCGGCGATCGAAGCCTGTTTGCTATCGACGACGCGGCCAGTGATTCGGGATGTGCTGGTTTGGGCGACTGCTACAATCGGCATGGCAGCCACCAGGACAACTACGAGAACCGATAGTCTGCGAAGTGACATGACAACCTCCTGTTTATGTTTAGCGCAGCGGCGCAAGAAACCCTGGTACGGATACCGCTTGAATGACGGCGTTGGAAGGAAGCGGCTAGGGATTACCGCAAACGCCGGAAAGTGCTACCAGTTTGTGATGCGCGGCAGTATATTCCTCTGCCATCCGGCGTCAAGGCTTTTGCAGTTTTTCCTTCCGCGGGCTATCAGGCATTTTTATCGATTGAATAAGAACATTTAGCTATTATTATTCCAGCGTCCTGGCCTATAATTCGGCTTCTTCCGTTCTGTTAATTCTTACGAGCGTCGGGTTTCGCGATTTCATTTTTTCAAAAAGTGAAGACGAGTCTCTTCAAGTCTGCCCTGTTGGCCTTGATTGCGCTGGCGCTTGGATGTTTGCTTTGCGGGCGCGTGGATCGACCTGTGCGCGCGCAGGGAGCCACCTACGATCTCGTAATCGTCAACGCTCGCATCGTCGACGGCAGCGGCAATCCGTGGTTTCGCGGCGACGTCGCGATTAAAGACGGACGCATTGCGCGTATCGGTCGCGTCCCGCCCGAGACGGCGGCGAGGACGATCGACGCCAAGGGCCAGATCCTGGCTCCCGGCTTCATCGACGTCCACACGCACGTGGAGTCGATCTACAGCACTCCCACCGCCGACAACTTCGTGCGCATGGGCGTGACGTCACTCGTCACCGGCAACTGCGGCTCGTCGGCAACGAATGTGGGCCAGTTTCTCGGTCGCCTGCACGAAAAGCCACTCGCAGTGAACCTTGCGACACTTATCGGTCATGGTTCTGTCCGTCGTGATGTGATGGGCGCGGACGATCGCGTTC
>Ga0111538_10010603_pt1 | contig 12249 bp, 11 predicted proteins | sample SoiMethybrSBSTD1_FD_79669 | JGI IMG/M metagenome (GOLD analysis project Ga0111538, IMG submission 79669) | Bulk soil microbial communities from a Populus tree surrounding site in Tennessee, USA - Soil MetaG P. TD hybrid SBSTD1 (version 2)... | ecosystem: Environmental > Terrestrial > Soil >...
CGCCCGAAGCGCCGCGTCCGGATCGGGCCGCCCCGGCTCCGGCGCTCGCGCCGGTCGCCGATGGTCACGCCTCGGCCCTCGCCGGTCGGGCGGCGTGACACGCGCGGAGGTGAAGCCGTGGCCGACATCTTCCTGAGCTACAAGAGCGAGGATCGCGAGCGGGCCCAGCGGATCGAGCGCGCCTTGACCGCGCTTGGTTGGAACGTGTTCTGGGACGAAGAGCTGCGGGTGGGAGACGACTTCCGCGAGGCCCTCGAGAACGAGCTCGCCCGGGCGCGCTGCGTGGTGGTGCTCTGGTCGACGCTGTCCATCCGGAGCAGGTGGGTTCGGGACGAAGCCTCGCGAGCCGACAAGCACCGCAAGCTGATCGCCGTGCGGATCGACGACGTCGAGATGCCGCTTGGGTTCGGAGAGATGCAGGTGGCCGACCTGATCGGCTGGGCGGGGGATACGCAGGCTTCGGGGTTCCGAGAGCTCGTGGACGGCCTCGCGCGGAGGCTGGCGGCGGCGGCGATCACCCCCACCGTGCGGGTCCCGCCCGTGAAGCCCGCGTCGGGCTCCACCCGACAACCGGGCCACCCGGCGTTGCGCCCGACGCTGCTGCTCGCGCTCGTCTTCCTGGCCAACCTAGTCGAAACGCGGCTCGACGGCTGGCTCACTCCGGCGAGCCTCGGAGCGCGGGCGGGTTACCCGATCACGGAGGCCTTCCGCGGCCTCGAGGAGACGATCGGCCTCGCGAGCTTCGCGTCGCACGACTCCACGAACGCTCTCGCGACCTACGGCTACACCTTCGCGTACTTCTTCCTGCTGCCCCTGATCTGCCTGCACGTCGCGGTGAGCCTCGCGCTGCGCCAGGACCCGCGGCCCTATCGCGCGCTCAGCCTGGCCGTTGCGATCGACTACGCGGTCAGCCTGCCGTTCTTCCTGTTCTTCCCCGTGCCCGAGCGCTGGGCCGTCTTCGAGAGCGAGGCGATGCTGCTCTCCGACAAGTGGAGCGATCGCCTGATCGAGGCGATCCGTCCGATCAGCGGTCTCGACAACTCGTTCCCGAGCAACCACGTCTCTCTCGTCGTGCTGGCGCTCACCGCGTCTGTGCTGTTCGCGGTGCCGCTGCGCAGGTGCACGATCCCGCTCGGCGCCACGGTGGTGCTCTCGACCTTCGTGCTGGGCGTGCACTGGCTGCCGGACATGCTCGCCGGTCTCGGGCTGGGGATCGCGAGCATGCTGCTGGCCTGGCGGATGACGCGCGCGGGCCGGCTGGCGTTCCTGTGGGAGGACGATCAGCCGGTGAGCGAGGACGCGCCGACGGTGGCTTACGAGCCGCCGGTTCCGCAGGCCGCCTGAGCGCCTCGCGGTGCGGCGCGGGCGCTAGGCGCGCGGCAGCTCCGCGGTCGCGAGGAAGCGGGGTGGCTTCCGGTGGCGGGTCGCCTGCTCGAACGAGTAGGCGAGCTTCACCAGCAGCGCCTCGCTCCAGGCCGGCCCGATGAAGCTCAGGCCCACCGGCAGGCCGAACACGAAGCCCATCGGCAGGCTCAGGCTCGGGTAGCCCGCGACCGCCGCCGGCGTCGAGTTGCCGCCCACGAAGTGGTCGCCGCTCACCGGGTCGATCACCCAGGCCGGGGCGCCCGTCGGCGCCACGAGCGCGTCGAGCTTGTGCTTCGCGAGCACGGCGTCGAGTCCGTCCTGGCGCGCGAGCCGCCCGCACGTCTCGAGGGCTTTCTGGTACTCGGGCGCGCTCAGCGGGCCCTTCGCCTGCGCCTTCAGCAGGAGCTCCTGGCCGAAGTACGGCATCTCGCGCTCGCGGTTCTTCTCGTCGAACGCGATGAGCGCCTCGATCGACCTGACCTGGGTCTGCGGCCCCAGCGCGGCGAGATACGCTTCGATGCCGGCCTTGAACTCGTAGAGCAGCACTTCGAGCTCGGGGTCGCCGAGGTCCTTGATGCCCGGCACGTCGGCCGGGTCCACGATCTCCGCTCCCTGGCGCTTCATCTCGGCGAGCGCGTCCTCGAACAGCTTGTCGGTGTCGGGGTGGAAGCCGGCCATGTTGCGGGCGACGCCGATGCGGGCGCCCTTGAGGCCTTTCGGGTCGAGGGCTTTCGTGTAGTCGCTCGCGTGCGCGGCCGCGGCTTTCGTGGCGGGATCACTCGCGTCGGCGCCCGCGAGCGCGGTCAGCAGCGCGGCGCCGTCGGCGACCGTGCGCGCCATCGGCCCGGCGGTGTCCTGCGTGTGCGAGATCGGGATCACGCCCGCTCGGCTCACGAGGCCCACCGTCGGCTTGATGCCGACGATGCCGTTGTTCGTCGCGGGGCAGACGATCGAGCCGTCGGTCTCGGTGCCGACCGCGAGCGCCGCCAGGTTGGCCGCCACCGCGACCCCCGAGCCCGAGCTCGACCCGCACGGGTTGCGGTCGAGCGCGTAGGGGTTGCGGCACTGGCCGCCGCGCGCGCTCCAGCCCGAGACCGACCGGGTCGAGCGGAAGTTCGCCCACTCGGACATGTTGGCCTTGCCGAGGATCACCGCGCCGGCATCTTTCAGCCGCTTTGCGACGTGCGAGTCCTTGGCTGGAATCGATCCCTCGAGTGCGAGCGATCCGGCCGTCGTCGTCATCTTGTCTTTCGTGTCGACGTTGTCCTTCACGAGCACCGGGATGCCGTGCATCGGGCCGCGCGGGCCTTTGGCCTTTCGTTCCGCATCGAGCGCCGCCGCGATCTCGAGTGCTTCGGGGTTCGTCTCGATGACGCTGCGCAGCTCGGGACCCTTCCTGTCGAGCTCGGCGATCCTTTGCAGGTAGGCCTGCGTGATCTGCTGTGAGCTGCGCTGGCCGGCGGCCATCTGCCTCTGCAGCTCGTCGACCGTCACCTCGTCGAGCTCGAAGGGGGGGACGGCGGCGGCGGCCGTTTCTCGCGGCGGTCCGCCTGCGTTGTGGGCGCCGGGTGTGGCGGCTTCACCTGCTTTCGCCTCGGTTCCGGCGATCGCGCCCAGCCCCGCGAGCGCGCCGCAGCCAATGAATCCCCGGCGGTCCATGGTGCCTCCTCTGTGACGCTCGTGAGTCTATCTCTGCGGCGGCCGGGGCCGCCTGGTGCGACCGGGCGCGACAGCGCGGCGCGGGCGCGCACGTCCAACTCTCCCCGGGGAGAGTTCGCGCATCGGGAGCCCGACAGCGGCAAGCGCACGAGACCGCGGGTCGCCACGCGGAGCTTGCCAATCGCACGATCCCACCGGACGAGTGGCGACTCGAACGCTCACAGCGTGGAATTCCTGGCTCGCTGTGCAAGCTCGCAAACATTTTCTTTCCGGACCCTTGACAGATTCCAGAGCGACCTCACGGGTTGTCCTTGAGCCCTCTCCCGTAGGCTTCGTGCCGCTCGTGTCGGCGCGACGAAGCGCTGCACGTCGCGTCGAACCGCGCGACGTGTCGCGAGCTCGCTGCGCCTGCGACGCGGCCTCTGCTGAAGCACTCGGGCGGCTGCCTATATTGCAGTCATGGAATCAGAGGTGATCGAGTCCACGACGCTTGAGCTTCGAGCTCGTTCCGACGAGGAGCTGCTTCGCCGTCTGGCCGAGCTCGTCTCGCGATCGCGCCGTGTCGAGGCCGAGCTGGTCGCTCACATCGGGGAGGTCGACCAGCGACGTCTGTTCGCCCGCTTCGCGTTTCCGTCGATGTTCGCCTACTGCACGGAAGCCCTGCACCTTTCCGAGGCAGAAGCCTACCGCCGGATCACGGTCGCGCGTGCCGCGCGCCAGCATCCCGTGCTTCTCGAAATGCTCGGCGACGGGCGGTTGCACCTGAGCGGCCTCGCCGTGCTCGTGCCGCTGCTGACAGCCGAGAACCGCGACACTCTGCTCAAGCGGGCCACTCACCGCAGCAAGCGCCAGATCGAGGCGCTGGTCGCCGCGCTCTCGCCGCGGCCCGATGCACGCTCCGCCATTCGCGAGCTTCCGCAGCGGGAGCAAGCAGCCGGGCCCGCTACCGGTGCCAGCGCGCTTGCTCGGGCCGACGACAGGCGGCTCCCGGACGGAGGCGAACTCGTCCCGGGACGAGTCGAGGGGACGCTAGACGAGCGGTTGGCTGGAGCGGCAGCTCGGGGCCTGACGCCACGCTCGACTGCGAAGCCGGCAGTCGAGCCGCTTTCGCCCGGCCGCTACAAGGTGCAGTTCACGGCGAGCGCCGAGCTGCGAGACAAGATCGAGCGACTCACGGCACTGATGCGCGCGGAAGTTCCGGACGGCGACCTCGGCACGATCGTCGAGCGCGCGATCACCGAGAAGATCGCGCGGCTGGAGGCACGACGTTTCGGCACGACCACGGCTCCGCGGAAGTCGCTGGCCAACACCGACGCCACGCCCACGTCGCGCCACCTACCTGCAGCCGTACGCCGCGCCGTGTACGAGCGCAACGCCGGGCGGTGCGCTTTCGTGGACGCGCAGGGCCGCCGCTGCTCGGAACGGCACCGACTGGAGTTCCATCACCGGCATCCGTTCGGCATGGGAGGCGACCACGCTCCTGAGAATGTCGGCCTGCTCTGCGCCCAGCACAACCGCTACCTGGCCGAGCTCGACTACGGCACTGCCACTCTCCAGAAGCACGCGGCGGGCAAGAGGCGAGACACTCGGCAAGGGCAAGCCACAGGACACGAGAGCAGCTGACGCTCTGAGTATCAGAGAGACGACCCAAATAGCGTGCTTTCCGGACGGATAGCCCCTTCGGCGACTCGCTAATCAGAAAGCCTCGGCCAAGCAGAAAGCCCTGGCCAACCTGAAAGCCTCAGGCAAGCAAGCCCCAGCCAAGGACTGGACCGTGGCGCCTCGAGCGTCGACCCCCTCAACGAGTGCCGTCCGAAGCGACCGAAGCCTGACGCAGCGTGCCGAGGGCCGCGCGCGAGGGGGCTGCCGCCCGCAAAGAAGTCCGCACAAGAAGAATCGGGACGTCCCCAGGCCAGCAGAACGCCCGGCAGCGCCCGCCGAGCCGAAAGCTCAGCGATTCGGAATGAGCAGCTTCTGCCCCGGCTTGATCAGGTTCGGGTTGTCGCCGATCGTGGCCTTGTTGGCCTCGTAGATCGTGTTGTAGAGCCCGCCGTTGTCGTACACGTCCTTCGCGATCTTCGACAGGCTGTCGCCGGACTTCACGACGTAGTAGCCGTAGGCGTCGGTCTTCTCGACCTTGATGTCGGCGACGAGGTCGTCCTCCCAGCCGGAGTAGGTCTTCACCTTGTCCCAGAACTTGTCCTTCTGGAGCTGGTACTCGGCGGTGCCCCAGACCTTCAGCTTGCCGGCCTCCTCCGCCACCTTGCTGCCGGTCAGGTGCAGCTCCTCGCCGAGCTTCAGCAGGTCGGCGTACTTGTCCTTCAGGCTCATGAGGCCTCCTTTGCGCGAAAACGTGGCTTCGCCAAGCGTGTCCTGACGAGCTCTCGAGAAGCATGTCTCCCCGGCCGATCGAGGGTCAACCCGATAAAAATGACAGGCTTCGGTGGCGCAAGACCAGACTCGGGGGGCCGCGAGACGAGAAAGGACCCGGGAAAGGCCGAAAGAGCGGCCGTCCAGCCGTTTGGAGCGATTTTCCAGAACCCCGGCCGACCCTGGCGCGTAACCATCACTGAAGCCGGCCAATACAGGGCCGAGAAGAGGCATGCAATGAAGAAGACCATTCTGGCGGCGGCGGGGCTCCTGGGCTTCGCGGCCCTCTGCGCGGCCCCGATCAACGCCCAGTCGGGCACCCCCTGGCTCCACGTGCGGGTGGAAGAGAAGAAGGACACGACCAAGGTCTCGGTCAACATCCCGCTGAGCGTGGTGGAAGCGGTGCTCAAGGCCTCGCCGGAGTTCTTCGAGAAGCACGGCAAGATCCGGATCGGCAACGACCACGGCCTGAAGCTCGCCGACATGCGCAAGGTCTGGAAGGAGCTCGCGGCGGTGGGCGACGCCGAGCTCGTGAGCGTCGAGTCGGACGACGAGAACGTCAAGGTCATGCGCAAGGGCGACCTCGTCCAGGTCTTCGTGGACAACAAGAGGAAGGCCGGCAAGGACGGCGAGAAGGGCGGCGAGACCGTTCGCGTCGAGGTGCCGACGAGCCTGGTCGACGCGCTCCTTTCCGGCGAGGGCGAGGAAGCGAACGTCGAGGCCGCGATCATGGAGCTGAAGAAGCGCCGCGGCGACATCGTCCGCGTGCACGACGACGACAGCCACGTGCGCGTCTGGATCGACGAGCAGAACACGCAGGTGGCGGCCGCCGCGCCGAGCGGAAAGTAGGACGCCATGATGAAGCTCGCGATCATCCTCGGGGTGCCGGTCGCGATGCTGGCCACGATCGCCAGCCTGGGTGTGGTGGTGGTGGACGTGCGCGAGGGCGGGCCGGACGGCAACCGCATCGTCGTCCCGGTCCCGCTCGTCTTCGCGCAGGTCGCGCTCGCGCTCGCGCCGATCGCCGCGCCGGACCATGCGATGCGCGTGCCCGAGCAGGCGCTCGAGCACATGGACCTCGCCAAGGAAGTGCTCGAGGCCCTCGCGGCGGCGCCCGACGGCGAGTACGTGCGGGTCGAGGACCACGACGAGCTCGTGGTGGTGGCCAAGGAAGGCCGCTACTTCAAGGTCAACGTGAAGAACGGCACGCGCGAGAACGTCTCGGTGAACGTGCCGATCAACCTCGCGCTGCAGGCGCTGCCCGGTCGGGACGGCCGCATCCGCACCGCCGCGCTCGCCGGAGCGCTGAGCGGCGTCCGCTTCACCAACCTCGTCGACGTCCAGGACGGCAAAGACCACGTCCGCGTCTGGGTCTGGTAGCGGCTAGCGCTCGCCCGTCGGCGTCTGCGTCGAGAGGCTGCGGGCGAACGCCCGCCACGCCACGTCGGTGCGGCCCGCCATCTCCTTCATCGCGGCACGCACCCGGTGCTCCAGAACTTCGAGTGACTTGAGGGCCGCCTTGCGGCGATCCTTGTCCGGCCCGCCGTCGGGCCGCTTCGGGTGCGCGCGCCCCATCTGCACGCCCGCGTCGAAGGCGATCTGTCGCAGGTCCTTCGGCGTCCGGAGCATCGTGGCGATCGAGGCCTCCTGGTAGTCGTCGGTCCAGTCGTGCATCCAGAAGTGCTTGCCGCCGTGCGGCACGACCGCAGCGTAGGCGAACGGCTCGTAGGCGATCAGGCCCATGCCGTCGAGCACGCGCGAGGCGCCGACGTCGGTGCGCACGCAGGGGTTGCCCTGCAGGTCGCGGATCTGCTTGGCCTCGACCACCATGTCGTCGTCGTCGGACGCCGTGGGTCCTTCGAACAGGATCAGGTACTTCTCGTCGAGCGCGCTGCCGATGCCCATGGTGAGCATGCCGATCCGCTTGACCTTGAAGGCGTCCTTGCCGAGCACGTGGCGGGTGCCCACGAGCTCGACGAAGCGGGCGACGCCGTCGTCGAAGGAGTCGTTCGGCTGCGGCGCCTTGTCGATGAGCGCGTTCGCCTGGCGCAGCGCGCCCGCGTGGTCCCAGGTGAAGCTGGCGCGGATCCGCGTCACCAGATCCGGCGTCGGCATCTCCATGCGCTCGCCCTTGAGACCGTCCCGGTAGCCCTTGAGTAACTCCGAGATGAACCGGTCCTCTTCCTGGGTCCACTGCCGCTCGCGCGCGGCGATCAGGATCGAGGAGCCGAGCCGGACCAGGTCGATCACCGCCTTTCCGCGCGTGCAGTCGTCGAAGTCGGAGAGCCCGCGGCCGATGTTGGTGACGGTGTACTGCTCGATGTGGGCGTCGCCGTGGAGGTTGACCTCGGGCATCTGGTCCACGACGTCCGCGAACAGGCTGCACGTCTCGGCGGCGAAGCCGGCGTTCACGAACCGGAAGTAGTCGTGGACCGAGGTCCTCAGCTTCAGCACCAGATCCCCGCGCCCCACGAAACGCGGGTCCGTCGGGTCGACCCCGAGGCTGTCCGCGGAGGCCCCTCGCAGCGGGAGCAGGCCCAGGGCGGCGAGGGCCGCGAGGCGGACGCGCATGGCTCGGCCATCTTATCAGCCGGTCCGGCCCGGCGCCGTTTCGGACCTGGCCTGGAGGGTGTGTCGCCTAGACTCTGGTGCGATGGCGCGCGCCGGCTACACGCTTCGGCTCGATCCGTGGGCGCCGGAGTACGAGGCCATGGTCCAGGTGGGCGACGACCTCGAGCCGGCCACGGTCGACGTCCGCGTCGAGCGGCCCGTCTGGGAGGCGGTGCGGCCCGCTCCCGGACCCGTCGCGGCGCGGATCGCCTTCGTGGACGGCGTGCGCCGGATCGAGCGCCGGCTGGTGGTCGCGGACGAGGGCCGCAGCTACTTCGGGCTCCTCGGCTCCTACGGCGTCGGCGCCGTCTCGGTCGACAGCGCGGCCCGCGTCGGCCACGAGATGGTGGGACGCGTGCTCGTCACCGGCGGCGGCTACAAGACGCGGCCGTTCGACGCGACGGTCGACGGCCGGCTGACGTTGCGCTTCGAGCCCGTGAGCGAGCCCGAGCCCGACCCGGGGGCGCCCGTCGACGGCCTGCAGGCCGCGATGCGCAAGAGCGAAGCCGGCCTCGCCGAGCGGCTCGCGGCCGAGGTGGACGTCGTGTTCCTGGACGGGCCGCTCACGTTCCTGACGGCGGCCGCGCGCGGGGCGGTCGTCGGCTTCGTCAAGCGCCTGCTGCGGCCCTATCTCGAGCCTCAGGCGCAGGCGCTGCTCCCGCGACTCGCCGTGGGGGAGCGCACGCCCGTCTTCCTCATCGCCGGTCGCGATCCCCGCTACTCCTGGTACCTGCGCATCGCGTACGGCCGCGCGATCGAGTCCGAGCTCACGGGCATCGCGCGGCTCGAGGCTCCGGCCGCGCGCGGGCTCGACGAGGCCCGCCAGCTCGCCGACCTCTCGGCGCGCCTGCTGCCGCGCTTCGCCTCCGACGCGGCCCGCGACCCGCGCGCGCCGCAGAACCTCTACCCGATCGGCGGGCTGGAGGCGCAGCTGAAGCACCGCCTCGGCGACCCGTCGGTCGTCCGGCGCGCCATCGAGGCGCAGCTCATGAGCGAGGTGACCGCGTGACGATCCTCGGCCGGGTGCTCGGGACGCAGGACGCGATGCCGCTCGAGTTCTGGGTGGCGGTCGAGCCGGGGCAATACCTGCAGCTCGACGACGTGATCGAGGTGGTGACCGAGCTGCCCGACGGCCGCGAGGTCCGCCTCTACGGCGTCGTCGACCTGGTGCGCGCCCGCCACGAGGGCGCCAAGTTCGACTCGGACGTGTTCCTGGTCGAGCAAGGCGTGCTGCCGGCGATCGTGTCGCAGGCCGCACACGTCAAGGTGACGCGCGTCGAGCCCGAGATCTTCGTGCCGCCGCTGCCCGGGCGCGAGGTGCGCCGGGCCGAGGGCGCGCGCCGCGACGAGGCGCTCTTCTTCGACGGCATGGAGCGGCGGCTGCCGATCGGCCTCTCGCGCGACGGCGAGCCGGTCTTCGCGAACCTCGACTTCCTCGACGGCTCGCGCGGCGCCCACGTCAGCATCTCGGGCATCTCGGGCGTGGCGACGAAGACGAGCTACGCGACCTTCCTGCTCCACAGCCTCTTCACCTCGGGCGCCCTCGGCAACGAAGCCGCGAACACGCACGCGCTCGTCTTCAACGTGAAGGGCGAGGACCTCTTGTTCCTCGACCAGGAGAACGGCCGGCTCTCGGCCGACGACCGCGCCAACTACAAGAAGATGGGGCTGCCCGCGGAGCCGTTCGCGAGCGTGCAGATCCTGGCGCCGGTGCGGAAGGGGTCGGCCGAGCGCCTCGCGGCGACCGGCAGCCGCGGCGACGGCGTCCAGTCGTTCTTCTGGACCGTGCGCGAGGTGGTGAGCGAGCGCCTGCTGCGCTTCCTGTTCGCCGAGTCCGAGGACACCGGCAGCCAGCTCAGCTTCGTGGTCGACCGCATCGAGGCGAAGCTCGCCGCGTGCGCGGCCGAGGCCGGAGAGGCCCGCGATCCGTGGATCGAGATCGAGGGCCGAAGGATCGACGGCTTCGACGCGCTCGTCGAGGTGCTGACGAACCGTGAGGAAGGCCAGGAGTACAGCCTGGCCGAGGTCTGGGCGCGGCCGGCCGCGCAGGGGACGGTCGCGGCCTTCGAGCGCCGTCTCCACGCGGCCGCCCGCCACGTCGCGCACCTCATTCGCGGCAAGGACGTCGGCAAGCGCGACGCGCACCTCCTCGACTGGAAGAAGCGCCAGGTGAGCGTCGTCGACATCCACTCGCTCCACGACCGCGCCAAGCGCTTCGTGGTCGGCGCCGTGCTCAAGCGCATGTTCGAGGAGAAGGAGTCGCTCGGCACCGCGCGCCCGCTGGTGTTCGTGGTGCTCGACGAGCTCAACAAGTACGCGCCGCGCGAGGGCGGAAGCCCGATCAAGGAGGTGCTGCTCGACATCTCCGAGCGCGGCCGCTCGCTCGGCATCGTGCTGCTCGGCGCCCAGCAGACGGCGAGCGAGGTCGAGGGCCGGATCGTCGCGAATGCCGCGCTGCGCGTCGTGGGCCGGCTCGACCCCGCCGAGGCCGAGCGCGCCGAGTACGGCTTCCTCACGGCCGCGGCCCGGGGCCGGGCGGCCATCCTCAAGCCCGGGACGATGATCGTGCTGCAGCCCGAGATCCCGACGCCACTGCTCGTGCGCTTCCCGTTCCCGGCCTGGGCGACGCGCAAGACCGAGGTGGCCGAGACCGCGGCTTCCGATCCGTTCGCGGGGTTCCGGGATCGCTAGCCCGGATCGCCGGTCGCCAACCTCGAGCGAGCAGCTCTCGCCGGCGCCAAGCAGTTCGGGGAACGGTCAGTCGGGCGGCTCGGGCTTCTCGTCGAGCTTGCCGTGAAGCCATGCGGCCAGGTTCCCCTCGGTGGAGGGCTCGCGCCGCACACAGGAGCGCAAGAAAAGCGTGTGGACGTCGACGCTGGCTTCGAGCGATCCATCCTCTGGGAGCCAGGTCACCCTTATGACCTCGCTCTTGCGCCGCATCCGGAAGGTAGCGCCGTCCTCGACCTGGATCGGGGTGTCCGCGAAGACCTCGATGGGACCGCCGTCCTCGTCGACCAGCACGTAGTCGTCCCACGAGTTGGGACCGCTGCGACGAAACACCCCGACGATGCGCCCCGAGACCGCACAGCTGGTCGTCGCGTCGGCATCCATTACGTCGCGAGCGTCCACTCGCCGTGTCATGTCTTTCTCGACAGGTCAGCGTGGCATTCTGCCCGCTCCGGTGTGGCTTGATCAACCCTTCGTGGTCCACCGCACGCGCCAGCTGGGACGTCGCCGACCTCGAGGGATGTCTCGAGCGCCCGAGGCGGCACTTATGAGGCTGTTGTCTCGCTCTTACAGGTGACGCCGGCCGGGTCCGGATGTACGCTTGAAGCCGCAGTGCACGCCGAAGCCGCGACGCCGGCGACCTTACCCGCGAGGCCCGAGGACATACGCCGCCTGGAAGACGCGCTCGAGGCCGCCGAGCGCGACGCGCGCACGCTCGTCGACGGGCTCGGCGACGAGCTCGGAGAGTGGCGGGCCGAGCCCGGCTCGTGGAGCGTCGCTCACTGCCTCGACCACCTCGCGACCGCCAACCGCGTCTACCTCGCGGCGATGCGACCGCCCGCGGAGCGCGCCCGCGCCGAGGGGCGTCTGCGAAAGCGGGCCGCGACGCCCGGAGTGATCGGCGGCCTGTTCGTCTGGCAGCTCGAGCCGCCGGTCACGACCTGGTTCAAGCTGCGCGCGCCCCGCACGATCCGCCCGCAGCCTGCGCCGCGCCTGCGCGACGCGTTCGAGGCCTTCGTGGCGGAGCAGCTGGACGTGCTCTCGTTCCTGCACGAGCACGCAGGCCTCGACCTCGCCGGCGTCCGCTTCCCGAACCCGTTCATCCGCGGCATTCGCTTCAGCCTCGCGACGGGCCTCCACGTGATCGCCGCCCACGAGCGGCGTCACCTGTGGCAGGCCTGGAACGTGCGCCGTGAAGCGGAACGCGACCGGACGGCCGCGGGCTGAGTGAGAGCCGGCGCAGCGAGGGACGTCAGGGCAGCAGCACGTACTGGCTCGTGTCGCAGAGCACGAGGGTGACCTTCTTGCCGCCGACGGACAGGCGCGTAATCCCCTCGGCCTTGAGGTGGGCGGGCAGCGTGGCCACGGCGCGCACCGCGGGCCCGCTGCCGTCCCAGCGCACGATTCGCGAGGGGATCGGATTGCCCGTCGAGCCGCCGGCGACGATCCAGAAGCCGCCGTCCGCGTCCCCCTCGATGGCCCGCACGCCCGCGCCGCCGAGGTCGAGCCGGATCGGCG
>Ga0111538_10010604_pt1 | contig 12249 bp, 12 predicted proteins | sample SoiMethybrSBSTD1_FD_79669 | JGI IMG/M metagenome (GOLD analysis project Ga0111538, IMG submission 79669) | Bulk soil microbial communities from a Populus tree surrounding site in Tennessee, USA - Soil MetaG P. TD hybrid SBSTD1 (version 2)... | ecosystem: Environmental > Terrestrial > Soil >...
GATGATCGTGCGAAGACGCGGGTTACTGGACGCATCTCCGCCGCCGTTGCGGGCGGCCACGGTCAATTCCTTGATGATTCGGGTGAAGGCCTTACCGCGTTTGGCGTCGGCCGCGCCCTTTTTGTGCTTGATTGTGTGCCACTTGGAATGGCCAGACATGACTGAAACTCCAGCAAATACGGGGAAATCCGGACCGGCATTTTACCACGCTGCCCGCCAGAACCTCGGTATTCAGCTGTCGTTGGGGTTTTGCCGGAAGGTCGGCGCCCCGGCCGTAGCCGGGGCGCGCGGAGAACGAAGGGGGAGTGCTTTTACTGCTTGCGGCGCTGACGGGCCCGTGCTCCGAGCATCACCGCGCCGAGCGCAAGCAACGACAGGGAGGCCGGCTCGGGAACGCTCACATTGGGGGAACCAAACGAGATACCGACAGGGTTAGAGTCGATGAAGCTCACCAGATCGGATGGCGGCTGGCCATTCAGGAGCAGCGTAAACGTGATCGTGTCTCGGACAGCTTCTTGACCGCCTGCATCCGTTTCCGCGGCGCTGATCGCGCCAAAGTCGGGCCCCCCCAGATTCGGGGGCGCACCAATTGAACCGGATGAGAATTGAGTTGTGGTCATTGACACCATCGACGCCACGACACTGTTGTAGTCGTACGACGCGTCATTCAGGAAGGAGCCGCTATCGAGTGGGCTGTTGTCGTATCCCCACTCGCTCGAGATATCCCCCCCGAGAGGTGCCGTGAAATTTACGGCGGTCGAAGAGCCTATGGTTACCACACCGCTGGCAATGGACACGCCGGAGGGAAGCGTGAAAGCCACTCCCGTCAGCAAGATGCCTGCTCCCGACCCCGCTCCATCCGCGGACGTATTCCGAAGCACGATTGTGAGCGTGTCACCGGCAAACGTCATGTCCACGGTGCCCGAGAGGAGAGTGGAGTCCGCCACCCCGCTCGAGTCGTACAACACTTCGTTCACGGTGATTGGCGAGGCGAGAGCAGTCCCGCGAAGGACCGCCAGAAGTGCGAACGCGAGCAGAGATTTTCGAATCATCGGGTCTTTACCTGAGCAAAGGACAGGCCAGGGAACCTACGTTAACGAATCGTTAATAAATCCTTACAACCTGCCAGATCGAAGCGGTATAGGAGCCTCGTTTTTACCGCGTTACGCAGACTTACCTCTTCCGTCGATCAGCTTCCGGGCCAGAATCACCCAGATGTCAGCCCGTGGATCCCAGGCCCGTCCCCGGTAGTCGCCGAGGAGCGCCGTGATCTCGAAGCCAGTCTTCTCGAGACGACGGACCATTTGAGGGACTGACAGGGTCCGGAATGTCAGGGCAAAGCGGTGGATGCGGCTGGTGTTACCCCGCCGCTCCGTAAATTCCTGATTGAAGATCGTGAGGTGGCGCGCGCGGTCCTGACGGACTGTCTCCACCAGCGTGACGTGAGTGCCTCCACGGCGTGCCCGCCATCCTTTCAAACTGACCCGTTTCTGGTATTCCTTCCACGCGGGTAGATCCGCCACCAGCTCGATGCCGAATGTGCCACCAGGCTCGAGAACCCGGTTGACTTCCTGAAGTGTCGCCGTCAAGTCGCGCTCTCGGAGCAGTGACTGCAGGATGCCGTAAGGGGCCATGACCATCGAAAATGCTGACGGCGCAAATGGCGTAAATCTGACGTCGCTCCGAATCAGCGTAATCTGGTTGGAGAGACGGGCTCGCCTCGTGCGCGTTCGGGCACGTGCCAGCATCCGTTCGGATCGATCGATGCCGACGAGCCGCACCCCCGCCCGGCCAAGCGGCAGCGAGACGCGGCCGGTCCCACATCCCAACTCGAGGACTCGGCCGCCAGCCTTCAGCGCAAGATTCCGCCAGAAGGGCACGTCGCGGCGCCCCAGCGTGCGCGCGTTCTCCCAGTCATAGAACGGCGCGTAGTCGTCCCAGCCCTCGTGGCCTTCCACTACGGCTTCTGCCCGACGGTCGCAAAGAGCATGGTGTTCTGAATCTCGACGAACGAGGAGCCGGCGGCATTCGCCTCGCGCTCGTACGCCGTCAGCACGTCGAGATACTCGCGCCCGAGCCATTCGGCTGCGTCAGACCTCGCCGAACGCAACGCGCCTTCGACCGCGGCCCGCCGGGCCAGCCAGACCGACGGTTCAGGAGGACCGAGCCACGTCTGGGAAACTGGAAACAAGCGCACCGAGAGCGGCTCGATACCGTGGCGGGCGAACATCTCGGGAAGATTGGGACCGACGGCGGACCGATCACCGCGCGCCCCGGCCAGCGCAACGAAGAACTGCGCCGACAGCTCGATCGCACGACGCCCCATCGGCGTCGAGCTGAAGCCGTAACGCGCTGTGTTGTCCGGTTCGACGGCCACCACGCGGCCCTTCGACGCCGTCACCCGCGCGAACTCGCCGACCGCATCCTCAGCCCGCTCGATATGCTGCAGCACGGCGACGCAAAAGATTGAGTCAAAGGCGCCATCCCTGAACGGGAGCTGCGTGGCGGTCGCGGCCGCAAACCCCACTCGCTGGTTGTGCGCAATGGTTTCCTGACGCGCTGCGGCAACCTTCTCCGGAGCGATATCGATCCCGACCAGGCGCAGCTGCGAGATGTGCAGCCGTCCGATCGTCACCTCGGCGAGGCCTTCGCCGCAGCCGACGTCGAGAATCCGTTTGCCCGGCCTTGGCTGCAACGTCTCCACCAGAAACCCGGTAAACGCGTCGTCCCACCAGGCTTCGCGCAGGTGTTTGAGCGTCGCAGATGTGAGCGCGTCGATGATGGCGGCCATGTACGACGTTCAGTCGGAAACGGCGAGCTCGCCCGGAACGATCGGTCGCGTGCGCGGCAAGAGCCCGCGACGGGACATCTGGCCGACGATGAAGAGGATGCCGACGAAGACGAGGAGCTTGGCGCTGTCCCCTACGCGGCTCTGCGGAAGCGTCTTCCACATGAACCAGAGGATCGGCTGAGCAATCGCGACGGCCCATACCGATCCGTAGAAGTAGCGGCGTTCGTGCCCTTCCCCTTTGGTGGATCGCTTCACCCGCGGCAGATAGCCGAGCGCGCCGAGGAGCCACATCGAGCCGGCGATCGGGAAATACGCGGCTTCGTACATCTGCTTCAAGCGCCATTCGCCGGTCACGACGGCATAGGCCAGCCCGGCCGAGTTCAGCACTGCAAAGGCGATGACCTCGCCCCACGCCGTCGTGTAACAGACGCGGCGATAGAGCGGGTTTGGGCGATCTTCGGTGAAGCGAATGATGTATGGCCGCGGCTCGCATCCAGGCAAACGACCACGCAGACCGGCGATCGCGGTGCCGACCAGCACCAGACCCAGCCAGGTGAGCAGCCGCGCATCGAAGCCGCGCTCGAAGAGATCAAAGGTAAGCGGGCCCGGCGCGATGAAGAAGACAAAGATCCAGATCGGCCAGTGATTGAACCGGTAATACAGCTTGTTTCGGTAGCGGATCTTCCGATCGACGTCGCGTTCGATGTAGAGCGAATCGGTGGCGAATTGCGGTTCCGTAGACATCAACAGCGGAATCTTATCAGCGGGTGACCCGCCCTTCCTCCATGATCAACACGCGGTGCGCGCACACGCGCGCGAATTCCTCGTCATGCGTCGCAACGACAAGCGTCCGGCCTTCCGACGCCAACTGGCGCAGCGTAGCGGCCAGCTCACCACGCCTGGCTGGGTCGAGCGACGCAGTGGGTTCGTCCATCAGCAGGAGCGGCGGGCCAACGGCAAGCGCTCGGGCGATGGCCACGCGCTGCGCCTCGCCTCCCGAGAGCTCGCGTGGCACGGCGTCCGCCCGCGCCCCAACCCCGAGGTGGTCGAGCAGCTCGCGAGCCTTCCGTTCGGCCTCGGCCTGGGACTGACGCTGTACGTGCACGAGGGCCAGCCAGACATTGTGCAGCGCCGTGAGATGTTCGAACAGATGATGGAATTGGAAAACCATGCCGACGCGCTGATGCAGCTGGCGAAGCGCCTCACCGCGCGGCAGCGGACCTGCGGCCAGCTGCAGACCGTCGATGGCCACGCTGCCCCCAGCAATCGGGTCGAGCCCGGCGACCGCACGAAGCACGCTCGTCTTGCCCGCTCCGGACGCACCCATCACCGCCAGAATCTCCCCACGTGGCACGTCCACCGAGATGCCGCGCACGACGTGTCGGGCGCCGCGGCGAACCTCGAGATCGCGAATGGCGAGGACGCTCACGTTCGTCGCCATGTCTTCTCGAGGCGCCGCGCGAGATGCGACACCGGCAGCGACAGCACCAGATACAACGCCGCGCATACCAGGCCGGGGACGAACCAGCTGCCGATGTTCGACGCGAAGATGGTCGTCTGCTTGGTGAGCTCAACGACCGTAATCAGCGACACGAGCGAACTGTCCTTCAACAGCGCGACGAAGTCGTTGGTCATCGGCGCGAGCGCGAGACGGAGCGCCTGCGGACCACGAATCAGCATCAGCGTCTGGCGATCGCTGAACCCCAGCGTACGCGCCGCGTCCAGCTGGCCTGGCGGCACGGCCTCGAGCGCGCTGCGATAGATCTCGCTCTCGTACGCGCCGTAATTCAAACCAAGGCCTATGAGCGCCGCGAGAAAGGCGGGCAGCTGCACCACCGTCGCCAGGCCGTAATAGATCACGAACAGCTGCAGCAGAAGCGGGGTGCCTCGAATCAGCTCGACCCATCCGGTCAGCAGCGCCTTGACCGGCGCAGGGCCGTACACCCGCCCGCTCGCGATCAGCACACCGACGAGAATCGCCAGCGCCATCGACAACACCGACAGCACCAGCGTGATCACCGTCGCCGTCAGCAGCGACGGCAGATACCGTCGCGTGGCCTCCCACACCGACAGATCGGACGCTGTGCTCTGCGGCCGTGGTGCACTGGATTCGTCAGCGGTGACCCGCGCGTACAAGTCCCGCTGGTCGTCGTTCCACATCCGCCATCGCCGGAAGATCGCTTCGAGCCGGCCGTCGCGCATCGCCTGTTTGAGGATGACGTCGATCCGCGCGCGAAGGTCCTTGTTCTCCGACGAGAGGATCCCGACGTAGTACCCGACGCCGACGCTGGCCGGCTGATTGGTCAGCGCGGGATGACGACGAACGCCACGCTCCGCGAGCACCTCGTCGAGGAGCACCGCATCGACGCGGCCCACCGCCAGGTCCGTATACGGATGCACATCGTCTTCGTACGGAACGACCGTCACACCATGCTCCGCCTGAGCGGCGGTGAGCAGGTCGAAGGCCAGCGTCGCAGCCAGCGTCGCGACGCGGTGACCGCGCAGATCGGCGAGCGTGCGGTAGCGTGCTGCATCGACGGCGCGCACGGTGAGAATCTCTCGAAACCGATAGTACGGAACCGTGACAGCGAGACGCGTGCGCCGCGCGAAGCTGTCTTCGATACCGCTCAAGCCGATGTCGAAGTCGCCTCTCGCAACTGACGCATCGATCGTCGTGAATCCGGTCTGAATGAATCGCGGCGTGCGGCCGAGACCCTCGGCGAGCATCTGCGCGATATCCACTTCGAAGCCGACGACACGCGTGGGATCCGTGGGATCGGCTTCGACAAACGGCGCGCCGCCTTCCGCGTCGCCGCCCCATCGCAGCTCGGGTGTCTGCGCCGACGCCGTCGCAGCGGCAAGTGCTGCGACGCCGGCACACACGATCCACAGGATGCGCGATCGCTGTCTTCGAGCCATCGATTGGAGAAGAAGCGTATTGTGCCAGAGAATGTCGCATGCGCGAGTGGAACGCCGAGACGTATCACCGTGTGTCGAACCCGCAGTTCGACTGGGGCACGGTCGTGCTCGGGCGGCTGCCGCTCGACGGCGATGAGTGCGTGCTCGACGTCGGCTGCGGAACGGGACGTCTGACCGAGCAGCTGCTCACGCGGCTGCCGCGAGGACGCGTCGTCGGCATCGATCAGTCGTCGAACATGGTGCGCGTGGCGCACGATCACCTGCAGGGGCATGGGCGACGCGCGCAAATGGTCGTCGCCGATGCTGCGGCGCTGCCGATGCGCGAGCAGGCGGATGCGGTATTCAGCACGGCCACGCTTCACTGGGTGCTGGATCACCCGCGACTCTTCCGCAGCCTGTTCGATGCGCTCAAGCCGGGCGGTCGTCTGGTCGCGCAATGCGGCGGCGCGGGGAACCTCGTGCGAATCCACCACCGCACGGACGCGCTGATGGCGGATTCGCGCTTCGCGGGCCACTTCACGAACTGGTCGGAGCCATGGGAGTTCGCTGACGCGGAGACGACCGCGCGACGGCTCACCGACGCCGGGTTCGAAGATGTTCTGACCTGGCTGGAACAGTCGCCCGTTCTGTTTCCAGATGCCGACGCGTTCCGGACGTTCGTTACGAACGTCATCTGCGGTCCGTATCTGGCGCACCTGCCTGACCCGACGCTGCAGGACGCGTTCATCGACGAGGTGACTCGCCTCGCCGCGACCGACGATCCGCCATTCGAGCTGGATTACTGGCGTCTCAACATCTCGGCTCGTCGGCCTGGATAACCCTGGCTACGTCCCTTTGCGGCGTCGCTCGAGATCATCGAGCGTGCGCGGCCAATCCTCCCGCAACAACCGGGACAACGATCGATCTGCAAGCAGGCGCCCGCCTGTCTGACAGGTCACGCAGTAGTTCGCCTCGTTGGCGGCGTAGACGATGCGCTGAACTGGAGAACCGCACACTGGACAGGGCTTTCCGTATCGGCCGTGAACGGCCATGCCCTCACGAAAGGCGGTCACCTTCTCTGGGAAGTCCTCACCCGTTTCCTCCTGGAGTCGCCTCGTCCATTCGGTGAGCGTGGCGCGTGTCGTCTCGTACAGCCGCCGAATCTCTTCGTCGGTCAGGCTCGAGGTCTGTTTGAACGGCGACAGCCGCGCGGCGTGCAGGATCTCGTCCGAGTAGGCGTTGCCAATTCCGCTGAAGACATGTGGATCGGTCAGCGCGCGTTTCAGGGTGTGGTTTTCGGTGGTCAGCGCCTCGGCGAACGACGGCAGGCTCGCGTCGAGGACCTCCAGGCCACCAGGGTTGTGACGATTGAGCGCGTCACGTCCCTGCACGACGTAGAGCGACGCCTGTCGCTTGGTCCCGGCCTCGGTCATCACCAGCGTGCCGTGCTCGAAATCCATCGCCAGCAGTCCCACTTTCCCGGGGATAGCAGCACCGGCGGGCTTCCAGCGAAAACGGCCGGCGATCATCAGGTGGAACACCAGGAACAGTTCTCCCTCGGCTTCGAACACGACTCGCTTCCCGAGACGATGCAGATCGACGATCGTGCGGCCGTCGATGGCGGTCAGCGGCGGTTCAACCGATCGCAGCAGAAACGGCGAGACCAGACGAACGCGTTGCACCTGACGCCCAAGGAGGCGAGGACGCAGCGCGTGCAGGTACAGCAGGATGTCAGGTAACTCGGGCATTTCTCACGATCACGGGCGATAATCTTAGCGTGCGCAAGATCATTCTCCTGGTGATCGGGGCCATCGTCGTCGTGGCTGTCTGCGCGGCGGGACTGGTCTACTGGTTTTTCTCCGGCGATGGACTGCGGCTGGCGATCGAGCAGCAGGCGACCGCATATCTGGGACAGCCGGTCAAGGTCGGGCGTGCGCGCGCAGGAATCTTTCCGCGCACGGCGATTCATCTCAGTGACGTGCGCGTCGGCGAGCCGGCGCGCGTGACGCTCGCCGAGGTGGACGTCTCCACAGACTTCCGCGAGTTGCTGTCCCGTCGCATTCAGGACGCCGCGATCACGATCGCCAACAGCCGTATCGAGATGCCGCTGCCATTCGCACTTCCCGCAAGCAGTGAAGGCGACAGCGCTGCCAACGCAGCCGACAGCGCCGTTCAGATCGTTTCCGTTCGAACGATTGCGCTCGACGATGTCGTGGTGGTGAGCCGCGGCAAGGAAGTGCGGGTCTCCGCGGAGTCGTCGCTCGCCGGAGATCGGCTGACGCTTCGTCGGTTTGCGGCGCGCTCGGGCACGACCACGCTCGACGCCGAAGGAGAAATCGATCTCGCGCCGAGCGTCGCCGCGCGCCTCAAGGCAAAGGCCAACAAGCTCGACGTCGATGAACTGCTCGCGCTCGCCGACGCGTTTACGCCGCCACCACAACCGAACAGCAAGGCCGGACGGCCATCCGCACCAGCAAAGATCGCCGCGCGCGTGAGCGCGGAAACCGCAACCGCAGGCGGTGTTGAGGTGCGCCAGTTCGCCACCGAACTCGACGTCAATGGCGATCGCGTCACGCTCTCGCCGCTCACGTTTCAGCTCTTTGGCGGACGGTATCAAGGCGCGGTGAATGCACAGCTCGGAAAAGGACTCTCGTTGACCATCAAGTCACGCCTGCAGGATCTCAACGTCGCACAGCTCGCTGCCTTTGGCGGATCTCCCAACACGATCAGCGGAACACTCACCGGTGCCGGCACCTTCAGCGGCTCCGGCGCCGACGTGGCGGCCGTGCTGAAGTCGGCGCGCGGCATGGGCACAGCCACCATCACCGACGGTTCGATCCAACGGCTGAACCTGGTTCGGACGATCGTGCTCTTCTTCGGCCGGCCGGCAGCCGATACGCCGGAGGGCAGCGATCAGTTCGAGCGCATGGATGCCAGCTTCTCGCTCGCCGATCAAGTCTTCCGCGCGGATGCGTTTTCGATGCGCTCGCGCGACGCCGACATCGTCGGCTCTGGCACGTTGAATGTGGATACGCAGGCCCTCGACGGTGGACTCGACTTGTCCTTGTCAGAAGAATTGTCGAAGCAAGCCGGCACCGATCTCGTCCGTTTTACGCGCGAAGGTAATCGAGTTCTACTACCGGCGAGAATCGGCGGCACCATTGCCGCGCCCCGGATGACGATCGACGCGGCAGCGGCAGCCACGCGCGGCCTGCGCAACGAGGTTCAGCGCCGGCTCGAGGGGATTCTCGGCGGATTCGGCAAACACTGAAACACACCGGGGATCGTCCTCCGTATGGATCTATAGGAGGACAGTCCAATGACCTGCGCACGCTGTCTCAAAGACGTCGAGGACGGGTCCTCGTTCTGCCGCTTCTGCGGCGCGCGGGTCGGAACGCCCCCGCCGCCACCAACCCATCGCATCACGCGGATTCCCGAGGAAGGTCAGCTCGGCGGTGTCTGCGCCGGCCTTGCCTCCTATCTCGACGCGGACGTCACGCTCATCCGACTGGCGTGGGTCATCCTGTCAATCGTGCCCGGCCTGCTGCTCGGCGGAGTTGTGGTCTACGCAATTTGCTGGATGCTGCTACCGGTGGCCAATCCAGAGGAGCGCCATGTCTACCGTGGTCCACGGCTCACGCGATCGATCGGCGATCGGCAGATTGCCGGCGTCTGTGCGGGAATTGCGGACTATCTCCATCTGGATACGACGATCGTGCGAGTCGTCTCGGTGGTTCTGGCGATCTATCCGGGGGCGATCATCTGCGGCGTCATTGCCTATCTGATCGGGTGGGCAGTGATCCCGCCGAGTGACGCGCCAATGCCTGCAGACACGACTCCGCGAAGCGCCGAATCGCTTCCGTAACGGATTCAGTCGCGAACCGCGATAGCGACGCCCGTTCCACCCGCGAGCGTCAGGAGCGGCACGATCCACCGAAACAATGGCGGAACCACTGCCGCCATCGACAGCAGCAACAACAGGCCGGCCGCGAGACTGCAGGTGATAGCGAACATGCGGTAGCGCGGAGTCGGCCACACGCCGGCGACGCCAATCGCCACCAGCATTCCAAGCGCTATCGCGAGACCCGGGACGCGCGGATCGGTCTCTTGTGAACCAAGGCAAGGACGGATCTCGCTCGTCGGCGACGCGGTTGCCGCCGTCACATTGACGGGCTGCGCCTCCGCTGCAATCTCGTCCGCCGATAACGCGCGCGAGTAGATCTTCACGTCGTCGAGATCGCCGGAAAATTCCTCTCCTCGATAGCGTGGCCGCCGTCCGACGAACACAGGCACGCCGGAGATATGTTGACGCGCTGTCACCGGGCCACGAAGACAGCCGTTGTCCAGACGACCGTTGAGATACACGTCCAGCGTGTGACGCGTCGCATCGTAGACCCCGGCCACATGCGACCACTGATTCACGATGAGCCGACTGCTGCCGTATCGCGCGATTTCCTGGCCGGACCCGTTGGTCAGCTTGAACCCAATGGCTGGTGGGCCCTCGTCGGTGGTGGCGTCGAGCTGATAGCCGCGAGATCGCGAATTGAATGACGAGACGATCGCGTTGTCGTTGTTGGGAAATGATTTCGGCTTGATCCACGCGCTGATAGTCATGCTGCCGACGAGCCGCAGCGCGACAGGATCGCCAATCGCGATCCACTGATTCTTCCCGTTCAACCCAATCGCGGATCCGTGAACGCCGGCGACGACCATCGGGCGATTTACCAGCCTGCCACTCAGTCCGTTGCCTGAGGTATCCAGCGCGATGGCGTTATCAATCGCATCAAAGGTCCACTGCGCTTCGAGCTTCCCTGTCGACAGTGATCCTCGATCATTCACGGGCACCCAGGGCGGGGCCATCACGAACGTCGCCACAACATCCTCGACGTCGGACGGCGTGACACGTCCTCCAAAGCCGACGTACGCGAGCGCTATCGCAATCGCCAGACCACCAATGCGGCGCCCGATGCGTATCTCCGCGATCCTGACTCGCATCAACCGGCATAGCGCGAATCCGAGGGCCGTACCCGCGATGTTCGTGGCCAGGTCCACGATCGACGGCGAACGTCCCGCCGAGAACATCTGCAACCCTTCCGCAACCGCCGACACCGCCGCGCCGGTGCCGATCGCCCGGACCGCTCCTCGTGCGGCGAGCACGACACCGAGCGGCATGTAGCCAACCGTGTTGACCAGCGCGTCCGCACCGTCGAAGTCGAGCGCAGTGCTTCTGCGTAAGACCCAGGCGTCCGGGATTCGCAAATCCGTTGGAATGGCTGTGAAAGCGAGCAGGAGCATCACCAGCGGAATCTGCAGTGAGAGGAGCCTGCCGCGTGAGGCGGCTTTGGCCGAGAGCTCGCCACTCACAACCGCTGGGGGCACGGATCTAACTCGCGACTCTGGCGTCGGTCCTGAGCGCGTGCGTGACTTCGTCAATCTGGCGCTCGGTCAATTCAGGGAACATCGGCAGCGACAGCACTTCGGTGCTTGCCTGTTCGCAGACGGGGAAATCCCCCGCGGCGTATCCGAGATCACGATAGGCCGGCTGCAGGTGCACCGGAATCGGATAGTGCACGCCAGTCTGCACGCCGGCATCAGTCAGTCGCTGACGCCAGACGTCACGCTCGGCAAGCCGCACCACGTACAGGTGGAACACGTGGCGCGTGTCCGGTCGTTGACTCGGCACGCGCACGCCCGTATCGACCAGCTGCCGATCGTATTCCGCGGCATTCCGGCGCCGCGCCTCGGTCCACGCCTCGAGATGGCGTAATTTGACACCGAGAATTGCGCCTTGCACGCCGTCCATCCGGTAGTTGAATCCGCGATATTTGTGCTCGTATCGCGTTTCCTCGCCCCAGGCGCGCAGCAGTCTGATCTTCTTCGCCAGTTCCGCGTCGCTCGTCACGACGGCACCGCCTTCACCGTACGCGCCGAGATTCTTCCCGGGATAGAAGCTGAAGCAGCCGAGTTGTCCCATCGACCCGCATCGGCGGCCCTTGTATTCCGAGCCGTGCGCCTGACACGCATCTTCGATGACCACGATGCCGTGCTGGCGAGCGATCGCCAAGATCGGATCCATGTCGGCCGGCTGCCCATACAGATGCACCGGAATGATCGCCTTCGTGCGCGGCGTGATCGCGGCCTCGAGCGTGACGGGATCCATCGTCAAGAACTCAGGTTCGACATCCACCAGCACCGGTTTCGCGCCGGCATACTCAATCGCTGCGATGGTGGCGACAAAGGTGAACGGAACAGTGATGACCTCGTCGCCCGGGCCCACGCCTGCCGCCAGCAGCGACAGGTGGAGGGCGCTGGTGCCACTGTTGACACCAATCGCTTCGGACGTGCGGCAGAACGCGGCAAAGTCCTTTTCGAACGCGGAGACGGCAGGCCCGAGGATGTACTGGGCGTTCTCGAAGACGCGCGCGACGGCCGCATCGATCTCGGGCTTGAGCAGCCGGAACTGTCCGGCGAGATCAACGAGTGGAATCATGCGCCGACCGCGCTTCCCAGATCGACGAGGCGCCCTTTGGATGCCATCGACTGACTCGCCGACTCGAGCA
>Ga0111538_10010605_pt1 | contig 12248 bp, 12 predicted proteins | sample SoiMethybrSBSTD1_FD_79669 | JGI IMG/M metagenome (GOLD analysis project Ga0111538, IMG submission 79669) | Bulk soil microbial communities from a Populus tree surrounding site in Tennessee, USA - Soil MetaG P. TD hybrid SBSTD1 (version 2)... | ecosystem: Environmental > Terrestrial > Soil >...
CGCCCTCGGGCCGTTTTGTGCCGCGTCTGGGCAGGGTCGGTAGCCGGCCATTGTGGCCAAGGCTGGACGCGCCTCGCCCTCAAACGGGCGCAATCCTCGAGGTCGAAGGCGAGGGGCGGCGATCCCGTCGGGATCAGGCGGCGCGGTGCGCCATCGCTGCGTGCGCCGCAAGCTTCCGCCGTAACATGAGCAATGGACAGCGCCGCCGGCTGCGATTAAAAGCACGCGCGCAATGCGGCGCATTCTCGCGCCCTGCAAGCTGGAACGAGGCCATGAGCTACACCATCGCCGTCGTCGGCGCCACGGGCAACGTGGGCCGGGAAATGCTGTCGATCCTGCATGAGCGCCAGTTCCCCGTGAAGGAGCTGCATGCGCTCGCCTCCCGCCGTTCGACCGGCGTGGACGTCTCGTTCGGCGACACGACGCTCAAATGCAAGGACCTCGCGACGTTCGACTTCTCCAAGGTGGACTTCTGCCTGATGTCGGCCGGCGGCAGCGTATCCAAGGAGTGGTCGCCGAAGATCGCGGCCAAAGGCTGCATCGTCATCGATAACTCGTCGGCCTGGCGCTACGACCTGGACGTGCCCTTGATCGTGCCCGAGGTCAACGCCGATGCAGTCGCGGGCTACGCCAAGAAGAACATCATCGCCAATCCCAACTGCTCCACGGCGCAGTTGGTGGTGGCGCTGAAGCCCCTGCACGACCGCGCCGTCATCAAGCGCGTGGTGGTCTCCACCTATCAGTCGGTCTCCGGCGCCGGCAAGGACGCCATGGACGAGCTGTGGAGCCAGACCAAGGGCAAGTACGTGCCTGGCCGGGAGGTCGAGCCCAAGAAGTTCACCAAGGAAATCGCCTTCAACTGCATCCCGCACGTGGATTCGTTCATGGAGGACGGCTACACGCGCGAGGAGTGGAAGATGGTGGCCGAGACGAAGAAAATCCTCGACCCCAAGATCAAGGTGACCGCGACCTGCGTGCGCGTGCCGGTGTTCGTCAGCCACAGCGAGGCGGTGAACGTCGAGTTCGAGAAGCCGATCACGGCGGACGAGGCCCGCGAAATCCTGCGCGAGGCTCCCGGCTGCCTCGTCATCGACAAGCGCGAGCCCGGCGGCTACATCACGCCGATGGAGGCGGCCGGCGAGGACGCGACCTACATCAGCCGCATCCGCGAGGACGCGACGGTGGAGAACGGTCTCGCCATGTGGGTTGTCTCTGACAACCTGCGCAAGGGCGCCGCGCTCAACGCGGTGCAGATCGCCGAGCTGATGATCAACCGCAAGCTGCTGAAGAAGGCGGCGTAGGCCGTCGCAAGCAAGCGCTGACCCGACGCCGTCCGGCCAGCGCTTCGCTTGCCCGCCGGGCCTTCCCGGCCTTCGCCGGGGTCGGCCCGACCCTACTTCTGCTCGGCAGCGCTCGAGAACCTCTGCAGCGTGTCGACGATGGCCAGAAGGTCATCCACGAACTGCTCGCGCTGCCTCACCGGCAGGGCTTCGAGAATGCGGTCGTCCACGCGCCTGGCCAGAGGCTCGGCCAGGCGGAGCAGCCGCCGTCCTTCCTCGGTGAGCTTGACGGCGTAGGCGCGCGCATCCTCCTTGGTGCGGCGACGCTGCAAGAGACCTTTTCTCTGCATGCGGCGAACGATATCGGCAAGCGTCGAGCGGTCGATGCCCGTGCGGTCGACCAGCCTCGTCTGGCTGACACCCTCGTTCTGGGCGACGGTCGTCAGCACGGCAAGCTGTCGTGGCGTCAGATCGCCGTCTTTCATTTCGGAGTGGAAGATTTCTCCAGCGCATTGTCCTGCGCGGTGAAGGAGATGGATAGGTGACCGGCTAAGCCGGTCCTGCTGTGAGTCCCGTTTCATCGCACTTTCGGAGATTGTCAGATGAGCGTCAGGGTGACGCTTGGCCGGCCCGCGCAGGACGCCCCCAACTGCGCGTGTGGCCGAGCCATGATCCGGAGGCAGGCGACAGGACGCAGAATGGCACACCACCCGACTCGTGTCACGGATGATTGCGCGACACGTTGTCTCACAAATTACAACGTGGTCGGATATTTATTTCAGGTGCCGCTCTTCGCTTCGTAGCGCTTGATCAGCCCGATCTGGGCCACGCCGAAGACGAGGGAAAGCCCGAGAATGCCGAAGAACTTGAAGTTGGCCCAGATCGCATCCGAGAAGTTGCGCCACACCAACTCGTTGAGCGCGGCCAGAAGGACGAAGAAGACCGTCCAGCGAATGGTGAGCTTGCGCCAGCCTTCCTCGGTCAGCTTGAAAGCCTCTCCGAACAGGAACCGCAGGAGTGGACGACCGGTCATCAGCCCAAAGAGCAATATCCCTGCGAACAGCAGGTTGACGATCGTTGGCTTGCGCTTGATGAAGGTCGGGTCATCGAAGAGAAAAGTCAGGGCACCGAACAAGACGACCAGCACCGCCGTGGCAACGGGAACCGGCAGCAGGCGCCCGAGAAAGATCCACGAGGCGGCGAGCGCGAGGACGCTCGCGACCATGATCACGCCGGTGGCCCAGTAGATGCCGCCCGCATAGAACGCAACGATGAAGGCAACGAGGGGCCCGAATTCGATCAGCGGCTTGACGGACGCGCTGCCCTCGGGATGGCTGCCGGTCGTCTCGCTCTTGTCGCCCATGGTCCGCTCCGCCGCTGCTTGCCCGGCCGGAGATCGGCCCTACGAGATCATATCGCCTTGCGGCACGGACTTCGCAATGGGCTCGGGCAGGCGATATTTCTGCAAGAGCCGCACCTGCCACCAGAAGAACAGCGCGGTGGCCGGCATGATCACGAAGATCTTGAACATGATCCAGAGGTCGATGCCGGTGAAGACGCGGTTGAGCGCATTCACATGCGCATGCGCGCAGCCGAGCCGCACCACCTCGTTGGCCACGGCCGTGAGGAGGAAGAACATTGCCACGTTGCGCGTGAGCTTCGTCCAGCCCTCCTCGGTGTAGTGGAAGGTCTTGCCGAACACGAAACGGAAGAAGTTGTGGCCCGTGCGCATGCCCACCCAGAGCATCAGGGCAACCAGCGCGTTGAACAGGGTGACCTTGATCTGCACCCACATGGCGTTGCCGGTGATCAGGGTCAGCGCGCCGAACGTGACGCTCACGGCTCCGGCGATGAAGGGCATGATCGGCGGACGGCCGAGCATGACGAGCGTGGCAACCAGGGAGAGCAGCGTGCAGGCGATGAGGGCCCAGGTGCCCGCGGCGATGCCGTACATCCCGTTGACCAGGAACATGGCAACGAGCGGCCCGATCTCGCCCAGGATATTGACGGTCTGCTCGGCATTGAAGGGATAGTGCCGTTTCCGCCAGCCGACTGCTTCTACTGCCACATGCTATCCTTTGGCCGGAGGCGTGTGAGTCCCCGACTCATCCCTTACTCTTGCCTGTCCAAGTTCAGTCTCAGTCTTAACTCAAGGCCACGGCGCGCGCAAACTCGCCGGCATCGAATGCCGCCAGGTCATCGACGCCCTCGCCCACGCCTATTGCATGCACAGGTAGGCCGAACTTTGCTGAAATTGCGACGAGAATGCCGCCCTTGGCGGTGCCGTCGAGCTTGGTCATGACGAGACCCGTGACCCCCGCCTTGTCCTTGAAGACTTCGACCTGATTCAAGGCGTTTTGACCCGTTGTCGCGTCCAGCACAAGCAGCACTTGGTGCGGCGCCGTGGGGTCGATCTTGCGCAGCACGCGAATGACCTTCTCGAGCTCATCCATCAAGGCCTGCTTATTCTGCAGCCGTCCGGCGGTGTCGATAAGCAACACATCGCTGCCATTCGCGCCTGCCTCCTTGAGCGCGTCGAAGGCAAGGCCGGCGGCGTCCGCCCCTGTGCTGCGCGCGACAACCGGCGCGCCGGTCCGCTCGCCCCAGATCTTGAGCTGCTCGATGGCGGCGGCCCGGAACGTGTCGCCGGCCGCCAGCGTGACCGTCTTGCCGTCCTGGCGGAAGCGCTGGGCCAGCTTGCCGATGGTCGTGGTCTTGCCGGTGCCGTTGACGCCGACGACCAGGATCGTGTGCGGCCGATGCTCCCCCTCCAGCCGCAAGGGCCTGGCTACGGGGGTGAGGACGCGTTCGACCTCGGCGGCCAGCACGGTGCGCACCTCCTCCGGCGCGATCTCCTTGTTGTAGCGGCTTTTGGCCAGGGCTTCCGTGATGCGCATCGCCGTCTCGACCCCCAGGTCCGCCTGGATCAGCGTGTCCTCGAGCTCTTGCAGGGTATCCGCATCAAGCTTCCGCTTGGTGAAGATGCCGGCGATGTCCTCGGAGAGTTTTGCCGAAGTCTTGGTTAAGCCGGCTTTGAGCCGCTGGAACCAGCCGACCTTCCTGGGCGGCTCGGGTGCGGTTTCGGCGACCGCAGGCGGGACCGGCGGCTCAGGCTCGGGCCCGGCAGGCTGCACCGCAGCCGGTGCCTCGACCTGGGCTGGAGGCGGCGCAGCCGGGGCCGGCTCCGAGCGCCGGAACAGGCCGAACAGGCCGCGCGAGGGTTTGCCGGGCGTATCGTTCACGACGCACACATGGGGTCGACAACTTGTCCGCGCAATCGCTTGCCGCAGGCTGCGGTGATGTGCGCGCTCACCACCTCGCCCGGCTCCGCGCGGGTGTCGATCTCCATCTCGGCGAAGCCCGGCGTGCGCGCCAGGGTGCCGCCGGGGCCCTTCCGCTCGACCAGCACCTCGTCCGTGCCGCCGACCAGGCCCGCCAGGTGGCCGACAAGCGCCGCTTCGCCCTTGCTCCGCAGCTGCGCCGCCCTGTCCTTCACCAGGGTGCGCGCCACTTGCGGCATCCGCGCCGCTGGTGTGCCAGGCCGCGGCGAGAACGGGAAGACATGCAGGAACGTCAGGCCGCAGTCGTCGACGAGGCGCAGCGAGCCCTCGAACATGGCGTCCGTCTCCGTGGGAAAGCCGGCGATCAGATCGGCGCCGAATGCGATGTCGGGTCGCAAGTTGCGCATGCGCGCGCAGAACGCCACCGCGTCGCCGCGTGCGTGGCGCCGCTTCATGCGCTTCAGGATCATGTCGTCGCCCGATTGCAGGGAGAGGTGCAGGTGCGGCATCAGCCGCGCTTCCTCGGCCATCGCCGCGATGAGGTGCGGGTCCGCCTCCACCTGATCGATGGAGGAGAGGCGCAGGCGCCTGAGCTCCGGGACGTGGCGCAGGACGTGCCGGACGAGCTTGCCGAGGGTCATGTCGCCCGGCAGCCCGGCGCCGTAGTCGGTGATGTCGACGCCCGTGAGCACGACCTCGGCATAGCCGGCCTCCACCAGCCGGCGCACGCCCGCCACCACCTCGCCCGCTGGGACCGAGCGCGAGGGTCCGCGGCCGAAGGGAATGATGCAGAAGGTGCAGCGATGATCGCAGCCGTTCTGGATTTGCACGTAGGCCCGGGCGCGCGAGCCGAAGCCGTCGACGAGCGCATGCGCCGTCTCGCGCACCGACAAGATGTCGTTGACCACCATGCGCGCGCGCTCGCCGGCACCGAGAGCCTGGAAGGTCTCGGCCCGCATTTTCTCCGCATTGCCGATGACGCGATCGACCTCGGGCATGCCGGAGAAGCGCGCCGGATCGATCTGTGCGGCGCAGCCCGTGACGATCAGGCGTGACGCCGGGTTCTCGCGCCTCAGCCTGCGGATCGCCTGCGCTGCCTGCCGAACGGCCTCGCCGGTGACCGCGCACGTGTTGACGATGATGGCATCATCGAGCCCGGCCGCGACAGCGTGCCCGCGCACCACTTCCGATTCGAACGCATTCAGCCGGCAGCCCAGCGTCACCACCCGCGGCCCAGTCCCCTCTCCCCGCAAGCGGGGAGAGGGGGACGCCAGCGGCATGTGTTGATCGCTCATGTCGGTCGTTCAAGCCGTCGCCAGCTCGAGCACGCCCGTGTGCTCGAGCTCCACGGGCCCCGTCATGAGGATGCGGTCGTCGGCGCGCCATTCGATGCCGAGCGGGCCGCCGGGCACCGTCACCGTGACCTTCCGGCCCGTGAGCCGCTTGCGCGCCGCGCAGACGGCCGCTGCGCACGCGGCGCTGCCGCAGGCGCGCGTGAGGCCCGCGCCGCGCTCCCAGGTGCGCAACCGGATGGCATCCGGCGCGGTGACGTGTGCCAGCGAGATGTTGGCGCGCTCGGGGAAGATCGGATGGTTCTCCAGCATCGGCCCGAAGCGGCCGAGATCGTAGGCCTCCACGTTCTCCACCCAGAACACCGCGTGCGGGTTGCCGACGTTGACGACCGACGGCGAATGCAGGATCGGCTTGTCGATCGGACCGATCTGCAGCTCGATTGTCCGCGTGTCGTGGAAGGCCTCCGCCAGCGGAATGTCCTGCCAGCCGAACCTCGGCGCCCCCATGTCCACGGTGATGCTGTCGATGCCGGCCACGGCGACATCCAGCACGCCGGCCCGCGTCTGGAACTTCAGCGCCTTGCGCCCGGTCGCCTGCGCCACCTGCCAGCCCACGCAGCGCATGCCGTTGCCGCACGCCTCCGCCTCGGAGCCGTCGGTATTGTAGATGCGGATATAGGCCTCGGTTCCGGGGGTGCGGGCATCGTGCAGCACCATCATCTGGTCGAACCGCGACTCAGGCCGTGCCGCGACGGCACGCGCCTCGGCCGCATCGAGCACGCGGGTGCTCCCGCGCAGGTCGACCATGACGATCTCGTTGCCGAGGCCGTTCATCTTGGCGAAGGCGATGCCCTTGGACATGCCCCCTTATATGTTCGCGCCGAGCGCAGCACAATCGAGGCGGCGGCTGGCGGAGAATTGACCCGGCCGGGGCTTGCGGCGCCGGGGTGTACCCATCACGTTGCGATGAAACCTGGGGCACGGACGGGAGTTCCACACGCGATGCGCTTCTCTCATTGCCTTGCGGCCCTCGCGACCCTGATCGCTTTCAGCACCTCCCCTGCCTCGTCGTCGGCCGAGATCACCAAGGCGCCGCCCGTCAAATCCAGCCAGCCGCCGAAGGTGGAGACCTTCGCCGGCGGCCTCGCGCACCCCTGGGGCATGGCCTTCCTGCCCGATGGCCGCCTGCTGGTGACGGAGCGGCCGGGGCGGCTGCGCCTCGTCGGCAAGGACGGCAAGCTCTCGCCCGCGCTGCAGGGCGTGCCCAGGATCAGCGCCGGCGGCCAGGGCGGGCTGCTCGATGTCCAGATTGCTCCCGACTTCGCGGCGTCGGGCCTCGTCTACCTGTCCTATTCGGAGCCGCGCGACGACAGCCGCAACGGCACCAGCCTCGCCCGCGGCAGGCTGGTGTCGGAGGGCGGCGGCGGGCGCCTGGAGCAGGTGCAGGTGATCTTCCGGCAAGAGCCGTCCTACGCCTCGAGCAGTCACTTCGGCTCGCGCATCGTGTTCACGCCGGACGGCTCGCTGTTCCTGACGCTGGGCGACCGCTACTCGGCCCGCGACCAGGCGCAGAATCCCGCCAACCACCTGGGCAAGCTCGTCCGCCTCATGCCTGACGGCAGCGCCTACCGCGGCAATCCCAAGAAGGAGGGTTGGCGCCCGGAGATTTGGTCGATCGGCCACCGCAACGTGCAGGGCGCCGCGATCGATCCGGCGACGGGCAGGCTGTGGACCATCGAGCACGGCGCCCGCGGCGGCGACGAGATCAACGTGCCCGAAGCCGGCAAGAACTACGGCTGGCCCGTCATCACCTACGGCCGCGACTACTCCTTCATGAAGATCGGCGAGGGCACGCATAAGGCCGGCCTGGAGCAGCCGATCTACTACTGGGATCCCTCGATCGCGCCCTCCGGCGCCGCCTTCTACACCGGCGATCGCTTTCCTGAGTGGAAAGGCAACCTGTTCGTCGGCGCGTTGTCCGGCCAGGCCGTGCATCGCCTCGTGCTCGACGGCGACAAGGTGGTGGGCGAGGAGAAGCTGCTGGCCGAGCTCGGCGAGCGCATCCGCGACGTCCGCAACGGCCCCGACGGCGCCCTGTGGCTCCTCACCGACAGCCCCGAAGGCCGCGTCCTCCGCGTCGTCCCGCGCTGACCTGTCATCCCGGAATTTCGCGAAGCGAAATGTCCGGGACCCAGGGGCCACGGACGCGGCCCTGCGTTCGCGGCCCCTGGGTTCCGGCTCTGCGCGCTTCGCGCTTGGCCGGAATGACAGTTGGGCCCGCCACGCACGCCGACACAACCCTGAGCCTGTCGAAGCGCGCATGCGGAACGGGGACCGCCCTGCATTTCCGCCCTTCGACAGGCTCAGCGCGGGGTCGGACGTCGCTGCAAGGTCAGGCGCTGGACGGGGCGCCGCCACCTCTGCGATGCTCTGCCGAACAAACACCCTCGGGGAGCAAAGCCCATGAAGATCGAACGCGTGCGCGCCCACATCGTGCGCCTGCCCGCCGACGAGCCGCTGGCCGACAACAAGACGCTGCCCGGCGCCACGCGCGACATCGTTGTCGTCAAGGTCGCGACCACGGACGGCACCGAAGGTCTCGGCGTCACCTTCTTCGGCGCGGGGCTGACCGGCGCGCTGAAAGTGGCCTGCGAGGAGCTCGGTGCGCTCGCCGTCGGCGAGGACGCCCACAACGTCGAGCGCATCGCCGACAAGCTGCGCCAGGGTGCGGGAAGCTCGGGGCCGGGCGGCGTCTTTACGCTGGCGCTGTCGGCCATCGACACCGCGCTCTGGGACATCCGCGGCAAGGCGCTCGGCGTCCCCGTTGCCCGGCTGCTCGGCGGCTTCCGTGATCGTGTGCCGGCCTACGCCAGCGGCGCGCTCATGCGCACGCTCTCCCTCGACGAGGTGGTGGGGGCCGCCGGCCGTCTGGTCGAGCGCGGCTGGACGGCCATGAAGACCCAGCTCGGGTTGCCGGGTGGCACGTTCCCGGAGGTGGAGATCGACCGCATCCGCCGCATCCGCGAGGTGCTCGGCCCCGACATCCGCCTCATGTGCGACATCAACCAGCGCTGGACGGTGCCGGAGGCCTTCAGCATCGGCGAGCGCCTCGAGCCCTACCATCTCCACTGGCTGGAGGACGTCACCACCGCCGACGACTTCGCCGGCCTCGCCCGCATCGCCGCGAAATTGAAGACGCCCATCGCCGGCGGCGAGTATGTCTATGGCGTCGCCCCGTTCCGCCACATGCTGGAGGCGCGCTCGGTCGACTATCCGATGATCGATCTCGTGCGCGTCGGCGGCATCACGCAATGGATGAAGGTCGCCGGCATGGCCGAGGCCTACAACCTGCCGGTGGTGTCGCACCTCATCCCGGAGGTTCACGTGCACCTGATCGCGGCGATCCCGAACGGCCACATCGTAGAGTACATGCCGTGGACGCGGTCGCTCTTCGACAACCCCCTCGTGCCGGTCAAGGGCGAGATGACGGTGCCCACCGCTCCGGGCCTCGGCCTCACCTTCACGCGCGAGATCAGCGACGCGCTCGATCGCGGGCGATAGCCGCAAATCTTGTCATGCCGGCATTTCGCGACGCGAAATATCCGGCACCCAGGACGTAGGGTGCAAAAGCGACGCGCATTGCGCCGATCTACCGTCGCATCGGCGCAATGCGGCTTAACCTTTTGCGCCCTACTTTTGCTCAGCGCGGCGCTGCTAGCCCGCCTTGGCCGCGTGCCAGGCCCAGGCGGTGCGACGCATGACGGACTGGCGCAGATAGAGGTTGGCGAGATTGCGCGAGATCACCACGAGCGCCTCCTGCGCCTGCGACGTGTCGCTGCCCTCGCTGTTCAACCGCTCGACGCGCTCACGCAGCTGGCTGACGCGATTCTCTGTCTCGGCGATGCGTTCGGCGATGGCGACAAGCGCGGCGCGGTCGGTGGTCATGCGTCCTCCCTACGGATCGTTTGCTGGGCGTGGAGGTAGAATGTGTCTGTGTCAAAGCGAAGAAAGCTCTGTGACAATCCCGCGATTTGCACGGCGCATGCAACACGGCCGGGCGCATGCCGCCAACAGGGCGCACCTCGGTCACGCGGACTCAGGCTCACTGGTTCGTCATCCCCGCGTAGGCGGGGATCCACGCAAGTTCGCGGCGTGGATGCCCGTCGACACGGGCATGACGGCTGCGGAAAAACCAATCGTCCGCAGATGATATCGGGCCGTCGCTTTTGCACTGCAGCGCCAGCGTGATCTGGGCAGCGCGAACCGAAGAGCGAGCGCCCGCGCGGGTTTGGTCAGGGTCGGGTCGCGGTCCGTCGCCCCGCCTACTCACCGCGTGCGCGGGCGGCCGCCGCGCGCAGCCGCCGCAGCTTCTGCTCGCGGTAGAAGGTGTAGAGGCCGGCCGACACCAGGATCGAGATGCCCGCCAGCGATACTGCATCGGGCAGCTGATTCCAGATCAGCAGGCCGAGCAGGATCGCCCAGACGATGCCGGCATAGCGGAATGGGGCGACTGCGGCCACCTCGCCCGAGCGCAGCGAGTAGATGACGCACAGGTGTCCGGCGAGCGAGAACACCGAGGCGAAGGCCAGGCAGGCGAACTCGGCAAGGGTCGGAAAGGTCCAGGTCTCGAAAATCCAGCAGGCGAGCCCGGCCGACGCCACGGCCAATTGCGAAAGCAGCATGATGAGTAGCGGCGACAGGGCCACGTCGAGGCGCCGCGTGGAGACGTCGCGCAACGTGCCGCACAGCACCGAGAGCACGCCCAGCAGTGCCCAGGCATTGAACGCGCTCGTTCCCGGCTTGATGACGAGCAGCGCGCCGAGGAAGCCCACGCCCACGGCGGTCCAGCGCCGCCAGCCCACGTGCTCGCCCAGGAACAGCGCGGATGCGGCCGTCAGGCTGAGCGGCGTCATCTGAATGATGCCCATCAGGTCGGCGAACGGCATGCGCGCCAGCGCGCCCTGGAAGAGCAGGGCGCCGCCGACGTCGCCGACGCTGCGCCAGGCCATGACGCGCACGAACGCCTGCCTCAGCGTGTAGATCGCCCCCGTGGCGAAGGCTGCAATCGTGACGATGGTCACCGTGCACAGCCCGCGCACGAACACCGTCTGCCCCGTCGGCAAGGTGGCCGACACGAGCTTCATGGCCGCATCGCCGCACGTGAACAGCGCGGTCGCCGCCACCATGGCGGCGATGCCCCGAAGATTGCTGGGGACCGGGTGGCCGGTCTCCCGCCGCACGAGGGAGCCACTGCCGCCCCGGCTTTGTCTCTGCACGCTCTTCCCCGTCTTGTCCGGCTCAGGCTCCAGCCGGCATCGTTAACGGCAGCCTTCTACCACCTCGGCCCACCGCGCAAGCGCCGGCCGCGCAAGGGTGCCGCCCGTGCTGTCTGGCGCGCTTTCTGCAAGCTCCGGTCGGGACCAGGCCAAAGCCCCGCAAGGTGACCGGAAATGAGACACGCGATCTTCACCGATTTCGAGCCGTGCCACGCCGACCTTTTCGGCAGGCACAACGTCAACCTGGGGCACCGCCTACACGAGTCGGAGCTCTTCAGCGACGCCAGTCTCGCACGGCTGATCGAGAGGACCCCGCGCAACTCCTACCACGTCAACACCATGGATGTGACGACGCACGACCCCCGCTCCCGCCGCGAGGGCGTGATCGACGGCCTGTCGGGTGCGGAGGCCCTCGAGGCCGTGCGCAAGGGCCACATCTGGATCCTGCTGCAGCAGCCCAACGAGATCGAAGGCGCCTATGGCGACATGCTGCGCGAGGTCTATGCCGAGATCGAGGAGCGCGTGCCGGGCTTCAAGTCCTACAAGCACCGGATGTCGATCCTGATCTCCTCGCCCAACGTCCAGGTCTACTACCACGCCGACGTCCCCGGCCAGACACTGTGGCAGGTGCGCGGCACCAAGCGGGTCTACGTCTACCCCAACACGGCGCCGTTCCTGCCGCAGGCCAACATCGAGAAGATCGTGCTCGGCGAGGCGCACGAGATCTCGCTGCCGTACGCGCCCTGGTACGACGCGTATGCCGAGGTGATCGACCTCGAGCCCGGCCGCATGCTGCACTGGCCGCTCAACTGCCCGCATCGCATCGTCAATGCCAACTGTCTCAACGTCTCCTTCACGACCGAGCACATGACGGACGAACTGCGCAACGCCTACGCCGTGAACTATGCCAACGGCGTGCTCCGACGCACCCTCGGCTGGGAGAACCCGGCGCGTCCCGCCTCGGGTGCCGGCCTCTACGCGCGCCTGGGCCTTGCCGCCGTGCACAAGTATCTGGGCCTTCAGGCCAGGCGCAGATCGGGCTTCAAGATCGATTTCAAGGTGGATCCGGCGGCGCCCTTCAGCGTGCGCAACGTGCCGGCCTTCGAGCTGCGCAAGTAG
>Ga0111538_10010608_pt1 | contig 12247 bp, 6 predicted proteins | sample SoiMethybrSBSTD1_FD_79669 | JGI IMG/M metagenome (GOLD analysis project Ga0111538, IMG submission 79669) | Bulk soil microbial communities from a Populus tree surrounding site in Tennessee, USA - Soil MetaG P. TD hybrid SBSTD1 (version 2)... | ecosystem: Environmental > Terrestrial > Soil > Tree...
CACGCTCCTCGCGTGCTCCGACGACGGTTCCAATTCGCTTGCTCCGGGACAGGGCCATATCGCGCTCCGCATGACGGACGCGCCGTTCCCGCTGGACTCGGTGCAATCGATCGACGTGTTCGTGGTGCGGGTGGAGGCGAAACTGGAATCGACGACGGAAACCGACGCGGCCGCATCGGTGGACGCCAACCAGTCGGCGTCCAACGGCTGGATTGTCCTCGCGACGCCTAACGCGTCGTTCGACCTGATGGACCTCCAGAACGGCGTCAGCACGTTCCTCGGTGATGCCACCGTTGCCGCCGGGACGTATCAGAGCATCCGGCTCATCCTGGACACCGACAAGTCCAGCGTCACGCTGCAGAACAACATGAAACTCACGGCGACATCGTCGCCATCGATCCTGTTCCCGTCCGCCGGAAAGGCCGGCATCAAGGTCCTCCTCATCTCGCCGGTCCTTGTGACCGCAGGCGAGACGACCGACGTCCTGCTCGACTTCGACGCCGAGGAGAGTTTTGTGCTGCGGGGCAACACCATCCTGCAGAACGGCCTCCTATTCAAGCCCGTGATCAAGGGCACGATCGACTGACCTTCCGCCGCGAGGCGGGCGACTTCGGTCGCCCGGCCTCCGGCTCACGGGAGCGGCGCCATCGCGTCACGCGCACTATCGCTCCCGCCCCGCCGTCGCTCGTTCCATCCTTCCGCCCTCGGCGCGAGTCGCGCGAGCCTCTAAGTTTAGTGCTGATCCAGCACTCTCCGAGGATTCGACATGCGCCGTCTCCGCTCGCTGCTCACCGCTTTGTCCCGCCGAGCCCTCCTGGCCGCGGCCCTCCTGCCGGTGGCCGCCCTGCCCGATGTCGCGGTGGCCCAGGGTGACGTGATTCCGCTGGACTCAGCCGTGCGCACAGGGACGCTGCCGAATGGGTTGCGCTACTACATCCGCAAGAATGCAAAGCCGGAAAAGCGGCTCGAGCTCCGGCTCGTGATCAACGCCGGGTCGGTGCTCGAGGATGAGGACCAGAAGGGCCTCGCCCACTTCACCGAACACATGCTGTTCAATGGGACACGGCGCTTCGCGAAGAACGACATCGTGCAGTACCTCGAGTCGATCGGCGTGCGCTTTGGCGCGGACCTGAACGCGTACACGGGATTCGACGAGACCGTCTACATCCTTCCAGTGCCCACGGACAAGCCGGGGCTGGTCGAGCGGAGCTTCGACGTCCTCGAGGACTGGGCGGGCGGCGCGCTGTTCGACTCGACGGAAGTCGTGAAGGAGCGCGGCGTCGTGCTGGAGGAGTGGCGCTCCGGACTCGGCGCCGGCGCGCGCATCCGCGACAAGCAGTTCCCGGTCCTGTTCCAGGGTTCTCGTTATGCAGTGCGACTGCCGATCGGCGACACGACGATCATCAAGGCCGCGAACCCCGGTCCCCTCAAGCGTTTCTATCGCGACTGGTACCGGCCCAACCTGATGGCGGTCATTGCCGTCGGGGACTACGACCCCGCGCGGATCGAGACGCTGGTCCGCGAGCACTTCAGCCGCCTGACGAATCCGGCGACGCCACGCCAGCGCGCGATGGTGCCGGTGCCGGGACACGATTCCACGCTGGTGACCATCGTGCAGGATCCCGAGGAGCAGGTCTCCTCGATCCAGCTCATTTACAAGCATCCGCCGGCGCCGCTCGTCAAGCAGTCCGACTATCGCCTGCTGCTGGCGAGACGGCTGTACAACCAGATGCTCAACTCGCGGCTGACGGAGATGACGCGCCAGCAGGACGCGCCGTTCGCCTTCGCCAGTTCATCGTACGGTCCGTTCGTCCGGTCCACCGACGTGTACTTCCTGTCGGCGACGGTGAAGGACGGCGGTGTGCAGCGTGGCCTCGAGGCGATCCTGCGTGAGGCGCGCCGCGTGGACCAGCACGGGTTCCTGCAAGCCGAGCTGGATCGCGCCAAGGCATCGCAGTTGCGAGGCCTCGAGAGCGCCTTCCAGGAGCGGGACAAGACCGAATCCGGCAGCTACGCCGCCGAATACATCAATTACTTCCTGACCGCTGAGCCCACCCCCGGCATCGGATGGGAATACGAGACGGCCAAGCGCGTCCTGCCGACGGTGACGCTCGAGGACGTGAACTCGTTAGGCCGGCAATGGATCACGCAGGTCAACCGCGTCGTGGCGGTGTCCGCTCCGACGGGTCCGACGGCCAGCGTGCCGTCCAGCGGCGAACTGCTGAACACCTTCCGCAAGGTCGACGGCGAGACCGTGACGGCGTGGAAGGAAACGGTTTCGGAAGCGCCGCTGGTCGCGACGAACCCGCCCGCAGGGCGCGTGGTGGAGGAAAAGAAGGTCCCGGAGATCGGCGTCACCGACTGGAAGCTTTCCAACGGCATTCGCGTGGTCGTGAAGCCGACCGACTTCAAGGCCGATGAGGTGATGATCCAGGCCTTCAGCCCCGGCGGAACGAGTGTCGTCTCCGACGCGGATTTTGCCGATGCCTCGCTGGCGAACTTCACGGTGCCGCGCGGCGGCGTCGCGTCATTCGACGCGATCGAGTTGGGCAAGAAGCTCGCCGGCAAGCGCGCGGGCGTGCAGTTCGGGATCGGCAGCCTGGATGAAACCATCAGTGCGGGTGGCTCACCGCGTGACCTCGAGACCATCCTCCAGCTCATCTACCTGAAGGCCACCGCGCCGCGGAAGGATGATGTCGCGTTCAATGCCTTCCGGGCGCAATTCGTGCCGATGCTCGCGAACCGGGACAAGGATCCCGAGCAGGTGTTCTCGGACACCGTCGGCCTGACGATGCAGCAGAACCATCCGCGGGCGCAGCCGTTGACGGCCGCCATGCTGCAGTCATCGAAATACGACCGGCAGTACGAGATCTATCGCGACCGGTTTGCCGACCTGTCGGACTTCACGTTCGTCATCGTGGGCGCCGTCAGCCTCGACTCGATCAAGCCGCTCGTCGAGCAATGGATCGGCGCGCTCCCCGGCAGCGGCCGGAAGGAAACGTGGAAGGACGTCGGCATGAAGAACCCGGCGGGCGTCGTCGAGAAGACGGTCCGGAAGGGCGTGGAGCCGAAGGCCCGCACGCTGGTTTTCTTCACTGGCGAAACGACGTTCGACCCGGCGTCGAGGTACGCCATCCGTTCGCTGGGTGACCTGATCGAGATGAAGCTGCTCGACAACCTCCGCGAAGCGTTAGGCGGCACGTATTCGGTGTCTGCCGGCGGCCAACTCACCAAGTATCCCAAGCCGGAATACCAGTTCACCGTGGACTTCGGCTCGTCGCCCGACAAGGTCGACCTGCTCTGGAAGACGGTCCAGGCGGTCATCGACACCGTGAAGCGCGACGGCGCTACGGCGGCCGAGCTGCAGAAAGTGCGCGAGCAGCAGCTGCGCACGCAGGAAGTGTCGCTCAAGGAAAACAGCTACTGGGTCGGCAACATCGCCGCGCGGTTGCAAAACAGTGAGGATCCGCGCGGCCTCGCCACCTACACGCAGGATTACATCCAGAAACTGACCAGTGAGCAGATTCGCGACGCGGCCAGGCGCTTCCTGGACATGTCGCGTCATGCGCGATTCGTTCTGTTACCGGAGAAAGCCGTACCGTAGTAAACCAGGGCATCAGGCAACAGGCATCAGGCACCAGGATCCTCAATCCTGACTCTGATGCCTGGTGCCAGATGCCTGATGCCTGGCGGAGGTGCGATGTGACTCGCTACGGCATGGAAGGAGTTCTCGCTCTCGCTCTCGCTCTCTGCGCCGCGACGGCGGCGGCGCAGGAGGTGACGGGCACGGTGCGCGACGAGACGCAAAAGCCCCTCGCCGGCGCGGTCGTGATCCTCGCATCCCCGTCCGGCAGCCGCGTCTCGGCGACGCTCACCGATGACGCCGGACGGTTCCGGCTTCAGGCGCCCTCGTCAGGCAGCTTCACGCTTCGCGTGGACGTCATCGGGTATCGGAGCGTCCACGTTCCCGCGTTCCAGGTCGACGCCGGGGCCACCGTCACCCGCGACGTGTTGTTCCGTTTTGAACGCACGAAGTTGCCCGCGGTGGCCGTGACCGCAACGAGCAGTTGCGCGCGTGTCGCCGGGGACGCGGGTGACGCGCCCAACCTGTGGGCGGAGGCGCGCAAGACGCTCGAGGCCGCGAGCCTGGCGATCGAGGAAAAGCGATTCAACGTCGCGCTCCGTCGTTTCGAACGGACGATCGGCCTTCCCGACTCCGTCCTTCGCGATTCGCGCACGTGGACCCAGAGCGGAGTCACCGCCAATCCATTCGAGACACTGACGGCTGGTACGGTGGCCCGCGACGGCTTCAGCATCAGGCGTGACACGTCGCGATTCTACTACGCGCCTGACGCGGCGATCCTGCTCTCGGACGCATTCGTCAACGGTCATTGCTTCGGCACGCGCCGCGGCGGCCCGGCCGGATCGGTCGGCCTCACGTTCCGTCCGCAACAGGTCTCCTCACGCGTCGACATCGACGGCGTGCTGTGGCTCGATTCGGCGACCGCCGAACTCCGCACCGTCGAGTATCGCTACGTCACGTCGAGTCGCAGGCAGGATGCGGGCGGCGGCGGATACGTCAGCTTTGGTCGGTATCCCTCCGGGCTCTGGGGCGTGCAACGATGGGCGATTCGCTTTCCGGTGCTGCATGTGAACGAGAGTCGGCGCCGACCCGACGGAGCCGTCGGCGCTTTCGTCGACACCGTCATGGTTGCCTTGCAGGAAGTTGGCGGCGAAGTGATTGCCGGCGGCGGCGCGTCCACCGCTGCGACGACATCCACAGCGACACGCTTGCGAGGAACGGTTTTCGATTCGACGCTCGGCATTCCACTGCGGGGCGCGATCGTCACGATCGAAGGTCTTGGTCGCACGACCGAAACCGACAGCCTGGGGCGGTTCGCGTTCGACTCACTGGCCGATGAGGGCGAAGTGCGCGTGCGAGCCTGGCACGCCCGGTTCGACTCGCTCGGATTCGACGATCCAATCGTGACCGTGCGCCTCCGCCGCCGCCAGGAGAGCACTGCGACGCTGGCTCTCGCGGGCCTGCGCGAAGTGACTCGCCAGCGCTGCACGAGCGCGCCGCCGCCCGTCGAGCGCGTCATCCTGGGCGACGTCCGTTTGAGCGCAGACTCCACCAAGCCGGCGGCCGCGGCTGAAGTCATCCTGCTCGAGCGCCGCGGCGCAACCGCTGGAGGCAGGGACTCGCTCGTGCGGCACACGGGTTTCACGAGCGACGGTGGTCGTTATGCGTTCTGCAACGTGAAGCCGGGATCGCAGGCATGGCTGGTCACGCATGAGACCCAGTCGTGGAGCGACCCACGCCATGTTCGCGGCGACAGCGTGCCCGTCGAGATCGTGCACCTGCAGATGCCCGTAACGGACAGCGTGGTCGCGGAGGGAGGACCGAACGGAGCGCCGCTCGTGGTGCTCGGTCGCACACTCGCTCCCGACCGCTCCTCGCGAATCAGCGGATGGGTGCTCGCTCCGGAGAATGTCTCGACGCTCGTGCAGGTGCTGGTCGACGATGTGGTCCGCGATACCGTCTCGCCCGACGGTGCCTTCGCCGTCGACAATGTCAGCGCCGGTGCGCGCCGCCTGACGTTTCGCGGATCATCGGTTGCCATCAGGCACGTGGGGCTCAATGTCCAGGTGGGACAGTCGCACCTGCTGCTCGTAACACTTCGAACCGGGCCTCTGGTCGTCGTGGAGCGGAGCGCAACGGCGTTCGATGCGCGGCTCGCCGACTTTCGTCGCCGGCGCCGCGTTGGCGGCGGTTACTTCCTCGATCGCGAGGACATCGACAAGCGCAGACCACGCACGCTGACTGATATCATGCGAACGGTGCCAGGCGTTCGCGTCCAGTCGGAAGGCACCGGCTACCGGTACTTGAGCGCGCACTTCAAGCGAATGCCGCAAGCCGGGACGGGGATGGTCGACGATGGCACCTGCGACATGATGATCTATCTCGACGGCCAGGTCCTCCTGGTGGAGAGCGGTCACGCCGACTCGCGCATCCTCGTCAATGAAATCGCCGCGATGGAGGTTTACGTCTCCGCGGCGTCTGTGCCTCGCCAATTCGCCGGAGAGCGGTCGGCGTGCGGCGTGATCGTCGTGTGGAGAGGACGTGGTTGACTGCGATTCCGCAGACACTGCCTTGAACGCTGATTGCGCGGATTTCACGGATGAACGCCGAGAGAGCTAGCGAGAAAGGGCCACCCGGATCGTCAGTTCGAGGGCACGGGCGTTCGCTGGCCCTTTCTCGCTAGCTCCATCCGTGTCGATCTGTGCAATCGGCGCACTCCGCGTTCAAGGCAGTTCAGAACGGCTTTTCCAGGCTCTCGCTCTGCGGCGTGAACAACTCGGCGCCCGTTTCGGTGATCACCATGTCATCCTCGAGGCGGCAGCCGAATTCTCCCGGGATGTAGATCCCCGGTTCGTCGCTGAACACCATTCCCGGTGCGAGCTTGAGCGTGTTGCCCCTGACGAGGTACGGCCACTCATGGCCATCCATGCCCATGCCGTGCCCCACGCGGTGCGTGAAGAACTTGTAGTCCGGGCCGAAGCCGCCGTCCGCGATCACCTTCCGTGCCGCCGCGTCCACCGCCTGGCACTCGACACCGGGCTTCGCGGCCGCGAGCGCCGCAGACTGCGCGTTGTGCTCGATCTCGAAGACCGACTTCATCCGGTCGGTCGCCTTGCCTAACACGAAAGTGCGCGAGAGGTCGGACGAATAGCCCTCGACCTTGCAGCCTCCGTCGATGAGCAGGATCGTCCCCTGGCGGATCACCTGTGGCGTCACGGAGCCATGCGGCAGCGCCGAGTATTCGCCGACCTGAACGCCGGCCCCGCCCTCGAAACCGAGCTTGCGGTGCGCCTTCGCGACGAGGTCCGCGAACTGGTCCTGCGTCATTCCGTCCTTGAGCGCCTTCCACGCCGCCTCGTAGGCCTTGAGGGTCACCTGCGACGCGAGCCGCATCAGGGCCAGCTCGTGCTGGTCCTTCACCATCCGGCAGCCGGCAGTGATCGGGTTGCCACTCGTTATGCGAACAGAAGGCGCCGCCTTCGACACCATGTTCGAGAAGGTGAACCGAACCGTTTCCTCGATGCCGATCGCGCCACTGGCGATGCCCGAATCGCGAAGACCCTGGGCCACGCGTTCACCAGGGTTTTCATGCTCTTCCCACGTCATAACCCTCGTGTCGGCGCCGAGTGGGCCGGTCTTAGCCTGCTCGATGGTCCGCTCCTCCTCGAACTTCGGCGTGACGATGAAGGCGTTTCCTTTTGCCGGAACGATCACCGCCGTCATGCGCTCCGAGAGTCCCCACTGCATGCCGGTGAAGTAGACCATCGACGTCCCGCCCGTGAGCATGAGCGCGTCGATCTTGTTTTCGGTCATGAGGCGGCGGGCCTTGTCGAGACGCGCGCGGCGCTCTTCCACGCTGATTGGCGTGGCCTGGTCCTTCATTGAAGTGAGCGCGGCGATGGAAGGCGGAAGGTCGTCGCTTCCATCGGTCTCACTTCCCTTCGCCACTCCGCACGCCGTGGCGGTGAGGGCAACGGATGAGGTTTGCACGAAGCGGCGGCGCGACAGCATGGTGGAATCTCCTGTGACAGTGAATCGGACAGGACCGGAATCTGGGGGGCGTGATCGAGCGCGTCGAGTTGCCTGCGCCGGGCGTCGAACTTGCTCGGCGCCAAACGTGGCATCGAGATTTGGCCATGGCTCCTGCCACCTTCGCAAATCGCGCCGTTTCGGCGGCCGATGTCGTTTCGGTCATCTCGAGCGGCATGCGCGTGTTCTGTCACGGTGCATCGGCGACGCCGGCGCCGTTGCTCGACGCACTGTCGGCACGGCCCGACATTGAAAACGTCCGGCTGTATCACCTGCACACCGACGGTCCCGCCCCGTGGTGCGAACCGGCCTGTGGCGGACGAATCCGGTCGGTATCCCTATTCAACGGGCCATCGATGCGGGCGCCGGTACACGACGGACGCGCCGACTTCATGCCGATCTTCCTGTCGGACGTCCCGGAGCTCTTCCTCAGCGGCAGCGTTCCGCTGGATGTCGCCATGGTCCAGCTCTCCCCACCAGACCGCCACGGTTACTGCTCGCTCGGCACGTCGGTGGACGCGGCGCGCGCGGCAGTCGATTGCGCTCGCTTCGTGATCGCGGAAATCAATGAGCAGATGCCGCGCACCCACGGCAACACCGCGATTCACACGGACCGGATCGAAGCGTTCGTCCACACCAACCGGCCGTTGAGCGAACACCCACCTGCCAGGGAAACCGAGGTCGAGTCGAGAATCGGGGAGTTGGTGGCCGGTCTGGTCGAGGATCGCGCCACGCTGCAGATGGGCATCGGCGCAATTCCCGACGCGGTTCTTGCACGCCTCACGAGCAAGCGAGACCTCGGCGTGCACACCGAGATGTTCTCGGACCGTCTCGTCGACCTGATCGAATCCGGCGCCGTCACGAACCGTTTCAAGGCCGTGCATCCCGGGCGCACGGTCACGAGCTTCGTGATCGGCTCGAAGCGCCTGTTCGATTTCGTGAACGACAACCCGATGGTGGAGTTCCATTCGTGCGATCGTACGAATGACACGGCGCTCATCCGTCGTAACCCGCGCGTCACGGCAATCAATTCGGCCATCCAGATCGACCTCACAGGCCAGGTTTGCGCCGATTCGATCGGCCACCGGATCTACTCAGGGATTGGCGGGCAGATGGACTTCATTCGTGGTGCGGCGCTTTCACGGGGTGGAAAGCCGATCATCGCCCTTCCGTCAACGGCAGCCGGTGGAACGATCTCGAGAATCGTGTGGGAACTGACACCCGGCGCCGGCGTCGTAACCACCCGTGGCCACGTGCATTGGGTGGTTACGGAATACGGCGTGGTGAACCTGCACGGGCTCTCCATCCGCGAGCGCGCCGAAGCGCTCATCAGCATAGCCCATCCGGATTTCCGCGCTGAGCTGACCCGCGACGCCCGGCGCGACTAAACCCTCGAGCGACTGCCGGTGTCTGATCGATACCTAGACCTGACAGGGGTAGATCTGACATGGGTTCCACCGACGAAACCGCGCCGATCCTCTCGGGCACGCTCGACCTCCTGATCCTCAAGACGCTGTCTGCCGGAGCGTTTCACGGCTATGGCATCGCCCAGCACATCAAGCGGCTGTCGCGAGAAGCGCTGAAGATCGAGGAAGGATCCCTCTACCCCGCCCTCCAGCGCATGCTGGTGAAAGGCTGGATCACCGCTGAATCGAAGAAGTCGCCCACGGGTCGGGAGGCACGCTACTACAAGTTGACGGCGGCGGGCCGGAAACAACTCGGCCAGGAAGAGGCCGATTTCAAGCGGTCGATCGCGGCCACTGTGCGAGTCCTCAAGCTGTCCGACGCATGACGCCGCGAGAATTCATTCTCCGCCTGAGATCATGGGTGCAGCGCGATCGCCTTTCGCGCGACCTCTCGGCAGAACTCGACGCCCATGTCGATCTCGTTGCCCGGGACCTGGAGCACGAAGGCATGCCCAGTTCCGAAGCCCGCGCCGCCGCGCGCCGGCAGATCGGCAACACCACGGCGCTGCGGGAAGAAAGCCGGGACGCGTGGGGATTTCCCGCGCTCGATCATTTCCTCCAGGACCTTCGTTACGCGTTCCGCGGGCTCCTGCACGCGCCGGGGTTCACTGCGACCGTGATCATCACGTTAGGCCTGGGCATCGGCGCGAACGCGGCCATGTTTGCCGTGATCGATCGGCTCATGTTCCGGCCGTTTCCGTACATGAAGGATCCGGGGGCGGTGCACCGCGTCTACCTCCAGACCACGATCAACGGCCGGCGAAACGCCAACGCAACCATTCCGTACACGCGCTACCTCGACCTGGTCGGGTCGGCGCAGTCGTTCTCGCAACACGCGGCGGTCTCGGAATGGCGACTCGGGGTCGGTGTCGGCGAAAACACTCGCATCCAGAAAGTTGCGGGCGTCAGCGCCTCGTTCTTCACGTTCTTTGATTTGCGTGGCCTCGAGGGACGGCTCTTCACGGACGTCGAAGACCAGCGCCCGCTGGGATCCATGGTTGCGTTGCTGACCCACGAGTATTGGCAGTCCGAGTTGGGCAAACGCCCCGTGCTGAACACACAACTGCGCGTCGGCAAGTTCGATTACACCGTCATCGGGATCCTTCCGCCCGGGTTTGTCGGCACGGTCCAGGGACGTCCGCCGCACATCTTCATCCCGATCACGACCGTTCCAGCCAACCTGAATCCGTGGCAGCGCGACATCTACGCGACGTCATACAACTGGGACTGGGTGGAAGTCATCGTCAGGCGGAAGGATGCCGTGCCCGTGGCAGCGGCCAACGCCGAACTCACACACGGATACATCCGTAGTCGCACCGCGGCGCGAGCACAGAATCCGCGCGTGCTCCCGGACTCCATCGCCCATCCGGTGGCGATGGCTGCACCGCTTCGCAATGGCGCGGGTCCCGCACCCGGACCCGAATCGCGAGTCCTGCTCTGGGTCAGCGGTGTCGCCGCCATCGTCCTGCTGATCGCGTGCGCGAATGTCGCCAACATCATGCTGGCTCGCGTGCTTCGTCGCCGTCGCGAAATCGCCGTGCGTCTCGCACTGGGCGTCAGCCGTTCACGGCTGCTCGGCCAGTTCGCGATCGAAGCGTTGCTGCTCGCCCTGGTGGGCGTGGCGGTGGGCCTCGCTTTCGCGCAGTGGGGCGGAAGTTCCATCAGGGCGTTGCTGTTGCCCGATGGTTCGACGTTCGACCTTGGCACCGACTGGCGCACCATTGGCGTCGCGAGCGCGTGCGCGGTGGTTGCGGCGCTGCTCTCGACCATCGGTCCCGCGGTCCTGGCGGCGCGGTCGAACCTGACCTCGTCCCTGAAGAGCGGCGGGCGTGGAGGGTCGCACCGGCGGTCCGCCCTTCAAACATCCCTGCTCGTGACACAGGGAGCGCTGTCCGTCACCCTGCTCGTCGGGGCCGGATTGTTCGTGCGCAGCCTGAACCGCGTGCGTGATGTCTCGTTAGGGTTCGATGTCAGCCGAGTCATCGACGTCTATCCGGATTTCCGGGACGCGAACCTGGAGAGCGGTCTCGAAAGCGCGACACTCAAGCGGCTCCTTGACGCCGCGCAACAGATACCAGGAACCGAGGGGGCTGCCCGCGCCAACACCGCGCTGTTCCAGACCAGTATTGCGCGACTGCGCGTCGCCGGAATCGACTCGGTGGAACAACTGGGGCGATTCAATTTCGACGTCGTCAGTCCCGGCTACTTTGACGTCGTGCGGACGCGAATCCTGCGCGGAAGGGGATTCCAGGCGACTGACGTACCGGGTTCGCCGCGAGTCGCCGTGGTCAGCCAGGCGATGGCGCGAGCACTGTGGCCGGGTCGCGAGGCGTTAGGCCAGTGCATGGAGGTGTCGTGGGAACCAGCCGCGAATATCCCGTTCGAACCCTGCACCACGGTCGTCGGCATCGCCGAAGATGCGGCATTCCAGGGCGTGCGGGATGAGCAGCGATTCGTGTATTACCTGAATGTCGACCAGTTCGCGACCAGGTGGGCGCCCCTGATTCTCGTCAGGCTCGCCGGTGAACCGACCGCCAGCGAAATCGAGCGGGTGCGCAGCGCGCTGCAGCGCGTGATGCCGGGCGACGGCCTCGTCATCCTTCGAAAGCTTCAGGACGTCGTCAACGACCAGACGCGTAGCTGGCGGCTCGGCACCACGCTGTTCGTTGCCCTGGGTGGCCTGGCGGTGGTCGTCGCGGCGATCGGTCTCTACGGCGTCATCGGTTACACCATCGCGCAACGAATGCACGAACTGGGGATGCGCATCGCACTCGGCGCGCAATCGGCGGACATCCTGCGGCTGGTGTTGCGACAAGGTGTTGGCTTCGCCAGCGCTGGTGTGGTCGCCGGCCTGGCCCTCGCGCTCATCGCGGGCCCGTGGATCGAGCCATTGCTCTACAAGCAGTCGTCACGCGACCCTCTGGTCATCGTGACGGTCTGCCTGGTCATGTTGGGAACAGGCATCGCGGCCAGCATCGCACCAGCGCTGCGAGCCGTGCGCGCTGATCCGAATCGCGCGCTCCGCGTGGATTAGCGTCGCAATCGACGTTACCAGAAACGACCCTCGACCTAGCGAGGCCTATCAGCCCCGTCCATCGTAGTGCGCGAACGGTGAGACGGGGATGACCATGCCAGAAAGCGACGAAAAGCAGCCGGCGCAATTGCCGCC
>Ga0111538_10010609_pt1 | contig 12246 bp, 10 predicted proteins | sample SoiMethybrSBSTD1_FD_79669 | JGI IMG/M metagenome (GOLD analysis project Ga0111538, IMG submission 79669) | Bulk soil microbial communities from a Populus tree surrounding site in Tennessee, USA - Soil MetaG P. TD hybrid SBSTD1 (version 2)... | ecosystem: Environmental > Terrestrial > Soil >...
TGAGTGCTGGCGATCGACGCCGCACGGGCGGCGTCGCGTCCAATCGAATCGAGGTGGGTGAAAATCGGCTTGATCTGCTGTTCGACATCGGCCGCGACGCGCGCGATCCGACGGGCGAGCACCCCCGCGGCGACGAGCACGCCGATCTGAACGATGGCGATGAGTAGCGTCGCCGCCGCGATCAGCCCGAGATACAGGTTCGCCGATTCGCTCACGCGTTCTCCCGTGCGCGGGCCTGCTGGTAGGCCTCTCGTCCCCGCTCGATAGCGTGAGAAAGCGTATCCCGTCCCTGATTGAGCGCCTGGCGGCCCCGCTCGGTGGCTTCCGAGGCCCGCTCACGGCCCTCACGCGCCTTCTCGCCGAGGAATTCCCGCGTCTCGCGTCCAGTGGCGGGCGCGTACAGAAGCGCCACCGCGGCACCGCTCACCGCGCCCAGGATGAACGCTAGCAGAATGCTTCCCGCTCCAGCCCCTTCGTCGCGTGCCATGGTGAACCTCTCAGGCCTTATCAGTCTCAGGTCTTAGGTCTCAGGCCTACGTCTCGGGGCCTTAGGTTTGGCCGCCGCGCATGAGACCTAAGACTTAAGACGTGAGACTTAGAAAATGCTGACCTTTACGTTCAGGTATTTCTTGGGGTCCTTCGTAATCTCGGCGATGAGGGCCGAGAGGTCCGTCGTGACCTTATTCATGTTCTCATACAACTGCTTGTCTTTCAGCAATTGTCCCGCTGTTCCTTCCCCCTCGTTCAACTTTGTCACCAGGAGGTCGAGCCGTTCGGTCATGGCGTTGAGGCGATTGAAGAGAGCGGGGTCGGTGGCCAGCTTTCCGAGCGTGCCCTGGCCATTGTTCATGCCGGCGACCAGCGTATCCAGGTTATTGGTCGCAGAGGTCAGGGACCGATGGAAGCTGTCGTCCCTCAACAGCTTCCCGAGGCTCCCTTCACCAGAGTTGATCTGGGCGGTCAGCGCCTCGATGTTCTTGACCGAGGCCTCGAGCGCGTTAGCCATCGTCGGGTCGTTCAGCAATTTGCCGGCGCTGCCGCGACCCTGACGCAGGCCGTCGGTCACCGCGCCGGCGCTCGCCACGAAGCGATGCAACTCGGTATACAGAGCCTCATCCGTCATCAGGCGTCCGACGGTGCCCTTGCCCTGCCGTACGTCGTGAATCAGCGCCGTGAGCTCCTGAATGCCCTGGTTGGCCTGATCTGTCATGTCGCTCAATGCGGCGACCGGCCGGCCCTGCGGCACGTACCCCCACTCGGGAATCGGCTCACCCGAACTCGAGGGCGTCAAGTCGACGGCGCTCTCCCCGAGCAGCGAAACCGATCCCAAGCGCGCGACCGAGTTGTTCGTGATCAGGGGCCGGTAGTCCTCGCGCACCTGGAACGTGACGTCCACCTGATCCTGCGCGAATGCGATGCCGGTGACGCTCCCGACCTCGACACCGGCGACGCGGACGGGCGATCCCGGCGCGAGGCCGGCAACGTTCGGAAACCGTGCCTTGAGCGAGTACCGCTGCCAGAAGAACCCCCGGCTGCCCGTCAGGCTGAAGATGAGCACGGAGGCAATCGCGATGGCGGCAATCGTCAGAATACCGATTTTCAGTTCCGACCACGCGAGCGATCGTGTTCGAGGCATGTCTCTTGATCCTTGTCGAGGGAGGGCTTAAGGCTCATGGTCAAGCCCTCCGTCTATCGTACCTGACTGAGCTACTCAGGCAATGATCACCATTCAACTGAGCCACTGAGCGACTGAGTTTCGCAGCAGTTCACGACAAAAACGTCTGAATATACGAGTCGTCGGACCGGCGGAGCGTGTCCGCGTCGCCTTCGAAAACGATCAATCCATCGCGAAGCATGATGAACTCAGCCTGCTTTTCCTTCTCGGGCGAAGCCGGCACGATGCGAACGTGGCCGTTGCCGTCCCGCTCGGCCATGTGCGTGGCCACGTAGAAGGCGTCGCGCAACTGGTGCGTCACGACAATCGAGCTCACACCCTCCAGGTCGCGCAGCTTGATGATCTCGTCGTCCACCGTCGTCGCTGTGATCGGATCGAGGCCGGTCGTCGCTTCGTCGTAGAGCAGAATCCGGGGCTTGAACGCCATCGCCCGCGCAATCGCCACGCGACGGCGCTGTCCGCCGGACAGCTCGGAGGGCATCTTGTCGATATGCTCGCCGAGTCCCACGAAGCCGAGGACCTCATTCACTCGCCGATCTACCTGCTCGATGGGCATCTCGGTCTCCTCGTAGAGCTTGTACCCCACGTTCTCCCGCACCGTCAGCGAATCGAACAACGCGCCCTCCTGAAAGATCATGCCCAGATCGGCGCGCACCGCCATCATTTCCTGTTCGTTCAGCTGATCCACCCGCTCGCCGTTCACCCACACCACGCCGGCATCGGCCCGAAGCAGACCAGTGATGATCTTGAGGGCAGTCGACTTCCCCGATCCGCTTGCACCAAGGATGATTTTGGTGTGCCCGTTCAAGAGCGTGAAGCTGACGTCCTTGAGCACTACTTTCTCATCGAACGCGAGCTGCACATGGTCGAAGACAATGACCGGCGCTCCCTCTTCGGCGAGCGCGGCTTTGGCCGACAGTTCCGGCTGCTCTTTCTGTGCGGGCATGGCTTCTCTAATACAGAAAGGTGATGAGAATCTGCGTCACGAAGAAGTCCGCGGCGATCACCGCCACCGAGCCGGCAACCACCGAGACCGTCGTCGACCGCCCGACGCCGGCGGTCCCGCCCGAGGTCCTCAGCCCCACGTGACAAGCAATCGTGACGATGATGAAACCAAAGACGAACGGCTTGGCCAGCCCCATCCAGACGTCTTCCATGAAGAGCCCTTTGACGACCGACGACCAATAGAGACCGCTGTTCACCTGAAGTTGGAAACGGGCGACGACCCACCCCCCAGTGATGCCGACTGCGTCGGCGATGACCGTCAGAATCGGCGTCATGAAGATGCCGGCCAGCATCCGCGGCACGACGAGCTTACGTGTCGGGTCTGTGCCTAGGGCACGGAGCGCGTTGATCTGATCGGTCACCATCATCGAGCCGAGCTCGGCCGCAATTCCGGATCCGATTCGACCCGTGAGCATGAGAGCCGTGAGCACCGGTCCGAGCTCCTTGATCATCGACGCACTGACCAGCCGGCCGACAACAGGGCGCGCACCGAACTGATCCAGAGTCATGCCGCTCTGGGACGCCAGCGCCATACCGGTGAAGAGCCCGGTCAATAGCACGACGGTCAACGACCCGACGCCGATAACGTCGAACTGCTCGACGATGTCGTGACGGTAAATCGGGCGTGTCACCATCCCGCGGAATGCCGCAAGGGTCAGGCGCACGTACTCCTGCACCTCGAGCGCCGCCGACTTACCCCACTTGTCGATGAGCGAAAACACCGGCAGGTCAGGCCCTCCGCGCCGGGCGAGCGTCCCCAAGGCCGGGGCTGCGCAGTTGCTTGATCTCGTCGCGGATGTTCGCGGCCTTCTCGAAATCCAGATTGGCCGCCGCGGCGCGCATCTGGACCTGCAGGGACGCGATGTGGGCGTCCAGCTCGGCCTGCGTTCGGAATGCCGACGTTGCGTCGCGCCGCACGCCCGGCGTCAGGTAGTCTTGCTCGTACACGCTCGACATGACGTCATCGATGCTTTTGACGATGGATTGGGGTGTGATGCCGTGCTCCTGGTTATAGGCTTCCTGGAGCGCCCGCCGGCGTTCGGTCTCGTTGATGGCTGCGCGCATCGATTCGGTCACCGTCTCTGCGTACATGATGACACGCCCATTCACGTTCCGCGCGGCGCGACCCGAGGTCTGGATCAGTGAGCCTGACGATCGCAGGAATCCTTCCTTGTCGGCATCCAGGACCGCGACGAGCGAGACCTCGGGCAGGTCCAGCCCCTCGCGCAGCAGATTGATGCCCACGAGGACGTCAAACGCTCCGCGTCGCAGGTCGCGCAGGATTTCCACGCGCTCGAGCGTCTCGATGTCCGAGTGGAGATACCGGACCTTGACCCCGAGCTCCTGGTAGTACTGCGTGAGGTCCTCGGCCATCCGCTTGGTGAGCGTCGTCACGAGCACGCGTTCGCCCCGGGCGGCACGAAGTCGAATCTCCTGCAGCAGATCGTCGACCTGACCCTTGACCGGCCGGACATCGATTGGGGGATCGATGAGGCCAGTGGGTCTGATGATTTGCTCGACGACGACGCCTTGCGACTGTGACAGCTCGTAGGGACCCGGCGTGGCCGAGACGAAAACCACCTGGCCGACGCGCGCATTCCACTCATCGAAGTTCAGCGGCCTGTTATCGAGCGCCGATGGGAGACGGAACCCATACGCGACAAGCACCTCTTTGCGCGACCGGTCGCCGAAGTACATCCCCCGAATCTGCGGCACCGTCTGGTGGCTCTCGTCGACGATCACCAGCGCGTCGCTCGGGAGGTAATCGAGCAGCGTCGGCGGCGGCTGTCCGGGATCCCGCCCGGTCAGGTGACGGGCGTAGTTCTCGATCCCGTGGCAGTAGCCAATCTCCTTGATCATCTCCAGGTCGAACATGGTCCGCTGGTGCAGGCGCTGGGCCTCGAGCAGCTTGCCGTCGTGTTCGAGCTTGCCGCGATACCACTCCAGCTCCTCTTTGATCGACACGACCGCCCGCTTGGTCTGCTCGCGCGGCGCGACGAAATGCGTCTTCGGGTAGATCGCGATCTTGTCGTGGCGCCGGAACGTCTTGCCGGTGAGCGGATCGAACGACGACAGCTCGTCGACCTCGTCGCCGAACAGCTCCACGCGGAGGCCCTGTTCCTCGTACGACGGATACACCTCGACGATGTCCCCGCGCACCCGGAACGTGCCGCGGCCGAAGTCGTGATCGTTGCGCTCGTACTGCATCTCGACGAGCTTCCGCAACACCTGTTCCCGTGAGATGCGCTGCGCCCGCTCGAGCGGCAACAGCATGCCGTAGTAGGCCTCGGGCGAGCCCAGACCGTAGATGCACGACACGCTGGCGACGATGATAACGTCGCGTCGTTCGAAGAGCGACCGCGTCGCCGACAGCCGCATCCGGTCGATCTCGTCGTTGATCGTCGCTTCCTTTTCGATGTACGAGTCGGTGGCCGGAACGTAGGCTTCGGGCTGGTAGTAGTCGTAGTAGCTGACGAAGTACTCCACGGCATTCTCGGGAAAGAAGCGCCGGAACTCCTGATAGAGCTGCGCCGCCAGCGTCTTGTTGTGCACCATGACCAGCGCCGGGCGGTTGACGGTGGCAATCGTGTGCGCCATCGTGAACGTCTTGCCGGATCCGGTCACACCAAGCAGCACCTGGGCCCGGTCGCCCCGGCGCAGACCCTCCGTCAGCTCGCCGATGGCGCGCGCCTGGTCACCGGCGAGTGAGAACTCGGAAACCAGGTTGAAGCGGTCGTAAGTGGAGGCCATGCGAACCTCCAATCGTACCAAAGCCGCTTCCTGGCAGCCAGTTAATGGCCTTCGGCCGGCCAGGACGACCGGGGGCCGAGCCCGAAGCGGCACGCGTATAATGAGAGTTTGGCAACCCGATGCGGTGTCTAGCCGTCTGTCAGGACGAACTGGTCATCAGGATGCTCGACGAGATCTTGATGCCCGGCTTCGAGGTCGAATTCATCGTCGAAAATCGGCCTCTCGCCCGCCGGCTCCACGATGCCGGGGTCACGGTCCTGACCGGCGACCCCCGCCGCACCGACACCTTCCTCAAGGCCGATCTCGGTCCTGGCACGTGCGTCATCATCGAAGACAACGGGCGGCGCAGCCCGCGCAAGATTCTCGAAGCCGTCACCGACGCGGGCGGCACGCTCGTCTACGTGCTCGGCATCGGAACCGCCGCCACCGACAAACGCGCCGATGAGTTTCGCGAAGACTTCCCTGATGTCTCGTATCTCGCGATGTCGGAGCTCTTCGGCGGCGCCCTGCTGACCGAAGTCGGCCGGTCGTTGACCAAGGCCCGGGTCCAGCAGTATCAGCGGTACTTCGCCGACGCCGACCGGGTGCTGATCCTGCTGCACAACGATCCGGATCCTGATGCCATGGCGAGCGGGCTGGCCCTGCGCAACGTCCTGCACCGGACGAAGACGACGGCCATCATCGGGGCCATTCAGGGCGTGACCCGGCCGGAAAACCTGCGAATGCTGAACCTGCTCGACATCCACGTCGAGCCCATTACCCCGCCGATGCTCGGCGACTTCGACCGGGTCGCCATGGTGGACGTCCAACCGCATTACTTCGGCGGCATCATCGACCGCGTCGACCTGGTCATCGACCATCACCCCGAGCAGCCCAACTACACGGCAATCTTCAAGGACATCCGGGCCGACTACGGGTCGACGTCGACCATCCTCACCGAGCATCTGCGCGCCGTTGACGTCAACATTTCAGAGCGGACCGCCACGGCCATGCTCTACGCCATCAAGTCCGACACGCTGTTCTTCAATCGCCAGACGAACCGCGTCGACCTGGAAGCGTTCTCGTACCTGTATCCGCTCGCCGACGCGGCAATGATCCGGAAGATGGAAGGCGCCGAAATCACCGGCGAACGCCTCGACTACGTCCTGCGCGCTCACCAGGCGGGCACGCTCATCGATCAGGTGTTCTGCGCATTTCTCGGTGTGTCCGCACGCGAAGATTTCATCCCGTATGTCGCCGACTTCTTCCTGCAGCTCGAGGGCGTGAAGTGGACGATCATCGGCGGCATCGTCGATTCATCGCTGGTGCTGTCGTTCCGCAACCTCGGCTACACAAAGAACGCCGGCGAATTTGCGCGGCGGTACTTCGGGGAGATTGGCAGCGCGGGCGGCCATCGCGCCATGGCCAAGGCGGTGGTCCCGATGAGCGCGTTCCGCGAGAAGTACGGCGTCCGCGACACCAACGAGATCGGCCCAAAGCTGCAAGAGATGGTCTCCCAGTTCCTCCACGAGACCACCCGTCAGAAGTCGGACGAAAAGGAAGAAGTCAGAACTCGATAGGCTCCAGGCTTCGGGTACTGCCTCAATGGCATTCATTCGAAGGCCATCGCGTCCGATCAGCCGTTCAGCAAAATACCTGGAGCCCCCAGGCCTGAAGCCTGAAGCCTATTGAGAAAGTACCCGGAGCCTAGAGCCTGGAGCCCAGAGCCTGATCTAGATCCGCAATGATGTCGGCCGCATCCTCGAGGCCAACCGATAGGCGCAGCATGCCTCGAGTGATCCCGGCTTCGCGCAGCTGGTCGTCCGAGTGGCCCCACTGCGACGTGATGACCGGCAGGCTCACGATCGACTCGACACCACCCAGACTCGCCGCCCGTTTGACGAGCTTGAGCCGATCGAAGCAGGCCGACGCGCGGTCATACCTGCCCTCCAGATCGAAGCAGACGACGCCACCGAAGCCGGTCATCTGCCGGCAGGCGAGGTCGTGGTCCGGATGACTGGTCAATCCAGGATAGAGCACGCGCGTCACGCGACGATCCCCTTCGAGAAACCGGGCGACCGCGAGGGCATTCTCATTGTGGCGCGCGACCCGGATCGGCAGGGTCTTCAGGCCGCGGCCGAGCGCGTAGGCCGGAGCCGGATCGAGGATGGTGCCGAGCAGGCGGCGCACTGCGGCAAGCGGCTCGATGAGCGCCCGCGGACCCGCGACACAGCCCGCCGTCACATCGCTGTGACCGTTCAAATACTTCGTCGCGCTCTGCATGACGAGGTCGACGCCGAGCGCGAGCGGTTGCTGGTTGATCGGGCTGGCGAAGGTGTTGTCGATGACGGTGGTGACGCCGCGCGTCCGACAGGCCTCGGCGATCGAGCGGATGTCGACGCAGCGCAGCGTCGGATTGACGGGCGACTCGAACCACAGCACTTTCGTCCGGCTCCCGATGAGCGTCGCCGGCGACCGCAGATCGTCAATCGACACGAATCTCGGCACGACGCCAAAACGCTTGAGCAGATCCTCGAGCAGGTGCAACGTGCCGCCGTAGATGGCCGAGGCGCAGATGACCTCGTCTCCCGATCCGGCGAGGGCCATCAGGGTAGAGGTCGTCGCAGCCATGCCCGACGAGAAAAGCAGCGCGGCCTCTGCTCCGTCAAGCGCCGCCAGCCGGCTCTCGACACCGACAACTGTCGGGTTGCCGTACCGCGAGTAGAGGTACTTTGTCGAGCGGCCCTCGTTGAAGGCGACGACTTCCGCCGCGTTCTCGAAGACGAAGGTCGTGGTCTCAAAGATTGGTGCGACCAGAGGATGCACGTCGGTCGCCGCGCATTCGCCGTGAATCAGGCGTGTGGCTGGTCCAGTCATCGTCGTTCTCATTTCACGGCCCTTGACCGCACGCGGCCGAGCCGCTCACCGCTTGGCGCGATCACCGGATCGACGAATTGACGGTAGGCGTCCTCGTAGCCGCGCGCCATGAGCTCGGTCAGCGGCTGCCGCCGGTCGGACCGATCGTCGAATCCGCCGCGCAGGTCAAAAGGTCCGACGGGGTTGTGGGACGGGCGAATGACGAACAGACGGAGCCCACCCAGCCGCAAGCTGTCCTGCAGGTCGCGGACCGCGGCGGCTTCCAGGGCCTGAATATGCTCTCCGATGCGTCCGCGTCCGTCGAGGCGCGGCGGGACGAGCGTGTGGGGCGCGTCGATCTCAGCGGTCGCCGTTACGAGGACGACCTGCTCGACGTCGAGCGCCTCGATCTCGTCGATCAGCCGCAGCAGACTGCCGGGGCGGTCGCACAGCCGGTGCACTTCCCCGCGCCAGAAGCTGTCGCTGTCGAACTGGATCGCGTGCGACGCGGTCGCCAGAGGGATCGCGATCGCGCCTTCGATGGCATCGGCGAGATGGCCGCGGGCGACACCCGCGAGATCCAGTACTTCCGCACGGCGCACGTCCGAGTCAGCCATGCCGCGCCGAACCAGATCTTCGCGTCGGTCTTCGGCGACGACCGCGCACACGAGATCGCGCCTCGTGTCGAGATCGTGGACGGTGATGACGAGCTCGCGGAATCCGGGCTGGCCCAGGTTGTCAGACAGCAGCTCGGCGTACCGGCGCGCCAGCTCACCTGGATCAGGCTGGCTCACATTCGCCGCGCCGCGCAGCAGATCCCACAGGACGCCCCAGCAATGTGCGGCCATCTCCGCCGCTGACAGCGGCGCCGGCATCAGGCGCCACCAGAACGGTCCCCGCCCGCGTCGCCGCGGCGCCCGCATGACGGCGGCGAAGACCGCCAGCGCCAAGGCGGCGCCGAAGACCACGACAGCGAGCCTCGGCAGCCACGTCGGCAGCGCTGTCGGTGCAAACGCCGTTTCAGCAAACTGCAGGTAGGCGGCCGCCAGGCCGCCGCCAGTCGCGCCCATCATCTTGAGGACGAAGTCGACGGGGAACACGACAAGACCAGCGGCCATCGCCAGGAGCGGGATGGCGACGACGGCGAGGCCGATCGCCATGGCTGTCGCCATCAGGCGCAGCAGCGGGTGCCAGGGGTACAGGTGCGCCACCCGGCGCGCCGTCCAGAATCCATTCTCCTCCCACAGACGAGTCCCGCCGTCGACCGCCGCAAACAGCGCCGAAACGGCGCCCATACCGCGGCCGCCGAGGAGGTCGATCTTGACCCCCGCCTCGTGCAACGCGCGCAGGACGCCAGCGTGGTAGGCGCCGGCCGTGCCGGTTCCGGTCAAGACGAGCGCGGTGCGGCGATGCGGAGAATACGATTCAGCAGCCGCACCGGACCGATCGCCGCGTCTGGTCATTCCGGCGAATCGTCGTGGATGGTGATGAGCCGGGTGATCTCGAACTCTCGCGTGCCGCCCGGCGTCACGACCCTGACCGAATCGCCAGGCTCCTTGTTCAAGAATGCCCGGCCAATCGGCGAGGTCGTCGAGATGAGGCCCTTGGTGGCGTCTGCGTCTTCAGGCATCACCAGCTGGAAAACCAGCTTCTCGCCGTTGTTCTCGATGACATGCAGGGTCGAGCCGAAGCCGGCGCGGTCGGCGGGAATGCGATCGACGTTGATCAGCGCGATCTCGGACACGCGCTTTTTGAGCAGGCTGATTCGCGACTCGACGAGGCGCTGGCGTTCCTTGGCCGCCGCATACTCTGCATTCTCCCGCAGATCGCCAAGCTCGCGGGCTCGCTTGATTTCCTTCGGCAACTCCAGCTTCAGCTCGCGATCGAGGGCCTGTATTTCGTCTTCGAACTTCTTGATCAGGCGGTCTTTCATCGTGTCAGCCATGGTCCCGCGTCTGAGCGTCCGGCGAAAGTCGTATGGTACCACAGTGCTATGCTTCGACCGGGCTGCGGCACGCGCGATGAAACACATCACAAGTCGACAGAACTCGCTCGTCTCACGCTGCCGCGATGTGCTGCGCGGGCGCGACCGCAATCGCATCTTGCTCGACGGCGTGCACCTCGTCGCCGAGGCGATCGACGCGGGCGTCATCCCTACTGAAGCGGCCGTCGCACACGCGGCGCTTGCGACACCAGAGCTCGCAGCGCTGTTGCCGCAGCTGATCGCCGCCGGCGTCGACGTCATCACCGCGAACCCGCTGGTCATGTCGGCGATCAGTCCGGTAAAGTCGTCGAGTCCTATCGTGGCGCTGGCAGCGCGGCATACCGTGACCGCCGACGAGTTGTTCCAACCGGATGCACCAGTGATCGTCGGCGCCGTCAACGTCCAGCACCCGGGCAACGTCGGCGCGATCGCGCGCGTGGCCGAAGCGGGGGGCGCGTCAGGTGTCGCGGTCACCGGGCAGTCGGCGGATCCGTTCGGATGGAAAGCGCTGCGCGGGTCGATGGGCAGCGCGTTCAGGCTGCCGCTCCTGACCGAGCCCGACACTGGCCGCCTGGTCCAAGCGGCGCGACGGCACCACTGTCGCGTGATCGCCGCAGTCCCCCGCGGCGGACGGCCGCCAGATGAGGTCTCGCTCGCCGGCGCGGTCCTGCTGATGGTTGGTGGTGAGGGCGCTGGCTTGCCGTCTGAAGTCGTCGACAAAGCCGACGAGCGCGTTACCATTCCGATGACCTCGCCTGTCGAGTCGCTCAACACCGCGGTGTGCGCGGCGCTGCTCGTTTACGAAGCGCGGCGTCAGCGCCGTGCCGAAAGCCCGCATGGATTCGCTCTTTCCCGACAGTCCTGAGCCTCGGACGGCCCGGTCGGCGGGTCCGGCTCCCCTGGCCGAGCGGATGCGCCCGCGCGACTTCGACGAGTTCGTCGGCCAGGAGGACCTGCTCGCGCCGGGCAAACCGCTGCGTCAGGCCATCGAACGCGACCTGTTGCAGTCGATCATCCTGTGGGGTCCGCCAGGGACGGGCAAGACCACGCTGGCCCGCATCATCGCCGACCGTACTCAAGCCCGCTTCGTCTCGTTCAGCGCGGTGCTGTCGGGGATCAAGGAAATCCGCGACGTCATGACCGAAGCCGAGCGGATGCGACGGGCGACGGGCCGCCGGACGATTGTCTTCATCGATGAGATCCATCGATTCAACAAGGCGCAGCAGGACGCGTTTCTGCCTCGGGTCGAAGCCGGTGACATCGTGCTCATCGGCGCGACAACGGAGAACCCCTCGTTCGAAGTGAATGCCGCGTTGCTGTCGCGGTCGAAGGTATTCGTCCTGCGTAGCCTGAGCACGGACGAGATCGCCGGCATCCTCGATCGTGCCGTGGCTGACCCCGAGCGTGGGCTGGGACTGGAGCGCCTGCGCGTGGATCCTCAGGCGCAGAAGGCTATCGCGGTCCTCGCGAACGGCGACGCGCGGGCGGCGCTCAACCTGCTCGAACTGAGCGTCGCCGCCGCACCGCTCGTCGACGACGTCAAAGTGGTGGATGCGGGGCGCGTTAAGGAGGCAGTGCAGCGCCGGGCCCTGCTCTACGACAAGGGCGGAGAGGAGCACTACAACCTCATCTCCGCCCTGCACAAGTCGATGCGGAATAGCGATCCCGACGCCGCCGTTTATTGGCTGGCGCGGATGATCGAGGCTGGCGAAGACCCTTTGTATATCGCTCGCCGCCTCGTGCGCTTCGCGTCAGAAGACGTCGGCAACGCCGATCCACAGGCGCTGACGGTCTCGGTTGCGGCGAAGGATGCGGTGCACTTCATCGGCATGCCCGAAGGCAACACGGCGCTCGCCCAAGCCGCCATCTACCTGGCCACGGCGCCGAAGAGCAACGCCGTGTACGAGGCGTATAGCGAGGCGGCTCGTGACGCGCACGAACAGATTGCCGACCCCGTCCCGCTGCATCTGCGCAATGCTCCGACGCGGTTGATGAA
>Ga0111538_10010611_pt1 | contig 12246 bp, 8 predicted proteins | sample SoiMethybrSBSTD1_FD_79669 | JGI IMG/M metagenome (GOLD analysis project Ga0111538, IMG submission 79669) | Bulk soil microbial communities from a Populus tree surrounding site in Tennessee, USA - Soil MetaG P. TD hybrid SBSTD1 (version 2)... | ecosystem: Environmental > Terrestrial > Soil > Tree...
CTTTCGCGTATTTCGCGTGTATCGTGGGCTCATGAAATCCTCAGTCACAAAAATTCTTCGCAAAGTTTTCCCGACTGCGGCAATAGGATTATGTGACCAGTGACACGAAAGCCGAAAGCCAGGTCTGCCCGCCGCAGCGTGCCGGGGATTGTGTGCTTCCCTTGAGTGAGGCGGCGTGCGCGCAGCTCGTCAGCCTGCATGGTCCGATGGTCAAGGCGGCCTGCCAGCGCATCCTTCGCGATCCGGCCCTGGCCGAGGATGCAGCTCAGGAAGTGTTTCTGCTGCTGGTCCGCAAGCTTCCTTCGCTTCCTCCCCAGACGATTCTGGGCGGCTGGCTCTACTTCACTGCCTGTCATCTGGCCCGGACGCATCAGCGCACGCACACCCGCCGGTGGCAGCGCGAGAACCAACCGGAAGTCATAGAGACCCTTATGAATCCCGCTCAAGATACTCTCTGGCGCGAGCTGGAACCGCTGCTCGACGATGCCATGCTCACTTTGTCTGAACGGCAGCGCGAGTTGGTCCTCTCCCATTACTTCCAGAAAAACAGCCAGCGCGCTGCCGCCGCCCTGGTGGGTTGCTCGGAAAGCGTCGCCAGCCGTGATCTGGCGGCCGCCCTTGAGAGCTTGCGCAGATTTTTCAACCGTCACGGCGTCACTGTGTCGGGAACGACTTTGGTCACTCTCCTCACCACGCATGGAGCGCAGGCATCCATCGGCACGGCTACCGTCGCTGCCACGCTGGCATCAGCGTCAGCCGTCGCAGGTGCATGCGCTGTCGGCGTTCCGCTTACTCTCGGACTTATGAAAACCACGACCACCACAAAAATTATCGTCGCCGCAGCCGCGGCGCTGCTCATCACTTCGGGCACGGTTTATTATGTCGAGCACAAGAGTGTCCAAAGCGACCAACCAAAAACGGCACCGCTGCCGGCGCCCGTCGTTGCGACGGCTGACAAAACCCAATCCACGTCGGACGTTGCCCGAGCACCGGCTGCCGCGCCCGCGAGGCCCGCGGCACGGGCACCGGCCCCTTTGACAGTTTCGACGGAGGCAAAGGCTCGCGCTCCGGTCTATGACGAAGACGCGTTAAAAGCGGCCCGCGAGAAGCAGCAGAAATTCTTCGAGCGCTTGGGCCAACTCGCCCTGATGGGTGACCCGCTGAAGGTACAGGAGATCCTCCTTAACGAGTATGGCATCCGTCTCTCCGCGGACGAAATCCGCCAGCTCCAGCAACGCGGACAGAAAGGTTTCATGTTTGGCGTCAACGAACTCTGGGCGTCCCGACAGCCGCAGGAGGCTTTGGCCTGGGCCGCCTCGGTGTTTTCAGGTCCGATAGGGACGGGTGTGGATTCGCATCAAATGTTGCTGGATGCAGCCCGGCGGGCGCTGCCGAACCTGAATCGCGACACACTCAACGGAATGCTGCCCGATGGCCCTGGCAAAGCCAAGATGCTGGACCTCGTGGAAGCCGCAACCGACCCGCATTCCCTGGCCAACCGGATTCTCGCCGTTGCCGATCCGGCGGAGCGCGCCTCGCGACTGAAGGTTCTCGCCCAGGGTTGGTCCGATCCCGCAACCTCCGCCGAGTGGGCGCGCCAGAACCTCACTGGCCCGGACAAGACGGCCTTCTATGCTCAGGTAGGTTACAACCTCGCGGAACAAAATCCCCAGGCCGCGCTGCAGGTCCTCGCCGAACTGAAGGGAACGGATGCCTACGCGTCCACGTTTAGAACAATGATACGCGGTCTGGCGCAGGTAAATGGCAGCGGCCAGCAGGCTGCGGAGTTACTCGCGGACTCGAACTTCACTCCCAGCCAACGGGCCCAACTCATCTCGGACCTGGCCCGTTATTGGGTGCGCAAAGATCCTGATGCGACCGTCGCGTGGGCCAACACCCTCACTGCTCCAGAGGATTTTCGTGCGGCCATCCCGCTCCTCGTTTCGCAACTCGACAACGACCGGGTGAGTAGCACGGTGGAAGCCTTCATGAAAAACCACGACCCGGTGATGGAACTGGCGCTCATCGAAGCGGCGGCGCCGCCCGGCCTTGCTTTTGATCCGGACAAATCACGGCTGATTCTCGATCCCCTCCTGAGCGCAAATCCTGAGCTCAAGCTGACGTCGGGCGAAGGTGGTGGATCGAACAAAGGGGAGATGCTCTGGAGTTCCGTCAATCAAACTGCCCGGCGCCAGGCGGAGGTCGGTCAGCCAGCCGCCGCGATGGAATGGCTCAGCAAGCTGCCCTTCGCCAGCCAGAGCGACTACGCCAGGGCCGCCGCGAATGTTTTGACGGTGTGGAACCTCAAGTCCCCGACCGAGGCCGCCGAGTGGCTGCAGAACGCAACCTTGAACCCCACGCTGAAAGCCGATCTGGCAAAGGCCGTGCAGCCTTGAGCAGGAAGGGAGCGCAGTCCCGATCCATCGGGACTGCACCGGTCGGCGCCTCGCCGGCCGGAAAAGGGCGGGGCAATCTCTTGATGTTGCTTAGTTGAAGCATGGTTTGGACATGCGGGTTCGCGTCCGGCGGATCCTGGCAGTCCCGTAGTATTAAGCACCACTGTGATCCCGGGCTGAGGCCGCTAATCCTCCGCCTTCGACTCGCGGCTGGTTAGATCACGCAGCGCCCGCGCCGGGTTCTTGCCTTCGTAAAGCAAAGCATAAACTTCATCGATGATCGGCGTGGCCACGTTGAGTTTGTGCGCCAGTTGCCACGCGGAGCGCGCGGTGGGATAACCTTCGGCCACGTTGACCATGCTCGTGAGGACGTCGGCCACCTGCTCGCCACGGCCGAGCCGCTCGCCAAAACCGCGGTTGCGACTCAGCCGTGAAAAGCACGTCACCGTCAAATCGCCCAGCCCGCTGAGTCCCGAGAACGTCCCCGCCTCCGCGCCGCAGGCCTCGCCCAACCGGCGAATCTCAACGTTCGCCCGTGTGATCAGCGCCGCCTTCGAGTTGTCGCCAAAACCCAGGCCGTCGGAAACGCCTGCCGCGATCGCAATCACATTTTTCAGCGCGCCACCCAGCTCCACTCCCAGCAAATCCGTGCTGGTATAAACGCGGAAGGCGGGGCGATGAAACAAATGCTGCACTTTGGGCGCGGTTTGAATGTCGGCGCTGGCAGCCACGATCGCCGTGGGAATCCCGCGCGCGACCTCCAGCGCGAGCGTCGGACCGGACATTGCAGCCACGCAAGCCCGCGGCGCGTTCTCGCGCAGGATGCCGCACATGGTCAATCCTGTGCCGTGCTCGATGCCTTTGGTGACGCTGATAACGATGCCGCTGTAGTTGGCCAGACAACGTGTCACCTCGCGAAACGCTTTCGACGGCACGGCTACGACCACGCATTCGCTGTCGTGGACCGCCTTGGTCGGATCGGTTTCGAGCCGCCAGTCGCGCGGCAGAGTGGTGTCGGGCAAGTAGGGTTCGTTCCGTCCGGTGCGTCGAATCTGGTCGAGGTGTTGCGGATTGTGTCCCCACAACGTGACGTTGTGTTCTCCTTCATGCAGCAGTTTTCCGAGCGCCGTGCCCCAGGCACCGACGCCAAGCACAGTGACTTTCATGGAGTGGACTCTCTTTTCGATGCGCCGATGCGGTGTTCGGTTCCGCTGAGCAACCGCTGAATGTTGGCCTTGTGCTTGTAAATCGCCAGCGCGCCCATCGCGCCGGTAACGAGGGTCAGCGTCCAGCTATTCGTGGTGAACCAGGTCGCGAAGGGGAGCGTAAACGACGCCGCCAGTGAACCGACCGAGACGTAGCGGGTCAGCGCGAAGAGGATGATCCAGAGGCTCAGGATGATCAACAACGCCCACGGCACCAGCGCGGCCAGCACGCCGGCCGAGGTGGCAATGCCTTTACCGCCTTTGAAGTTGAGCCAGCAAGTGTAGTTGTGGCCCAGGATAACAAACAGGCCGGCAATCAGGCGCAGATACTCGGTCTCCTCCGGGCTTGCCTGGAACACCCGGATCACGGCTTCCACCAGCCACGCGCAGCCTGCGAAACCTTTCAGGCCGTCAAACACCAGAACGAAAATCCCGGCCGGCTTGCCAAGCATTCGGAACACATTCGTCGCTCCGATGTTGCCGCTGCCGACGGTGCGGATGTCAACCCCTTTGGCGCGCGCCACGAGATAACCCGTGGGAATCGAACCGAGCAGATAGGCCGCAATTGCAACGGTGACGTAGCTGACGATTCGCACGAGCAGAATGTAGGTGCTCCGACTTCCGGCTTCCAAGTGGAAAGTTGAATCCGTTGCCAGTGGTTAGTTGTCAGTTGTCAGTGGTTGGCTGTCAGTGGCAAACTCGCCGCGTGCCTGCCCCGGACAACGGACGACGATCGTCAAACAGTTCCCCAATCAAAGTCGCCGTGCTCGGGGTCGGTTCACTCGGAAGGGAACACGCCCGCATCTACGCTGATCTCGCGGCCAATGGACTCGTTCAGTTTGCCGGCGTTCACGATGTGATCGCGGACACGGCGCGGAAGATTGCTGGCAAATACCGAGTGCAAGCGTTCAAGTCCGTCGCCGCCGCCGCCGCCGCGAGCGATGGGCTGAGCGTCGTAACGCCGACGACGACCCACTACGAACTCGCCCGATTACTGCTTCAGCAAGGCAAACACGTGCTGGTCGAGAAGCCGATGACCGACAACGCCGCCCAGGCGGCCGAGCTGGTCCAGCTTTCCCGGCAAAATCGCTGCGTCCTTCAGGTCGGTCACGTCGAACGGTTTAATCCGGTCTTCCAGTACCTGGTATCAGTGGCCACCGAGCCCCGTTTCATTGAAACGCACCGGCTCTCGCCGTATCCGGCCCGCAGCACGGACATCGGTGTGGTGCTCGATTTGATGATCCACGACCTCGACGTCGTGCTGGCGTTCGTGAAATCACCGGTCGCCAGCGTGGACGCCGTCGGCATTCCGGTGCTCAGCAAATCCGAAGACATCGCCAACGCGCGGGTGCGCTTTGCCAACGGTTGCGTCGCGAATCATACGCCCAGCCGCGTCAGCCCGGACAGGATGCGAAAAATCCGCGTTTTAAGCGGCGGGCCGATGACGAGTTACATCTCGCTCGATTACCGGGCGCAGGAAGGGTTCATTTACCGGATCGCCCGCGAAGGCGAGGAGGAATCGTCGCTGCTGAAGAAACTGCTGAAGGCGAAGGACGCGACCATCGTGAGCCAATTCGGCGGCAAACGCATCGTGCGTGAGCCGGTGCCGATTCAAAAGGAGGAGCCGCTGAAGTTGGAGCTGCGGAATTTCATCGAGACGGTGCGCGCCCACGGAACGCCCTTGGTGAGCGGCGAATCGGCCAAGAGGGCGCTGGATTTGGCGTTTGAGATCACGAGGCAGATTCATCAAACGGCGGGTCCAGCTTGAACGAACGCCTTCACGAATGCGGTCCGGAGAAATGAGACGCCTCTCTTTCATGCTTATCGCGGGCGAGGCGAGCGGAGATCTGCTCGCCGCCGAACTTGTCAAGGCGTTGAAACAATCGCCCGAGATCCACGCGATGCCGTTTCCGCCGGCGTTTTTTGGCGCGGGCGGTCCCAGGATGGTGGAAGCGGGCGTGGAACTGGCGGTTGACATGATCCCGTTTGCTGTCGTCGGCGTGACCGATCCCTTGAGAAATTACCGCCCACTCAGACGGGTATTTGCCAAACTCCTCCGCCTCGCCTTGGAACGGAAGCCGGATGTCGTTATCTGCGTTGATTACGCCGGTTTTAATCGCCGTTTTGGTCGAGCCATCAAGAGATATGTCCGGGCGCGCGAGGGAACCTTCCTCAATTGGAATCCGAAAATCGTTCAATACGTCTCGCCGCAGGTCTGGGCGTCGCGGCCAGGGCGCGCTTATCAAATCGCCCGTGACTTTGACCTGTTGCTGAGCATTTTTCCGTTCGAGAAGGAATGGTACTCCAGGTGCGCGCCGGGATTGCGCGTGGAGTTTGTCGGGCACCCCATCGTCGATCGATACGGGAGCCGCCGGGATGAACTTCGGGCCAAATGGGCCAGCGGTACGCCGGTGCTTCTGTTGTTGCCCGGCAGCCGCGATTCCGAATTGAAGCGCCATCTGCCGGTGATGCTGTCTGTCTCCCAAAGGATACAACACCACGGGTCGGTTTTCCTGCGAATGGTTTTACCGACTGAACGGATGGCGGAACTGGCGAAGCCGCAGACAGCGACCCTCCCGCGTCTGCACGTCCAAGTTGGGAACCTTGCTGAATCGCTGGCCGCTGCCACTGTGGCCATTGCATCCAGCGGCACTGTGACGGTTGAATGCGCCTATTTCGGGGTGCCGACGGTGGCCATCTACAAGGCCGCCTGGAGCGACTATTTGATCGCGCGCCAGATCGTAAGGGTAAAACACCTCGCCATGCCCAACTTGCTCGCGGGCGAGGAAATCTATCCGGAGTTCATCCAGCACAAGGCCACGCCGGACAACATCACCCGGGCGGCTTCGGACTTGTTGAATCAACCGGAACGGCGGAGCGCCGTGAAAGCAAGACTGGCCCAGGTCGCAACATCCCTGGGCGAACCGGGCGCAAGCCAGCGCGCGGCAAGAGCGATCATCGCGTTGGTACAAGGCACAGGGGTCAGTCCTAAACATTGACACAACCGGGCTTTTCATTAGCTCCCTCCGGCCTCGGCCGCTGACTGGACGGCAGATCCAACACGGGCGTCCAAGCACCCATCTGCAGCTCTCCTTTGATCCATTGTAGCTTCATCGTCGTCTCCGTCCGCAGATTCAATTATGCAGCATGCGCCAGCAGCGCCGACTTTGTGTCAATGTTTAGGACTGACCCCTATGAGGCTTTCAACAAACAGACTGGTTTTTCCTTGAATGACGGGCATATTTTTAGCGTCCATTCGCAGCGCACGTGAAAACAACAGTCGGCCAAACATATCTCGTCCTGACAGCGGCCATTGCGTTGCCCGCCATCGTTTCATTGCGGGCCGCTGCGCCTGAACCCGATGCGGCCGGGGTCGAGTTCTTCGAGAAGAGAATTCGCCCCACTTTCGTCGAACATTGCCACCAGTGCCACAGCAAGGACGCCGAGAAAATCAAAGGTGGCTTGCTGCTCGACACGCGTGACGGTTTGTTGAAAGGCGGCGACACCGGCCCGGCGATCGTTCCCGGCAAGCCGGAGAAAAGCCTCTTGATCAAGGCGGTTCGTTACACCGACGAAGATCTGGCGATGCCGCCCCGAAAGAACGGCGGACGCCTTTCGGACGAGCAGATCGCCGACCTCGAAGCGTGGGTGAAAATGGGCGCGCCCGACCCGCGAACCAGCCCCGTCGTCGTCGCCCAGGGGCCGCCGCTTTCTGATCCGGACAAAGTGCGCAATCACTGGGCGTTTAAACCGATCCGGCATCCCGACGCACCGGCCGTCAAAAACAAACGCTGGGTGCAGAATCCGATCGACGCCTTCGTGCTGGCGAAACTCGAGGAGAAGGGAATGACGCCCTCGCGTCAGGCGGACAAACGGACATTGATTCGCCGCGCTGCATACGACCTGACCGGTCTTCCGCCCGCGGCGCAGGACGTAGAAGATTTTCTCGCAGACACGTCACCCGAAGCGTTTGCCAGAGTCGTCGATCGATTGCTGAGTTCTCCCCGTTACGGAGAGCGCTGGGCCCGTCACTGGCTCGACGTTGCCCGTTACGCCGACACCAAGGGCTATGTTTTCGAGGAGGAACGCCGGTACGCCTACGCCTATACGTATCGGGACTACGTCATCCGCGCGTTCAACGACGATTTGCCCTTCAACCGATTCATCATTGAGCAACTGGCTGCCGACCAGCTCGACTTGGGCGACGACAAGCGCCCGCTCGCCGCCTTGGGCTTTCTCACCCTTGGCCGGCGCTTTTTGAACAATCAGCCGGACATCATTGACGACCGCATCGATGTCATGTCGCGCGGGCTGTTGGGATTGACCGTCACGTGCGCGCGTTGTCACGACCATAAGTACGATCCGATTCCGACCAAGGATTACTATTCGCTCTATGGTGTGTTCGCGAGTTGCAACGAGCCATCGGACAAACCGTTGCTCGGCACGGCTTCGTTACCCAGGCAATACGATGAGTACCAGGCCGAGCGAAAGAAGCGCGAAACCGAGTTGAAAGATTTCCGCGAGACCAAGGAGAACGAGGCGCTCACGAAAGTGCGCCAGCGGACGGGCGATTATTTGCTGGCGGCGTTCGAGGGACAGCGGCTCAACGACAAGTCGAAGACTGAGGCGCTAGCGCGGGAACGCAAACTTGATCCGGGTACTGTGCAACGCTGGATTTCCAGGCTCGACGAATGGAAGGAGCGTCCGATCTTCGCGCCGTGGTTCGCCTTCGCCGCGCTGCCGGAACAGGAGTTCGCCGCGCAAGCCAAAGCAGTGGCGGCGAAGTTGGGCGCGGACCATGATGCGGCCAGACTGCCCAATCCACTGGTCGTCCAGGCGTTCGCCGGCGATCCACCCGGTTCGATGAAGGAAGTCGCCGAGCGTTATGGAAAGCTCTTCGCCGACGCGGAAAAGCGGTGGCAGGAGATCCGGGACGAGCATAAAAAGAAATCGGACGGGAGCGAGACGGCCGGCGCGCCGACCACTTTGCCCGACGCGAACCAGGAAGCTTTACGCGAGGTTCTCTACTCCGAATCGTCACCGGCCAATCTGACTTCGGGCGAAATCCGCCGGCTGTTCGATGTGCCGACCGCCCAAAAAGTGCGGGCGCTGCAACGGAAGCTGGAGGAATTGGACGCCACCCATCCGGGCGCGCCGCCCAAAGCGATGGTGCTCGCGGATAATTCCAGTCCCTACAAGCCGCACGTTTTCGTGCGCGGCAACCCGAACAATCCGGGCCCCGAAGTGCCCCGGCAGTTCTTGGCGGTCGTCGCCGGTGAGGGCCGGAAGCCGTTCGAGAAAGGCAGTGGCCGGCTGGAACTGGCTCAGGCCATTGCCAGCCGCGATAACCCGCTCACGGCGCGCGTTATTGTGAACCGGGTCTGGCTGTATCATCTCGGAGCGGGATTGGTTCGCACACCGAGTGATCTGGGTTTGCGTTCCGACCCGCCGACGCATCCCCTGTTGCTCGATTATCTGGCCACTTACTTCATGGACGCCGGCTGGTCGCTCAAGAAGCTGCATCGGCTCATTCTGCTTTCGAACACCTATCAGCAGAGCAGCGACGGCGAAGGCCGCTGCGCTCAGATCGATCCGGACAATCGGCTGCTCTGGAAAATGAATCGCCAGCGCCTCGACTTTGAGGAGATGCGTGATTCGCTGCTCGCATTGGCGGGCAAGCTCGACCTCACCGAAGGCGGGCACGCGGTGGACATCGTCGGCGAATCCTTTTCCCCGCGGCGAACGATTTACGGATTTGTCGAGCGGCAAAACCTCCCCAACATGTTCCGCACATTCGACTTTGCCAGCCCGGACACGACCAGCCCGCAGCGGTTCGCCACCACGGTGCCGCAACAGGCCTTGTTTCTCATGAACAGTCCGTTCGTCGTTCAGCAGGCGCGGACTCTGGCCGGGCGCGCCGAAATCAAGGCCTCTTCCCAGCCAGAAGACCGGATCCGCCGGTTGTATAAGGTCGCTTATCAGCGGGAGCCGGAACCGGACGAACTCAAGCTCGCGCTCCGTTTTGTCGATGCGCAATCCAGGGTATCACCCGCCTTGCCCGCCGGGCCTGCCTGGCAATACGGCTATGGACAAATGGATGAAACGACCCAACACGTGAATGAGTTTCAGCTCCTGCCGCATTTTACCGGTTCAGCCTGGCAAGGCGGAGAAAAACTGCCTGACGAAAAAGTCGGTTGGGTCATGGTGAACGCGACCGGCGGGCATCCCGGCAATGACCAACAACACACCGCCATTCGTCGCTGGATCGCGCCTCGCGACGGCGTCATCACGATCAATGGCACACTGAAACATGAGTCCGAAAATGGCGACGGCGTCCGGGGCAGGGTCGTTTCGAGCCGGTCGGGGGTTGTCGGCGACTGGACGGCGCACCACGACAAGCAGACGACAACGGTCGAGAAGGTTGAAGTCAAGCAAGGAGACACGATCGACTTTGTCGTCGATTGCCGTGGCGGACCCGACTCGGACAGTTTTTCGTGGGCGCCGAAGATTCAACTCGCTTCCCCGATTACCGACGCCTATTCCGCGCAGACGAAAAGCTGGGACGCGAAGGAGGATTTCAGCGGGCCGAAAGAGTCGGCCAAACCGCTGGATGCCTGGGAAAAAATTGCCCAGGTGTTGTTGCTGTCCAATGAACTGATGTTCGTGGATTAATTGCGGTTTGAAGTGAGGCGACTGCCATTTTGAATCGTGCCCGGCTCCCCCGCCGAATCTTGCTTCCCGTAAGATTCATTGCTTAACTCGTCACCGGCGTGAAAAAGACCAAGCGCCAGGAAATTCCCCGCAAGGCGATTTATCGCCTGTCGCTTTATTTGCGTTGCCTGCATCGACTCAAAGCCAACGCCATCCGCACCGTTTCCAGCGACGCCCTGGCGGCCGCGGCCGGCGTGAAGCCAACGCAACTCCGCAAAGACCTCACCTATTTCGGCCAGTTCGGCACGCGCGGTTTGGGCTACGACGTCGAACAACTGGCCAAAATGATCACCGACCTGCTCGGCACGAACAGTTTGCAGCCGGTGATTCTGGTGGGCGTTGGGAACCTCGGCTTGGCCCTGCTCTCCTATCGCGGGTTCGAACAGGAGGGTTTCGAAATCATCGCCGCGTTTGATATCGATCCCGACCGAAAACGCGAAAAGCTGATCAGCCAGCCGATCCACGGCATGGAAAAGCTGCCCGCGCTCGTCAGCGACCGCGGCGTGCGCATGGCGATTCTGAGCGTTCCCGCCGTGGTTGCCCAGGAAGTCACCAATCAAGTCGTCGAAGCCGGCATTACCGGCATTCTGAACTTCGCGCCTCTCGTCCTGCAAGTGCCCGAAGAAGTCATGGTTAATAACGTAAACCTCGCCATCGAGCTGGAGAATCTGAGTTACTTCATTCAGGACTGAGAGCCAGTTTTGAAAATGGGTGGCGCGGGCGACTCGCCCGCTCTGGTCGCCGACCCGCCGACCGGAACTGCCGCCTCCAACGTTGCTAAAAGGCCGTGCCCATCGGCTCGAACTGTCGCTCCCGTTCCGTCCGGCGAGTCGCCGGACGGCACAGGCGGGTCGCCTGTGCTACCACCAACCATTTTCCAAAAACGCTCTGAGCGGTCATAGAGCCATCGTGCCCGCCCAAAAGCTTTCTCGCGTCACTGCAGGCGTGACAGGCGGCCGGCGCGTGATTAGCGTGCCCTCCATGCAAACGCCGCTCTCCGCTTCGCTGATCTCCGCAATTCTCCTGCTCCTCTCCGCCGGATTCGTGCGCGCCGCGGATTCCAAAATCATTGCGCCGGGCGCCACACTGGAAAAACTCGCCGGCGGTTTTGATTTCACCGAAGGTCCCGCCACCGACAAGGACGGCAACGTCTTCTTCACCGATCAGCCCAACGATCGCATCGTGAAATGGAGCGCAGCCGACAACACGGTCACTGACTGGGTGAAACCTTGTGGCCGTTCCAACGGCACTTACTTCGACAAAGACGGCAACCTGATCGCCTGCGCCGACGAAAAAAACGAGTTATGGTCCATCGCCCCCGACAAAAAGGTCAACGTCCTGGTGAAGGATTTCGGCGGGAAACTGCTCAACGGCCCCAACGACCTTTGGATTCGGCCCGACGGCGCCATTTATTTTACCGATCCGCTTTACAAACGCCCGTATTGGAAGCGCGATCCGGCAATGCAGCAGGATGGCCAGCATGTTTATTTTCTCGCGGCTGATCGCAAGAATCTAAAGCGTGTCACCGCCGACCTCAAACAGCCCAACGGCATCATCGGCACACCCGACGGTAAGATCCTCTACGTCGCGGACATTGGCGCGGGAAAGACCCATGCGTATGATGTTCAATCCGACGGCTCGCTGACGAACAAACGCCTCCTCTGCGAACTGGGGTCCGACGGGATGACACTCGATAGCGACGGCAATGTCTATCTGACAGGGCGCGGCGTCACCGTGTTTGACAAGACTGGCAAACAAATCGAACACATCAACGTGCCTGAGTCCTGGACCGCCAACATCACTTTCGGCGGCACGGACCGGCATCTTCTGTTCATCACCGCCAGCAAAAGTGTTTACGGCCTGAAAATGCGCGTGGCAGGGGCGAGGAGCGCAAACGTGCCAACCAGGTAGGACGTGGGACAGTGCGTCTCGCC
>Ga0111538_10010612_pt1 | contig 12245 bp, 11 predicted proteins | sample SoiMethybrSBSTD1_FD_79669 | JGI IMG/M metagenome (GOLD analysis project Ga0111538, IMG submission 79669) | Bulk soil microbial communities from a Populus tree surrounding site in Tennessee, USA - Soil MetaG P. TD hybrid SBSTD1 (version 2)... | ecosystem: Environmental > Terrestrial > Soil >...
CGCCGCGTGAGTCACTGACGACGAAGGTGTTTCCGTCGAGGATCTTGACGAGTCCGTCGCTCACGCCTGCCTCGGGCCGTTCCGTCTTCGGGCGCTGCGGGCAGGCGGGCCCGGGAAGACTCGTCGCAGCAGCACTATCAGCTCCACGTCGCCGTCGATCGTCATCGCGCCGCGGAGCCTTGCCGCCGTGCCGTTGGCCCTGCCGGCGGCGATCGCGTCGAACAGAGCCTTGTCGGCCCGGACAACGCAGTCGGCGTCGCCGTTTGCCCGCGAGACAGTGACCTCCCCGTTCTCGAGCGACAGGAGCCAGCGGTCGACGCGCTTTCCCTCGCGGAGGTCGAAACGGATGGTGCCGTTAGCCTTCTCGAGGAGCGGGTTGGGCTGGTGCTCGACAAGCCCGCCGAAGAATTCCGCGGTGGGATCTGCAGGCTTCCGTCGCGTGCTCACTGACGAGCTTGACGTTAAGGGCCGCGGGCGACGCGATCGTCATCCCATGCGGATGAACTCACCGTCCCAGCAGGGACTGTCCCCCTCGTCCGCTTGCATGATCACGGTTGCGGCGGCGGCGGCCACCGTAGGAACTGTGCGATCGTCTGCGTCGCCTGAGAAAGGAGCACGACCGATGGCCACAGTGATCGACCTGCACGGAAGGCACTTCCTGAAGCTGGCTGACTTCGACCCCGAGGAGATCACGTACCTGATCGACCTCGCGGCCGAGCTGAAGAGCGCGAAGCAGCAGGGCCGGGAGGAGCGCAGGCTCGCCGGCAAGAACATCGCCCTGATCTTCGAGAAGGACTCGACGCGGACGCGCTGCGCGTTCGAGGTGGCGGCGTACGACCAGGGGGCACACGTCACCCACCTGGGCCCTTCCGGCTCGCACATCGGCCACAAGGAAAGCGTCAAGGACACGGCCCGTGTGCTCGGCCGGATGTACGACGCGATCGAGTACCGCGGCTTCGGCCAGGAGGTGGCCGAAGAGCTCGCCGAGTACGCCGGCGTCCCTGTCTACAACGGGCTTACCGACGACTGGCACCCGACGCAAATCCTCGGCGACTTCCTCACGTTTCGCGAGCACGCCGACAAGCCGCTCAACGAGGTCGTCTTCTGCTACCTCGGCGACTCGCGCTTCAACATGGCCAACTCGTATCTGGTCGGCGCCGCGAAGCTGGGGATGGACGGCCGCATTGCGAGCCCGAAATTGCTGTCGCCCCGGGACGAGGTCGTTGACCTCGCGCGCTCGATCGCCGAGGAGACCGGAGCGGAGATCACGATCACGGAGGACGTTGCCGAGGCCGTTCGCGACGTCGACTTTCTGCTCACGGACGTGTGGGTCTCGATGGGCGAGCCCGACGAAGTCTGGGCCGACCGGATCGAGCTCCTGAAGCCCTACCAAGTCAACGCGGAGACAATGGCAGCCACCGGAAACCCGGGCGTCAAGTTCATGCACTGCCTGCCCGCGTTCCACGACACCGAGACCCAGGTCGGCAAGGAGATCTACGAGAAGTTCGGGATGGAGTCGCTCGAGGTGACCGAGGAAGTCTTCGAGTCACCGGCGTCGATCGTCTTCGACGAGGCCGAGAACCGGCTGCACACCATCAAGGCCGTGATGGTCGCGACGCTCGCGAAAGAGAGACATGGCGACGACTGAAGCGCCTCGGATGGCCGAACCGATCTCGTGATCGTTCCGCGCTGGGAATGGCGGACATTCGGCGAGCACCTCGGAGACGCCGAGGACCGCTTCGCGGCGCTCTCGCCTGAAAGCGTCCACGAGAGCGGCGAGCGGTACCTCCTGTCGCCGGCCTCGGACGACACGGTCAAGGTGCGCGACGGGCTGCTCGACATCAAGCACCTGGAGCACGTGAACGAAGACGGGCTCGAGCAGTGGAGGCCCATTCTGAAGGAGGGGTTTCCGCTTTCAGCCGAGGCGGTCAGCGTCGCGCTCGCGACTCTCGGCGTCCCCACGGCGCCGGCGCCGACCGTTGCGACGGTCGAGGACCTCGTCGCGGCCAGCAACGAGCTCGTCGCTGTGGAGGTGGCGAAGCGGCGGGTGCACTACACGCTGAGCGGCTGCATGGCCGAGCTGACCGACGTGCGGACGGACGCCGCGCAGACGCGGACGATCGCCGTCGAGTCGGAGGATCCCGCGCTTGTGATTGCGGCCGTCCGGGAGCTCGGGCGCGCCTCGCGACCCAACGTGAGCTTTCCGCGCGGCCTGAAGACGCTCCTGGGCCTAGGCGCCCACCGGTACGCCGTCATCGACGTCGGAACGAACTCGGTGAAGTTCCACGTCGGCGAGAGGCGCGCCGACGGGTCGTGGGCGACCGTAGTCGACAGGGCCGAGGTGACGCGGCTCGGCGAGGGGCTCGACGAGAGTGGCTCGCTCCAGTCCGAGCCGATGGAGCGCACGACCGACGCGATCGCGGACATGGTCGACGAGGCGAACAGAGACGGCGCCGAGGCCATCGCGGCGGTCGGGACCGCCGGGCTCCGGATCGCGAAGAACAGCGCCGAGTTCGTCGCCTCCGTCGAGGCGCGCTGCGGAGTCGCGATCGAGGTGATCAGTGGGGACGAGGAGGGCCGGCTCGCGTACGTCGCGGCGACCTCGGGACTCCAGCTCGGCCAGGGGCCGCTGGTGGTCTTCGACACAGGTGGAGGGAGCTCGCAGTTCACCTTCGGGCACGGGAAGGACGTCCAGGAGCGCTTCAGCGTCAACGTCGGTGCCGCGCGGTTCACCGAGCGGTTCGGACTCGACGGCGCCGTCTCCGAGAAGACCCTGGCCGCGGCGATGGAGGCGATCGGCGGCGACCTGGAGCAGCTGGACGGCCGGCCGACGCCGGACGCGCTCGTGGGCATGGGCGGCGCCGTCACCAACCTCGCGGCGGTGAAGCATCAACTGACCGCGTACGACCCCGAAGTCGTCCAGGGAACAGTCCTCGACCTCGCCGAGATCGACCGTCAGATCGAGCTCTACCGGACGTCGACTGCCGCGGAGCGCAGCCGTATCGCCGGCCTCCAGCCCCAACGCGCCGAGGTCATCCTCGCCGGCGCCTGCATCGTCCGCACGGCGATCGCGAAGCTTGGGCGCGACTCCGCGACCGTGAGTGACCGTGGCCTCCGCCACGGCCTGCTCCTCGAGCGCTTCGGCTAGCGCCGAGAGCCGGCGAACTCGAGATCCGGCGTGAAGGTGTGCAGCTCGTCTTGTCCCGGCTTGACGACGCCCCACGAGGACTCCGGCACTTCGTTCCAGGCCCCGGGGAGCTCTCCCAGCGGCTCCGAGACGACAAGCCTTGCCTCGTCGCTCAACTCGCGCAGCAGCTCGTTCTCCGGGTAGAGGGCGCGGAGCGTTTGCACATCGGTGCTGAAGAAGAGCGACCGCGACTTGCCCTCGCTCGAGTAGCGGAAAGCCCAGATGCTCTCACCGTCGGTCGTCGCGATCGTCCCCTGAAACGGATACTCGACACCGTGGTCGCGGCCGGTCGCCTCGACCAGTCCAATGGCCCGCTCGACCGCACGGGGCGGATCGTCCTCGAGGCCGAACGTCAGGGCCACGAAGAAGAGCGTCTCGGAGTCCGTCGTCCCCTCGATCTCGGGGTACAGGTCCGTGTCGACCGCAAGCACGAGATCGCGCTTGACCAAGTGGAAGTCGCGGATCAGGCCGTTGTGCATCCAGAGCCAGCGGCCATGCCGGAATGGGTGGCAGTTGGTCTGTTGCACGGGCGAGCCCGTCGACGCGCGAATGTGCGCGAAGACGGTCCCCGCCGAGATGTGATCCGCCAACTCGCGCAGGTTCCGGTCGTTCCACGCGGGCTCGATGCTGCGGAAGACGGCAGGCGTCTCTTGCTGTCCGTACCAGCCGACGCCGAAGCCGTCGCCGTTCGTCTCCTCGGCGCCGAGCCGCGAATGGAGGCTCTGGACGATCAGCGAGTTCTGGGGCCCATAGAGAAGCTCCTCGATGGGAACAGGCGATCCCGAGTACGCGAGCCAGCGACACATGGCGGACAGACTTTCCCGCCTGAGCCGACAAAGCGCATCACCCGATTCGGACGAGGAAGCGTGGTGTCCCCGTGGAAAGAGGCGCCACCACGGAAACCTAGAAAGGAGCTCCCTGGATGGCTCTGGCCAGCAACTACCCGTTCCTGGACATCATGTGGACGATGTTCATCTTCTTCGCCTTCGTGATTTGGATCTGGCTGCTGATCATGGTCCTGGCGGACGTCTTCGGGCGCCGTGACCTGTCCGGCTGGGCGAAGGCAGGCTGGACGCTGTTCGTGATCTTCCTGCCGCTGATCGGCGTCCTCACCTACATGATCGCGCGGCCTCCGGCAGAAGGCGTGCTGATGGGACGCGACTGACCGAGGGCGGGCGGCGTCGTCCGGCTGACCGAGCGGCGCCGCGACCGGCTTCACCCTCTCGGGACGATGCTCGCCCGGGCCACCCGCTGAAAATGGATTCGTGAGCCAGGCGGCCACCGCAACACTCGAGGCGCCGGCCAAGCGTCCGCGCTGGAAGCGCCTGGTCGTCATCGGGCTCGTTGCGGTCATCATCGGCGCGGCCGCGGACCTCCTCGGCTGGAACATCCGGAGTTGGTTCAACGAGCTCTGGGACACGATGAGCGAGATCTCGGTCGGATACCTCGTGGCCGGGGTCGCGCTGAAGACGGTGCAGACGACGCTTACGGCGTTCTCGTGGTACGCGATCCTGCGCTACGCGTACCCGGCGACCCGGTTCAAGCTCGTCCTCGCCTGCTACGCGGCGTCGGTCGCGCTGAACGGGATCCTGCCGGCCAACCTCGGAACGTTCGCGCTGCTGCTCATGTTCACGACGATCATCGCCGGCGCCACCTTCTCCGGCGTGCTCGGCGCCTACGTCGTCCAGAAGATCTTCTTCACCGTGATCGGCGCCTTCACCTACCTCTACTTGTTCCTGAGCGTCAGCGGTTCGTTCGACATCAAGTTCTCGTTTGTCCACGATCACCCAGTCGGCACGGCCATCCTGCTGCTGGGCGGCGTCGTCCTCATCTACATCCTGATCCGCACGTTCTGGCCGAGGATCGTGAACTGGTGGGAAGAGGCGAAGGAAGGCGGCGCCATCCTCGCGGAGCCGCGGAAGTACCTCGTGCGCGTGTTCACTCCCTCGTTGCTCGGCTGGATCGCGAGCCTCGGGGTGATGGCCGTGTTCCTGGCTGCCTACAGCATCCCCGTCAGCTTCGACACGCTGATGCGGATCTGCGGCGGAAACTCGATCGCGAACGTGACGTCGGCCACGCCCGGCGGCGCCGGCGTCAACCAGGCGTTCAACGTCGCGTCGCTCAAGGGCGTCACGGACGCGACGACCGCGACCGCCTACTCCGTCAGCCAGCAGCTCGTGACCACCGCGTGGAACATCATCTACGCGATCGTTCTGCTCGTCTGGGCCTTCGGCTGGAGCGGGGGCAAGGAGCTCGTCCAGACCTCCTACGTGGGCGCCAAGGAGAAGGCGGCGGAGCAGAAGGCGGCCCGCGCGGCGAGGAAAGAGGAAAAGCGGGCCGCCGGGGCCTCCTCGTAGAGTTCGCGCGTGGGCTGGATCGACGCCGAGCTGGCGCTGACTGCGCTGGCAGCAATGTTGTCGCCCACGACCCTGACGTTCTCGGTGCTCGTGCTCGTGCTGGGGCAACGCCCGCTCCGGACTGGACTCTGGTTCTACGCAGGCGCGCTCGGAGCGACGCTGGGGATCGGCGTCATCGCCGCGTTCGTGCTGGGAGACGCCGCCGCGGACCACACTCCGGGCACGCCGAAGACGTGGGTCGCGATCTTCGACGTGGTCGCGGGCGTTCTCCTGATCGCCTGGGTGGTGAGCAGGCTGCGAAGGCCGCCGGACCCCAAACGCCTGGCGAGCATGATCGACCAGATGCAGAAGGTCGCCTCGTCGCGGGCCGTCGCGATCGTCGGAGCGGGCGCGGCTCTCGCGAATCCAGGCGCGTTCATCCCGATCGCGCTGAAGAACATCTCAGAGTTGAATCCGTCGGCGGGCCAGTACGTCGTCGACTGGCTCTTCTTCTCCCTGGTCTCGCTGCTGCCGCTCGCGGTCGCGCTCCTGCTCCTGCTCGTCGCGCGAGACTGGGCGGAGCGCCTGCTCGAAAAGGTTCGGGGCTGGCTCGAGCGGAACGCACGGATTGTCGCCGCCGTGATCATCGTGCTCCTTGCGTTCTCGTTGATCCGGAACGGGATCGCGGGCCTGACGAACTGAATCAGTCGCCCAGCTTGGCTTCGATCGCCGCGAGCCGCTCCTCGATCCGACGAAGCGTGGCCTCGGCCTCCGCCGCTCGAGCATCACGCGCCGCGTTTTCCTCCGCGTCGGCTTCTGCCTCTTCGGCCGCCACGAAGTACGAGGTCACGGTGGCGATCAGGAACGAGATGAACGTGACGCCGACGATGATCACGATGCTCCCAACGAAGCGTCCCCACGCGGTGTGCGGAACGACGTCTCCGTACCCGACGGTGCCGAGCGTCACGATCGCCCACCAGACCCCCGTCCCGAACGTCGGAAAGTCCTTGTGGTCTACGAGCGTGACGACGAATCCCGCGAGCGCGCCCAGCCCCGCGGTGGTGAGGAGGAGGAACGGGAAGATGCGGCGGTTCGCGACTGCCTGTTGCGTACGCTCGTGCCAGCGGAAGGAGCGGCGGACGCGACGCGATTCGCGCGAACCCATCGACGCGCACGTTCGCAGGGACGCCGGATGGCCTGGGAGGATGCAGCCATGACGGACAGCGTCACGGATGAGGCTCCGCGTCACCGGGCGGCGCGGCTCGGGCGGGCCGCGATGGGCGAGCGACTCGGCGGCTACATCTACGGGACGATCGTCGCGCTCGCCGTCGTCGTCGCCGGCGCCCGTGCATATCCGCACGGCGCCGGTCACATCGCCGCCCTGGTGGCGGCGACGAGCGTCGCGCTCTGGATCGCGCACGTGTACGCACACGCGCTCGCCCACAGCGTGGCGAGCGACGCTCGCATCTCCGTGGCCGAGTTGAGGCATATCGCCAGGCGCGAGGGGTCGATCATCGAGGCCGCGCTCCCGCCGGTGGCCGCACTCGTGGTGGGCGCGCTGGGAGTGATCTCGACCCGAGCGTCCGTCTGGGTCGCTTTCGGCCTCGGCCTGGGCGTGCTCGCCGCTCAGGGGATCGTGGTCGCACGCATCGAGCGCCTCGGGCGGCTGGGGACGCTCGGCGTCGTCGCCGGCAACGTCAGCCTCGGCGTCCTCCTAGTCGGGCTGAAGCTGGTCGTTACGCATTGACCGGGCGGCCGCCCGGGAGCAGAAGCGCCGCGCCCAGGCCGATTACGCCGGCGATCCCGACGGAGGCCATCGCCCAGCCGTAAGAGGTGTTACCGGTGGCCACCGCCGAGATGAGGATCGTGCCCGCGATCGCCGTCCCGAGCGAGGAGCCGAGGTTCGAGACGCTGCGCGAGAGGCCGGAGATCTCGCCCTGCTGCTGCTCCGGGAAGGCCGACTGCACGACGTTGACCGACGGCGTCAGCATCAGCCCCATTCCGACGCCGAAGAGGAACAGGCCCGGGAAGAAGGCGACGACGCTCCTCCACTCGACGACCAGCGGGATCAGGAGCCCGACGCCGACGAGGGCGAGCACGAAGCCCGCGACGATCAGCGACTTCTGCGTCCGCCGCCTCGCGAAGCGGCCGGCGCCGAGCGACGAGAGCAGGAGACCGACGGTCGCGGCGGTGAACACGAGCCCCGTCTCGATCGGGTTGTAGCCGCGCACCTCCTGGAGGAACACCGAGACCACGAATGCCGTCCCCATCAGCAGCAGCCACTGCACGTTCTGAGTCACGAGCGCGAGGTTCGACGTGCGGTTCCTGAAGAGCGCAGTCGACAGCAGTGGCTCCTTTCCCTCCCGCTCTTCACGCCGGATGTAGACGAAGAACGAGAACAGGAAGACCGCGCCGACCACGCCGAGCACGGCCGCGAGGACGTTGTGCGTCCCGATCTGGAGGATCCCGAAGACGAGGAAGAACAGGCCGGCTCCGGAGAGCACGGCGCCGACGAGGTCGAACCGCCGGCTCGGGTCAGCCGGCAGCGGATCGGCGATTCGCCGCCCGAGCACGACGATCACGGCGATCACGAGCGCCTGGAACACGAAGGCCGCACGCCAGCTGATGAGCGTTGCGATCAGCCCGCCGAGCAGCGGGCCGGTTGCGGCGCCGATCCCGGCCGCGCCGTTGATCGCCCCGAACGCCTTCGCGCGCGAGGTCGTGTCCTCGAAGGCCAGCGTCGTGAGGATGTACACGGGTGGGATCAGCAGCGCCGTTCCCACGCCCTCGAAGACCGAATTCCCGAGGATCAGGACGCCGAGGCCCGGAGCGGCTGCGCTCAGGATCGCGCCGACTCCGTAGAGCGCGAGGCCGAGGTTGAAGCACCGTTTGCGCCCCCAGCGGTCGGTCAGCTTGCTCCCCGGGATCATCAGGATCGCCATGATCAGCAGGAAGAGCGTGATCGCGGTCTGCACGCCCTTGACGGTCGTGCCCAGGTCGTTGCTGATGTCGTTGATCATCACGTTCATGTTCGAACCGGCGAAGCTGCAGATGAACTGCGCCAGCGCGAGCGGAAGGAGGAACTTCCCTCGGGAGAACGCGGCAGGTGGCGCGGCGGCCTGAGCCCCGAGCGAGAGGGGCTCCGTCACGTTGCTGCCTCGGGCGCTCCCGGCTGGGTAGTCGGGATCCGCTGCGCATAGAAGAGGGCGACGAGGACGAGGACGCCAAGGATCGCCAGCGCGGCCTTCAGCCCGTCGATCCGGGAGCTGCGGTAAGCGTCGAGCGCGGCCTCACTCTGCTTCGAGTCGGCATTCGCTTTGTCGAGTGCCGCTTCGAGGTCGGCGTCCGAGGCGAACGGCACTCCGCCCGCCAGTTTAACGTGCGCCTCCGACTTCGCGGAGTCCGGGATCGCAGGGCTGTGCTGGATGTTGGCGGTGAACGACGAGGTAGTCGCCGCGATCAGGATCGAGCCGGCCAGGGCGGTGCCGATCGAAGCGCCGAGGTTCGTCATCGTATTCTGCACGCCGCCGACCTCGGGGGCCTGGTCGTCGGGGACGGCGGAAACGGTGACGGCGCCGAGCTGCGAGGCGAGCGCGCCGATCCCGAGGCCGACCAGAAGCATCGGTACGAAGACGACTTCCGGGCCCGTGTCCGCGTCGAGCGCGCCGAGGAGCACGAGCGTGCCCGCGAGCAGCGCGAGGAGGCCGCTTCGGACGATGAGGCGCGGCGAGACGTTCGGGAGCAGCCGCGGGATCCCGATCGCGGCGATGAGCAGCGTGATCGAGAGCGGCAGCAGGCGGGCGCCGGTCGCGAGGGCCGAGAGCCCGAGGCACACGGACAGGTAGAGCGGCACCACGAAGAAGAGCCCCGCCTGTGCGAGGTACTGGAAGAAGAACATGATCAGTCCGCCGCCGAGCTGGTGATTGCGGAGTAGCGCCGGCCGCACGAGCGGCTCCTCGCCCTGTGATTCGCGCCGCGCTTCCCAGCGGAAGAAGACCCAGATCACTGACAACCCGATCAGGATCAGCCAGACGGTCGGCGAAACGCCTCCCCACGACGGGCCGTCCGCCTTCGGTTGGATCCAACCCCACTCGCTCGAGCGCAGAATGCCGTAGACGAGCACGCCGAGGCCTGCCGCCGAGAGCGCAGCACCGACGAGGTCGAGGTGTGGGCGGCTCTCGGGCGGCGCATCGTCGATGCGGCGCGCCAGGAACAGGATCGCGATCACTATCACGACCTCCCCGGCGAACACCCACCGCCAGGAGAAGTAGGTCGTGCAGAAGCCGCCGATCAGTGGCCCGACCGCGACCGCGATCGCGCCCGCGGCCGCGACGAGGCCGTAGGCGGCGGGGCGCCGCGCGACCGGAAAGTTCCCGGCGACCAGCGCGACGATCGAGGGGAGGATCAGGACGGCGCCGACGCCTTCGAGGAACGACCACCCGAAGAGGAGCACGGGCAGGTTCGGCGCCAGCGACGTCGTCAGCGACCCGCACCCGTAGATGACGCAGCCGATCGCGAACGCGCGCTTGCGACCGATCATCGCGCCGATCTTGGCGCCCGTGATCATCAGCGCCGCCATCACCAGCGTGTACGCGGTGATCGCTCCCTGGATTCCGGTCACGGTCGTGCCGACGTCCTTCGCGACCGTGGCGATCGAGACGTTCATCACCGACGTGTCGAGCGTCATCAGAAACTGTCCCGCGGCCAGGGTCAGGAGGACGATGGTCGCTCCGGTCGTTCGAGCCGACGGAGCGGTGCCCGCAGTCGCAGCGGGTTGCGTCACGAGCCGGCGGGCTGAAGAGTCCGCGGCTCGTGCGTTTCTGCGGAGCCGGGCGTCGAGCCGTTCAGGCGCCGGCGCCATTCAAGGAGCACGTCGTGGACCGCCGCGGCGCCGACGATCGGCCCGCCGGGAAGCGGCAGCTCCGCGGGATAGAGCAGGAAAGGCCGCGTCTGAGTGCCGCCGATCCCGCCGTGGAACGAGATCAGCTCCTCGAACGCGCAACCTTCGTCGAGCTCGGGATCGTAGAAGCTGCCGACCATGATGTCGGCGACGTGCTCGAAGCCGTCGGTGCGGAGCAGGTGCCGCGGCGCGCTCGGGGAGAAGCTCGACAGCGGATCGTCGCCTTCGACCCGGCCCTCGGCGAGATAGTGCGCCCCGTTTCCGCCGAGCGCCACGGGGCCGTCGCCCTCCGAGCGGACGAGCAGCCAACCGATGTGCGGATGGGCGCGCAGTGCCGGAAGCAGCTCCGGGTGCCGCTCCTCGATCTCCTCGAGCGTCAGCCGGCGGCGTTCCTCCATCAGGTAGATCAGCCCCAGGTTCCCGGACCCGAGCACCACGACATCGCGGTCGGAGACGTCGTTCTTCGGCCGCTTCTGCTTCTTTCCCGTCGCCTCGGCCGCCGCGTTGCCGACCACGGCGCTCTGCTCGTCGCCGCCGGCGATCCCGGTGACGCTGCGGCCCGTGAGCGACCGTTCGACGAGCTCGTCGAGGCCGTAGCCGTTCCGCTGCTTGAAGGTCGCGCCCTGCGTCTGGCCGTGATCGGAGAGGACGACGATCTCGTAGGGGCGGGCCGCGTAGGCACGCGCCTGCTCGATCCGGCCGAACTGCTGGTCGAGCTTGCGGAGCGCCTCCAGCGTGTCGGCGCGCTCGAGCCCGGAGTGGTGGGCGACCTCGTCGTAGCTCGAAAACGTCGCGTAGATCGCGGGACGCCCCTTCATCATGTCCGCGAGAACGCCGTAGACGATCAGGTCGCGGACGACGACGCAGAGCGCCGCCCGCAGGAACGGGTACAGCCCGCCGCGGTGGCCTCGCGGGCGCACGTCCCGGCGCCTTGCGCGGCCTGCAGCGGACCACTCGAGCACGACCTCCCACCCGAACAGCACGAACACGCGGATCACGTTGAAGCCGTTCGCGAAGAACGCCCGGTAGCCCGGGTTCGCGCGCTTTTCGGCGTCGATCCGGCTGCACGTCAGGATGACGTGGTCGGCGAGGCCCGAGAGCAGATTGCCGCGGCTCGCGCCGCCGTCCGCGAGCAGGCCCTCGCCGGACGAGTGACGGCGCTCTATCTCGGCGCAGTCCGCGGGCCCGGAGCAGGCGACCAGCTTTGCCGACTCCTTCTCGACCCAGCGGAACGCCGGGATGTCCTCGTTCGAACCCAGCAAAATTCCGGCCTGGCTCGCGCCGGTCTGCGACGAGAGATCGGTCTCCCATTCGGTACAGCGGTGGCTCCCGTCGGCGAGCCACCGGGCCATCGTCGGTGCGTTCCCGTCCCGCATCGCCCGCTGAAGGACCGGAAGCCCGAGCCCGTCGATCTCGAGGAAGACGATTCCGGGCGCATCGGTGATCGTGCGGCCGCCGGAACGCTTGGCGATGCGCTGGATCACCCTGAACGTGTACTCGTCGTCGTCGTTCGTGCCGAGGACTACGGCGATGACGACGCCGAGCGCGGACGCGACGAAGGCGACGGCCAGTGCGGACCAGAAGGAATCCACTTTCAGGTCTCCTTCCGTGATGCGGTCCGCCGCAAGCAGAATCAGCGCGTCGACGATGAGGACGAGGACGAGCCCGACCAGCAGCATGAACGGGAGCCGCAGAGCGGCGATCAGCGGCGGGATGACCGCATTCAGAACGGCGATCGCAGCCGTCGCCGCGAGGGCGCCCAGGAAGCCGTTGACGTGCGCTCCGGGGACTACCCATGCCGCCGCAAACAGCGCCAGCGCCG
>Ga0111538_10010613_pt1 | contig 12245 bp, 7 predicted proteins | sample SoiMethybrSBSTD1_FD_79669 | JGI IMG/M metagenome (GOLD analysis project Ga0111538, IMG submission 79669) | Bulk soil microbial communities from a Populus tree surrounding site in Tennessee, USA - Soil MetaG P. TD hybrid SBSTD1 (version 2)... | ecosystem: Environmental > Terrestrial > Soil > Tree...
CAAGTCGGAGAAGACGTTCCGCAACGAGATGTATGCCGAGTACAAGTCAAATCGCACGGAGCCGCCCGACGATCTGCGCCCGCAGTTTGCATTCATCCGGGAAGCGGTGCGCGCCTTCGATTTGCCCTGCCTGGAGCAGGTCGGGTTCGAGGCCGACGACCTGATCGCGACCTATGTGCGGCTCGCCTGCGAGGCGGGCGCGAGCGCGACCATCGTGGCTTCCGACAAGGACTTGATGCAGCTCGTGAACGACTGCGTCGTCATGTACGACACGATGAAGGATCGCAGGATCGGCATCCCGGAGGTGGTCGAGAAGTTCGGCGTCCCGCCGGCGAAGGTCATCGAGGTACAGGCCCTGATCGGCGACTCTACCGACAATGTGCCGGGCGTCCCAGGCATCGGCGTCAAGACGGCGGCGCAGCTCATCGGCGAATACGGCGACCTTGAAACGCTGCTTGCGCGTGCCTCCGAGATCAAACAGGAGAAGCGGCGGCAGGCCTTGCTCGACAATGCCGAGCGGGCGCGGCTGTCGAAGAAGCTCGTCACCCTTGACGCGCACGTGGCACTGGACGTGCCGCTCGCCGAGCTGGCGGTGCACGAGCCCGACTACAAGCGGCTCATTGCCTTCCTCAAAGCGATGGAGTTCACCACCCTCACCCGGCGCGTGGCGGAATTCTCGGGCGTCGAGGCCGCGCAGATCGATCCGGACGGAAAGTTTTCCTCCCCCGCTCCCGCGACAGGGCGGTCGGCGGGTGGCGGCAAGTCCGCGACACTCGATCTGTTCCCCTCCCCGCTCGTGCCGCTCGACCGCGAAGGCGCTAGGCCGGGCCCGGAGAGAGCGGGCGCCGTCGCGGAAATTCAGCTGACGCCGCAGGCGCTCGCCGCCGCCCGGGTGGCAGCCGCGCGCAACGCCAGGGTCGATCGCTCGCGCTACGAGGTCGTGCGCAGCCTCGAACGCCTCAATGCCTGGATTGCGCGTGCACGCGACCTTGGCGTCGTCGCACTCGATACCCGGACTACCCGCCTCGATCCCATGCAGGCCACGCTATGCGGCATCTCCCTCGCGGTCACTCCGAACGAGGCCTGCTACATCCCGCTGGCCCATCTTAAGGGCGGCGACGGCGGCAACGGCGGGCTGTTCGCCGGGCCCATCGCGCCCGATCAGATCGAGGAAGGCGCTGCGCTCGCGGCGTTGAAGCCTCTGCTGGAAGATCCGGGCGTGCTCAAGGTCGGCAGCGACCTGAAATACGACCTTCAGATTCTTGCCCTGCGCAACATCGAGCTCGCGCCTTGCGACGATACCATGCTGATCTCGTACGTGCTCGATGCCGGACGCTCCAATCACGGCATCGAGCAGTTGGCGCAGCGCTACTTCGATCACGCCACGATCGATGCCAACGAGATCATGGGATCGGGAAAGTCGCGTGTCACCTTCGACTGCGTTCAGATCGACAAGGCTGCGGTATTCGCCGCTGAGCATGCCGACATGGCCTTGCGACTCTGGCATGTCCTGAAGCCGCGAATGGCCGCCGAGCACACCGCAACCGTCTACGAGACGCTCGAGCGACCGTTGGTGCCCGTGCTCGCGCGCATGGAACGACGCGGCATTTCGATCGATCGGCAGGTGCTCTCGCGGCTGTCGGGTGAATTTGCGCAGCGCGCCGGCGCGCTCGAGGCGGAAATCCAGACACTCGCCGGCGAGCCGCTCAACCCCGGGAGCCCGAAACAGCTTGGTGATATCCTGTTCGGCAAGTTCGGGCTTCCCGGCGGCACCAAGACCAAGACCGGACAATGGTCGACCGGCGCGCGTGTGCTTGACGAGCTTGCCGAGCAGGGGCACCCGCTTCCGCGGAAAATCCTCGATTGGCGGCAGGTTTCAAAGCTCAAATCGACCTATACCGACGCGCTGCCTGGCTACGTCGACGCACGCACGCATCGCGTGCATACCAGTTACGCACTCGCGGCGACTCCGACCGGCCGGCTCTCCTCCTCCGAGCCGAATCTGCAGAACATTCCGATCCGCACCGAGGAAGGCCGCAAGATCCGGCGCGCCTTTATCGCGACCGACGGCCACAAGCTCGTCTCCGCAGATTATTCGCAGATCGAGCTGCGGCTTCTGGCCGAGATCGCCAACATCGAGCAGTTGAAGAAAGCCTTCCGCGAAGGCCTCGACATCCATGCCATGACCGCCTCCGAGATGTTCGGCGTGCCGGTTAAGGGCATGCCGGGAGAGGTCCGCCGCCGCGCCAAGGCCATCAACTTCGGCATCATCTACGGTATCTCGGCGTTCGGGCTCGCCAATCAGCTCGGCATCGAGCGCGAGGAGGCCGGCGCCTATATCAAGAAATATTTCGAGCGTTTCCCAGGCATCCGCGACTACATGGACCAGACGAAGGCGTCCGCCAAGCAAAACGGCTACGTGCTCACCTTGTTCGGGCGCAAGTGCCATTACCCGGAGATCGCCCACTCCAACGCGTCGATCCGCGCGTTCAACGAGCGCGCGGCGATCAACGCGCGGCTGCAGGGCACTGCCGCCGACATCATTCGCCGCGCCATGGTGCGTATGGACGCAGCACTGGCGAAGGCGAAGCTTTCCGCCCAGATGCTGCTCCAGGTGCACGACGAACTCGTGTTCGAGGTGCCCGACGACGAGGTCGAGAAGACACTGCCAGTGGTGAAGAAGGTGATGGAAGAGGCGCCCATGCCAGCGCTCTCACTGACGGTGCCGCTCGCCGTCGACGCCCGCGCCGCGCACAATTGGGACGAGGCGCATTGAGCGGCTCCCGCGCGCACTAAGCGACGGGCGGCCAAGCCTGGCGTGCGTGCGATACCGCCTTCCCGCTTGTCTGGTGCCACCATCCACGAAAGAGGTTGGTCCAGCCGCCACCAGATTTGCGTGCGGCGCGACCATGCGTCACAACCATTCGCGGGTGCCTCCTGGATGCCCCCTTACGCGGGCATGACGATCCGATGATACGGCAGGTCTCCTTCGTCTCGGCAGTTCTGTATGCGTGCTTCACGCCCGACGATGCTTTTGCCGCCGCCGCCCTCGACGGCACGGCACTGCGCTGGCCTTGGGCGCTGCCGTTCATCGGCATCCTGCTTACCATCGCGACCGGCCCGCTGCTGTTCCCGCGGCTTTGGCACCATCATTACGGCAAGCTCGCCTTCGTCTGGAGCGCGCTGACGCTGGCGCCGCTCGCTGCACTCCACGGCCCGCCGACGGCGCTGACCGCTTTTGTGCACGCCATGCTCGGCGAATATCTGAGCTTCATCGTGCTGCTGTTCGCGCTGTACGTCGTTGCCGGCGGCATTCTGGTTACCGGCACCCTGCGTGGTACGCCCCTCATCAACGCCGCCATCCTAGCTTTCGGCACGCTGATCGCGAGCGTCGTCGGCACCACCGGCGCCGCCATGATCCTGGTCCGGCCGCTCATCCGCGCAAACGCCGATCGGCTCAACAATATCCATGTGGTCGTGTTCTTTATCTTCCTCGTCGCCAATATCGGGGGCGCGCTGTCTCCGCTCGGAGACCCGCCGCTGTTCGTCGGCTTTCTGCACGGCGTCGATTTCTTCTGGACCATGCGGCATCTGTGGTTCCAAACCACGCTGGTCGCCGGGCTGGTGCTCGCGATCTTCATCGCGATCGACATTTGGCACTACCGCAAGGACCGACTCGTCGCGACCGTCGGCGCGGCCGGTTCGCCGATAAAGCTCGGCGTGAGCGGTGGCATCAATTTCGTTCTGATCGCGCTCATCGTCGGGGTCATTCTCGGCTCGGCGACATGGCGGCCGGGTATCAGCTTCGACGTCTATGGCACCCAAGTCGAACTGCAGAACCTGGCGCGGGACGCCGCGCTCATCCTGATCGCGGTCCTGTCGCTCGCGTTGACGCCCAACGAGCACCGCGAGGCCAATGGCTTCACCTGGGAGCCGATCCGCGAAGTAGCCATTTTGTTCGCCGGCATCTTCACCTGCATCATCCCGGTGCTTGCGATGCTCCAGGCCGGAAAGGACGGGGCGTTTTCGTGGCTGCTCGCGGTTGTCACCGCGCGCGACGGCACCCCGCATGACCTCGCCTATTTCTGGCTGACCGGCGCTCTCTCGGCCTTTCTCGACAATGCGCCCACCTATCTCGTGTTCTTTGAGCTCGCTGGCGGCGATGCGAGCGAGCTCATGGGGCCGCTCGCAACCACGCTCGCGGCGATTTCCATGGGGGCGGTCTACATGGGCGCGATGACCTATATCGGCAATGCGCCGAACTTCATGGTCTATGCGATCGCGACCGAACGCGGCGTGAAAATGCCAAGCTTCTTCGGCTATATGCTCTGGTCAGCGCTGGTGCTGCTGCCGGTCTTCGCGCTGCTCACTGTCGTCTTGGCCGCGAAGCCCTGATAACCGACCGCCGCTCCCCTCGCTGCCTCCGACGCCGCGGCCTCGGGCCCGGGATCAGACTCGCGATGCTGCGCGAGCGCAATGCGGCGTTGCCTCATATTGACAGGTCGCCGCGCTTCCCTGAGCCTGCAGCTCGCGCTGGGGGAAGATGACGTGCCTTCGCAACATTTCGTGCCGCACATCTTTTTTGGCCTCAACCCGATGATGGTCTCGACCGTCATCCTGTGTATCACCTACGGCGTCATCATCTGGGACAAGCTAAACCGGGCGATCGTGGCCCTGCTCGGCGCATCGGTCATGATCTTCGTCGGTGCGCTCGACCAGGACGAAGCGGTCAAAGGCATCGACTGGAACACGATCGGGCTGCTCACCGGCATGATGATCCTGGTGTCGATTTCTCGCCGCTCGGGGATGTTCGAATATCTGGCGATCTGGTCGGCGCAGAAGGCGAAGGCCAGCCCCGCCGGCATCTTGGTGCTGCTGCAGATCACTACGGCAGTCGTTTCCGCGCTGCTCGACAACGTGACCACGGTTCTCCTGGTGGTGCCGGTGACGCTTGCGATCACCAGCGAGCTCGACGTCCCGCCCTATCCGTTCCTGTTCGCCGAGGTGTTCGCCTCCAATATCGGCGGCACCGCGACGCTGATCGGCGATCCGCCGAACATCCTCATCGGTTCGCTTATCGGCCTCGACTTCAACGCCTTCCTCATCCACCTCACGCCCGTGATCGTCGTGATCATGGCGGTGCAGGCACTGATGATCCATCTGCTCTGGGGAAGAGCGCTAAAATCGACGCCGGCGCGCCGCGCACTGGTGATGGGGATGAGCGCGGAAGGGGCCATCGTTGACTGGACCCTGCTCAAGCAATCGCTCGTGGTATTGACCGCCGTGATCGCCGGCTTCGTGCTCGCACGCCCGCTGCACCTCCAACCCGCGACCATCGCGATGGGGGGCGCGGCAGCGTTGATGCTGCTCGACAATTGGCAGCATCACAACGAGAAGCAGTCCGCCAACGTGCACAAGACGTTCGGCGACGTCGAATGGATCACGATTTTCTTCTTCGTCGGTCTGTTCATCGTAGTGCACGGCGTCGAGGTCGGTGGTCTGCTTCATCTGCTCGCCAATGAACTGGTGGCGGCAACCGGCGGTAACCTGGCGCACGCCGGCTACGCCATCCTGTGGGCGTCGGCCTTCCTGTCGGCGATCGTCGACAACATTCCGTTCGTGGCCACCATGATTCCGCTGATCAAGAGCATGGCGCCCGCCTTTGGCGGCGCGGACCAGATCCAGCCGCTCTGGTGGTGCCTGTCGCTCGGCGCCTGCCTCGGTGGCAACGGGACGCTCATCGGCGCGTCGGCCAACCTCACGGTCGCCGGCATTGCGGAGCGCAATAGCGTCCCGTTCCGGTTCGTGACCTACACGCTCTACGGCATGCCGATGATGATCGTCTCGATCGCCATCAGCCACCTCTATGTGTGGTGGCGCTACTTCTGACGCGATCGACCATTCGGATTCCTGCTTCGTCCGTGATAGCGCGATGAAATCGTGAACCTTTTCGCCCGCTGGCGCGACCAATGCTCGGGAGCCGGGGCGGCGAGACAGTTTTTAGCCCGGATGTGTCGAAAGCGTGCGCTCGGCTGCGCGCGCCAAGGGGGATTGACCGGTGCGGGCGCGTCGCGGCAAGAGCTTGGGCTATCGCGCACGCGCGACCATCGCCAAAACCATGGTGCTCGGGGGCATCGCCGTGCTGGCGCTTGTCCTCGCCGGCACGCCCGCTTCCGCCCAAAACGGGATTTTCGATACCATCCTCGGCCGGCGGTCGACGCCCGCGGCGCCGCCCGTGAGCGCCTACGCCGATCCATTCTCCGCCTGGAATCCGTTCGGCTCGCCGGTGCCGCAATCCCTTCGCCCCGAAATGGACGTGTCGGTTGCCTATTGCGTGCGGCTGTGCGACGGGCGCTTTTTCCCCCTCCAGCGCCATGAGGGCACGGCCCCGGAGCAGACCTGCAGTTCATTCTGCCCGGCGAGCCGGACCAAGATCTACCACGGCAGCAGCATCGAGCAGGCGGTCGCGACGGACGGCAAGCGCTACGCCGACCTGAGCACGGCCTTCGTCTATCGGGAGAAGCTTATCGAGGGCTGCACCTGCAACGGCAAGAGTGCGTTCGGGCTGGTCAGCACCTCGGTCCAGGACGATCCTACGCTACGGGCGGGCGACATCGTCGCCACCAACAGCGGCTTGATGGTCTACAATGGTGGCGTGCGGCGGCAGAATTTCACGCCGGTCGCAGTCTCTTCCGCGGTGCCTGCGGATCTGCGACGCAAGCTGGCCAGAACCAAGACCACGCCCGCGCTGGCAACCGCTGCGCCGGCCGCCGATATCAAGCAGGGCGACCACGCGGCCTCCGCCCGCAAGAACAAGCGCGTTCAGCTCGAGAGATAGCTCACGACCTCGTCCGCGAGCGAGAGCGCGGAGGTGAGCCCGGGAGACTCGATCCCGAACATGTGGACGAGCCCGGCACGCCCGTGCTGCCGCGGACCCTCGATCAGGAAATCAGCCGCCGCCTCCCCCGGTCCGGTCAGCTTGGGCCGGATGCCGGCGTAGTCCGCGGCGAGCGAACCGTCCGGCAGCTTCGGCCAGTAGTCGCGAATGCGCGCATAGAACGCCTGCGCACGAGCGGGATCGACGTCGTAGTTCTCGCCTTCGATCCATTCGACGTCGGGCCCGAAGCGCATGCGTCCCGCGAGGTCGAGCGTCACGTGCACCCCGAGACCGCCCGGCACCGGCACCGGGTAGATCAGCCGCGAGAACGCCGGCCGGCCGGCAAAACTGAAGTAGCTGCCTTTCGCCAGGACCAACCGCGGCACGCGCTCGGCCGGATAACTTTCGGTCGCCCGCGCGAGGCGCTGGGCGCCGAGCCCCGCGCAATTGATGACCGCGTCGAAGCTCAGCCAATCGTTGCCGCCGATGGCGGCATCCCAGCCATCGCCCGCCGGCCGTAGCCGCTCGATCGGGCTGCCAAAAGCGACCATGCCGCCGTGGTCTTCGAGATCGCCGCGCAGCGCCAGCATGTAGCTGTGGCTGTCGATGATGCCGGTTTCCGGTGAGCGCATCGCGGCGACACAGGCAAGCTCCGGCTCGAGCCGCTTGGCCGCCGCGGCGTCGATGAGCTCGATGCCTTCGACGCCGTTGATCTCGGCTTGCTTGTGGACCGCGGCCAGGCGCTCGCGCTCGCTCTCGCTGGTGGCGACCACGAGCTTGCCGCACTTGCGGTGCGGCACGCCGTGGGAGGCGCAAAACGCGTACAGCATCCGGCGTCCGCGCGTGCAGTGGTACGCGCGGCTCGATCCGGTCGGATAATAGAGGCCTGCGTGGATGACCTCGCTGTTGCGCGACGAGACGCCGGTACCGATGGCGGCGGCGGCTTCGGCGACGACCACCTCGTGGCCGGCGATGGCGGCCGCGCGCGCGACAGCAAGCCCGACCACGCCCGCTCCGACCACGAGGACCTGCATCCGCGCTGCTCCACTTGAGCTAGATCTCGACCGGCAGGCCGGCATAGTTCTCCGCCAGCGAGCGCTTCGCCGCTTCCGAGCTGGTCACATAGTCGAGCTCGGCGAGCTGGCGCTTGCGATCAAAGGCGTTGTGGCTGGGATCGAGGTGGAACAGCTGCGTCATCCACCAGGAGAATCGTTGTGCCCGCCAGACCCGCCGCAGACAGGTGGCCGAATAGCGCTCGAGCAGCTCGGTGCGGCCGGCGCGATAGAATTCGGCGATTGCGCGCGAGAGCACCATCACGTCGGCCAAGGCGAGATTCATGCCCTTGGCTCCGGTCGGCGGCTGGATGTGGGCGGAATCGCCGGCGAGGAAAAGCCGGCCATACTGCATCGGCTCGACCACGAAGCTGCGCATGGCGGTGATGCCCTTCTGCAGCATGGCGCCCTCGGCGAGCGGCCGCGTTCCCGCGAGCCGCGCGTGCAGTTCCTGCCAGATGCGCGCGTCCGGCCAGTTCTCGATGTCGTCATCGGGGGCGCATTGCAAATACAGCCGCGCCAGGGTCGGCGAGCGCATGGTGTAGAGCGCAAAGCCGCGATCGTGATAGGCATAAATGAGCTCGTCTTCGGGTGGGGGGGATTCCGACAGCACCCCGACCCAGCCGAACGGATATTCGCGATCATAGGCGGTGAGCACGTTGGCCGGAATGCTCGGCCGGCAAATGCCGTGAAAACCATCGCAGCCGCCGATGAAGTCGCAAGACAGCTCCTGGTCCCTGCCCTCGTGCCGGAACCGGATCTTCGGGGACTTGCCGGCGAAGTCATGGACGCTGACGTCGGCCGCCTCGAACAGGATCTGGCCGCCATCGGCGAGCCGCCGGTCGATCAAATCCTTCACCACCTCCTGCTGGCCATAGATGGTCACGCCCTTGCCGACGAGCTCGCGGAAATTGATGTAGTGCAAGGCCCCGCCGAAGCCGAAATAGACGCCGTTGTGGAACATGCCTTCGCGCTGCATGCGCGCACCCACGCCGATCTCCACCAGGAGGTCGCTCGCCCATTGCTCGATCAGTCCGGCGCGGATGCGACTCTCGATATAGTCACGGCTGCGGTTCTCCAGCACGACAGACTCGATGCCCGCCAGATGCAGGAGATGCGACAGCATCAGCCCGGCCGGCCCTGCCCCGACAATACCGACCTGCGTGCGCATTCAGCTCTCCTTTTCCGCGGTTCGTTGCGCTCATTGCAATGGCAAGGCCCTGGCGAGAAGAGACGGACGCGGGATTGCCTTGCATTTTTCGGCCGATCGGGGCGGCAGCGGACCTGCAGCTTGGCAAGCGCCCTCCGCGCAACCGCTCAGCCCAACGCCGCATCAAGGTCTGCGATGAGGTCGCCGGGATCTTCGATGCCGACCGACAGCCGCACCAGCGTGTCGCTGATGCCCAATGCGGCGCGCACGTCCGGAGGTACCGAGCCGTGGGTCATCAGCGCGGGATGCTCGATGAGGCTTTCAACCCCGCCGAGGCTTTCAGCCAGGGCGAACAGCTGGCAGCGCTCAAGAAAACGGCGCGCATCGTCCAGCGTGCCGTTGAGTTCGGCCGAGATCATACCGCCGAAGGCGCGCATCTGCTTCTTGGCAAGGGCGTGCTGCGGATGGCTCGCAAGGCCGGGATAGAACACGCGCCGCACCTTTGGATGCCGTTCGAGCCAGGCCGCGATCTTCAGCCCCGAGGCGCAATGCCGCTCCATGCGCAACGCCAGGGTCTTGAGACCACGCAGCGCCAGGAACGAATCGAACGGGCCCTGAATGGCGCCGACGGCATTCTGCAGGAACTTGAGACGCTCGCTCAAGTCCGCGTTGTCGGCGACAACTGCCACCCCGCCGACCATGTCGGAATGGCCGTTGAGATATTTTGTGGTCGAATGCACGACGAGATCGAAACCATGCTCGAGCGGGCGCTGCACGTAGGGACTGGCGAAAGTGTTGTCCGCGGCGGCCCAGATGCCGCGACGCTTGGCGATCGCGGCGACGCGCTCGAGATCGACGAGCTTGAGCAGCGGATTGGTCGGCGTCTCGACCCAGACCAGGCGCGTATTCGGCCGGATCGCCGCTTCGATCGCATCCGGGTCGGCGAGATCGAGATAGCTCACCTCGAGTCCCATCGAGCGCTTGCGCACCCGCTCGAACAGGCGGCGCGGGCCCCCGTAGAGATCGTCGACGGAGATGACGTGGGAACCGTGGTCAAGGCATTCGAGCGACGTTGAAATGGCCGCGAGGCCCGACGCGAAGGCGAAAGCCGCGCTGCCGCCCTCGAGATCGGCGATGCACCGCTCGAACGCCATGCGCGTGGGGTTCTTCGTGCGCGCGTAGTCGTAGCCCTTGTTCACACCAGGGCTTTGCTGCACGTAAGTCGACGTTGCGTAAATCGGCATCATGACGGCGCCGGTGGTCGGGTCAGGCGCCTGCCCCGCATGGATGCAGCGGGTGGCGAAATCGAGTTGGTTCGATCTGGTCATTCAAGCCTCACGTCCAGCCGTCATCATCCGCGCGAGCGGATCATCCAGTAAACACCAAACCGGGCGGCCCGGAAACGATCGCGCAACAACGCGTGCTCGGTGCATAGTGTGCCCGTTTGCGCGGGCACGGCACCTCGGCAATTACGGCGCGATCCTGAAATAGTTGATCAGATCGAGGCGGGTCGCAATGCCGACGAAGCGATCGCCATCCATCACGATGGCGATGTAGTCCTTGCGGAACAACGGCACCAGGTCGGCGATCGGCGCGTCGGCAGAGATCGTCTCGAGGCGCGTCACCATCGCATCCTTGACCGGCCGCGCAAACACCCGGTTCGGATCCTGCTGTTCCGTGAGCAACGCCGCCAGCACGTCGCTTTCGTCGACGAGGCCGACCACGCGCCCGCTCTCGTCGATCACCGGCAGTTGCGAGACGTCGGCCGAGCGCATGCGGGCGAACACCGTGCGCAGATTGTCCTGCGGACGCACGAAGACGGCGGTACCCTCGCTGTAGCGGCTGACCACGACGTCGCGCACGGTGCCGTGGCGATGGGGATGACTCCAGCCCTCCTGCGCTAGGAAGGTGGGATTGAACACCTTCGACAGATACTTGGCGCCGGAGTCGCAGACCAGGCTCACCACCCTTTGCGGGGCCGACTGGGCGCGGCAATAGCGTAGCGCCGCCGCCAGCAGCGTGCCCGAGGAGGAGCCGGCGAGCACCCCCTCCATGCGCAACAGCTCGCGCGCCGTCGCGAAGCTTTCGGCGTCGGGAATGGTGAAGGCCTTCGAGACCAGCGACAGATCGGCATTGGGCGGCACAAAATCTTCGCCGATGCCTTCGACCGCCCAGTTCCCCGCCTCGATCATTCGCCCGGTGGCGATATAGGGCGCGAGCACCGAGCCCTCGGGGTCGGCAAGGAGCATCGCGGTCTCAGGCGACGCTTGGCGCATGTACCGGCCAATGCCCGTCAGCGTACCGCCGGAGCCGACGCCCACCACGATGGCGTCGACGTCGCCATCCATCTGGCGCAGGATTTCCGGGCCGGTTGTCATCTCGTGCGCCAGCGGATTGGCCGGATTGGCGAACTGGTTCACGAAGATCGCGCCGGGCGTGCGACGCGCGATCGCCTCGGCAACGTCCTGATAATAGTCGGGATGGCCTTTGCCGACGTCCGAGCGCGTGGTGACGACCTCGGCGCCCATGGCTTTGGCATGCAGCACCTTTTCGCGCGCCATCTTGTCGGGCACGACGAGCAGGGTGCGATAGCCCTTGCGGCCACCCACCAGAGCGAGCCCGAGGCCGGTATTGCCGGCCGTCGCCTCGACGATTGTACCGCCGGGCTTGAGCCGACCATCGGCCTCCGCCGCCTCGATCATCGTGCGCGCGGGCCGGTCCTTGAGCGAGCCGGACGGGTTCGCGCTCTCGAGTTTGAGAAACAGCCGACAGGGGCCGCGATCGATGCGGGTGACCTCGATGAGAGGCGTATTGCCGATGAGGTCGAGGACCGATGCCATGACGATCTATAGCACCGGGTCGCCGCAGCCGGCACCCCCGCCACGACTATCAGCGCGTCATCCATTCCACGAGCGCGCGGTTCACTGCTTCCGGCCGCTCCATGGTCGAGAGGTGTCCGCAATCCGCGATGACGGCGAGCCGCGATCCGGCGATGCCGGCGGCGATCTCCTCCGACAATGGCGGCGGCGTGAGTTCGTCGCCATCGCCCACCAGCACCAGCGTCGGACACGCGATCGAGGCCAGCAGCGGCCGCATATCGGGCCGCGTCATGATCGCCTTCTGCTGGCGCAGGAAGGCCTCAGCGCCCGTTTCCTCAGCCATGCTC
>Ga0111538_10010615_pt1 | contig 12242 bp, 15 predicted proteins | sample SoiMethybrSBSTD1_FD_79669 | JGI IMG/M metagenome (GOLD analysis project Ga0111538, IMG submission 79669) | Bulk soil microbial communities from a Populus tree surrounding site in Tennessee, USA - Soil MetaG P. TD hybrid SBSTD1 (version 2)... | ecosystem: Environmental > Terrestrial > Soil >...
GACTATACCACTTAGTCTTATCCGAATATAAACCCAGCACACCTATGATGCTCTCAAATACATAAGGGATCGGGGCGTCAGGTATGTTCAGAATCGTTGCAGGATTGTTGCTGATTGGGACCTTGTTCATGTCGGGTCCGCCAGCCTTTGCTATCGAGAAGGATGCGACCAACTTCCAAAAAGCGAGCAGCGCGTTTGCGCCGACCTATGGGCCGACGTTGCCGCCGATCGGCTATGTGAACTATTGCGAGCGCTATCAGCGCGATTGCCGGCCGCTGGGCGGCAGCCGCTACAGGCTGGAGCTCACGCCCGAGCGCTGGAAGCTGCTCGGCGAGGTCAACAGCTTCGTCAACACCAGCATCGTGCCAGAGTCGGATCAGGAACTCTACGCCGTGCCGGAGCGCTGGGAAATTCCGACCACCGCCGGCGACTGCGAGGATTATGTGCTGCTGAAGCAGCGCTATCTCGAAGGACTTGGTTTCCCGGTCGAGACGCTGCTGATCACCGTGGTGCTGGACGAATCCGGCGAAGGTCATGCCGTGCTGATGGTGCGGACCGATCGCGGCGATCTGGTGCTCGACAACCGCCGCAGCGCCGTCCTGCTGTGGTCGGACTCCCGCTATGAATTCCTCAAGCGCCAGTCGCAGGAAAACCCTCAGCTGTGGGTCGCCATGACCCGCAAGACCCGCCGCGGCGAGCTCAACATCGCCGGCGGCGGCCATTAAGGAATCGATGGAGAAAATCCGGCCCCTCCGGGGCCGGAGCGAGACGGCCCGGTCGGCGTCCCCTCCCCATCCCCCACCAGACCGGGTCTCAAGGGGCCGGCACTGTTCCCACCCAGTGCCGGCTCCGCCTTTAGGAGGCAGTCGGCATTAGGCATTTGGCAGTGAGCGGTGCCGTTCCCTACTGCCTTCTGCCTACTGACTCAGAACCATTCCTGCCCGGTAGCGCTGCCCCTTGTCGACATAATGCTCGGCGATCCGCGACAGCATCTCCCGATCGGCATCGGTGAGGCTTCGGACCACGCGTGCCGGCGTTCCGAGCACCAGGCAGTCCTCGGGGATCTCCCGTCCCTCCGGCACCAGCGCATGGGCGCCGACGATGGTCCCGCGGCCGATCCGCGCGCCATTGAGCACGGTCGCCCCGATGCCTACCAGCGCACCCTCGCCGATGGTGCAGCCATGCAGCATGGCGAGATGCCCGACCGAGGCGTTGCGCTCCAGCGTCAGCGGAAACCCCATATCGGTGTGCAGCACCGAACCGTCCTGCACATTGACGTTCTCCTGGAGATGGATGAGTTCATTGTCGCCGCGCAGCACCGCTCCGAACCACACGCTTGCATGGCGCTCGAGCCTGACCTTGCCGATCACCATTGCGGAAGGAGCAATGAAATAGGCGCCGTCGGCAGGAAGCTCAGGCGACATGCCCTCGAGAGTATACACGGCCATGGACGCTATTCTTCGAGGTCGAAGTCCAAGATCGACATTTCGAAGTGGTAGGACAGTTCGCCATCCTCTTCGTCGCGATACATCACCCCGATGAATTCCTCGCCGAGATAGACCTCGGCGGAGTCGGTCTTCTGCGGCCTTCGTCGCACCTCGATGGTCGGCGTGCGAAAGCGCTTCCGCAGGAAATTGGTGAGTTTTTTCAGTTCTTCTGGCTTCACGAAGTTGGTTCTCCGGCCGCGTCAAGCCCGAGCAAGGCAGGATTTCCCCTGCCCTGTCAACGTCGCGCTGGTCGTACCCGGCTCAGCCGGAAGCATCGTCGATGGTGTGGTCCATGACCCGCGCCGGCTCGGCGCAGCCCGCATAGCCGACGATCTTGGCCGGCACGCCGGCCACCGTCCGGTTCGGCGGCACATCGGTCAGCACCACCGAACCGGCGGCAATCCGCGAGCAGTGGCCGATTTCGATATTTCCAAGAATCTTGGCGCCGGCGCCAATCAAAACGCCATGCCGCACCTTGGGATGACGGTCCCCATCCGCCTTGCCGGTGCCGCCCAGCGTCACCGAATGCAGCATCGAGACATTGTCCTCGACGACCGCGGTCTCGCCGATCACGATCGAATGGGCATGATCGATCATGATGCCGCGGCCGATCGTGGCGGCCGGATGGATATCGGTCGAGAAGATGACGGACGATCGGCTCTGCAGATAATAGGCGAAATCACGCCGCCCGAGTTTCCACAGCCGATGCGCCATGCGATAGGTTTGAAGCGCTTGAAATCCCTTGAAATAAAGCAGCGGCTCGATATAGCGGGTGCACGCCGGGTCGCGATCGTACACGGCCAGCATGTCAGCCCGCGCCGCCTGCGCGATGTCTGGCTCTGCCTCGAGCGCATCCTCGAAGGCCTGCATCACGAGTTCGCTGCTGATGTCGGCATTGCCCAGACGCAACGCCAGGCGCTGGGAGAGCGCCCGCTCGAAACTGTCATGATTGAGCACCGCCCCGAACACGAAGCCGCCCAGGCTCGGGTCATCGGCTATGATCGCCTCGGCCTCCTCGCGAATGCGGTGCCAGACAGGGTCGACCGTAGCGATCTGTGGCGCTCTGACGGGGGAGGACACGTTCATGGAACACTCCTGTTGCGCTGCAACCGGCGCGAAAGGCGAGGAAGATACCACCAAAGCGAGCCTGTCGACCATCATTTGGCGCCGGGCCGCGACATTTTGAAGAGGCATAACCATCACTGTGAACACTGATTTGATTCCCTTCGCCTCCCCGACCCCGCATCTCACGGCCGGTCGGCGGGGTGCGGCGGGCTGGCTTGTGCTGAACCGGCCGGAGCGTCGCAATGCCCTGTCGGCCGAGATGTGGCGCGCCATCCCCGACCTGGTCCGCCGCCTGGCCGAGGACCCGGAGGTCCGTGCGCTGGCGGTCACCGGCGAGGGTGGCGAGGCCTTCGCCGCTGGTGCAGACATCTCCGAATTCGCCGGGAACCGCGACGATGCCGCGGCGGCCCGCCGTTATGATGCCATGACGCTGGAAGTGTTCGCCGCGCTCCAGGATTGTCGCAAGCCGGTGGTCGCCGTCATCGATGGCTATTGCCTGGGCGGCGGGCTCGCGCTCGCTCTCGCCTGCGACATCAGGCTGGCGTCCGACCGTTCGATCTTTGCTCTCCCGCCAGCCCGGCTCGGCCTTGCCTATCCGCTTGCCGGCCTGCGCCAGCTCCTCGCCGCGGTGACCGCCGCTCGGGCCAAGGAGCTGCTGTTCACGGCCCGACGTGTCGACGCTGCCGAGGCCTCGAGGATCGGCCTCGTCCACGCAACGGTCGGGGCCGCCTCGCTCGGAGCCGAGGCGGAGTCGATCCTGGCCATGCTCGCGGCCAATGCGCCACTGTCGATTGCCGCTGCCAAGGGCATGATCAACGCCCTATCGGGTGTTTCCGAGGATTCGCGCCCCGAGGCGCTCGCGGCCCTGTCCGATGCATGCTTCGCCAGCGACGATTACCGGGAAGGCCGCCACGCATTTCTCGAGAAGCGCCCGCCTCGCTTCTCCGGCCGCTAGGGTCGCCGATCCAGGAAATCCAGCACTGCGAGCTTGAACTCGCGGTCGCCCACCGCCCTCATGTGATCGCGCCCCTTCAGGCTCAGGCTTTCCGCCCCGGTAATCGCCTCGGCCAGCGGGGCCAACGGCCCGGCGATCTCGTCATTGCTGCCGGCCACCACCAGGACCGGGCAACTGATCCGCGCCAGCTGTTCAGGCGTGATCTTTTGGCGCGATGCTCGGATGCAGGCGGCAAGCGCAGCGAGATCGCTGCGGGTCTGCTCGGCGAACATTCGGAACGCTCGGCCCACGCCACCCTCGACCTCGCTCAGCTGCGGCGCCAGCAGTGCATCGGCGATCTCCTCGCCGCCTGCCAGCCCATGGATCATGTTGGCGGCGAGCCCGGCCAGCACCAGGCTGCGCACCCGTTCGGGATGCTCGATCGCCAGGATCGCCGCGAGCCTTGCTCCCATCGAATAGCCGATCACATCGGCCTGCGGGACTGCCAGATGGTCGAGGAGAGCCCGTGAATCCTCCGCCATCGCATAGGCGTCATAGGCCTCGGGCGACCGGGGCTTGCCGCTCTGCCCATGGCCGCGATTGTCGATGGTCACCACCATGCGCCTCGCCTTCTCCAGGAGATCCACCCAACTGGTGGAGCGCCAGTTCACGAAGCCGTTCGACGCGAAGCCGTGGATCAGCAGGACTGGATCGCCCTGGCCATAGATTTCATAGGCGATGTCCACCCCATTCGATGCGAAACTCCCCAAGTCCAGCCTCCTGACGCATCTTTACCAGCGCCGCTCCGATATGGTATCGGCCGGCCATTCACAACAGAACCACGAAAGCGTGTCATGGCGCCTCGCCAAACTCCCAAATTTCACAATGACATGGGCGTGCCGGCAATCGATATCGGGTCGCGGGAGTTCGAGTGCACCGGTGCGCTGCCGCCCTTCGATCACCCTCACATTTACATCGACATGGGCGATGAAAAGGAGACGGTCTGTCCCTATTGCTCGACCCTCTTCCGCTTTGATCCGGCGCTTCCTCCCGGCGGCGCGCGCCCGAGCGAGGCCGTCTTGAGCAACCCATGAGGCCGGACAGCCTGACGGCCGCCGAGGCGCGGCGGGCCGTGCTCGCTGCCCAGGGCCTTGCAAGCCGCAGCGAGCGCCGGGGGGTCAGTAGCTTTGCTCCGGTGCAGCGTACCATCGAGCGCCTCAACCTCCTGCAGATCGACAGCGTCAACGTGCTTGCGCGCGCTCATTATCTCCCAGTCTATTCCCGCCTCGGGAACTATGACAGAACCAAGCTCGACGCCCGCGCCTTCGGCACCCGCCGCCGGACGCTCTTCGAATATTGGGCTCACGAGGCGAGCCTGCTCCCCTTGTCTTTCTGGCCGCTGCTGCGCTGGCGCATGCGGCGCGCGGCCGACCGGCGCGACATCTATAAGGGGCTCGCGCGGTTCGCCGAGGAGCGCCGCGACTATATCCACGCCATCCTGCGCGAGGTCCGCAGCCGCGGTCCGGTGACGGCGCGCGAGCTGTCCGAGGCCGGCGCCCGCACCGGCCCATGGTGGGGATGGCATGACGGCAAGATCGCGCTCGAATATCTCTTCTGGTCAGGTGCCTTGACCGCCGCGGGACGCCGCGGCTTCGAGCGGATCTACGACCTTCCCGAACGAGCACTGCCCGCCGAGGTCCTGGCCGCTCCCGAGCCCTGCGAATCCGATGCCATCCGCACCTTGCTGTCGCTTTCCGCTCGCGCCCTCGGAGTCGCCAGCGAGGCCGACCTTCGTGATTATTTCCGCTTGCCGGTCGCGGAGTGTGCCACCGCGCTGCGCGAGCTGACCGAGGCAGGCGAGCTTCTGCCCGTCAAGGTCGAGGGTTGGCGCATCGCCGCCTATCTGCATCGCGATGCGATCATTCCGGCACGCGCCGGCGGCACCGCTCTTCTTTCGCCATTCGATCCGCTGGTCTGGGAACGCGGCCGCACCGAGCGCCTGTTCAACTTCCGCTACCGCATCGAGATCTATACTCCGGCCCATCTGCGGCAATTCGGCTATTACGTGCTCCCCTTCCTGATGGATGGGCGCCTCGTCGGGCGAACCTGCCTCAAGGCCGACCGCCAGGCCGGCGTGCTGCGGGTCAATGCCAGCCATCATGAGGACGGCACCGACGGCACCGCCGCAGCGGAGCGCCTCGCCTTCGAACTCGCCCGCATGGCGGCATGGCTCGACCTCTCGGACATCGTCGTCCACCCCGCCGGCACGCTCGCCAAGCCGCTGCGCAAGGCCGTTGCCCGTGCAGCCTGAAGGTCGAGGCAATAGGCATTAGCCAGTAGGTTGTGTTCTACTGCCTACTGCCTACTGCCTCCGCTTCAAATCCGTCGCCGCAAATGCTTCAGTGCCGCTTCCGGAATGCTCTGGCGGGTCGTGAAGAACCCTCGCCAGGGATCGCGCCGCGCCGCGGCATTCACGATGGTGAAGCTGTCGGCCCCGGCGATGCCGTCGAGCTCCTTCCAGCTGACCGGCATCGCCACCGTCGCCTTGGGTCGCGCCCGGAGCGACCATGGCAGGATCGCCGTCGCGGTCCAACGGTTGCGCAGCCAGTCGACGAAGATCTTGCCCTTGCGCCTCGCCTTCGAGGCGACGGCCAGAAAACGCGACGGATCGGCCTCGGCCAATCCGCGGGCGATGCCGCCGGTGAAGTCGCCGATCTGGTCCCAGTCCTGTGTTCCATCGAGCGGCGCGACCACATGCACCCCCTTGCCGCCGCTCACCAGCGCAAAGCTCTTGAGCTCCACCGCCTCGAGGAGCTTCTTCACCTGAACAGCTGCCGCCTTGACTTCGTCGAAGGCCACATCCTCGTCGGGATCGAGGTCGAAAATGATGCGGTCGACCCGGTCGAGGCGCGGCACCCGCGCCCCCCAGCCATGAATCTCGAGCACCCCGAACTGTGCCGCCGTCATCAGCCCATCGATCCCGTCGATCAGCAGATAGTCGCGCGGCCCCCCGCGGGGATCACGCACCCGCTTGATGCCGCGGGACATGCCGGGAAGCGGATGGCGTTGGAAGAAGGTTTCGCTGCCGAGACCCTCCGGAGCGCGAACCAGGCTCACCGGGCGGTCGGCCAGATGCGGCAGAAGGCGGTCGGCGACGGTGAGATAATAGGCTGCCACCTCCGCCTTGGTGATGCCCACCTCGGGATAGACCACGCGCTCGCCATGGGTGATGCGCTGCAGCAGCGGCTCATGGCTCTCCGGAGCGCCCTGCGATTTTCGCGGCACCTGATTGCGCGCTGGCGATTCTGCCGCTCTTTTCGGCGGGTCGGTGCGATCCTCCCGCCAGCCGAGGAACCGCGGGTGGCGCAGCCTCTTGTCGCGCGTCGGCTCGGTGAATGCGACCTCGATCCGGTGTCGCGGCTCGACCCAGACAGCGCCCTTGGGCGGCTTGCCCTCGAACATGACCCCGGTCGGCGGACCATCGAGCCGCAGCGGCTTCAGCTTGTCGAGGGCCTCCTTGAGTTCGCTTTGGGAGAAGCCGCTGCCGACATTGCCGGCATGGCGCAACCCTTCCGGCGTCTCCTGCGCCACCACCAGCGAGGCGAAGCGACGCCGCTCCGACGGCATCCAGCCAATCACCACCACGTCCTCGCGCTTGCTGTCCTTCACCTTCACCCATTGCCCGCCACGGCCCGCTCGATAGGTCGAGTCGATCCGTTTGCTGACAATCCCTTCCGCACCACCGGCCACCACCTTGTCGAACACTGCCCGGCCATCGCCGATGATATACGAAGTCTCCCTGATCGTTCCGCTGTTCGCGCCGCCGAGCAGGCCATGCAGAACCTCCTTGCGCTTTTTGAGCGGCGCATCGCGCAGGTTCTGCTTGTCCTTCTGCAGCACGTCGAAAACCAGATAGACGATCTTGCTCGTCTTCGAGTCGAGCGCATCAACCAGGGCTGCGAAATTGCTCACCCCCTTGGCGTCGAACACCACCGCCTCGCCGTCGAGCACCACCGGTGGCAGAGCGAGCTGCGCGAGTGCCTCGGGCACCGTGCCGAAACGATGCGTCCAGTCGAGTCCTTCGCGGCTGTAGAGGCGCACATCGGTCCCAGCGACCGCTGCCTCGACCCGGTAGCCGTCATATTTGACCTCGTGCAGCCAGTCGGATCCCTCAGGGACATGGTCACGCAGCTCGCACATCCCCAGCGGCAGAAAAGGTGCCACCCGTCGCGACGTCCTGTGGGCCGTGCTCGCCTCCGCGGCTTTTGGCTTGCGCTTGCGTGACGGACGGTTCTCCTCGATGTCGCTCTTGCTGCGGCCGGTGGCGACGCTGGTGGGGAACTTGCTGCCGAGATCGCCGCCGCGCTCGACATGGTCGTCGCGCTCCTTGATCAGCAGCCAGTTCTCCCGCTTGCCTTCGGGCTTGAGCCGCACCAGCACCCAGCCGCCTTTCATCCGATGGCCGTGCAGCACCATTTTGAGTTGGCCCTTTTCGAGTGCTGCGGCCGGATCGGGATCAACCGGCTCCCAGGTGCCCTCGTCCCACAGCATGACGGTGCCACCGCCATATTCGCCCTTGGGAATGGTGCCTTCGAAGGTGGCGTAGTCCAGTGGATGGTCCTCGGTGCGAACGGCGAGGCGCTTGACAGCCGGGTCCGGGCTCGGCGGCTTGGTCACCGCCCAGCTCTTGAGCACGGCATCCATCTCGATCCGGAAATCATAATGCTCACGCCGCGCCCAATGATGCTGCACGACGAACCGGGCGTCCTTCGCCGCGCGCTTGGCAATGCGCCGCGGCGCCGGCTCGCTGGTTTTGGAAAAATCCCGCTTGCGGCGATAGGTCTCGAGGTCCGAGCTCCGCTTTGCCATCGCCGACTTCCAGCCTTCGGGGCAACCGCGACAACGTGGTGACCGACTTCAGGGTTCCCAAAAGAAGAAGGACGGCGGCTGCTCATCAGGGAGGAAGGAGCGGTCGTCGTCCTGGCGGAGAGAGTTAAGTGGCGGGCCCACCATCCTTGCCGTTAAACTTCTGCAGCCGCGGTTGCAAGTCCGGCCATTGCATTGACCAGAATATGACAAATCTACCGTTGCAATTATGCAACAATGGGAACGATCGATGTTACTGGCCGTTTGATTGAGCAAGGCGGCGTGATGGCCGTCGCAACCACGGAGGATGCAATGAACTGGGATCGCATCGAGGGCAACTGGAAACAGTTTACGGGCAAGGTCCAGCAGCAATGGGCCAAGCTGACCGATGACGACCTTCAGATGGTGCAAGGCAGGCGCGAAGAGCTGATCGGTCGAATTCAGGAGCGCTATGGCTATGCCAAGGACCAGGCATCACGCGAGGTCGATGACTGGCTCCGCAAGAATCCGTAAGTTCCGTTGAGTCACCAAGATTTGGCCCCCTCCCCGCGGAGGGGGCTTTCGTTTTGGACGCCTGCGGCCTCATAGTCGCGATTGCCAATCGTGAAGGAGGCATCCATGCAAACTTATGTGGTTCTTGTGAACTGGACCGAGAAGGGCATCATCAACGTCCGCGATACCGAGAAGCGGCTGTCGCAAGGGGTGAAGGAAACCAAGAATTTCGGCGTGAAGATCACCAATGTGTATTGGACGCTCGGCGGCTATGACATGGTCGCCATCATGGAGGCGCCCGATGATGAATCGATCACCGCCCATCTTCTCCATATCTGCTCGGAGGGGTTCATTCGCACCACCACGCTACGGGCTTTCGACAAGCACGCCTTCGACAAGGTCCTTTCCAAGATTCACTGAGTTGACCGGTGCGGCAAGTGGTTCGAACCTTGCCAATCGGTAAAGCTCAAGCCCAAGTCCGGTAAGGCTCGCTGTGTCAGCCTCGTGGTTGGAGGCCGGAATTGGCCTTGCAACCAAGGAGGACGATCATGTTTCGCCGCAGTGTCATTGCCCTCGCCGCTCTTTCGCTCGCCAGCCTGCCGGCCCTCGCCGCCAGCGAATACTGGGTGGCCAAGAGCCCGGCCACCCATAAATGCGAAGTGGTCGCGCGCAAGCCGGATGGAAAGTCGCTGATCGAGGTCGGCAAGATCGGCCACAAGACCCGGCACGATGCCCAGAAGGCTCTCAAGGCAGCGGCCGAGTGCAGGTAAGCCGCATCGGCAAGCCAGGCATTTCCACGATCTGATTCTCGCGAGGGCGCCGGCGCCTGCTCAAGCCCGGGGCTCTCGCGACATTGGCCACGACCGATGGCGGACAAATCCATGAATTGCGCGCTGACCGGAAAACGGATGAGCCGGTCCCAGCTCGTCCCGCTCGATCTCGTCAATCGCCAGATTGCCGACCGGATCCGCAGCGATCACCCGGAGCTCGGCTTCAATGCCCTTGTCAGCCGCTCCGAGATCGACCGCTATCGCGCCGCCTATGTCGAGGAGCTGATGTTGACCGAGCGCGGCGAATTGAGCGAGCTCGATCGTCAGGTGGCGCAGAGTCTCGCCAGGGGCGAGCTGATTTCGGAGAACCTCGAGAGCGGCGAGCCATCCCGCCGGACCTTCGGAGAAAGGGCCTCCGATGTCTTGGCGGCATTCGGCGGAAGCTGGAGCTTCCTCATTGTGTTTGGCGTCTGCATGAGCGTTTGGATCGCCGCCAATCTGCACGCCGCCCAGGCCTTCGATCCCTATCCTTTCATCCTGCTCAATCTCGTGCTGTCCTGCGTCGCGGCCATCCAGGCCCCGATCATCATGATGAGCCAGCGCCGCCAGGAGACACGGGACCGTGAGCGCTCTCTCAATGACTATCGCGTCAACCTCAAGGCCGAACTCGAGATCCGGCACCTCCACGACAAGATCGATCACCTGATTTCCAAGCAGTGGCAGCGCCTCGCCGAGATCCAGGCACTGCAGATCGAGATCATGCAGGGACGCGGACGATAAGCGTCAATCGCCGATCGGCTTCTCCAAGGTGATCAGGTGTTCGACGAATCCGAAGCGACGGTACAGCGCGCGCGCCCGCTCATTGGCTGCCAGCGCGGAGATCCTGAGCCACCGCGCACCTGCCTTGACAGCGATGTCCTCGCAGGCGCTCAAGAGCCTTTGGCCGATGCCGCTTCCGCGCCTGCCCTCGGTGACCACGACGTCCGCCACATAGGCATAGATATAGTGCTCCTCGTCGATCGACTCGTCGTGCACGGTCGTTTCCACCACCGCGTAGCCGACCAACACTCCCGCAATCTCCGCCACGATGATCCCGCCGCCATGGTCGCGACAACCGGCTAGCAATGCCTCGACATAACCGGGGCCGATCGCCTGCGGATCGAGCATGCGGTCATAAACCGCCCCCTCATGAGCCTGCAGCTCACGCGCCAGGGCGATCAGTTGTTCGCGATCGGCGGTGCGATAATCCCGGATCTCAATGGTGGCGGGCTCGGCTGTCATGATCGGTCATCTTGCCACACCCCGTGGGCTGACGGCAGGCCGAGTTGCTGCGGGCCAAATCGTCGGACAGAGCTGAAAAAAATGGGGCCGCGGCCTAGGGGCCTCCATGCCGTGCGCCGCCGCCCCAATCGCGCGGTCAGGCCGTCCGTGACCGCATCGCGATGAGGCGACGCAAACCGGACCAAATCGCGGCCGCCGGCATCACAAAATCGTGCGGCGGAAGAAGGGCCAAGGAACGGGAGAAAATACGCAGTCTCCCGCTCCTTGGTATGGCCGACCATGGGGATGGGTGGGGAGTCGGTCGGCAATTTTCATACGAATGGCAGCAGCGCATTATTTCCAGAGTAAGGACGGGTCGGCGGATTTGCAGACGCGCCCTTGCCGTGCCGACAGATCAAGGATGAGACGGGATCGGCATCGTGGATTACGCACTGCGGACGGGATGGTTTCACAGCGCCGCTCCGAACCGGCGGCGCTCCCCTCAGCCGCAGTCGTAGCGATAGCAATCATCGGGACGATACACGCAGAGAGCGTGGGCACCACGTCGCGAGCGACGTCGGCATCGGCGCCGTAAGCGGTCTTGCCGGGTTCAGACGTAAGCAGCAGTTATCAGGCAGAATGCCATGGCCGCGGCCACCAGGTACATGGCGATCATCTCGACGAAGAACCGGGCGTAGCTGCCGTTTTCAGAGATCTCTCGAAAGCGCATACGAACTCCTCACACATCCAGCGCCCCTCGCCGATACCGAACAACGCCGAGCGGTCGACCGTCTGTGAGTTCTGTCACACCGCCATCGGCGCCATCGGCTCTGGCCGGGTGGTAAGCCTTGTTCTCGATAGCTCAGCTTTTCCTCACCGAGAGTGACGGCAGGTCTGTCCGAAACATGCCCGGCAGCGCGTGCGCATATTCGGTTGAGTAAATGAGCGCACTGTCCCGTTGCCAGGAGGACTGCTGCGAGGTGCCGCGCGCTCGCCAAGCGCGCCTTGCCAATCACGGAGCGCGTTGGCCCACGCCCCATCCGTAGCCGCGCGTGCGGATAGTGATCGATCGTTGGATCAACCTGTCGTGAACTGCCTGTCAGGTCGGCGATCGCCGAGCTACGTTCGGGTCTGGCGCCTATTGAAGCTGGCGAGGACGAACAGCATGCCGGAGTTTCTGTGCAAAGCCTGCGGTGTTCGATATCCTGACAGCATTGCGCCGCCCGGCAACTGCATCATCTGCGAGGATGAGCGGCAATTCGTTCCTGAAGCAGGCCAGCTGTGGGTCACGCCCAAAGAGCTCGCTGCGGGTCGCTTCAACGCCTTCCGCGAAATGATGCCCGGTCTGTTTGGCATCTCGACGATGCC
>Ga0111538_10010617_pt1 | contig 12241 bp, 15 predicted proteins | sample SoiMethybrSBSTD1_FD_79669 | JGI IMG/M metagenome (GOLD analysis project Ga0111538, IMG submission 79669) | Bulk soil microbial communities from a Populus tree surrounding site in Tennessee, USA - Soil MetaG P. TD hybrid SBSTD1 (version 2)... | ecosystem: Environmental > Terrestrial > Soil >...
GGCGCCGTCGGTCTATCACCTGCTGATCCGCAACCGCTGGCCGGGCAACGTGCGAGAGCTCGAGAACGCCGTCGAGCGCGCGGTGCTGGTCGCGAAGGGGAGCGAGATCGCGGTCACTGACCTGCCGGAATCGATTCGCGAGGAGTCGACGACCGCCACCGATTTCGTGATTCCGCCGCACCGGACGCTGGCCGAGATCGAGAAGATGGCGATCCTGCAGACGCTGCAGCGGACCAACTGGAACAAGCAGGAAGCGGCGCAGATCCTCGGGTTGTACCGGCCGACGCTGTACAGCAAGATGAAGAAGCACGAGATCCGCGACGCCGGCAAGGCGGCCCGCAACAACGCCACGCCGCCGCCGTCCTCGTCGTCGCCCACGCCGACGGCGGCGTCGACGTAGCGCACGTAGTGTCCGGCTTTAGCCGGACCCTTGTTCGCCAACCCGAAGTCCGCCTGAAGGCGGACACTACGACATCGCGGAATCGTTATTGCACCCACCGCTGCAGTACGTTCCGAATGCCGCTGCTTTCCACGGTCGACCGCGCCGGCGCCGGCGTCCTGAACCTGCTGGAATTCACCGGCGCGATGGCGAGCTTTGGCGGCCGCGCGATCGTCGAAGCCGCCCGCCCGCCGTATGAACCCGGCGAAGTCATCCGTCACGTCTATTCGTTCGGCTACCGTTCAGCTCCGCTCGTCGCCACGGCCGGGCTGGCCATCGGCGTTGTGCTGTCGATGCACACGCGCGCGTCGCTGGAGCGCTTCGGCGCCGAAGCGATGATTCCGGCCGGGCTGGCGATCGCGCTCATTCGCGAGACCGGCCCGCTCACCACCGGGCTGCTCGTGGCCGGCCGCGTCGGCGCCGGCATCGGCGCGGAAATCGGCGCGATGAAAGTGTCGGAGCAGATCGACGCGCTCGAGGCCAACGCGGTCGACGCCTTCAAGTACCTCGCCGTCACGCGCATCATCGCGCTGATGATCGTGATGCCGCTGCTGACGATCATCATGGACTTCGCCGGCATCCTCGGCGGCTACCTGGCTGAAGCCGCCGTCTCGGGTATGTCGTGGCGGATGTACTTCGAGCGCGCCTTTACCTTCATCGCCTTCTCCGATCTGATTCCGGCCACGCTCAAGACCGTGGTCTTCGGCTTTCTGATTGCCGTCGCCTCCAGCTACCTCGGCTTCACCACCAGCCGCGGCACCGAAGGCGTCGGCGAGGCGTCGACGCGCAGCGTCGTCCTCGGCTCGATGCTGATCATCCTCGGCGACGTCATCCTGGTGAAGATCATCTTCTTCTTCTACCCGCCGGTGGCCGGATGAAACCGGGTGAGGACGGGCCGGCCGTGCGCCTCGACCATGTGTCGAAGCGCTTTGGCTCGAATACGGTCCTCGACGACGTGTCGTTCGACATCGACGCGGGAAAAGCGTTCTGCCTGCTGGGGCGGAGCGGCACCGGCAAGAGCGTCACGCTGCGGCACATCATCGGTCTCGTCCGCCCCGACCGCGGCAAGGTGTTCGTCTGCGGGAAGGACATCACGCCGCTGAGCGGGCGCGAGCTCGCCGATGTTCGCAAGCACATGGGCTTTCTCTTCCAGAACGCCGCGCTGTTCGATTCGATGAGCGTCGCCGACAACGTCGCGTTCCCGATGCGGCGGCACACCGACTGGCCGGCAGACAAGATTCGCCAGAGCGTCCAGGAGAAGCTGTCGGCGGTCGGCCTCGAAAAAGAGGCGGACAAGATGCCCGCCGATCTTTCGGGCGGCATGAAGAAGCGCGCCGCCCTGGCGCGGGCGATGGCGCTCGACCCATCCATCCTGCTGGTCGATGAGCCAAGCGCCGGGCTGGATCCGATCACCGCCGGGGAGATCGACGAGTTGCTGCTCGAAACCAAGCGCGGCGGCACGACCCTGGTGGTGGTCACCCACAACATCCCGAGCGCGCGCGCGATCGGCGACGACTTCGGCATGCTGCACGAGGGGCGCCTGCTCGCTCGCGGCTCCCTCGAGGAGCTCGACTCGAGCGACGAGCCGCTCGTCCAGTCGTTCATGAAGTCGCACGGAGGCGGCTGATGCCGGCCGAGTCGAGCACGGCCCGCCTCGTCGGCGTCGGCGTCTTCGTGCTCGGCGCGCTGCTGCTCTTCACCATCGCGCTCTTCATGATTGGCGACCGCCAGATGGCGTTCGCCGACAAGTTCACCGTCTACACCGAGTTCAAGAAAATCACCGGCCTGCAGCCGGGCGCCATCGTCCGCGTCTCTGGCGCCAAGGCCGGCACCATCAAGTCGATCGACCCGCCGACGGTTCCGAGCGGCAAGTTCCGCATCGAGATGGAGATCGCCGAGGAGCTGCACCCGCTGGTGCGAGCCGACTCGCTCGCCTCGATCGAAACCGAAGGCCTGGTCGGCGGCAACTACCTGGGCGTCGGCGCCGGCACCGACAAGGCGCCCGCGGCCGCGCCGAAGTCGACGATCCCGGGCAAGGAGCCGTTCGAGATCAGCGACCTGATGCAGCAGATGGGCGACACCATCACCAAGGTGAACGACACGATCGACGAGATGCGCGACGACGTCGAGCACGCGGTTGCATCGATTGGCGACACGGTCGATAACGCCAACGCGCTGATAACCGGCGTCAGCGACGACGTCAAGAAGATGGCGGCCGCCGGCGCGAGGATCAGCGACGACGCCGCCCGGATCTCTGAAGGCCTGCGGAGCGGCCGCGGCACGGTCGGCAAGCTGCTGAACGACGACGAGCTCTATCAGCGGGCGGCGGCGGTTGCGAAGCAGGCGGAGCAGATCGCCGCCGACGCACGCCAGGTGGTCGCCCAGGCGCGCAAGGCTGTCGATGAGTTCCAGTCGAAAGAGGGGCCGGTCCAGGGGCTGGCCGCCGGCCTGAAGCAGACGATGGACGACGCCCGGGTGGCGATGGCCGGCTTTGCCGACAACATGGAGGCGCTCAAGCACAACTTCCTCTTCCGCGGCTTCTTCAACGACCGCGGCTTCTTCAACCTCCAGACGATCTCGCCGGCCGAATATCGCGAGGGCGCGTTGACGCAGAAGAGCGCCCGGCGCATCGTACGTATCTGGCTGCGCAGCAGTGTCCTCGTCGAGGCCGATCCCGATCTCCCCGCTGCCATCCGCCTGAGCGACGACGGGAAGAAACGGCTCGACTCGGCCATCGCCGCCTATCTCGATCGGTTTCCCGGGGACGCGCTGATTGTCGAAGGCCACAGTCAGGCGGGCTCGAAGGACGAGCAGCATCTGCAATCGCGGCAGCTCGCGTCGCTGGCGCGCGACTACCTCATCGGCAAGTACCAGCTCGATCCGCGCCTCACCGTGGCGATGCCGCTCGGCGGCGATTCGGAGGGGAGCCCAAACGGCGAAGCCTGGGAGGGCGTGGCGCTTGCCGTTTTTCAGGAAAACACATCAGCGGCAGGGAAACAGCGGTAGAGGAATCGACACGCGGTCGAGGTGACCGTCTGGAAACCCAACGTCGGGCGACGGCGATTTCGCGCGATCCGTGGCTCTTGCGCAGCCTGACTCAACCTCAGTCGTGGCATACAACTTGTAGCTGTACTACCGATGGTGAGGAGGCGCCGATGGACAACTCGCGAGTGATGGCGGCCACCCTGGTGGGTGCGGTCGTCGGTGGAGTGGCAGGGTATCTGTTTTTCACCGAGCACGGTCGAAGCCTGCGTCGGCAGCTGGAGCCGGCGCTCGAAGATTTCACGCGTGAGCTCATGAGCTTCCGCGCCACCATCCAGAAAGCGGCCGGCGTCGCCAACGAAGGCTGGAAGCTGTTGAACGACGCCATCGGCGAGAACGCCGCGCCGCGTTATCCGGGAGCACACCAGACGTCTCCCTTCTGAGGCACAGCCAAACATGTCAGGTGAACTGGAAACAACCAATCTGTTGCTCGGGATCATGGCCGCTGTCAGCGTCCTCGAGGCGCTGCTCATCATCGGCATGGGCGTCGGCGGCTTCATCGCCTATCGCCGGATCATGGCGCTGGTCGAGGGCCTCGAGGCGCGCCAGGTGGCCCCGGCCATGCTGCGCGTGAACGCGATCCTCGACGACGTCAAGGAGGTGTCGTCGAAGGTGAAGGAAGAAACGGTGCGCGTCGACCACGTGATTCACCACACCATCGATCGCATCGACGACACCGCGGATCGGGTGCGCTCGAACGTCCGCATGAAGACCAGCCGCATCGTCGGCTTCGTGCGCGGCGTGCGCGTGGCGCTCGAGGGGTTCCTGCACACGCGGCAGCCAGCGTGAACCGAGAACCCTGAACCAAGAACCTGAACCAAGAACCCTGAACCAAGAACCAGAACCCTGAACCCGAGAACCTAGAACCTAGAACCAGTTTTGAGGAGGCGCGACATGGCAGACGGGTACGATCGTTTCGACAACAATGAGAGCGGCGGCGGCAGCTTCGTGATGGGGCTGCTGACCGGCACGGTGCTCGGCGCCGGCCTCGGCATGCTGTTCGCTCCCAAGGCGGGTTCGGAACTGCGCGGGCAGATCTCCGAGCAGGCCAACAGCCTCGCCAACCAGGCGCGAGAGGGCTACAACCGCGCGTCCGAGAGCGCCGGGCAGTGGGCGGAGCGCGGGCGCGAAGCGGCCGGCGAATGGGCCGACCGCGGCCGCGAGGTCTACACCAAGGCGAAGGACGCCGTGAACAAGGGCGCCGACGAGGCCCAGCGCTACGTGCGTGAAGCGAGCAACGCCGTCACGCCGTCGACCGCGAGCGCGGGCAGCACCCCGTCCACCGGATCGAGCTACAGCTCGGGCGGCTCGAGCTTCGGCTCGGACCTGCGCAGCACCGGCCCCGAATCGACCACGACGCGCAACAGCGCCTCGACCCCTTCGACCGGCCCGGGCTCGAGCGGTTCGCGGCGCGGCAGCAACAGCTAGGGGCGATGACGAGCGCCAACGCTCGCATTGCCGCGAACGTGGTTCTCGCCTCGGCGGGTGTAGCGGCGGCGTACGTGATTCTGACGACGCCGTCGCTCCGACGCCTCGCCGCCCGTGGCTTGCGACTCTGGCTCGGCGCCAGCGTGCCCGCGTATCTGGTGACCGAGGCAAGCCAGGCATGGGCCGCCTCGGGGCGGCCGAGTGTGCGAGCCTGACATAATGATCGCGTGAACGCCATCCGCGCGACCGGGCGCCGTGCCCGCGATATCGCGCGCCTCACCGCTCTATCCTTCTGGAAGGGCTTCCAGAGCTTCTACGACAGCGACAACCTCACGTATGCGGCGTCGATCGCCTACTACGCGCTGTTGTCGCTGTTTCCGTTTTTCCTCCTCGCGCTGGCGCTGCTCGGCCGCTCGACCGCCGACGTCGAAAAGCGCAACGCCGTGCTTTCTTTCGTGCTGCGCTACTTCCCGGCGCAGTTCGACTTCATCGCCAAGCAGCTCGACGCGTTCCGCACCGACACGGTGACGATCGGCGTCGCCGGCACGATTGCGCTGATCTGGGGCGCGCTTGGCGTGTTCGGCGCGATCAGCACGGCCGTGAACTACGCGTGGGGCGTCGAGAAGCAGCGCAGCTTCTGGAAGCACAAGCTCTTCTCGTTCGTGATGCTGCTGGTCGCCGGCCTGATCCTCCTGATCGCGCTGCTGCTGATCAGCGCGCAGGGCGTGGTGGGCGCGACCTGGTTCCGCGAAGTGCTGCTGCGCTTTCCGGGACTCGACGTGCTGCGCGGCTTCACCATCCGCCACGCCACGACCTGGCTCTTCATCCTGGTGGTCGGCCTGATCTACTACTTCGTGCCCAACGCCAAGGTGCGCTTCCGCGACGTGTGGATCGGCGCGCTGGTCACCGGCTTGCTGTGGAAGGGTGCGCTGGAGGGGTTCTCGTGGTACATGCGCGACATGAGCCGGTTCACGCGGGTCAACGGCTCGATCGCCGCGGTGGTGGTGTTTCTGGTGTGGGTCTACGTGCAGGCGGTGATTCTGCTGTACGGCGTCGAGTTCACGGCGGCGTACGCGAGGCTGCGGCGGGGACGGCCTCAGGACGTTCCGGCAGCACCGACGCCGCGGGTGTGATCGTGAGGGCGGGTGGGGCAGGGGGGCAGGTAGGGCGGGTGGCGTTCGGGCGATTTGCAGCGGCAGTGGTTCTTGTCGTCGCGATCTTCACGGGTGCAGTCTTCAGTCGCAGGGTCGGCGCCATTCAGCTGATTTCGGTGGCCGACGAGATCGCGATTGGGAAGCAGGCGCAGGCGGAGGTGCGCAAGGAGACGCCGGGGCTGAAAGACGCGGCGGTGCAGGCCTACATCTCGCGCATCGGGCGGCGGCTGGCGGCGCAGGCTCGGGGGGCGCGCTATCCCTACAGCTTTTCGATCGCGAACTACCGCGAGATCAACGCTTTCGCGCTGCCGGGCGGGCCGGTGTGGGTGAACCGCGGCGCGATCGAGGCGGCGAAGAACGAGTCGCAGCTGGCCGGCGTCCTCGCCCACGAGATCGCGCACATCTCGCAGCGCCACTCGGCGCGGCAGCTGTCGAACGCGATGGTGGCCAACCTCGGGCTCAGCCTGCTCGGCGCGCTGCTCGGCAACAGCGGCGGTGCAGGCGCAGCGAACATCGCCGCCCGCTACGTCGCCAGCGGCGCCTTCCTCGAGTTCAGCCGCGACGACGAGCGTGAGGCGGATCGCGTCGGCGCCGCGATCATGGCGCGCGCCGGCTGGGACGCGCACGGGATGATCGAGCTGATGCAGACGATCCGCGAGCAGCAGCGCCGCGACCCGAGCTCGGTGGAGGTGTTCTTCTCGAACCACCCATCGCCCGGCGATCGCATCGGCGGGCTGGATCGTGTGGTAGCGAAGCGGCGAACCGGCACGCGCGACAGCGCGGCCTTTCAAACCGCGAGGGGCCGCCTCAAAAAAATGCCAGCGGCCCGCTCGCAAGTCGAAAGTCGAAAGTCGCAAGTCGAAGGTCGCAGGTGACTTCAGACTTTCGACTTTAGACTTTCGACTTCCGACTTTCGACTTCCGACTTTCGACTTCCGACTTCCGACTTTCGACTGACGAGCGCGCGGATGATCGCGTCGCTGAACGCCGGCACATCGTCCGGCTTGCGCGAGGTGATGAGGTTGCCGTCTTCGACGACCGGCTTGTCGACGTAGAGGCCGCCGGCATTCTTGACGTCGATCGCGATCGACGGCCAGCAGGTGAGCGTGCGGCCGCGCAGCGCGTTGGCCGAGATCAGCAGCTGCGGCCCGTGGCAGATCGCCGCCACCGGCTTGCCGGCATCCATCGCGTCGCGCGCCAGGTCGACCATCGCGTGGCGCATCCGCATCTTGTCGGGGGCGTGGCCGCCGGGGATGACGAGCGCGTCGAAGTCCTTGATCCGCGCGGCGCCGGCGGCCAGCTCCGACGTGACTTTCGCGACGCCGCGCTTCCCCTTGAATTCGGCGCCGGAGGTCGGCCCCACCAGCGTGACCGTCGCGCCGGCTGCGCGCAGCGCGTCGAGCGGTCCAGTCAGCTCCCGATCCTCGAACTCGTCCTCGACCAGCATCGCCACGCGCGCGCCCGCCAGCAGTTCATCGCTCATGGGCGCGATTGTAACCCAGCTCACCTCAGTTTACAGCGCAAAGTTACGACGAGGTGGCATAATGCCTGGATGAATCGCCTGGCGCGCGAGCGCAGCCCCTATCTCCTGCAGCACGCGAACAACCCGGTCGACTGGTTCGCGTGGACCGACGAGGCGTTCGCGAAGGCGCGCGACGAGGAGAAGCCGATCTTTCTCTCCATCGGCTACTCCACCTGCCACTGGTGCCACGTGATGGAGCACGAGTCGTTCGAGAACGACGCGGTGGCGGCGGTGCTGAACCAGCACTTCGTCTCGATCAAGGTCGATCGCGAAGAGCGCCCCGACGTCGATCGCGTCTACATGACCTTCGTCCAGGCCACCACCGGATCCGGCGGCTGGCCGATGAGCGTCTGGCTGACGCCCGACCTCAAGCCCTTTTACGGCGGCACCTACTTTCCGCCGTCTTCGAAGTGGGGGCGTCCCGGGTTCATCGACATCCTCGGCGAGATCGCGCGGGTCTGGAAGGACGAGCGCGGCAAGGTGATGGAGTCGGCGAACGCGCTGACCAGCCGGCTGCAGGCGATGGAGCACGCCGCGCCGGTCTGGACGGTGCCCGAGGCCGCCGCCCTCGACACCACGGTGAAGCAGTTCGTCGAGGCCTTCGACCCGCGCTACGGCGGCTTCGGCGACTCGCCGAAGTTTCCGCGCCCGTCGGAGCTGCTGTTCCTGCTGCGCGAGCACGCGCGCACCGGCCACGAGCAGGCGCGCGACATGGTGCTGCGGACGCTGCGGGCGATGTCGCTCGGCGGCATGCGCGACCACATCGGCGGCGGCTTTCACCGCTACTCGGTCGACGCCGGCTGGCGCGTGCCGCATTTCGAGAAGATGCTCTACGACCAGGCGCAGATCGTCCTCGCGCTGGTCGAAGGCTCGCAGGTGTCGGGCGATCCGTTCTACGCCGAGGTCGCCGAGGACACGCTCCTCTACGTGATGCGCGAGATGACCGATCCCGGCGGCGGCTTCTATTCGGCAGAGGACGCCGACAGCGTTCCGCCGGAGGATGCCGAGCAGCCGGGCGCGCACAAGATGGAAGGCGCGTTCTATCTGTGGCAAACGGGCGAGGTCGACGAGTTGCTCGGCGACGGCGCCGAGGCGGCGAAGCTGCGCTTCGGCATGGAGCCGGACGGCAACGCGCCCCAGGATCCCCACGGCGAGTTCACCGGCAAGAACCTGCTGTTCGTGGCGCGCTCGATCGACGACATCGCCAAGCGAACGGGGAAAACGGTGGAGGAGGTGATCGAGATCCTCAACCGGGCGCGCATGCGGATGTTCCAGGCGCGGCTCGACCGCCCGCGGCCGTACCGCGACGACAAGATCCTCACCTCGTGGAACGGCCTGATGATCGCCGCGTTCGCGCGCATGGCGAGGATGTTCCGCGGCCTCGGCGCCGATGGCCGCGCGGCAGGGGAGCCGTACCTCGAGACCGCGCGCCGCGCCGCCGTCTTCATCCGCGAGCGGATGTGGAACGCCGCCACCGGCATCCTCCAGCGTCGCTATCGTGACGGCCACGCGGAGATCGATGGCTACGCCGAGGACTACGCCTATCTCATCGCCGGGCTGCTCGAGTTGTTTCAGGCCGACCCGCAGCCGATGTGGCTCGAGTGGGCCATCGCGCTCCAGCACCGGCAGGACGAGCTGTTCTGGGACGAGCAAGCCGGCGGCTGGTTCAGCACCACCGGGAAGGATCCGAGCGTGCTGCTGCGGATGAAGGAGGACTACGACGGCGCCGAGCCGACGGCGAGCTCGGTCTCGGTCCTCAACCTGCTCGTGCTCTCGCACCTCGTGCAGGATGCCGCGTGGCACGATCGCATCGAGAAGACGTTGAAGCTTTTCGGCACGCGCCTGGAGCAGATGGGACGCGGCGTGCCGATGATGGCGGCGGCGCTCTCCGCCTACACCGCCGGCCTCCAGCAAATCGTCATCGTCGAAGGCAAGGGCGACGATGCGATCGATCGAACGGTGGCGCTCAGCTACCTGCCGTTCGCGATTCAGCTGCGCGTCAGCGCCGACGCGCAGCGCGCGCTCGCCGGCAGCCTGCCCTTTCTCGAAGCCATGCGGCCGGTGGACGGCGCGACGGCCGCCTACGTCTGCCGCGACTTCACCTGCCGCCAGCCGGTGACGACGGTGGACGCGCTGAAACAGGAGCTGGGGGCGCCGGCATGACGATCGCCGTCGACATCTGGCTGCGCGGCAGCGACGTCGCGACGACCGCGGCGCTCGAAGGACGATCGCGTCCGCCGGAGTGGACCGACGATGACGTGCGGCGGCTGCTCGAGGGGATGCTGCAGGCGATGCACCGCGCGAAACATCCCGATGAGGGGAATCGCCCGGTGGCGCTGCGCGGGCTGAGCTGGATCGTCAATCCCTACGAAGAGGGCGGCGTCGTCGTCGCGATCGAGATTACGCTGGGTGCGGCGATTGCCGGCCCGCTGGACATTGATCAGGCCAGGCTGGAGTCGATGATCACGCGGGTACTTGCGCAGCCGGGGTCTTCAGCCACCGTTCATTGACAAGCACCCGACCTGCCCCGTCAACCCACCTGCCCTGCCTACCTGCCTTACCTGCCCTACCTGCCCCACCCGGCTTCGCCGTCATCCCGTCGCGATCACCCACATCAGCATGAAGAACCCGAGCCCGAGGATGACGACGCCGAAGGCGAGGTCGGCGGCGCCGGAGATGAAGTCGCGCGCCGACGTGAAATGGACGCGGCGATCGATCAGCCGGCGCAGTTGCTCCTGGATCGCCACCAGCTGGCGCTTCGACGCGTGGTGCTCGTGGCCGGTGGAGTCAGCCGCGGCAATCGATCGCGCCGCGAGCAGGCTCCAGTCGACGTCGGTCGGCAGCGTGATGCGGTCCATCGGCGCCAGCACCCTCGGCAGGCCGAGCGGCACGGTGTCGGCGGCGCTGCCGCGGCCGTGGACGATGAGCTTGGTGAGGGTGACCGGGCGCGGGCCGGTGTTGAGGATGTCCCAGATGAGGTGGGCGCCGGGCTCCGGCCGATCCAGCCGGATCGTCACCCGCACGCCTTCGGGCTCGAAGATGCGATCGGCGAAACGCCAGAGTAGGAAAACTCCCAGCGCAGAAATGGCAACGACGGTGAGAATTTGCGCCATGTATCGCCGCTCCTGTCCGAAAACTCGGTCCGGAGCGGCTTTACTGCAGACCTCGTGCCGATTACTTGTGCTTGATGGTGATGTGGCCGACCAAGCTCGGCTGGTCCGCCGTGCGATCGCCGAGCGCGAACACGAGCACCTCACCCTCGTCGCGCGCGGCGAAGACGTCGAAGTGCACCGGCGCGTCGCCGTCGGGCAGCTCGATCGACACGTCCTTCACGAACTCCGCTTCGGTGAACGTGATCAGGCGGCGGCCGTCGACGTGGGCGTCGGTGACGAGCGCCCAGTGGCGCGGCCGCGACGGCTTGTCGGGATTGGCGGCGGCGGGGAAGTCGACGGCCACGTCCGCGGGCGTGCCTTTCAGCACCAGGCGTCCGTTGTCGACGCGGACGCCTTCCACGCGGTCGATGTTCGCGGGCGCGTAGCTGCCGTCGACCCTGTAATCGTTCGATGTCACGACCAGCTTGCGCGGACCGGTCGCAGGCCCCTGGCACGCGGCGCCGGCGCCGAGCGTCGCGACCAGCGCGGCGAGCGCCGACAGGAACACGCGCGTCTTCATGCGAGCGTCACCGGATCGCCCATCTGCACCAGGCCGCCCGCCAGGACGCGCGCCGAGACGCGGCTCCAGCCGGCGTGCCGCTTCTGCGAGATGCGCGTGAAGTCGCAGCCGGCGAACGAGCCGGCGATCTTCTCGCATGGGCTGGTGTAATTGGTGATCTGCAGCTGCACCTCGCCGATTCGGAGCTGGCAGCCCGGCACGACCGCCGGCCAATCGATGCCCGAGATCGTCAGGTTCTCGCCAGTCGTGCCCGGGGCGATCGGATGCCCCTCGTGCTGCAGCGCGCGGATGACGTCGAGCGAGAAGACGATGATCGCGCGATCCGGTCCGCCGTGGAAACGAGGATCACGCTGGCGGTCGCCGTCGAGGCCGTGCTCGGTGATCAGGCCCTCGAAGATCGCGCGCTTCGGCACGCCGCCGCGCGACGCATTGATCGATTCGAGCCGGCCAGCCCTGAGCGAAGTCGACGGGCTCGTGGTCACCGCTCAAGATTATCATCGCGATCGCTGACGCTCGGTCGGCTGCGGTTCTCGTCGCGGTGAGGTCGCCCTTGCCAATGCCGGATGGTTGGCGATAATCACTGGCAGACCTTCACGAGACCGAGCTGAATTGCCCGGGCTATCCGGGATCGGGTGGGAGGTGCGCCGGTGGGCCCCTACGTCGCTCTCATCGCCTCGGGGCTGTCGGTTGGCGACATCGCCGATCGACTGTCGTTGAGCGTGAAGACCGTCAGCACCTATCGCGCCCGGGTCCTCGAGAAGATGCGCATGAAGAACAACGCCGAGTTGATGCAGTACGCCCTCACCAATCGCCTGCTCGGGTGATGCCCCAGTAGGACAAACCCCGACTCGAGAAAGAGCGCTCCGCCGATTCACCGGGCCCGGCCGCGCCGCTACGCTGGCGTCGGTGGAAAGAGCGGTGTGTACGTCCTGATTGTTACCGGACAGGGGATCGATCGGGAAACGAAGGCGCGACTCTTCGAGCC
>Ga0111538_10010618_pt1 | contig 12241 bp, 9 predicted proteins | sample SoiMethybrSBSTD1_FD_79669 | JGI IMG/M metagenome (GOLD analysis project Ga0111538, IMG submission 79669) | Bulk soil microbial communities from a Populus tree surrounding site in Tennessee, USA - Soil MetaG P. TD hybrid SBSTD1 (version 2)... | ecosystem: Environmental > Terrestrial > Soil > Tree...
GGCCTGCGCGCCTCTTCGTCCTGACGAGCATCGTGCTCCTCGTCCCCGGGAGCGTGGGATTCCGCAGCGTCTCCCTCCTGCTCGAGAGGGACATCGTTTCGGGCGTCGACACGGCCTTCCATATGGCCTTGACCGCGATCTCCCTCGTCGCCGGAGTGCTCTTCGCGAACCTGTTCATCCGAACGCGGCGCCACCTATAAGTTCGAGTTTCGCCATTTTTCGCCGGCCTGGCCGGCCTGATTTTCGGCGCCTCGGCCTGCGGCCTCCGCTTTGCCTTTCCTCGCGCTGGAAGCTACGCTGGGGCCTCCGCGGCACGCTGGAAAATACTGGAGCATCGCATGTCCTTCGACATCACCGGCAAGACGGCGCTCGTCACGGGCGGCGCTCGTGACATAGGGCGCGCGATCTGCCTCGAGCTGGCCCGGAATGGCGCCGACGTCGTGGTGAACTACCGCGCGAGCAGCGCGGAGGCCCAGGCGACCGTCCGGGAGATCGAGAACCTCGGCCGGCGAGCGCTGGCGGTGCAGGCGGACGTGACCAAGAAAGCGGACGTCGATCGGCTCGTGGCGGTTGCGCTCGACTTCGGCGGAGGAGGCGTCGACATCCTCGTCAACAACGCGGGCGGCATCGTCCGTCGCGCCCTGCTCGGGGAGCTGACCGAGCTGCTGATCGACGAGGTCCTCCGCCTGAACTTCACGAGCGTGCTGCTTCTCTGCCAGGCCGTCATCCCGCACATGGTTCGGCGCGGCGGCGGCCGCGTCATCAATATATCGTCGATCGCCGGCCACAACGGCGGCGCATCCACGACTCCCCACTACGGTCCGGCCAAAGCTGCCGTCTCCAACCTGGCGCGAACTCTCACGAAGGAGTTCGCGGGCACGGGCGTCACGGTGAACTCCGTCGCGCCGGGCATCATCGACAACACTTTCCACAAGCAGCACACGCGACCGGACCTCTTTGCCCTGCTCGTGAAGGGGGTGCCCCTGGGCCGGGCAGGCACGAATGAAGACGTCGCCGGGGCCGTCGCGTTCCTCGCGTCGCCCAACGCGAGCTACATCACGGGCACGGTGATCCACGTGAACGGAGGCCTTTATTTTGGCCAGTGAGGGGAGAGAGGCTCTCCTCGAGTTCGACCCGGCCTGGGTCCTGTTCCAAGGGAACGGCGTCCTCGTGATCGACAAGCCGGCAGGCATCCCGGTGCATGCCGGCACGGGGCACGAGGTCGGACTGGCAGAGATGATCGACGAGTGGGTTCGCAGGAACCCTGGAGTCCTCGAGATGCGCGCCGGGAAGAGCGTGCATCCCGTCCACCGACTGGATCGGGAGGCCAGCGGCCTCCTCCTTTTCGGCCTGACGAAGACGGCCGCGCGCGCTCTCCAAACCGCGCTTGCCTCCCACACGCTCGTGAAACGGTACCTCGCGGTGGTTGCCGGGCCCGTCGGCGCCCTGGGAGAGCTGCGGGGCAAAGTCCGCGCCAAACTGCGCGGCGAGTACCGCCGCCTGCCCGCCTCGCTGACGTATCGCCGCGTCGCAGGCGACGAGCGCCTCAGCTTGCTCGAGGTCACACCGATCGGCGGCAAGACGCACCAGATCCGGGCGCTGTTCGCGTTGTACGCCCGGCCGCTGGCGGGAGACCTCCGCTACGGGAAGCCCAAACCCTCTCGCCAGTTCCTCGAGAAGTTCGAAGTGCCACATTTTCTGCTGCACGCGCACGAGGTCGAGCTGCCTGCGGAGATTCTCGGCGCGCCGAGGCGATTCGAGGCCCCGCTGCCGGAAGCGTTCCGGAAGGTTGTCGAAAAGAAGGGCTGGACGTTTCCTTAAAATCCGCGACGCCGATGCCTCGGTGCGCGTCGTTCGTTGTCGCGAGGCGGGAAGGGGCTAAGATATCGGCTAATGCCAACCCTCCTTCCGCTCACGCTGCTCGCAGCCCTGGGCGCAGTCCCTGGGCCCGCGCCCGAGGGGTCCGCCGCGGCGATCTATGAAGCCGTCGCTCCCGCCGTCGTCGCGATCACCTGCGAGGTCGCCGGCTCGCAATACTTCGGCACCGGGACCATCATCGACCCGAAGGGGTGGGTCGTCACGTCGACGACGGTCGTGCCGCAGAACGCGAAGAGCGTCCAGATCTACCTTCGCGGCGGCGTGGTCTTGCCGGCGAAGCTCGAGCTATCCGCCGCGGAGAAAGAGCTTTCGATCCTGCGTGTCGAGGCGTCCCTTCCCCAAGGCGACTTCCCCAGCGTGAAGCTGGGGGACTCGCGCCGCCTGCACGTGGGGGACGCGGCTCTCTCTTTCGGCAACGCTTACGCGTCGATCCAGGCCGACGATCAAGTGACGCTCGGAGAGGGCATCGTGAGCGGGCTCTACTCGCTCCAGGAGACGCATTCGGAGTCGAAATACCGCGGCCTCGTGATCGAGACCACGGCTCACGTCAACGACGGCATGGACGGCGGGCCGCTCATCGATAGATCCGGCAGCATGGTCGGCGTCCTTTGCCTGAACTACTCGCTCAACCGCTGGCTCGGCACGGCGGTGCCGATCGGCGAGCTCATGCCGCTGATCGGCCGCGTCCGCGGCTGGTTCAGCGACACCGCGGAATCGCTGCCCGCCTACGCGGGACTCGAGCTCGAAGAGGTGGGAGGCGACACGGTCCGAGTTCTTCGCGTGGAGGAAAGCTCCCCCGCGGCCCTCGCCGGTTTGTCGAAGGGATCCTGGATCACGAGCGTCGAGGGCATGCCCATCCGCTCCCTCCAGGCCTTCCGGGAGGCGTTCGGCAAAGCAAAAGCGGGCTCGGTGCTCCGGCTCGGCCTCCGCAACGGCGACGCCGAGAGCGTCGTGGAGCTCCGCCTGTGGGGGAAAGAGTGGCGTTGGACTTGAGGCGAGCCGTGATTCCCGCTGTTTTTTTCTTGGCCCCGCTTGCGGCGGCGCCGGAGTCCGCCTCGACGGGCCCCGAGACCGTCTCCGCGCTCCTCGAGTCGGCGGGGAAGTGGGTCGTCGCCGTGCGCGTCGAGCGGAAACAGGACTTGCCCGCGTCGCCGTTCCAGCCGAGGCGCGTGAGCCCCGAGGCGCGCGACGCCTTTCGGCGGCCCGACGGCTTCGTTTCGGGAATTCTCGTCGACGCTGACGGCCACGTGCTCACGTCGCTCTACAACCTTGGCGGCGAGATCGTCGGAATCGCAGTGACGCTGCCATCCGGAGAATCTTTCCCCGCTCGCCTCCTGGGGAAAAGCCCGCAGGACGACGTCGCGCTCTTGGCCATCGATCACGGCGACCGTCAACTCATGGTCGACCCGCCGCGCTGGAGCTCCGGCGGTGAGGACACCGCAATCCGAGCGGGTCAATTCGTGTTCGTCCTCGGCAGATCTCCCGACCCCGGCGCCCTGACCGCCACTCGCGGAGTCGTCAGCGCCGGGGGACGCAACGCGGGCCGCGCCCTCCAGACCGACGCCGAGCTGAACTACGGCAACACCGGTGGGCCCGTGATCGATCTCTCGGGCCGCATCGTCGCGATGGCGGGCTTCGTGGGCCACACACAGCCGCAGTGGGGGATCAACTCCGGCGTGGGCTTCGGGACCAAAGCGAGCGTCATCCTCGACATTCTGCCGCGCCTGAAAGCCGGCGAAACCATCTCGGCGTTCAATCAGGGCTTCCTCGGCGTCCAGTGCGCGCCCGCGGAGCCACAGCAGACCGGGACGCGCGTCGTGGGGGTCGTGGACGGCTCCGCCGCGCAAAAAGCCGGCATTCGAGAAGGCGACGTGATCCTCGAGATCGACGCCAAGCCCATCTACGACTTCGATCACCTCCGCAGGTCGGTTTTCGCCCGGAAGGAGGGCGACAAGCTCCGTCTGAAAGTGAAACGTCAAGAAGACACCTTCGAGGTGGAGGCCGTGTTGGGGCCACGCCCCCCCCCATGATCCCGTCCATTCATTCACCACAATTATGGCAAGCGGTTGCGGGCCGAGCCGGGAGCTCGCGCCGCCGGCGGGCTGCCGTGGCGTCCGGCGCAATGTTCCTCACACTGTTCGCCGCAGCGTTTCTCTGGCCGGGGCTGGCCCTCTCGGACTCCGGCAGCCTCGCCTCCCTGCGTGAGCTCGAGACTCGCGCGGTGCGCGCGATCGGCACCGCGAAAGCTTCCTTCGTTTTCCTCGAGGGAGGCTCGGGCTTCTTGATCAGCTCCGATGGCTACGTGCTCACGAATGCGCACGTCGTCGCGGAGGGGATTTTCCGGCGCGGCATACTCTTTCGCGCGCACTTGACGACGGGCCAAGCCGTCTTCGGCGATCTCGTCGGAAGCGACCCCGAGGGCGACGTGGCTCTCCTCAAGCTGCGCGGCGTGGAACGGCTGCCCGCGCTCGAGTTCGGCGACGACACCGCGTTGCGCCCCGGCGATCCCGTGATCGCCCTGGGGGATCCTTTCCTCATCGCGTCGGCGAGCATCTTCCTCGAACGCCCTCCGCCCGACTACGATCCGTCCGCGTCGCTCGGCGTCGTGAGCGCGGTGCACCGCAACTCCGACTCCTACACGGACGCGATCCAGGTCGACGTCGCAGTCAACCGTGGAAACTCCGGTGGGCCGCTGCTGACGCTCGACGGCAAAGTCGTCGGCATCAACGGGAAAATCGAGACGCGATTCGACACGGGGGTCAATACGGGTGTCGGCTATGCGATTCCCGTCAGTCAGATCCTCCGTTTCCTCGAGCCCATGAAACACGCCGGTGGGGGCATCGTGCGCCATGGGATGGTCTACGGCCTCGAGGTCGAGGAGCGTGCGCGAGGCGGCGGGGGCCTCGCGGTGAAAGGTGTGAAGCCGGGCTCGCACGCCGAAGCGGTGGGCTTCCTCAAGGACGACCAGATCACAGCCTTGAACGGCCTGCCGATCCGCTCGCGGAGCCGGCTCGAGGGAATCCTCGGCACGTATCCGGCCGGACAGCAGGTGCGTTTCACGCTCCGGCGCGGCGAGGAGTCGAAGGACTTGGACGTCGGCCTCGTCGAGCCGGGCGCGCTGCCCTACCTCGGCCTCACTGCAGGGCCCACCGACGGGCCCGACAGCGGCGCGCGCGTCCTTTCCGTCCTGCCGGGCTCCCCAGCAGAGCGAGCGGGGCTGAAAGCCAATGACGTCATTTTGACTTTCGACCGAAAGCAAGTGGCGACTCAGGCGGAGCTCGAGCTCTACGTCCATGCGCGAGCCGCCGGGGACCTCGTCGATGTGTCCCTCCTGCGCGAAGGCAAGCCGCTCAGCCTGCAGATCCGCATGGGAGGGCGCCCCAGGACGTGACCGCGGCCATCCGCATTGCGTTAGGCACCGCATTCCTCTCGCTGCTGAGCCTCAAGGCCAGCGCGGAGTCGAAACCTGCAGCTCCCACCGGAGAGCCGGCCCCTTCGCGGTTCATGCGCCCCGGCCCCTACCCCGTCGGAGTGCGCACGGTCGTCATCGTCGATGCTTCGCGGGATGACCCGGCCGCGGGGGGCCCGCGCACGCTCGTCACGGAAGTTTGGTATCCCGCGAGCGACGCTGCAATCGGAGGCAAGACCACGACGTTCCTCGACTTCTTCGGCTCCCATCCCGAAGCCGCCGAAGCTTTCGTGAAACACTTCAAAGGCCGGATTGAGGAGGTGAACCGCCGCTTCACTTCCGTGGCCGTCCGAGAAGCCCCGCGTCGTTCCGGACGCTTTCCGCTGCTCGTCTTCTCGCACGGCAACGGCGGGCTGCGTCACCAGAACCTCTTCCAGTGCGATCGGCTCGCGAGCCATGGTTATGTGGTGGCGAGCCCCGATCACACGGGCAACGCCGGCGTGACCGTCCTGCCGGACAAAGTCGTGCCCTACGACCGCGGCGGCCGCGCTCGGTCCATGGCCGACCGGCCGAGGGACGTCGTCGTCGTGATCGACCGGCTCCTTGAGGAGTCGAGAAAAGCCGGCGGCTGGCTCGAAGGGGCGATCGATCCGGAGTCCATCGGCGTTTTCGGCCACTCTTTCGGCGGTCTGACATGCTGCCAGGCTGCCGAGATGGACCCGCGGGTCAAGGCGATCCTGCCGATGACGCTGGCTTTGACCCGGCCCACGAACGTGCCCATCCTGCTCATGCTCGGCGCGCTCGATCGAACCGTGGCCGAGGCGGGCAATATCGCGAGCCGCGCGCTCTACATGAGCTGCACGGGGCCGAAATATCTCCTGACCTTGAAACGCGGCGGTCACTTCTCCTTCAGCGACATGGACCGGATCAATCCGGCGTTCGGAGATGGCATCGGCAAAGAGACGAAAAACGGCAGCACGGTCGAGTTCTTGCCGTCGGACTTGACGAAAGAGATCATCGACGCCTACAGCACCGCTTTTTTCGACTGCTACCTTCGCAAGGATCCGGCCGCCCGGGAGTTTCTCGAGCAGAACGCCTACCCACAGGAGGTCGAGCTCCTGAGCGACAACCCGCGGGCGCGGATCTAACTTGCGGGCCTCGTCAATGCCGCGCGGGGCACCTCGCCACCGACAAGGAGAAAACATCATGCGCTTCTCGAAGCTCTGCTTGCTTCCCTGCCTGGCACTCGCCGTGGCGCCTCTCGTCCCGCAGGAAAGCCCCAAGAAAGCTCGCGTCCTGCTCGTGACGGGCGACGACGTGCCCGCGCACGACTGGCGCTCCACGACGCCGGTGACTCGCGAGATTCTCGAGGAGTCGAAGCGCTTCGAGGTGGTCGTTGCGGAGGACCCCGCGATTTTGGAGTCTTCGACGCTGAGCCGTTACGACCTCATCCTCCTCAACTACCGCAACCCGCCCGAGCAGCGCCTCAGCGAGTTGGCTCGCAACAACCTCGCAGCGTTCGTTCGCGGAGGGAAAGGCCTGGCGGCCATCCACTTCGCCGTGAGCGCGTGGGGGGACTGGCCCGAGTTCCAGAAGCTCATCGGCCGCGTCTGGCTGGGCAAGAAAGCGAGCGCCGAAAAGCACTCGGGCCACGGGCCGAAGGGCCCTTTCCAGGTCCGGGTGACCGCGAAAGATCACCCGATCGCGCGAGGCTTGCAAGATTTCGAGATCGACGACGAGCTGTACGCCCGGCTCGCGGGCGACGGGCCCATGGACGTGATCGCGACTGCGTTCTCGGAGAAATTTTCGAATCAAGATGAGCCCATGGCGTGGACGGTGCGCCACGGGGAGGGGCGCGTCTTCGTGACGGTGCTCGGACATGACGCCGCCGCGCGCAAGACGCCGGGCTTCCGCACACTGCTTGTGCAGGGGTGCGAATGGGCCTCCCATCTCCGATAACAGCGCCCGCCGGGGCAGCCCTCCGGTAAAGCGATGTCCTCGCCGGACGCGGTTTGCCGGGCTATCTTTGCTGTGGACCCGAGCGGCGGAAAGCCGTTCCGGCCACGTATTCTGGGTCCGACCGTCCTGGGCCCGACACGGAGAAATGAGCGATGTGCGGCATCTTCGGCTACCTTTCCGGGCGCCAGGCGGCCAGCCTGATCCACGGCGATGAGTTTTTCGATCTGCTCTCGAAGCTGATCGCGTTCTTGCCCGGCGAGGGGCAGTGGCCTCGCCTTCCCGACGTGCCGGACGCCAGCCGCAACGAGGTCCTGGCCAAACTCGACGCTGCCCGGGCCGCTTCATCGGGCTGGGTTTCTCGGGATTCGTTCCTCGCTCTCCTGCGCGACGAAGCGCTTCAGGCGCGGGTGCGGCAGGCGGCCGCTTCGCTCGAGATCTGGACCTCCAAGCTCGAGCGCAGCGCCTCGGGCGCGGGCCTCACGCGCCAGGCCGACTGGGAGTTCTTGAACCGTCTCGTCGTCGGAGGCAAAGACATCGCCTGGCAGCTTGAGCGCGACGTGCTCGGCAATCTCAGCTCGGTCGTCGGCCTCTTGGGCGGATCGCCAGCCTGGACGCCGGCCGCCGAGCGCCAGGCCCTCGGCTACGCTTTCGACATCAATCTCATCCTCGGAACCATGAACCGGCTCGAGGTCCGCGGGCGCGATTCGCTCGGCCTCGCGGCCTACGTGCGGTTTCCCGGATCGGGATCCATGGAAACCTTCCTGGACGGCCCCGAAAACGGCGTGGGATGGCGCGACGAGCTGGACCGCCGCTCCCAGCTCCCCGCGCTGACCCACGGAGCCGTGGTCCGGCCCGATTCGGCCAATGCGACGCTGCTCGTCGTCTTCAAGGTGGCGAACGAGGTCGGGAAGATGGGAGACAACGTCGCCTTCCTGCGCCAGGCGATCGCCGGCGACGCCTTCTTCCAGGCCGCCATCCGGGCGCCGGGAGTCGAGCTACAGTGCCTCGCGCACACTCGCTGGGCATCGAATGGGGTCATCTCGCTGGCTAACTGCCACCCGACGGACTCCGGACTGCGCGAGGCCAATTCGGGCCGGCTGATGGGCAGCGGTGAAATCATCGGGGTGCTGAACGGCGACGTCGACAACTACCAGGAATTGCTCGAGCGCTACGTGCGAAGCCGCGGATTTGCGCTCGAGGATGGGATCACGACCGACGCGAAGATCATCCCGATCGTCGTTGCGCACCACTACAGGATCACGGGCGACCTGGTGGAGGCTTTCCGCCGGGCGTTTGACGAATTCGAAGGGTCGATGGCCATCGGCGTGATGGCAGCCGACCGGCCCGGCCAGTTCCTTTTCGGGCAGAAAGGGAGCGGCCAGGGGCTTTTTCTCGGCCTGAAGGATGGGGCAGTGGCGATCGCCTCCGAGATGTACGGGCTCGTCGAGTTCACGCCGCGGTACGTCAAGGCGGAGGGGGAGCGAGTCGAAGGGGGCGAGATCTTCCACCTGACGGCGTCGGACTCCGGCGTGAACGTTACGGTGCGCGACGGCCGCCACGCGAGACCCCTGCCCGCCGATCGAGTGCGCACGGCCGAGATCACCACGCGCGACATCAACCGCGCGGGGAAGCCGCACTTCTTCCTGAAAGAGATCGAGGAGTCCGTCGAGAGTGTCCGGAGGACGCTGCGCGGGAAGTTCGACGTCACCGACGGCAAAGTACGCTTCCTCCTGGGCTCGGACGTGCTGCCGGCGCGGCTGTTGGAAGCGCTGCGCTCGGGGAAGGTTCGACGCGTGCTCGTCATCGGCCAGGGGACGGCGGCGGTCGCGGGCGAAGCCGTCGCCCAACTCCTCGAGCGCGCGCTGCGGAGAGCCCAGCCGCGCTTTCAGATCCTGGCGCTGAAAGCGACCGAGCTTTCCGCTCACGATTTGCAGGAGGACATGTCCGACTCGCTCGTGATCGCGGTGTCGCAGTCCGGCACGACCACGGACACCAACCGCACCGTGGACATGGTGAAAGAGCGCGGCGCGTTTGTGGTCGGCATCGTGAACCGCCGGAACTCCGACCTCGTTTACAAGTCGAACGGCGTGCTCTACACGTCCGACGGGCGCGACATCGAGATGTCCGTCGCCTCGACGAAAGCCTTCTACGCGCAGAACGTCGCTGGTCAGCTCCTTTGCCTCGCCATTGCTGCGGAGCTCGGGCTGTTGAGCCCGGAGGAGCTGCTGGACGAAGTGCGATGCCTCGAGGCATTGCCCGCAGCTCTCTCGAAAGTCCTCGAGCTCGGCCCTCACATCGAGGAGCTTGCCGCGAAGTTCGCCCTGGCCCGGCGTCACTGGGCGGTCGTCGGGACCGGTTCGGGCAAGACGGCCGCGAACGAGATCCGTATCAAGCTGAGCGAGCTCTGCTACAAGTCCATCGCCGTCGACTACCTCGAAGACAAAAAGCACATCGACCTCTCCTCAGAGCCCTTGATCCTCGTCTGCGCCAACGGCTTGCCGACCGCAATGGTCTCCGACGTCGTGAAGGAGGTCGCGATTTTCAAGGCGCACAAATCGATTCCCATCGTCATTGTCGACGAGGGAGAAACCCGCTTTAACCCCTACGCTGCGGGCGTCATCGCGGTGCCGCGGATCGGCGCGCTCGACCACCTGCTCGCCACCGCGGTCGGGCATCTTTTCGGCTACCACGGCGCCGCGAGGTTCGATCGCCTCGCGGAGCGGTTGCGCGGCGTGCGCGCCGACGTGCTCGCTGCTTGGACGCCGGCGGAGCCGCTGAACCCTGCCCACCTGCCCTCTTCCGTCACCGAGAAAGTGAAAGAGATCTACGGCGTTCTGACGGGAGGCGGCGCCGACAGCGTCGTCAACGCCGGGACCGCGGCTCGCCTGGCGAGCGCATTGCAAGCGCTCCTCGGCTGGCTGCCGGCCGACGTCTTCAGCCGGCACCATTCGAGCCTGCTCGACGGGGTAGTGACGTGCCTTTCGGACGCCATACTCGAGCTCTCCCGGCCGATCGACGCCATCAAGCATCAAGCCAAGACGGTGACGGTCGGGATCTCCCGCGGCGACGCGCCGCGCCCGGAAGGCGTGCTGATCGCGTCGCTCCGTGAATTCGGGCTCGAGCTCGAACAACTCGCCGAGTCTCACCGCCGATTCATTACGGCCCTGGAGCCGCTCGTGTCGCAGCTCGAAGGCGCCACGCTCTACCGCGTCGAGGGGCTCGATCCGCTCGGCCGCCCCACGGAGTCGTCGACGATCCACACGGTCCAGAGGACGGGTTGTGCGGTCGGAATCGCCTCCCGGAGCGAGGAGTCCCGGCCCCTCAGCGGCACCAAGTGGGGCGTCGTCAAGCGCAGCGAGATCTACCTGGGCTACGGCATGACGGACGGGCGGAGGATCCTCATTGCCCCCGTGATCGGCGAGCGGCCAGCAGGCCATTTGGTGCTCTACCACATCGATCTGGTCCCTCGCGGGCGGCGAGATGTTCGCCTCCGGGCTCTGCGCGCACGCGACGAGCTGCTCGAAAAGCTTCAGATCGCGATCACCGAGCGGAATCTGCCCTGGGATGAGGAGCTCCTCGACAGCATCGACAACGACGTGCTGTTTTTCGAGAGCTCGGACGCGGTGGCCGAGGAGCTGCTCGAGAAGGCGGCGGCGGCCCGGAAGTAGCGCAACCCTACTTCTCCGAAATTTCATGATTGGGGCGTAAGTCCGTCGCGGCACCGGGGCTCTAATCCGCCAAGGAGAATTGGACGCCGTGAAATGGACGGCGTGACTCGTCCGCGCGGGATCTGGCCGCGTTTGCCGTCACGGGTTAGCGACGCTGCTATCGGGCCGCATCGAGTTGCTCAATATGGTAGAGGTCTGGAAGAGCCGCTGGCGCGCCTCGGCGCGGCGGTCCGAGGGGATGGTCTTTGCACGCATCTTCGTGGTCGTGGCGATTCTGGCGTGCATCGCCTTCGGCTCCATTGGCTGCACGCGCCAAGACACGGCGGTGCCCCCGGAGGACGCACCGCAATTCCCGAATCTCGAAACAGCGCTGCCGGATCCCGAACCTCTTTGGGGGGAGGTCCACCGGGGCTTGCACCCCGCGCTCATCGAGCCCTCCTACGCCGGCGCGGATCGCGCGGCCGCCTTCGTCGCTGACGATGACATCGTCTACGTCTTCCGGAGCGGAACGGCGACCTACGTCTATCCGCAGCAGTTTCTCTGCCTCCATCACGTCATCAACGACGTGATCGACGGCCAGCCCGTGCTCGTCAGCCTCTGCATGCTGTGCGACAGCGCGTCGGCCTACTCGCGCCGGCTCGATGACCGCGTGCTGACATTCGACAGCCTGGGCTCACTTTATTACGGGAACCTCGTCGTCTACGACCGCGAGACCGACTCGCACTGGATTCAGCTCACGGGAGTCGCTTCGGGCGGGCCCCTCCGGGGGCGCCGCCTCACGAAAGTCCGCTCGCTCGACAAGACGAAGTGGAGCCGCGTCAAGCAGAGAGGCAATTTGAAAGTGCTCGCTCCCGTCGCTCCGCTCAATGTGTACCGTGAATTTTACGAGTCGATGCGGAAAAGCAGCCTCGGGGGCGAGGTGCTCCAGCAGACCAAAGCATTCGATCCACGCCTCCCGCCTTACACTCCCGGCCTGGGAGTGCAGGTGCACGGGGCTGCGTGCTTCTTCCCCTCGACGATCCTCGAGCAGAAGGGGCTCATCCAGCAGGATCTCGGCGGCTGGTCGCTGCTCCTCGTTCAGGACACCGCTCTCGAGACCACGCGCATTTTTCGGCGGCGCGTGGGGCAGCGGCTGTTCAATTTCGAGCGCGAGGGGGCGGGCCTGATCGACCGGGAGACCGGGACTCGCTGGAGTGTCGAGGGCGTCGCGCTGAAAGGTCCTCTCGCGGGCGCGGTCCTCGAGCAGCCCGCGTACACGAGCGCCTACTGGTTCTCCTGGGCGGCTTACCACCCCGGGACCGACATTTTTCAGGCGCCCAACTGATAA
>Ga0111538_10010619_pt1 | contig 12241 bp, 7 predicted proteins | sample SoiMethybrSBSTD1_FD_79669 | JGI IMG/M metagenome (GOLD analysis project Ga0111538, IMG submission 79669) | Bulk soil microbial communities from a Populus tree surrounding site in Tennessee, USA - Soil MetaG P. TD hybrid SBSTD1 (version 2)... | ecosystem: Environmental > Terrestrial > Soil > Tree...
GTCGTGCACGCGACACCGCGCGAGGCACTGACCCTCCGCGTGCGAGGCGAGGCGATCGAGGCGGTCCTGCCGGCGCGCACGGCGCGCAGGGCCGGAACCATCTGGCTGGGAAGCGGACCGCGCGCGAGCGTCGAGCCTTTCCTCGAGCTGGCGCGAGCTCCCCGTACGCCGGAGGACCTGCACGCGCTTTCGCGGCCGGATCCGGAGCCCTCGACGACGCCGCTCACGACGCGGGGGCAGCTCGGCACCGGCCCGGGGCCCTACGTGATCGACACGCTGACACTCCCCTACGAAAATCCCGCCCGCGCGCTGCTCTTCCTTTCGGGCCTCGACTTCTTCGCGAACGGCGACGCCGCGGTCTGCACGGTGCACGGCGACGTCTGGACTGTCTCGGGCATCGACGACCGTCTCGACCATCTCGTGTGGCGGCGTTTTGCCACCGGGCTCTACCAGCCGCTCGGCCTCAAGATCGTCCTCGACCGAATCCACGTGATCGGGCGCGACCAGATCACACGCCTCGAGGATGAAGACGGCGATGGCGTCGCGGACTTTTACGGTTGCTTCTCGAACGTGTTCGAGACGTCGAGCGGCCGCCACGACTTCTCGACGTGCCTCGAGACGGACAGCGACGGCAGCTTTTACTTCGTCAGCCCGAAAGGGCTCCATCGCATTGCGCGGGACGGGCATCAAGCCGAGGTCATCGCCACGGGTTGGCGGAACCCCAATGGGATGTCCATCGGTCCATCCGGCGAGATCACCGTGGCGCCGCAGGAAGGCGAGTGGACCCCGGCCTCAGCGATTTTTCTGGCGCAGCCGGGAGGTTACTACGGCTTCGGGGGCCCGCGGACGGAGGCAACGCGGCCGCTCGGCTACGATCCGCCTCTCTGCTGGCTGCCGCGGACGATCGACAACTCGACGGGTGGTCAAGTCTGGGTGGAGGGCAAGCGTTGGGGGCCTCTCGAAGGCCAGCTCCTGAGCCTGTCGTTCGGCAGGAGCTCGCACATGCTGGTCCTGCGCGACACCGCGAGCCCGGTGCCACAGGGCGGTGCGGTGCCGCTCAAGGGGCGTTTCCTCTCGGGGGCGCATCGCGGACGCTTCCGCCCCGCGGACGGCCAGCTCTACGTGGCGGGGCAGATGGGGTGGGTCACGAACGCAGTCGCCGACGGCTGCCTCCAGCGCGTGCGCTACACCGGGGGGCCCGTGCGGCTGCCGGTGGGCTTCCGCGCTCATTCGAACGGCCTCCTCCTCGAGCTGAGCGAGCGGCTCGACCCGGCGGCAGCACAGGACGTCACGAATTACTCACTGGAGCAATGGAACTACAAGTACGCGGCGAGCTACGGCTCGGAGGATTACTCCGCGCGCCACCCCGACGCGGTGGGTCACGACCCCGTGGCGATCGCGTCGGCCACACTCCTCGGCGATGGCAAAGAGGTGTTCCTCGAGGTGCCGGGGCTTCGCCCGGTCCTGCAGATGCATCTGCGCGCTTCGCTCCGTGCCGCCGACGGAGCGGATTTCGCTTTCGATTTCTATCCGACCTTGAATGCTCTCGGACCTCGACGCGAAGTAGATGGGGCGACGGACGACGCAGCCGCTCTCGCTCCGCCCCCGGTCGAAGCAGCAGCGCCACCGGGCCGCGGTCTGATCCAGACGCTGTCCGGACCCGACGGAGCACCGGCCGACGTCCGCGTCGTGCGGCTCGCAGCGCTGCGCGTGCCGGTGGGGGAGCCTCCGAGCGCCTTCCTCGACCCAGGCCCGTTTCGGTCGGTGTGGGAAGGCTTTCTCAGGATCGAGGAGGGAGGCCGTTTCCGGTTTTCGGTGTCGGGGCGCGGGTCGTTCCGGCTGTCGCTCGACGGTGCGCTCGCGGCGAACGGCAACGGCGAGGAGTTGTCGCGCTTCGAGTCGGGGTGGCTCCGGCTCGCTCGAGGAAACCATCGCATCCGGCTCGAGTACGACGCTCCCTCGAGCGGTGATGCCTGGGCGCGGCTCTACTGGACTGGGCTCGCTTTCGCTCGCGAGGCGGTCCCGCCGACGGCATTCCGCAACGACCCGAGCGATGCGTCGAGTGATGCGCCGAGCCTCGCTCGATTCGAGCGGCTGCGCGCCGGCTTCGCGCTCCTCGAGGAGGCGCAATGTGCGCGCTGCCACGCCGCGCCGGAGAAAGCGCTGCCCGAGGTCAGCGGCGCGGGGACGTCGCTCGCAGCCCCTATCCTGGACGGCGTGGGCGACCGGCTCCGCGAGAACTGGCTGGCGAAGTGGGTGGAGCAGCCTCGAAGCCTCCGAAAAGCCGCCGTGATGCCGGCGCTTCCCGCGAGCGCGGGGAGACGGGAGGCCAGGGACATCGCCGCGTATCTCGCCAGTCTCCATCGGACGTCGGCCTCCGGTGACCGAGAGGCGGCCGGGAGCGCCACCAATGCGTCAACGAGCGGGTCCGAGCCACCTCGCGGCGACGCTCAGGAAGGCGCCAAGCTTTTCGCCACGATCGGCTGCACAGCGTGCCACATCGCGCCCGCGGCGGAGCCGAAAATCGATGCCGCGCGACTCGACGGAGAGCGCATCGCCCTGCGGCACGTCGCGGAGGAGTGGACGGAGGAAGGTCTCGTCGAGTTCTTGCTGCGGCCATCGGGATGGCGCCCGTCAACCCGCATGCCGGACTTCGGGCTCGCCTTTCGCGAAGCGAGGCACCTGGCTACGTTCCTCCTCGACGGCGGCGCGAAGCCCAAAATTGTCGCCGTCGCGACGGCGCCAGGCGACGCGCGGCGTGGAGAGGAGCTTTTCAGCTCGCTCGGCTGCGCTGCGTGTCATCCGATCGGTGGGGGAGGCAAAGCTTCACCGGCCCGTTCGCTCGAGCAGATCTTCGGCGTCGACTGGACGCTCGCCGGCTGCGCCGGGGCGAAGCCGGGCCGCGGCCCGCGCTACGAGCTGAACGCGGAGGAGTCGGCGGCGCTGCGCGAGGTGCAACTCTACGGGCTGGCCCCGCTCTCGCGCCGGGACGCAGCGGAGCTCTCGCGGCGCAGCGTGCGCGAGCTGCGGTGCGGCGCCTGCCACGATCGTGACGGCGTGGAGTCTCTCGCAGCGCGTCTCGAGCGCGCTGGCGAACGCGGCGCTCCGGAGTTGTCGCCGCCCCCGGGAGAGGACGACGGGGGGAACGAGGATTCGTCGCCATTGCCGGCCGCTCTCAAGTTTCGCCCCTCGCTCACATTTGCAGGGGAGCAGCTCCGCACGGACTGGCTGCAAAAGCTTTTCGCGGGTCGGCTCGGCTATCGCGTCCGGCCATGGCTTCCGACGCGCATGCCGGCGTTCCCGTCGCGGGCCGATGCGCTCGCGAAAGGCCTGGCGCTCGAGCACGGCTGCGCGCCGGCGGTCAGCGAGGAGCCTTCGCCCGACGCCGAAGCCGTGAACCTGGGACGGAAGCTGATCGGCACCGCCGGAGGCTTCAGCTGCACCGCGTGCCATCCCGTGGGGGATCAGCCCGCGCAGATGCAGCTCCATTTCGGCGTGGTCAACTTGAAACACTCCCGCGAGCGCCTGCGGCGGGAGCACTACCTCCGGTGGATGCTGAATCCGCAGCGCCTTCAGCCGTCGAGCCCCATGCCGGCCTACACAGACGAGGACGGCCGCTCCGCGCTCGCCAGCATCCTCGGTGGGGACGGCGAGCGGCAGTTCGAGGCGATCTGGGAATGCCTGCGATGAGGACCGCAACGCCGTCCGTCCGGAACTTCGTCCAGAGCATTGTCCAGAACATCGACACACGAGCCGCATCGCCCTGCCGCGGGCGTCAATGCATGGCATGGCTCGCCTTTCCCGGCCTGATTTCGGCGTCTTGCACCGCGGGTTGACGGTCGGAAGACCTTCCTCTAATCTCGAGCAGCGGGGACGGGGGGGCGGCGTCCGGGAGGCATCGTGTCCCTCGTCCTTTGGGTCCTCTTTCTTGCCTGCGTGCTGCTGGCCCTTCGGCTGGCGGCGGGGCATCAGCGTCTGAGCCGGCCGCTCAAGCTGCTCCTTTTCCCCGGCGTGTTCCTCGCGGCCGGGGCGAAGTCTCTGGCCTGCTGGTGCGCGCGGGCGCCGGTCCAGTCCATGAATCTGCCCTGGCGCGCGGGAGAGCCGGTCGTTCACGAGCCGTCCCCGGTGCCGATTTTTGGCGCCATGCTGACTGCGGTCGTGCCGGTGCTCACCGGCCTCATCTCGGTGCTGTCGCTGCGACTCTTCCTCGACCCGGGTTTCCAGGTGCCCGACGACTTGCCCGACGTCCAGCTCGAGGCTGGCGCGATTTGGACTTTCCTCACCACCTCGTACGAGATCCTCCGCAACGCGGCGTTTTTCCCGCCGGAGGCATTCGCCAATCCCTGGAAAATCGTGCTCTTTTTCTATACGTCGGCCTCCGTGCTGATCTACACGGCGCCGAGCGCTCGCGACTGGCGCACCGTCGTCCTGACTGTCGCGGCGTGCGCGATCCCGGTCGCGCTCATCGACTGGCTCGGCCTGAAGCCCGGCTTCTTCTCGCGGGCGTCCTTCCTGCAGAAGTGGTACGCGCCTGCGGTTTTCGAGGGGCTGTCGGTGCTCATCGGCACGTCGTGGCTCGTCCTCCAGGCCGTGGGCCTTCTCCGCGCGGGCGCAGCGCTGCTCCGCGCCGCGGTGTTCCCCGCAAAGAGCGACGCCAAAGAGAAAGGCGCGCGCAAGAAGGGCCGTGCGCCGGCTCGTTCGGGCGCGCGCTGACCTCGGACACGCGCCGGGAGCAGGTCCGAGACCGCGCCGGAGGATAGAATCGTGCACATGATGGCGGTCGTGCAGTTCCGGCCCGTGCGCGGGGAGGTCGCAGCCAATCTGCAGAAGCTCGTCGCGCTGGCGGAGAATGCGCTCCGTGCCGGGGCGAAGCTCGTCGTGCTGCCGGAGATGGCGGCCGTCGGCTACCGCTTCTCGGGACGCGATGAGGTCCGCGCCATTGCCGAGTCTCTCGACGGTCGCACGTCTCGCGCGTTCAGCGAGCTCTCCGCACGCCACGCGGCATGGATCGTCGTTGGCCTCGCCGAGGCGGCGGGGTCGACCCTCTACAACTCAGCGATCGCTCTCGGCCCCGACGGGCGCCTTACCGCCCACTTTCGAAAGCGCCTCCTTTTCATCGACGACCTCCGCTGGGCGGTCGCGGGGGATCTGCCATATCCGGCATTCCCCACTCCGTGGGGGGTAGCGACGATCGGCATCTGCATGGATCTCAACGATCCACGGTTCACGGCGGCGATCGTGCGTCGCCGCTTCGAGATCGTCTGCTTCCCGACAAATTGGATCGACGAGCAGGACCCGCGCATTCACAAGTATTGGCTCGCGCGCCTCGGGAAATGGCGAGGCACGTTCTTGGCGGCAAACCGTTGGGGAGAAGAGGACGGCGTGGGCTTCTACGGCCGCTCGGCGATTCTCCGGGCCGGCAGGGTCGAGGCAGCGGCACCGCCTTCGGGCGACGGTTGGATCGCCGTCGAGCCGGTGGTTGCGGGAGCGGCTCGGCCTCGAACACGTGGCGCAAAGAGCGCCGGCCGCCCGCCGGCGCCGGGCGGCCGCGCCTGATCCATTCAGGGCCGGCGGATGGCGCAGCTCACCCGGCCCTGCTTCTCGTAGAACTGCTGGTGATACTCTTCGGCGCGCCAGAAAGTGGGCGCGGAGAGGATCTGCGTCGCGAGCTTGCCCCGGAGCTTGCCGGACGCTTCGAGCTGCGCTGCCGACCCTTTCGCCGCGTGCTCCTGCTCCGGCGTGTGAAAGAAGATCACGGAGCGGTACTGCGACGTCGGGTCGAACCATCTGCCGGAACGCACCGCGGGGTTGTGCGAGCTCCAGAAGACGTCGAGCAGCTGCTCGTAGGAAATCGCGGCGGGGGCGTACTCGACTTCGACCACCTCCGCATGGCCCGTCCCGTGGGAGCAGACGTCGGAGTAAGTCGGGCGAGGGAGGGTTCCTCCCGCGTAGCCGACCTGCGTGCTGATCACGCCGTGGAGACGCCGAAACTCGGCTTCGATGCCCCAGAATCAGCCACCACCGAACGTGGCTCGGGCCGTTCCACGAGGCGCGGTCGTTGTTTCGTTCATGGCAGATGATGAGATGCCAGAGCCGTGCCGCCGGTTTCAAGATTCAATCGAAAACTTTTCACCGAGAGCACTGCTTCGGACTCACATTCGCGAGCTATAACCCCTGCGACCTGGGGTCTGGGAGGATGAAAACGCACGGGCTCGCAGCGCAGAGTCTTTGGTTTCGGCACTGCTGTCTCGAGGAAAAGGAGAATCGAAGATGAACAATGCGTTAATTCTGACTTCTACCCTCCACTTCTGCGTGGCAATCACTTCTCTGAGTGCGGCACCTTTCCCACTGCCCGCCACGGGTACCGTGCCCACCGACGAGGCGAATGCCCCCTTCGTGCTTCCCGACGGCTTCAGCCAGCATCTGATCGTGGACCGATTCACGCTGCTTGCGCAGGGCCTGCCTTCGTCGCTGAGCAATTGGGACATGCTCTCTCTCGATCCCTCGTGCCGGTACATCTTCGTCCCCGCCGAAGTTGGGAGCGGTGCCGGCGTCTTCCGCTACGACATGGAGACGGGCCGGCAGCTCACCATGCTCGTCGGCAACGAGAGCGGAGTCCGCGCCTCGGACCCCAAGAAGTTCAATCCGCTGAACGAGGATTTCGCGCGGATTGACCCGGCGACGTACACGCCCTGGGGAACCGTGATCACGGGGGAAGAGACCACGGGTGGGCGCATCTTCGAGATCTTCGATCCGCTGAAGCTGCCGGATGGCTTCCCGAGCCAGATTCTGAGGTTCCTGCCGAATCCAGTGTTCCAGGTCAAGTGGCAATCCGGCATCCCTGCCGTCTCCCATGAGGGCCTCCGCTTCGACGAGAACCACACCTTGTATTTCATCGACGAAGACAACTCGGGCTCAATCTACAAGTTCGTGCCCTTCAAGCCCGGAAAGCTCGACCGCGGCCAGAGTTTCGTGCTCTGCGTCGACAGCTTCACCGGCGTGGCATCGGAGAACTGGAACAGCGCCACGAACGTCACCACGGTGCGTTCGGGCGCCGCGAGGTGGATTGCCATCACCGACGCTCAGGGGAATGCGTTGACTGCGGCGAACCCGTATGCCTTTGGAGATAGCACGGGCGGGCGTACCGCCGCCGACGAGATCGGCGGGACTCCATTCGGTCGGCCCGAAGACATGTCCATCGGCAGGCTGGCCAACGGCCATCAAGCTGTCTACATCGCGATCACGAGCGAGCGCCTCGTGATCGCGATCGAGCTGGTCTCCGCGACCAACGCCGTCGTGCATGACTTCGTTCGGAGCACGGTGACGATCAATGAGGCGACGGACGCAATCGTTGGCGGAGGTAGTGCCGGCCTCAACAACCCCGACAATATGGAGGTCGCCGCGGACGGAACGGTCTACATCGTCGAGGACGCCAATCCGGGCGACATTTGGCGCGCGACGGATGCCAACGGGGACGGCGTGGCGGAGAGCATCGGGCGATGGGTCAGCCTGGGAGTTGCCGGCTCCGAGCCCACGGGCTTGATCTCGGATCCGAACGACCCGAAGCGCTTCTTCGTCTCGATTCAGCATCCGTCGAGCGGGAACGACGCGATCTGGGCGATCAGCGTGCCGTAAATCGGTCGTAACGAAGACCAAGACGAACGGGACGGGCGTGGCAGCCAACATCGGCCGCCGCGCCCGTTCACTTGGCTAGCTCGCGCGACGGGGGAAGCCATCGAGCGCCGCCCAAGCCAGGCGCCCCCTTGATCCCGGGCGGAGATTCTGCTCGCATGCCTCCGAAGGCAACTCTCCCCGGACCCGGAGGCACCGTGATGCGATCCACCTCGTTCCGTTTTGGAGCGCTCGTCCTCTTCAGTCTTCGCTTCGTGCCGGTACTGTCTGCCGCGGATGCTCCCTCCGCGGAGAACCTCTTCACGGTCCGCCTGCCACCTCGCGCGCTCGCCGCAAGGATACGTGCAGATTCCCCCTTTGGCATCAACACAGCGCTGCGGCCCGACGCGCCCGACCTTCCTCAGCGCCTGAAAGCGATGCAGGACGCCGGCATCAAGTGGGGGAGGCAGGATTTCACGTGGCGTTCCATCGAGAAGGAGCCGCGGCACTACGACTTCGAGCCTTACGAGCGTCTGGAGCGCGCCTGCCGCGACCACGGCATCCTTCTCTTCGGCTGCCTCGGCTACGCGCCGCGGTTTCACGATCCGCGGACGGAAGAGGGCGCCGCCGCGTACGCGGCTTTCGCCGGCGCGTGCGCCGCTCGCTTCGCAGAAAAAATCGACACGTGGCAAATCTGGAACGAGCCCAACGGCGGATTTTGGCAGGGCACTCCCGAGGAGCACGCCCGTTGCCTGGCTCTGGCAGGCAAGGCCATCCACGAAGCGAACCCCAAGGCGAAAGTGCTGGGCCTCAACATGGCGTTCTGCGATGTGATCTGGGCGGAGAAAATTTTGAAGCTCGTGCCGTACGACTGTTTCGACGTCGCCTGCTTCCATCCCTACCGCCCTCCCTGCGCTCCGGAGGAGCCTTTCGATTGGTGGGAGCTCGATCAGTACGTGAAGAGCTGGCACAAGGGGGACCTGACCCCCGACTATCCGCTCGTGCGCATGTCCTTTCTCGAGCAGGCCGACGAGCTCCGAAAAGTGCTGGAGAAACACGCCCCGGACGGCAAAGCGAAGCCTCTCTGGGTCACCGAGATCTGCTGGAACAGCCACATTCACCCCTACGGCACGTCGGAGTTTCGGCAAGCCGACCTGCTCGTGCGTTTCTACGTGCTCGCCGTCGCGTCGCGCAAAGTGGAAAAAGTGTTCTGGTGGACATTGAAAGATGGCGGCGAGCGGCAGTTCGATCAGGCCGACATGGTGGGGCTCATGCGCGCCGGACTCGAGCCCAAGTACTCCTACTACGCTTTCGCGACCATGACGCGGATGCTCGAAGGCAAGGCGTGGATCCGCAACGACGCGTTCGGCCCGGACGTCTACGGGGCCGTCTTCGAGGATGCGACCTCCGGAGAGACCGTCATCGCCGCCTGGAGCCCGAAGCCCTACGCGTACGTCCGCGTGAACGTCACGGAGCAAGGCATCGACGTCGTGGACATCCTTGGCACGCGGCGCCATGTGACCTACGATTCCGTGCGGACGAAGTCGCTGCCCGTGCCGCTCGGCGAGAGCCCGATCTTCATCGTCGGCCCGCGGGGGCTCAAGGCCGCGGTGAGGCCGGATCCGGGATGGTAAGGAGCCGGCGGGCAAGGACGCGGACTTTTGAGCGGCGGCGTAGCCTGCGGCTCGAGGCGCAGCCTCGTTGAGCTCTTCGTGCGCGGGATCGGAGCGGGATCCGACGCACGCATTGCTCCATTGACCCGAACTGCCCGAGCTCCTACTCTGAGCTGCCAGTCTTTGAGAGCTCCGAGGCCGTGCATCCTTGCGAACGCCGAGTGTTGCCATGACCAAAAAAACCCGCAGCCCAACTGCTCGAAACGCTAAGTCGAAACCAACGCGCCTTGCGCAGAGCGCGCCTCGCGCCCCGAAGCCCTCCCGAGCCCCCATGACGCTCGCGGCTGCCATGGCCGCTCTCGAGCAGGCCGGCTCCGCGCAGACCCGCAAGACCTACGCGCGCCACGGCGCTCCCGAGCCGCTCTTCGGTGTGAGCTTCGCGGTGCTGAAGACGCTCGCCAAGAAAACTGGCATTGATCTGGACCTCGCGCACCGCCTCTGGGCGACGGGTAACCTCGACGCGCGGCTCCTGGCCGTTAAGGTGGCGGATCCCGGCGGCATGACGGCCGCGGAGCTGAGCCGTTGGGCGCGCGAAGCGCGCATGCCGATGCTGCTCAACTATGTGGCTCAACTAGCTGCGGACGGGCCGCAGGCTGCGGCGCTGGCCGCGAAGTGGTCTGCGTCCTCCGATCCGGCGGAGGCTGCCGCAGCTTGGCCACTGCTCGGGCAGCTTTCGATGCGCGACGAGACAACGGACGATGCGTGGTTCGAAAAACGTCTCGCGGAGATCGAGAGGTCGATCCACTCGGCGCCCAACACCCAGCGCGAAGGCATGAATTACGCCATCATAGCGATTGGCTGCCGCAACCCGTCGCTGCGCAAACTCGCCGTGGCTGCGGCGAAGCGCATCGGCAAGGTCGAGGTGGATCACGGCGACACCGCGTGCAAGACCCCTGACGCGGCGGCTTACATAGAAGCGTCCTGGAAGCACTCGACCTCGAAGGGGTTCCCGTCGCCGGCCGCGCACGAGCGTGCTCGCGAGCCGGTCCGAACGCGCTGCTGAGCGCTGGATTTCGCGCTCGAACGGCCAGCAGAGCCGGCACGGGGTCCCGCTAGGGGGCTCATTCCGCCGAACTCTCAAAAAGCAACAGCCAGGCTCGAGGGAAAACCACGAGCCTGGCTGGCGTTCTATCTAGAATTCGAGGTGAGCTCGGCGCGCCGGCTTACCAGCGGCCGCCGCCGCCGCCGCCCCGACCGCCCCGGCCGCCGCCGCCACCACCGGGCCCGCGGCCGCCGCCACCACCGCCACCGCCGCCCTCGCGCTCGCGCGCCAGGTTGACCTTGATGTTGCGCCCACCGAAGGCCTGGTTGTCCAGCGCATCGATGGCAGCCTGCGCGTTCTCCATTTCGACGAACGCGAAACCGCGGGGACGTCCGGTCTCGCGATCGCTGATGATGCTCACCGAAGTCACTTCGCCGTACTGGGCGAAGAGATCCCGGATTTCATCCTCCGTGCTCTTGAACGACAGGTTGCCGACGTAAAGCTTTTGAGGCATGGCTCTCTCGGAGCTCCTTGCGAAACGAAACTTGCTCCGGGGTAGCCAGAGCAGGAACAGGAATAGGCGCTGGCGAACGCCAGAGCCCTCGAAACATACCGGGAGCTGGCGCGCGCCAGCTCCTTCGATACACAGGGCGCTGGCGAACGCCAGAGCCCTCCAAAAACACAGGGCGATGGCGAACGCCAGAGCCCTCTAAAAACGCAGTGTATTGTGGGCCCGACGCTTCTCATCGCTGCCCGGCAACCGCGATGCGGGCGCGGCCGCGCGAAAAAAACAGCCACCGCAGATGTGCGTGAGGGTCGAGCAAGAATCAGAGCTGGCTTGAACTGGGGCGAAGCTGCACGGCCCCGGCCCGATCGGCCCGGGGCCTGCGCTTCTGGATGTCTGGCTCCCCCGCCTGGACTCGAACCAGGAACCAAGTGGTTAACAGCCACCTACTCTACCAATTGAGCTACAGGGGAATGCTTTCGGGTGCTGAAAGGCGCAAGATTATAGGCTGCGAGGAGTAGGAGTCAAGCGGACCCATGCGAGAGGTACGTTTCCGAGGGGCCCTGCCCCCATCAAGGGGCTTTGCGAGTTTCTGAAAAAAGCCTGAATTCTTCATTGCCCGGACACTCCCCTTACCTTACGGGCGGTACGGGAGATACGGGCGTTACGGGAGATACGGGAGGTTTCTTAATGAGCTTCCTGGTCGCAACGGCCCCGCCGGGGCCCGCGCGTCGCCACCGAGCCGCCTCGTAGGGGGTTCCTTCGTCTGCGCACCTGCGCGCAGGCTGCCCGCAGGTGCCGGCGTTCCGGCCGCCAGCCGTCGTATCGGCGAAACCTTCAGATTCGATGAAGATGTGACTTCAGGGCGATTCCCCAACTTCTTCAAGGACTTCGGCGTAAGGCTACCGTTCCTCCGGGGGTCTAACGCTACGGACCTGCCGAGAATGTTCGGATCTCGGCCAAAAAAACAGTCAACGGCTTCAGGTCAGCGTCGTGGATGGAAAGGCTTTGCGGCGAGCCGGTGGGGAGCCCTCTTCCTGCCGGAAGCCGAACGCACTGAGCCAGCTCGAAAGCACCTAGGCCCCCAAGAACGGAATCGTCGCGTGTCTGCAAAGAAAATAGTCCTCCCGCTCTCCGTCGCGCTCACCGTAGTGGCCGTCGCGATCGGGCTCATGGTGGCCGGCCAGTTTCGGCGCAGCCCGAAACTCGACCTCGACGCCGTCGCGAAGCAGCCGCTGGGCACGAAAGCCTCCGCGGCGTCCTTTGGGGACGGGACCGAGGCCAGCGTTGCGGCCTCGGCGGCAGCCTCGGACGCGCCGGCAAGCGCTTCGCCGGAAAGTCTGGAAGGGAAGGCGACGCTCCACGGCCGCGTGACCGATGAAGACGGCCGCGGCCTCGCGGGCGCCCAGATCTACCTGCTGGTGGCGGCGTCCGGTCCCGGCGAGTCCTGGGACCGCAACGGCACTCTGA
>Ga0111538_10010620_pt1 | contig 12241 bp, 5 predicted proteins | sample SoiMethybrSBSTD1_FD_79669 | JGI IMG/M metagenome (GOLD analysis project Ga0111538, IMG submission 79669) | Bulk soil microbial communities from a Populus tree surrounding site in Tennessee, USA - Soil MetaG P. TD hybrid SBSTD1 (version 2)... | ecosystem: Environmental > Terrestrial > Soil > Tree...
CAGAGCAGATGGAAACCAGTGGGCAGCTAAACGTCGCGAAACGGCAGGCGATTGCCTTCATGTGGGCGATCGCCTCGCGCGCGGAGGCGGCCGTCGTGTTCTCCGACCGCCACGAGCTCACGATCGCCAACGGCGATCAGCTCTATATCGCCGCCGAAAAGGAGAAGGAGCTCCTCGTCCGAAGCGTCGTGGAAGCCGAGCCGGGTTTTGGAGCCTGCCCCCAGGAAGCGCTCCTGGCCGGGCTTGACCTTCTTCAGCGATCGAAGCGCGTCGGCAAAACATTGATATTCCTCAGCAACGGATTCGGCACGTGCCACGGCTCGGCGGCGGAGGCCCAGTACCACCAGGAGACTCTCGACGCCGTCGCAGACCGGAACGTCGACCGCGTGACGATTCACGCCGTCGGGATCCTCGACGTGGGCCCGCTCCAAGAGCAGTTCATGCTCGGACTGGCGACGGAGAACGGCGGGTTGTACGAAGTCATCAGCCGATGAGCGCGAGCTCCACGGCAGGTTGCGGCGTCCACTGACGGGGCGTCGCGGCCTGATACATTTCATCGTGCGTTTCATCCTCGTGCATTTCATCGTCGAGCGGGTGCCGTTCTCGTGTTCTAGTGCTTGACTCCAAGCCCGTGACCTGACCAACATGGAGGCTGTCTCCTCCAGGTCCAGCACCGCCTCTACTTGCACCGGAGATTCCCAATGCCGAATCGCCTCACATCTTTCCTCCGGATCCTACCTGTTGCCGCATGTTTCCTGGCGGGATGCCAGGATGGGACGAAACAGGATGCGACGCCGCCTGCGACATCCAAGCCCGCGGCCGCGCCGGCACCGCCTTCGTCCACCAAGCCGGCCGGAGAGACGCCCGCGTCGAGTCCGACCGCCGCGCCCCAGCCATCGAGCGGCGCTACGGGTCAGGCGAAAGAGGCTCCCGCCGTGGCATCCGGCGCGGCAGCGCAGGAGACCGGCGCTGCGAAGACCGGCAGCGTTGCTCCTGCCGGTGGTGCTTCTGCCGGTAGTGCTCCCGCAGGTAAAACTCCAGCCGAGGGCTCTCCCGCGGCCGGCAATGCCGCGCCGCCTCCGCAAGGAGCCACCCCGGCACCGTCTTCGACCCAGGCCGCTCCACCCACTCCCCCCGAATCCGGAAAGAAAACCGTGACTCCAGCACCGTCGGCTCCCGGCGCGGCCCCAGCGGCCGGCCCGAACCCCGCGCTCCTCAATCCCGCTCTCGCCAAAGAAAAGGCGCCCGAGAAGTACAAGGCCAAGTTTTCGACGACGAAGGGCGATTTCGTGATCGAGGTGACTCGAGCGTGGTCTCCCGAGGGAGCGGACCGCTTCTACAACCTCGTGAAGATCGGTTTCTTCAATGACGTCGCCTTCTTCCGGAACGTGGCGGATTTCATGGTGCAGTTCGGGATCAACGGCGACCCCGCCGTGAGCGCCAAGTGGCGCAACGCGAACATCCCGGACGATCCGGTCCAACAGCCGAACCAGAAAGGCTACGTGACGTTTGCCAAGGCCTCGCTGCCCAATAGCCGGTCGACGCAGGTCTTCATCAACTTCAATGACAAAAACAGCAAATTCCTCGACAAGATGGGCTTCTCGCCGTTCGGTCAGGTCGTTGAGGGAATGAACGTCGTCGAGGCGCTCTACAACGAGTACGGGGACGCTGCACCCAACGGCTCGGGCCCGAACCAGGGGCGGCTCCAGACCGAGGGCAATACCTACTTGAAGGCGAGCTTCCCCAATCTCGACTACATCAAGACGAGCACGATCGTTAACTGAGACCGATTCGACCCGGCGATGCCTCAGGCGGGGCCGCCGGTTCGGCGCATCCTCCACGCGCGGTGGATTTTCCGATCGTGGAAGTCGGGTGGCACGGTCTGCGCGCTGATCTCACGGAGCTCGGCGCACCGTAGCGCGCTCTCGTCCAGTCGAAACTTGCGGAAGTTCGTCGAGAAGATGACCACGCCCTCGGGAGACATTAGCTCGAGGAGCGAGTTGAGCAGCGCTGCATGATGGCGCTGCACGTCCCAGACGCTCTCGGCCATTTTCGACTTCGAGATCGTGGGTGGGTCCACGACGGCGAGGTCATAGCAGGGGCGCTTCGGGTGGTCGCGCAGGAAGGCCATTGCGTCCGCGCGAACGAACCCGTGGCATTCCCCCACGAAGCCGTTCGACGCCATGTTACGGCGAGCCCACTCGAGATAAGTGTTCGAAAGGTCGACGGTCGTCGTCTCGGACGCGCCGCCCGCCGCCGCGTAGACCGTGAAGGAGCCCGTGTAGGCGAATAGGTTGAGGAAGCGCTTGCCCGCGGCGAGGGATCGGACCATGCCCCGCGTGATCCGGTGATCGAGGAAGAGCCCGGTGTCGAGGTAGTCCGAGAGGTTCACCAGGAATTTGAGCCCCCCTTCGGAAACCGTGATGAACCGGCCTTGGTCCGCGAAGCGCTGATACTGCGCGGGCCCCGATTGGCGAGCGCGCAGTTTGAGGAAGACGTCCGCACGCGGCGTCCCGGTGACGTCGGCGGCGACCCGGAGCATGCGCTCGAGCCACTCGGCGTGCGCCGCGGGGTCGCGATCCGTCGGCTGATCGTATTCCGCCACGTGGAGCTTGTCCTCGTAGCGGTCCACGACAAGCGGCACTTCGGGGATGTCGTGATCGTAGAGGCGGTAGCAGGTGATCCCCCGCGCCGGCCAGCGGCGCAAGTGCCGGGCCATCTTTTGGAGGCGGTTCCGGAAAATCTCCTCCTGCCGCGCCGACCGATCGGCGGGAGCCGGGGCGGAATCCTCGCTCACGCGCAAGATCATGCCGCAGGAGCGGCTACGTTCCCAGAGGCTGGGCCGCTGCCGTCGCGCCCGCGTTTTCGCGGAACTTCCGGAGATCGCTCGGGTCCAGCTTCGTAAGCGGCCGCGACGCAACGCCAGGTTGAGCTTTCTTTCGAGGCCGCGGCCACCGATAACGATGGTTGCTCGGCCCTCGGCCCCCTTGCCGCCGGCCGCCCATCTCGAAACCGAGAAATTTCCGCGGAGCAGAGTGTTATGAAAAGAAGCATGCTGGTGCTTGCGGCTCTCGTTTTTTCTGCAGCGCTCGCCGTTCTTGCATTCGGTGCCGGCGCCGGCGCCGTGGAGCCCGGAGCCGATGACAGCGCCTACCTCAAGCTGAAAGAAGACGCCGAGCGCTTCTTCGAGGAAGGCTCTTACGCTCGGGCGCTCGAGCTCTACCGGGCCGCAAAAGAAATGTCGCTGCCCCCTACAGAAGCGCGCTGGGTCGAGTTTCGCTTGGCGGATGCCGCGTGGCGCTCCGAGCTCGCGACGCAGAAAGCCGACTCGAGCGAGCTCGAAAAACAGATCGCAGTGCTGGAGAAGCTCGTGCAGACATCGGCGCGCACTCTGGAGCACACCGAGGAGCGGGACCGCGTGTGGGCAGAGGCGGCCGAATCTCTCGCCGATGCGAGCTGGATCACGCCGCGCCGCCGCAATTGGGGGGCCGCGTGGCCTCGCTACGAGCAGGCCCTTGACTGGTGGGCCGGGTCGAGCGAAGTCGCCGCCGCGCGCGAACGCTACCTGCGGATCATCCAAAAAGCGGCCCGACCGCCGGGCAGGGAGCCGTATTACTACTACGGCTACTACGGAAATCAGCTTCCGGTTCCTGTCATCGAGAACGCTCTGCGGATCGCGGTGCGCGACGATGACAAAGCCTTCCTGAACTACCTCCTGGCCATGACGCTGCGCTACCAGGGCGGAGACGGTTTTGCGGCTGCACGGGCCATCCAGGCGTTCGAGACGAGCATCGCCATCGGCAAGACGGAATGGTACGACGACGCGCTCTTCAATTTCGCGGAGTGGATGTCGACGCAGGGGCGTCCGGAATACCTCGAGGACGGCACGTACCGCACGAAGCCGGACTTCAAGGAGGCGTTGCGCCTCTATCGCCGGATCCTCTCGGAGTTCCAGAAAGGCGAGACGCGCCACTATGACAACGCGCGAGCGCGGGCGGAGCAGATCACACGGGCGGAAGTCTCCGTGGCCGTGTCGGAGTTCTACGAGCCGGGCGCCATCCCCGAGTACCACGCGGGGTGGAGGAACGTCCCGCGCGTGGACTTCTCGGTCTATCCGATCGGCCTCACGAAAGACGTGGACCTGTCGGGTGATTCGAAGACCGTGGGGAGTTGGCTCGCCTCGTTGCAGCTCGCTGGACGGGAAGCCGTGCTCCAGTGGTCGAAGGAGACTGGAGACCGGGGGGACTACCAGCCCGGGAGCATCAACGAGCGGCTCACGGAGAAGCTCCCGCCCGGCGCGTACGTGATCGAGGCCCGCGGCGAGGGGCAGCGCGCGCGGGACATCATCCTCGTGACGGATACGGCCCTCGTCCTCAAGACTTCGGCGCGCAAAGCTCTGGTTTTCGTCGCGAAAGTGGGGAACGGAGAGCCGATCGGTAGCGCGTCTGTGCTCCTCTGGGAGCGCTACCATGATGGAAAGAACTGGCGGTGGGCGCGCAAAGTCCAGGAGACTGACAAAGACGGCATCGCGACTTTCGCGCTCGAGGGGATGAAGAATTCGTCCGAGCTCTTCGCGAGCGCGGTTGCAGGGGACCGCCAGTGCTTTGCCACGGCGGGCGCCTATGGCCTCTCGCGGCGTGAAGGCCAATGGATGTCGATCTATGCCTTCACGGATCGGCCGGCCTACCGCCCCGGCGAGCCCGTGGAGTGGAAAGTGATCGCTCGGCGGACGGACGGCGAAGCCTACTCGACGCCCGCAGGAGAGTCGATCGAGTACGAGGTCACCGACCCGCGGGGCACCAAAGCCGCCTCCGGCACGCTCGCGCTCGGGGAATTCGGCAGCGCGGCGGCAACCGTCCAGCTGGATGCCAACGCGCCTCTTGGCGAGTACCACGTCACGTTCTTCGACGCGGGCCGCAAGAACGGCATCGGCAGCGCTGTGCTCTTCCGACTCGAGGAGTACAAGCTGCCCGAGTTCAAGGTCGCCGTCCGCGTGCCGGAGGAAAACGGCAAGCGGAAGAGGTACCGGCTCGGCGAGCGCGTCGAGGCGACCATCGCCGCGGAATACTACTTCGGCGGACCGGTCGCCGGCGCCGAAATCGAGGTCGTCGTCCGACAGTTCCCGTACTACTACTTCTGGATGCCGGAGCGGAACTACCCGTGGCTCTACGAGGGCGTCGACGCCCGCTTGACGCAGCGCCGTTGGGGCGGCGGGCAGGTCGTCAAGCAAGAGAAGCTGCGAACGGACTCCACGGGGAAGGCGATCGTCACGATCGACACTCCGCTCGGCCAGACGCAGGATCTCGAGTACACGATCGAAGCTCGCGTCACGGACTCGTCGCGCCGTGAGATCCGAGGGACGGCGTCCATCCGCGTCACCCGCCAGCGTTACTCCGTCTCGCTGCGGCCGGAGCATTCGATCTATCGTCCCGGCGACCGGGTGAAAGTGCTCGGCAAGGCCGTCGACGCGAACCGAGAGCCCGTCGAGGTCGAAGGCACGGTCGTGATCACGCGGGACCGTTGGACGGAGATCTGGCTCGACCCCAACGGCGCGGAGGTCAAGGGAGAGGCGCTCGAGAAGCTCCGCCGCAAAGGCGCATTCCCTCCCATCGCCGAGCTGGGCTGGAAGCTCAAATTCCGCGGCTACGAGCATGAGGAAGTGCTGCGCCAGCAGGCTCACAGCAATTCGCGCGGCGACATCGAGGTCGCTTTCCAGGCCGCCAAAGAAGGGTACTACACCTTGCAGTGGTCGAGCCCCGACCCCGGCGGGCCCCCCGTGCGAGGGTCAGCGAGCCTTTGGGTCGCGACTCCAGAGTCTCGCGACCTCGGGTTCCACAGCGGCGGCCTGCAGCTCATCGCGGACGGCGATACTTTCCACGTGGGGAAGACGAGTCCCGTCATGATCGCGGTGCCGTCGCCCGGGGCCTGGGTCCTCTTCACGATCGAGGGCGAAGGCATCTACGAGCACCGCCTGCTGCGCGTCGATGGCTCGGTACGGCTCACCGAGCTCGACGTGCTCGAGAAACACGTGCCGAACATTGTGCTGAGCGCGGCCATGGTCTGGCAGCGCGAGCTCCTCGTCGACGAGAAAGCGGTCGTCGTGCCGCCGGAGCGGCAATTCCTCAATGTCGAGGTCGCCGCGGAAAAGGCCGAGCTAGAGCCCCGGGCCGAGACGACGCTGAAAGTCACGACGAAAGACTACGAAGGCAAACCCGTCTCCGCGGAAGTGGCGCTGTCCGTCGTCGACGAGGCGATCTATTACATCCAGGAGGAATATGCTCGCGACCCGCGCCAGTTCTTCTACGGCGAGGAGCGCGGACACGCCGTCCAGACGGCGAGCACGTTCCAGCAGAAACGGTTCGCCCGGCCCCAGACGGGGCGCGATGGGGTCGTCGTCGACGCGTCCGGTCGGCGCGACGAAGTCGAGTCGCAGGAGAACGAGGAAGCCCTGAGCGACAAGCTTGCGCTGAAGGACGAAGGCAGGGCCGGAGGCAGAATGCAGATGGCGCAGCGCGCGCGGGGGATGAGCGCGATGAAGCGTTTCGGCGCCGCGCCGGCTGCGCCAGCGGCGGCCGCGGAGCTATCGGTTCTCGAGAAGAGCAAGGACTCGGACGATGAGTCCGACGCGGGGGCAGGCGAAGACGCCGTGCAAGTCCGTTCGGACTTCCGCTCCACCGTTCTTTGGCAGCCGGCGGTACGGACCGGGCCCGACGGGACCGCCTCCGTGCCCGTGCGGTTCCCGGATTCGCTGACGACCTGGCGCGCGTCTGCGCGCGCAGCGACGCGTGAGAGCCGATTCGGCATCGCCACGTCCACTGTCCGCACGGTGCAACCCCTCATCGCGAGGCTCCAGGCGCCGCGCTTTTTCGTCGCCGGCGACCGCACCGTCGTTTCGGCGGTGATCAACAACAACACCGACCGGCAGCTCCGCGTGTCGGCGCTGCTCGAGGCTCAGGGCATCCGCCTGAGCGGCCTCGTCAAAGACGGGAAGCTCGTGGCGGGCGATTCGGCGCCGATCGAGATCGAGGCGCACGGCGAAGCGCGGGTGGACTGGGTCGTCGAGGCGGACGGATCGGGGAATGCGCTCCTTCGCGTGACAGCGAAAGGCGACGGGCACGCCGACGCCATGGAGCGGACGTATCCGATCCTCGAGCACGGCTTGGAGAAGCTGCTGGCGAAATCCGGCAAGCTGCGAGGAGGCGAAGCCGTCGTGCGGCTGGACCTGCCGCCGCGCAAGCCCGGCTCCACGTCCCTCATCGTGCAGGTAGCTCCGAGCATCGCGGTGACGATGCTGGACGCCCTGCCTTATCTCGCGGACTACCCTTACGGCTGCACGGAGCAGACTCTCAGCCGCTTCCTGCCGGCAGTCATCACTGCACGCACGCTCCGAGAGCTGAAGCTCGACCCCCGCGAGGCCATGGCCCGACGCTTCGGCGGTGTGGAGACTGGCACCGCGGAGAAGACGCATCCCGGAGGAAAGAAAGACCTCACGCAACTCGACGCCATGGCGGAGCAGGGCCTGCGACGCCTCGAAGATTTCCAGCATGCCGATGGCGGGTGGGCGTGGTGGAGGGAAGGCGACAGCGACCACTTCATGACCGCCTACGTGCTGTGGGGCCTCAGCCTCGCACGTGCCGCGGACCTCGACGTATCCCCGGCGCGGCTCGATCGGGCCAGGGACTACCTCGAGAAAGAGATCGTCGAAGCCGAGGACGAGCCCGATTTGCAGGCGTGGATGCTGCACGCGCTGGCCGTGCACCGCGCTCTGACCGGAGCGAAACCGAGCGACTTCGTCCAGAAGGCGTCCGACAACCTCTGGAAGAAGCGGGATGGGCTCAACGCCTACTCGCGCGCGCTGTTCGCGCTCGCCGCCCACCACCTCGGCGACGCGGACCGGGCCAAAGCGCTCGTGCGCAACCTCGAAAACGGCGTGAAGCGCGATGACAAGCCCGATACGTCGGTGCTGCTCCCCGGCGGCGGATCTCAGGCGGAAGTCATGGCGACGGCGCACTGGGGGGAAGACGGCCTCTACTGGCGCTGGTCGGACGGCGGCGTCGAGGCGACCGCTTTCGCGCTCCGGGCGTTCCTCGCGATCGACCCAGAGAACCGGCTCGTGGAGCCCGTCATGAACTGGCTCGTCAAGAACCGCCGCGGCGCGCAGTGGTCCAATACGCGCGACACTGCGATCACCGTGCTCGCTCTCGGCGAGTACCTCCGCCGCTCGGGGGAAGTCTCTGCCGACCTTGCCTATGAGGTGATCGTGAACGGCTCGAGCGTCGCGTCGCGCCAGTTGACCGCCGCCGACGCTCTTGGCGCGCCGTCGCGCTTTTCAGTCGACGTCAAGTTGCTCAAAGACGCCGGGAACGAGGTGCACATCGTCCGCAAAGGCGGCAAGGGACCGATCTACTTCGCCGTTGAAGCACGGTTCTTCAGCCTCGAGGAGCCGGTCACGCCAGCGGGCAATGAGCTGTTCATCACCCGCGCGTACCGCAAGCTCGTGCCGCGGCCAACCCTGCTGAAAGGGTTTGTCGAGGAGCGGTTCCAGCTCGCGGACCAGGGAGTCGTCACCAGCGGCGAGCGCGTGGAGGTCCTGCTGACGATCGAGGCGAAGAACAACTACGAGTACGTCATGATCGAGGACTTCAAGCCCGCGGGCCTCGAGGCCGTCGAGGTCCGCAGCGGTCAGTCGGTCCTCGCCAGGGAGCTCAAGTCGCGTGCGGTCGAGCGCAAGGCGCCCGGAGCCGGAGCGGCTCCCGCCCGAAGGATCGAGGACCTGGCGCCCATCCCCTCGGACGAGGAAGCCGCGGACTACACCGGCCGTATGCGGGGGGTCTACCAGGAACTTCGCGACAGCAAAGTGGCGCTTTTCCTCGATCGACTGCCCGAGGGGGTCTGGGAGATCCGCTACGAGCTGCGCGCCGAGGCGCCGGGCAAGTTCCATGGCCTGCCGCCGATCGCGCAGGCGATGTACGTCCCGGAGCTCCGAGCGAACGGCGCCGAGGTCCGGCTCGAAGTGCTGGACAAGGAGCCGGACTTGCGCGACAAGATCCGCCGCGCGCTCGTCGAAGCGAGATAGGGACTCTATCTCAGTCGAAATCTCAGTCGAAATCTCAGCCGAGATACCAGTCGAAAACTCAGTCGAATCGCTCGGGCCGAAGGAGCGTGAGGTCGATCTCTGGAGATTCGCCGGAGATGAGCTGCGCGACCAGCTTGCCCGTAATGGGGCCGAGACTCAGCCCGAGCATTGCGTGCCCGGTGGCTATCACAAGGTTGTCGTGGCGTTGCGATCGCCCCAGGAAGGGTAAACCGTCCGGCGTGCAAGGGCGCAGCCCTCGCCACGGCTCGATGCCCTGGAAATCGGCGGCCGTGAAGTCCGGCAGGTACCGGATTGCGCTCTGGATGATGCCCTCCACCCTCCACGGGTGGATCGTCTCGTTGAGCCCTCCGATCTCCATCGTCCCGCCGAAGCGCAGCGCGCCCGCCATCGGCGTCACTGCCACCCTCGCTTCGATGAGGAGCGCAGAAATCGCCGGCGCCTTGCGCGGCGAAGGCATCGTCAAGCTGTAGCCTTTCCCCGCCTCGATAGGGAGGCGAAGGCCCAGGCCGCGCGCCACGAGCGGAGACCAGGAGCCTCCGCAGACCACGAACTCGTCGGCGCCGAGCTCGGCGCGCGACGTGCACGCCGCCGCGACACGGCGGCCGCTCGTGCGCCACCCGACGACCTCCGATCGCCACTCGAACCGGACGCCGGCGTCCTGGCACGCCCGGGTGAGCCATGCGACGAAAAGTCGGGGCGCAAGGTGGCAGTCCTTGGGGTAGTAGACCGATCCCACGACGTCCATGCGAACCCCCGGCTCGAGAGAAGCCGTGGCGCGGGCGTCGAGCACTTCGGCGGGCAGGCCCAGACGCCGCGCTTCCTCCGCCGTGTGCGCCTCCTCCCGCAGAGCCGCTTCCGTTCGGCAGAGGGCCAGAAGCCCTTTCGTCTCGAAACCGAAGTCTGCACCGGGGAGAGCTGCCAACTCCTCGAAGCAGGCACGGCTCGCGAGGTGGAGGTCGCGGAGGAGCGGGGCCGACCTCGCGACGTGCTCGCGCGTCGAAGATCGCCAGAAGCCGTAAGCCCAGCGGGCGAGGCTGCGGCTCAGCCGCGGCTGGATGTAGAAAGGCGATCGGCGGCTCAACATCCAGCGCAGGCCGAGCGCCACCATCCCGGGGGCCGCGAGCGGCACGAAGTGGCTGGGCACGATGAGCCCCGCATTGCCGAGGGAGCAAGAGTCGTGGTCCGGGGCGCCGCGCTCGACGAGTGTGACTCGGTGGCCTTTCTTCGCCGCGTAGTACGCCGCGGAGAGCCCGATCACACCTCCTCCGACGATGACGACGTCGCGGTTGGCTGCCATAGTCTTCCGTTTCGCCTCCGCCGAGCTCAGCCTCGGGTCCTCATCCCGGGATCCCCCAGCGGAATGGGTCGGTCGCATCAAGGAGGAGCGTCGCCTCGGCGTGGACGTGCGCGCGGCCAGTGATCGTGGGCAAGATACGGCCCGCAGCGCGGTCCACCCAGCGATACCGCGCCTCGAAGCAGCTCCCGAGGATCCCTTCCTGGACCCAGGTCTCCCCTTCGGCCAGCTTGCCGTCGGCCGCGAGGCACGCGAGCTTCGCGCTCGTGCCGGTGCCGCACGGCGAACGGTCGTAGGCCTTGCCGGGACAGAGGACGAAATTCCGCGAGCGCGCCCCCGGCGTCCTGGCCGCGGCAAAAATCTCCACGTGGTCCACCTCGGCGTGCCCCTGCGCGTTCACCGCCTGACGGATGCGCCACGCGAGCGTGGTCAGCTCGTCCACGCGGGCAATCTCGATCGTCTCATCCGGCCGCTCGACGAGGAAAAACCAGTTCCCGCCCCAGGCGACATCTCCGCGGACGCTCCCGATCTCGGGCACGTCGGCGCGGACACCCTGCGCGGTCCGATAGCTGGCGACGTTCTCGATGCTGACGGCACCATCGGCGTGGAGCATCGCCGAGATGACTCCGACGGGAGTCTCGAGCCGATGCTCCCCGGGGCCGAGGCGTCCGGTGTGCGCCAGAGTGGCCACGACCCCGATCGCCCCGTGCCCGCACATGCCGAGGTATCCCACGTTGTTGAAGAAAATCACGCCGGCGGCGCAAGCAGGATCCGACGGCTCGAGGAGAAGCGCGCCCACCAGGGCCTCGGAGCCGCGCGGCTCGTGAATGACGGCGGACCGGAATGCATCGTGGCGGCCCCGCAGGACGGCGAGGCGGTCCGCGATCGAGCCGGAACCGAGGTCCGGGGCACCCGCAAAAATCGTTCGCGTCGGCTCGCCCCCCGTGTGCGAATCGATGACGGTTATTCGCTGCATGCGCCGTCGCGTCTCCCGGCCGGACAACCCGCGCCGCTTTCCCGCGCGCTCACGAGCCTTTCGAGGCCCGGGGCCGCCGCGCGATCCCTTCGTGAATCACGCGGAGGATCCGCTCGCGCTCCTCCCCTTCGAGGGGCAGCCGCGGGGCGCGCACCCACTCCGCGCCCAGGCCGCACTCCTGGACGGCGAGCTTGATGTACTGCACGAACTTGACATGCGTGTCCAGGTGGAGGAGCGGGAGGAACCAGCGGTACATCTGCCGCGCAGCCTCCCATTCCTCGCGGCGCGTCAGCTCCCAGAAGAGTTGGTTCTCCTCGGGAAAGGCGATGCCCGACCCGGCCACCCAACCATCGATCCCCAGCACAGCGCTTTCGAGGACGAGGTCATCCACGCCGGTGAAAATCGAGTAGCGCCCGCCGACCGCGATGCGCAGGTCCATGATGCGCCGGGTGTTCCCCGAGCTCTCTTTCACGGCCACGAAGCGCTTCTCGTCACCGAGCTCCGCGAGCAACTCGGGAGTGAGGTCGTTCCCGTAGCTGATCGGGTTGTTGTAGATCATGATCGGCAGCTCGGTGGCAGCGGCGACGGCTCGGAAATGCGCCATCGTCTCCCTCGCGTCGCCTTTGTAGACCATGGGAGGCATGAGCATGACGCCGTCACCCCCGAGGCCCCTCACGTCGCGCGTGTACTGGATCGCGAGACGCGTCGAAGACTCCGCCACACCGCTCAGGACGGGGACTCGCCCTTTCGCCACCCGGACGCCGAGCTTGACCACGCTGCGCTTCTCGGCGGGCTCGAGCGCCTGGTTCTCGCCGAGCGTCCCGCAAAGGACGAGCCCCGACACGCCGCTCGCAATCAGCGCTTCGAGGTGGCG
>Ga0111538_10010621_pt1 | contig 12241 bp, 13 predicted proteins | sample SoiMethybrSBSTD1_FD_79669 | JGI IMG/M metagenome (GOLD analysis project Ga0111538, IMG submission 79669) | Bulk soil microbial communities from a Populus tree surrounding site in Tennessee, USA - Soil MetaG P. TD hybrid SBSTD1 (version 2)... | ecosystem: Environmental > Terrestrial > Soil >...
AGTCGCCGCAGCGCGGATTCTCGTGCGCCGAAGATCTGCGTGACGGTCGTCTCCGCGCCGAACCCCCACGTAAGCGCGATGAGGGCCACGATGGCGCCGAAGATCTGCATCCCCGAGCCGAAGACGAGATCGAGCGTTGCGACGAGGGACGGCGAGTGCGCGCTCGGCCACATCAAGGCGCCCTCCAGCAATGCGATGACGAGCACGGCGCGGCTTCGCGTCACGCGACCGCGCGAAAGGTCCTGAATTCCACTGATGCCGACCTCGAGGCCGGCGATGGCCGAGAGAAAGCCGGCCATGACGAGCGCCATGAGAAACAACGTGCCGAGCAGGCGCCCGCCGGGCATGAGCGCGAAGAGGCGTGGGAGCGAGTTGAAAATGAGGCTCGGCCCGGATGCCATGTCGACGCCGAAGTAGAGGATGGTCGGCACGAGGAAGAGCGCCGCGAGCAGCGCAGAACCGAGATCGCCGAGCGCAGTCACGAGCGCCGTGGCAGGCAGATCGTCGTCATCGGCGAGAAAGTTGCCGTAGACGACCATGAACGTGCCCCCCACGCTCAGCGAAAAGAACGCGTGACCGAGCGCGGCGAAAACCTGGCGAATGCCGATGGCCGAGAAGTTCGGGGCGAGGAACGCGGCGACGCGGCCCATCGACCCTTCGAGGCTGAACGCGTAGCCGACCAGGTAGAGCACGATCACGCCGAAGGTCGGTACGAACCAGCGGCTCGTGCGCTCGATGCCGCGGTTGACGCCGCGCCACATGACGAAGCTGCCGGCGGCGAGCACCGCCAAGGAGCAGCCGAACTGCACGTCGCCGTCGGCGAGGCGCGTTTGGTACGCGGGAGTCGTCACTTCGGAAAAGCCGTGCGCGGCCGAGAACCACGTGGAGTAGACGATGTTGCCAATGACGACGGTGTAATAAGAATCGGCCACCAAGATGGAGACGATGAGGACGAGGCCGAGCACCGTTCCGGTGCGCGTGCCGAGCGTCGCGCGGTAGGTGTCGAGCACTCCGGATCGGGACTGGCGGCCGAGGGCGTACTCGGCGACCAGCACGGGGATGGCGAAGAGCAGCGTCAATCCGATGTAGAGCAGCAGGAAAGCCGAGCCCCCGTAGGCCCCCATCATGTAAGGAAAGCGCCAGACGTTGCCGAGCCCGATGGCGACGCCGAGCATCGCGAGCCACGTGCTGAGCCGGCCCGAAAAACGTTCTGCGCGCTTCATCGACGCGGGCTCGTGGCCCTACGATCGAGTGGGAGGCGACTCATAGCGGGTGGCGGGGCTTCCCGACGGATAGAACATACCGCCCAGCAAGAGACCGGCGGGATCGGTGCATTCGAGACAATGCTTTTGGCCGCGCGGAAGGTAGATGAGGGAGCCTGGCGCGACGGGCGCGCTCACATCGCCCGTCCACATGATCCCGCGGCCCGAGAGAATGGCGATGGTTTCTTCGTAGTGGTGAAAATGCTCGGGCGCGCGTGACAGGGGGATCATGCCGATGAACTGCGTGATGGTCGCGCAGCCGACGCGCTCGTCGACCATGAGCTGGTAGAAACGATCGGCCGTGCTGTGGCGGTTCTGCTTGCGGGCCGACACGACGCGCTCGGGGTGCGCGGCGCGAAACGTCGGCGGCATGGCCCTTGGCCACGCCGGCTCGGCGCATTGCGGGCAGATCGTCATCACCAGATCGAGCGGTTCGTCGCTGGCGTTTTCGAACGCGAACCCTTCGTGCGGCGCGACGTAGATGCCGTCGTGCCGTTCGACGCTGAATCGGTGATCGCCGATGAAGACCGCGCCGCTGCCGGACGTGACCAGGACGGCGACCTCACTGCCCGGGAACGACCGAATCGGGGAGCGCCCGCGGGTGATCCTGACGCGCAGCATCGAGAGCGCGTCGCCTCCGAGCTCGCGGTTCACGGCCCAGGCCTCGTGCCAGGCGCCGTGCGACGTGAAACCTGCGGTATCAGGCGCAATCACGTAGCAACCGCCGGCGAGGGGGATCCGCTGCATTTGGGGGCGCCGGCCACCTTAGCGACGTGCCCCAGGGGGTGCAAATAGGCGCGAATCCAGCGATTGGGGGCGGTCCCAGACCCCCGACCGGCGAGAGGTGGGACAGGGTAGCCCGGTATCCGTCATTCCGGCGGGTGACCATGGGAAAAGAAAAAGGCACCGCCGCTGTTCGCCTCATGGAACCGGACGGAAGCGGACACTAAAATGAGCGAACCCGAACGCGCCGAGGCGGCGGTCCCGCCGAAGTCTCCGTGCGCTCGATCTTCCAGTGACCACGCGCATCGCTTTCGCCAACCCCGCGGATGGCTCGACGGAGGCTCGGCTTCCCGAGACGGCGAAGGTGCGCCCGACGTTTGCTCAGATTTACGATGCCACCTTTCCTTTTATTTGGAGGACCGTTCGCCGCTTGGGGGTGGACGAGAGCGCCGTGGACGACGTGACGCAGGACGTGTTCGTCACCGTGTACCGGCGCCTCGACGACTTCGAGATGCGATGCGCGCCGAAGACGTGGGTCTTCGGCATCGCCATGGGCGTCGTACGAAACTATCGCCGCGGGCGGCGTCGCAAAGAGGCCGCCGTCCCCCTGGCGAACAACGTCGCGAGCGCGGAGCTCGTGGCCGACCGCGGCGCCGACCCGATGGAGCTCGCGAGCCGCGCCGAAGCGGGGCGCATGGTGCACCAGCTGCTCGACCAGCTCGACGAAGAGAAGCGCGTCGTGTTCGTCATGGCGGAGCTCGAGGGATTGACCGTTCCGGAGATCGCCGATCTCGTGGGGAGTAACGTGAACACCGTTTATTCGCGGCTGCGTGCCGCTCGCAAAGAGTTCGACCAGGCGCTCGCGCGCATGCGCGCCGCGCGACCGGGAGGGGCCCGATGAACGACCTCAGCCGGGAGGCACAAGATCTGTTGCGCGCAGCGCGCTCGTACGACGATCCCAGCCCGGCCGACGTCGATCGGGTGCACGCCTCCGTCTTGGCGAAGGTTGGCATCGCGGTGGGGGCGGGGGCCGCGGTCACGGCGGCCACGCCGAGCATCGCGGCGAGCCCTGCGGCGCTGCTCAGCGCCACGGTCGTGAAACTGGGAGCGGCGATCGTCGTCGCGGGGGGACTCGCGACGGCAGGCTACGTTGCCTTGCGGCCCCCTCCGCCGAAATCGGCTTCGGCCATCGTCGACACGCGGACGGCGCGTGCGACGCCGCCCCCAGCGCCCGAACTGCCGGCTCCGGTCATCGCGCCGACCGCGGTGAGCCAACCCGAACCGCGCGCGGTGGAAGGGCCGCCCCCGGCGCGCGCGAAAGCGACGCGCGCGCGGCCGACCGCGCCACCGGCGAACGAGCGCCCGTCGCGCGCGCCGCGCACGACGCCCGATCTCGAAGGGGAAGCGCGTCTCCTGGAGCAAGCGGACGCCGATCTGCGTCAGGGAGATCCCAACGCGGCGCTCGCGCGTCTCGCCGAGCACGCCGCTCGTTATCCCGCCGGTGCGCTGCGCGAAGAGCGCGAAGGGGTGCGCGTCGTGGCGCTGTGTCGCGCCGGACGCGAAGCCGAGGGGAAGATCGCGGCCGAACGGTTCCTCGCGCATTCGCCGCGTTCGGCGCTTGCGACGCGCATTCGCGCAGCTTGCGGCGAGTGAATTAGAAGAGCCAGACGATATGCGCGCGCGCCGAGCCCCCCCACCGCGGCGTGCGATGCACGTTACCCACGTTGTCGAGCCGGAAATTGGCTTCGCTCAGCGTATAGGTCGCGTCGGCCCCAAGGCTCAGGCGCAGCGCTTCGCTGAGCGCAAAGTCGACGCGCGGACCAATGGCCACGGTACCGAGCAGCGCGGTGGCCTCGCCGGGCGCCGTCACGCCGTAGCCGTCGGCATGTACCCGGTCCAAAAAGCCCGCCGCGCAGCCGAAGATCTCGGGGGTCCGCGAGGTCGCGCGCGCGCAGAGTCGCAGCCCCAACGTGAGGAGCGAGAAGCGCCCCCCGGCGTCGGAGCTCGGGACGTCGGTGGGCTGCGGCAAGAGCGCGCTTCCACTGAGCTCGACGGAAAGCGACGGCAAGCGCATGCCCAATCCAACTTGGAGACCGAGACCGACCTCGGGCAGCACGCGAAGCTCTGCTACAGGGCCCGCCCCGATGAAGCCGCGCAGCGGTGCTTCGCTCGGCCCTGCGGGGCGCACGGGCGGGGGAGGAGGGGGCTCGGGGCTTTCGCGCGGTGCGGGTGCCGCCGGCTCCGGCGTGTTTCCGGCGTTCGGCTCGATGGCCAGCGCGATGATGAGCGAAGCCACCTTGGTCACCGCGCGGCACGACGCGCCGTCGAACGATCGCTCGCTCACGTGATCGCCGTCGTGAATGCGGATCTGGACGCGCCAATCGTCGCCCTGGCGGGTGACCTCGGCGGCCGCGCGTATGGTCGCGCGATGGCGAGAAGCATCGCCGATGAGACGTGCGATCTCGCGTTCGACATCGGGCCCCGTGGGGCACGTGGGCGGCGCTTGCCAGGTGAGCTCGAAGGGGCGGCCCGTTTGGGCGCTCGCGGCACGCCCGGCGATCATCGTCATTCCAAAGGCGGACAGGGCGACCGCAACGCTCGCGGCGCAGTGGGAGAGGCGACGGACCTCGTTTCGCGGGAATCGGCCGTGCTGCACGCTTGCTTCACTCAGCGTACACGAACCAGGCCCGTCGCGCGCTCGCCCGCGCACCGCGAACATGTTGCGTTCGCGCGATGTCGGGGAACAAAATGATCTCGATGCAGCGTCTCTTTCGGCCGCCGGCGCTTTGCGCGAAGGGACCACGCCGTTGCCGGTTCATCGCGTTTGCCGCGGCGGCGATGGGTCTTGGTCAGGGCTGCACGATGCAGGATCTCAGCATCGGATGGCAGGACATCGGCGGCCAAGACGCGTCGGTGAACGGCGATGCCGGCAAGTTCGTCATCGTGTGGCGCGATGATTTCGACACGCTCGATCCGGGCCGATGGGAAGTCGCCGAGCACACCTTCGAAGAGAACTACGCCGATTTCTCCACGGCGAATGCGGTAGCCGAGGGGGGCTTTTTGAAGCTCGCCGTGCGCGTGAAGCCTTCCGGCTCGAGCGGCAAGCCTTACACCGCCGCGGAAGTTCGCACGTGGGCCACGTTCGCGTGCGGGAAATTCTTGGTGCGATCCCGCGTCGCGCCGGGCTTCGGCGTGGCGTCGACGTTCTTTGCGTTTCACGATTTCTTTCAGAATGCGTCGGCGCAAGATTGGAACGAGATCGTGATGGAGTCGGGTGCGCCGAGCCGGATCGACTACGTCTACACGCGCGAAAACGCGTCGTTGCCAGGGGGCAAAGACCGCGACGCGACCACCGCGACGCTCCCCTTCGACGCCACGGCGGGATTTCACACGTATGGGTTCGAGTGGACGCCGACCGAAGTGCGCTACCTCGTCGACGGCGCCGTCGCACGAACGCTGACCAGCGACATTGCGGGCGACCTCTTGCGCCCCAAGCGCGTCGTGATGAGCGCGTACCCCTCGACGCGCTTGGCCCCTTCGCGATCGTTCGATCCGTCGGTGCTCCCGTCGGAAGCTTGGTACGACTGGATCGAAGTCTACCGTTTCACGGGCCCGTGCCCGACGGGCGGCGACGGCGGCGCCGACGCGAACGCGACGGACTGACGCGCTATCGCGAATACACGCGCACGTAGTCGGCGAGCATCGTCTGCGGGAAGACCGTCGTCGCGTCGGGCGCGCCCGGCCAATTGCCCCCCACCGCGACGTTGAGCAAGAGGTAGAACGGATGATCGTAAACCCAGCGCGCACCCGAAGGCGTATCGGACGGCGTCTTCGTGCCGTAGAGGATATCGTCGACATAGAAGCGCACGACGTTTTGTTCCCATTCCACGGCGAACACGTGGAACCCGTCGGCAAATTTCCCGCCATTGGGCAGGGTGTACGCCTGTCCCAGGGGATTTCCCCCCGAATACCCGGGGCCGTGCAAGCTGCCGTGCACGATCGACGGCTCTTTGCCGATGTTCTCCATGATGTCGATCTCGCCGCAGTTGGGCCAGCTGGCCGAGCCGATGTCATTGCCGAGCATCCAGAAGGCCGGCCAGATCCCCTGACCGCGCGGAAGCTGAAGACGCGCTTCGTAGCGGCCGTAGAGGTGTTCGAACTTGCCGTTGCTCTCGAGGCGAGCCGACGTGTACTCGCGCCCCATGTAGCTTTCTTTGATGACTTTGATGACGAGAAAGCCGTTGCCGTCGTGGTACGCGTTGGCGGGGCGATTCGTGTAGAACTCGAGCTCGTTGTTGCCGAACCCGTCCCCCTTGTTGACGAGGTTCCACTTCGTCGTATCGGCGCCAGTGCCATTCGCGGCGTTGAATTCGTCGCTCCAGATGAGGGTCCAGCCCGGGCGACTGGCGTCGCCGTTCGATCCGCCGTCAGCGGCTCCGCCGTCGGAACCATTGCTACCGTCGGGGTGACTTCCGCTGTCTTGTCCCGAGCTGCCGCCCGCTCCGCTGTCGCGCGGCGGGCTCGCGTCAGGGGTCGCAATACCGTCGGAACCGCGACCCGCGTCATCGATGCGGGCATCGCTCGAAACAGAAGCATCGCGGCCATTGGTCGTATCGCCAGGTGCGTCGCTCCCTCCGCTGCTCGCGTCGCGCGGCGGTGTGACGCCGGTATCGGTCGTGCCCCCCGTGTCCGGCGTGTCCCCCGCGTCGCTCACCGGGCCCGTGCCACCGCTGCCGCCGCTACCTCCAGTGCCCGTGCCCCCGGTGCCTCCTGCGCCGTCGGTCGTCGACGATCCCGAGTCGCCGCAAGCATTTGCGAGGGCCGACGCCAGGAGCAAGAAAAGCGGCCACCCCCTTCGACGCGCTGCCATCGTCTGAGATAGTGTCCCCACGGCGCCCCACCCGTGTATCAAAGTGAAACGACGTCGATTTCGACCGCCGGAGCGGACGATTTCAGTCCCTTCCGCTCCGCATCGCACCCGACCCTACGCGAAAGTGCAGCCATGACCGCCCAGCATCTGTCGCTCGAGGAGATTTCGAACCGGATCCAGATCCAGGATCTGCTCACGCGGTACGCGCTCGCCATCGACACCAAGGACTGGGCACTGCTGGACACCTGCTTCGCGTCCGACGCCGAGGTCGACTACACGTCGACGGGGGGCGAGAAAGGCGCGTATCCGGAGATTCGTCGGTGGCTCGAAAAGGTGCTGTCGTCATTTGCGGTGACGGCGCATCACATCGGCAACGTCAGCGTGGAGCTCGACGGCGACCGCGCGCACGCGCGAACGTACCTCTGGAATCCGATGGGCTTCCAGCAAGCGGACGGCACGCTGCAGTGGTTCGCTGTCTCCGCGCACTACGTGGACGAGCTGGTGCGAACGACCGAGGGGTGGCGCATCCGAAAAAGGGTGCAGGAGCGCGGCACGATCATCGGCACGCTCCCCGGCGCGCGTTGAGAGCCGCCGTCGACATGTCGTCCACTAGCGCAAGCGCATCAATTTCCGCAGCCGATGCGGTTTACGTCGAGGGCGACTTCGTCGATCCAGGCGACGAATCCAGGGGGTGCGCTTTGGTAGTTGTTCCAGCCGACGCGCACGTCGGTAAATGACGAGGGGATGTCGGAGCCGTTGTAGTTGCCGGCGCCGTTGTTGATCGCGATCGACGTCACTTCTGCGCCGTCATAGTAGAACGCGTAGCTCTGCGACGGCGCGTCGATGTGCCACTCGGCGCAATGCCAATTGCCGTCGAAGGACCAATTGTAGGGGCTGCCCTTGCCGAACTCGGCGCCGCTCGGCTGCACGTTGTAGAGGAATTGGTGTTTCTGGTTTGCGTCCTTCACCGTGTCGACGACGCGCACTTCTTCGTTGCCGTTGACGGGGCCCATGCCGTAGAGGGCCACCATCGTCGAGTGGACGAACACCGTGGGTACGGGGACTTCCACTCGGTAGAAGATGCGACCCCAGTGTCCGCTTCCGAGCTTTGCGCCGTCGGTGTAGATGCGTCTCTCGCCGTTGGGGGCGGCGGAGATCTTGAGCGAATGGGTGCCGCGGGCCGCTTGGTCCGCGGCGACGCTCGCGTTGCCATGTTTGGTCCAGCCCGAGGGAATGGCCCCCTCTGCGGTGCTCTCGAAACTTTCGCAGATGAGGTAGCGGCCCGCCGTGCAGAGCGAGGGGCCGCCGGTACCCGCGTCGCCCGAGCCGGTGGAACCGCTGTCTCGAAGATCTGCGTTCACATCGCGAGCGTCGGTGGAGCTGCCGCCTCCCGCGTCTTGCGATCCCCCAGCATCTTGCGACCCGCTGCCCCCACCGCTGCCGGCGCGACCGGCGTCGGGGGATGAGCTGCCCCCCGCTCCACCCGTTCCCGCGGAGCCCGACATCCCCGACGCGCCGCTCGTACCTGCCGTTGCACCGCCGTTTCCGCTCGTGCCGGCGTTTCCCGCACCGCCCGGTCCCCCCGAACCGGCGGGTCCAGTGGAAGAAGAGCCCGAACAGCGGACGAGCGCGCCCGCCAGCAACATCGCCGTGAGACGTGCGAAGCGCGAATGCATCCCGCAATTCTAACGATTCGCCGCCCGAGCACTCATCCCAATCGTCCGGATGGTCTACGCGGCGACACCGTATTCCACGGCAAGCTCAAAATCCTCGGCAACTTCGAGCTCCGTTCTGATATTCTCATCGTGCGGATGGCCGGCAAGGACTACGCGCTCGGAGTGGCAGCGTTCTTCGACGCAGGCCGCGTGTGCGCGGAGTGGCAACCGAGCCCCGAGCGACCGATCCATGATCGCCGCCGCGCCTTTGCGGCGTCGAAACAGCGAGGAGACGATCCGAGCGCTGGTTGGCTCGGACCAAGCCAGGGATGACGAGATCATTGCGATCCAGAAGATCGATGCTCGCGCACAGCCGTCCCACACGACTCCGGAAGCAACCCGAGCCCGACCCGTGGCTCCTGGAGACGACGACATTTCGAGTCTGGGTGAGGGGAACGTCGCCGCCTCCGCTGCGTTCGTGCCTTCGTCACTACGAATTCCGGCGCGCGCGCCTCGGCGAGCCGTCGTCGAGACCGATCAAAGCCGCTTGATCGCGGAAAACAAGGCTCGCGGGTAAATATCGAGCTGCCCGTGGTAGATGGTGGGCAGCGTCTCGACGACCTCGAACTTTGCGCGGTCGCCGAAGAGCTGGCGAATGTCGTCCGGCGAGAAGCGGTGCGGCCCCTCGGTGCCCGGCTGATGGTGACTGAACGTCTTCAGGAAGAGCCACGCCGATGGTTTGAGCAGGCGGTAGAGCGACGCGACGTAGCCTGCGCGCTTTACGGGTTCGATCACGTGAAAGCACCCGCGATCGAAGATCAAGTCGAAGGGCTCGGTCAGGCGCGTCGCCAGAACGTCGTCTTCGACGAACGTCACTGCGACGCCGCTCGCTTTCGCCTTGCGCTCCGCGTAGGCGAGCGCTGCCGGAGAGACGTCCGTCGCGGTGACCGCGAAACCGCGCTCCGCCAGAGCGATCGCTTGGGTCCCGGGACCGGTCCCCTGATCGAGGGCTCGACCTGGTGCCACGCCGTGACGCACGAGCGCGGCCTCCAGGTCGGGATCGATCGACGGCCAATACCAAGGAAGCCCCTCGACGTTGTCGCTGCGATAGAGCTCTTCCCAATTCGGAAAACCGAGCGGCTGCATGCGGCGCGGAGCTTAGCGCGAAACGCCGCAGGCTCCGAGATCTACTGTGCCCAGGGGGGCGTGAACGGCGCGTCTTGGCCGGTGATGGCCTGACCGCCCACCGGCAGCGCGACCATGGCCTCGAACGGTTCGCCGCCGGGGTTGGCCAGGGAAAACTCGGTGTTGGCGGGAACGACCAGCGTATCCCCCGCGGAGAGCGTTTGTACGCTTCGATCGATCGTGGCCACGGCGGTCCCGCGGAGGGCCACGAAGATCTCTTCGCGGGTCACGCGATGAGGCACGCCCGGTGCGCCGGGCTCGAGAGCCAGCCGCCACATGCAGGTCTCGGCCGCGCCGCGGCACGGAGAAGCGAGTCCCACCACTTGGAGACCGGGTAGGCGAAAAACGGGTGCATCCGACTTGCGAACGATGGGCATGGTCCACTATCCTTTCACTAGGTAATTTACCATGGTAAATCAAATGCGCTCCGTTGGCAAATCCGCGCCCGCGCCCGAGGACTTCGGCATCCTTCTGGCCCGCGCCTACGCCGCCTTCGTCGAGGATCTCCGGGAGGGCCTCGCGGCCGAGGGGTTCCGCGATTTGCACCCCTACTTCGGCTATGTCGCGCGCACCCTGGACGAGGGCCCGCTCACGCTTCGTCAGTTGGCCGATCGCCTGGAAGTGACGAGCCCGGCGGCGCTCAAAGTGGTGAATAGCATGACGGATGGCGGCTATCTCGAACGGCTCGACGATCCGGACGACGCTCGTGCCCGCCGCGTTCGATTGACGAAGAAGGGTTTGGCGGCGCTGTCGCGTGCGCGCGCTTTTCATCGGCGTTTCGAGCGGTCGCTGGCGCGTGACGTGGGCGTCGTCGCCATTCGCAGAATGCGCGCGGCGTTGGAGAGCATGGTGGCCGAGCGCGAACGCCGCGCCGGCCCCGTCAAGCTGCGACCGATGTGAACGCCTATTCGCGAACGACGAGAAATGACGCCGTGGCGCCATCGAAAGCGTCGTCGAGAGGGCTCGCGCGGTTTTCGACGATCCGATCGGGCTGTGGCAGGGCCATCGCCACCAGGCCAATCTCGGGGGAACGCGCCACGCGCGCCAATGCCGATGGGTCGGAGAGATCGGCAAACCATGGCTCGACGGGAACGCCGAAGTCGTGGCTCAGTCGATCGAGGTCGTCGAGGAGCGGCGCTTTTCGTTCGGCGGGATCGGCCCAGATGATGACGAGGAACTTGCTCACCGGCTGCACGACGGCGGCGCGCACCGCGTCGGCCAGCCGGCCAACGCCTTGGACTTCGCTCTCCAACGTGACGAGGGCGGCCGCGGTCCCCGTGCTGCTCCCGAGCACGAGCACGGTGCAAGGTGACGTCGAAAGGTCGCGCGCCACCGCCCCCACGCCGGGGCGATCGGCGCTCACGATCACCAAATTGGCGCCGTACTTTCTGGCCTGCGCACGGATGACCTCCAGCGGCTCGCCCATGTCCGCCACGACGTCGAAGGTGGTGAAGTCCGTCGCATCGACGACCTGCGCTGTCACCGCTTCGATCACCCGCTGCTCGATGTCGGTGGCCGCCGCGATCGTCGCGCCGGCCTCGTGCGGAAAAAGGGGATTGACGGGGAGCACCTGGGCGGCAGCGTGACAGACGATCAAACGTCCGCCCGACGCGCGCGCGAGCTCGACACCGCGCACGATCGCCGGAAGGCTGCGCTCGGTGAGGTCAGTTCCAACGAGAAAGGTGGGCATGGATCGAGCTCGTGATTTCCGCGATGAGATTGGGGAGGGGCCTGATGCCGTGGACGTCGAGATAGCGCGTCAAGTTCTCCGGCCGCGCAGCGGGATCGGCGAGCGCGATGTAGCCATCGGGCCGGACGAGGTACGCGGCCCCCTCTTCGAGGCCAGCCGCGCGCGCGGCGGTGCCCCACGGGAACTGGCAAAGCTGCAGTCCGAGCACGGCGCAAGTCTTGCCGAGCTCGCGGGGTGAGGCGCCGTAGACGTGAACTTGCCAATCGATCGTTTCGAGCGGACCGTAGTTGTCGCGTTGCGAGCCGTTCGCCATGACGACCCACGGTAGTCGATCGCCGGCGACCACCGATCCAGTACGGCCCTCGCTGAGCGGGCTATGGCGATAGTTCAGCGTGGTCTGCGAAACGGTTCGAAACATGAGACGGCGAAACGCCGCGCGATCGAAGAGCGCCGGAAGCACGCGCGGCACGAGATCGAGCCTCACGCGGCGCGCAAGAAAGCCGTTTCGCGTGACGAACGTGAACGCTCGATCGGTGGTGGCGACCAATCGCTGCGCGAAAGCCGCGCGCTCGGGCTCGTAGCTGTTGAGCAGCTTCTCGTCAGCGCGCCCGCGGAGCACCGCCGCCAATTTCCAGGCGAGGTTCACGGCGTCGCCGATCCCGGTGTTCATCCCCTGGCCGCCGACGGGGCTGTGGATGTGCGCGGCATCGCCGAGCAGAAAGCAGCGGCGCTCGCGAAAGCGCGCAGCGCGCCGGTGATGAATGCGATAAGTCGAGAACCAGCTGCATTCCTGAAAGGACAACCCGGATCCCGCCTCCTTGCGCATCGAGGGAACCACGCTCTCGAACGTGAGATC
>Ga0111538_10010622_pt1 | contig 12240 bp, 13 predicted proteins | sample SoiMethybrSBSTD1_FD_79669 | JGI IMG/M metagenome (GOLD analysis project Ga0111538, IMG submission 79669) | Bulk soil microbial communities from a Populus tree surrounding site in Tennessee, USA - Soil MetaG P. TD hybrid SBSTD1 (version 2)... | ecosystem: Environmental > Terrestrial > Soil >...
AAATCTGGCTGCTGGGACGTTGTGTACACATATTATTCCAGAAAAGAACATCCGCTTTGGCGGAATATCGGGAGCTGGTTTGCCAATGCGGTCGCCGACCATCTGCTTGATAAACCGAAAGGTCTTTATTTATCTTCGTTTCGGTGCATTTCGGTGTTGGTAGCCCAGTCTGTGAGCTCCTACGAGGGGCCATACCCTTACATCGATGGATTGATTTTTCAGGTGACACAGCGTGTCGGCACAGTCGAGGTGAGGCACTTGCCGCGCGCAAAAGGATTGTCCACTTACGGCTTTAGGCGTTTGGTTCGGCTGTGGCTCAACTTGGCAACTTGCTTTTCGCTGGCTCCTTTGCGATTGGCAATATATGCCGGCGCAACAATGGCAATGTTGGGGGCACTTGGGGCGGTCGCTACTATTATCGAGGCGCTCACGAGCGGCACGCCATCCGGATGGGCGTCTATCATGGTAATGCTTCTCGTGATTGGTGGAGTGCAGTCTTTAATGGCGGGTATCATCGGCGAATATGTAGGAAGGGCATTTTTGTCGACGAATGGCAAACCTCAGGCGGCGGTGCGATCTATTGACTACGCGCGGCCTGAGGAGCACGTCCGCTCCTCCACAGAGCCAACCGTGATCGGTATTGCGCGCTGATGGTTGCTCTGTATTGGTAGTGCTGGCGGGCGCAATTATCACAAGGTCGCACGCCAGACCTTGCTAAAAGGGGAGCGGACCCTGGAGTTTTCGGGAGCAACTCGGCGATTGGCGCAGCCTTCGTTGAAATACTTCTATACGCTTCCGCGGCGATGCTCTTCATGTGCGCTTTGCGTCGTATCCCGTTGTCAGTTGCGGTGCCGTGCACCGCAATTTCCTATGCGGGTGCCGCGCTAACCGGGCACCTCCTCTATTCTGGACCTCTGAGTCTTCGGCAATGTGTTGCGATTGGGTTAATCTCTATACAGCACCGCCCGCATTTGATGCCTTGCCCTTTTGCACTTCACAGTTTGAGCTCGGCTCAGGAAATCTTTTCAGTTGGCCCTCGAAGTAGTTTTCCGATCGAACTTGCTTACAAGACCCGCGAAGCATTCTCCCTTACAACCACAGATGCGGATCGCGATTCTGCCAGGCAGTATCGTCACAGTGGCTTCGTCTTGAACATCGACCGCTTCAATCATTATAAGCATCATAGATATAAGTGAACTGCTTCAGCGGGCCTTGCCGGCGTTGCGACAAAGAGGTGAAAACTTGGAAAGGCACGAATTTGAGAAAATGGATCGGCTAGAGGACGGCATGTGGTGGTATGAAGGACTCCACGCTCATCTACTTTTCTTTTTACGGCAAGCGGTTGCCGACACCCAATACCCTCGTGTTCTTGATGCTGGCTGCGGAACCGGCGGCCTCCTGCGTATACTCGATCATGTCATGCCTCGTTTTTGCGTAATAGGACTGGATACAGATGAGAGGGCGTGTGTATCAGCTCGCATGAAAAGCCGATGTCCAGTCTGTGTCGGATCTGTAAACGCAATGCCCTTTAGCGAAAACAGCTTTGCCGCTATCGTCAGTGCTGATGTCCTTTACCATCGTGATGTAGACGATGCGCAAGCACTTTTAAATTTTTATCGCTGTCTCGCGAGCGGGGGCACTCTCCTGCTCAACCTGCCGGCGTATCAGTGGCTGTACTCAGCGCATGACCGAGCCGTCTATACCGCCCGGCGTTACACAAGAACACGCGTGCACGAGCTCTTGCGAGCGGCAGGCTTTAAGAGGGTAAAAACAACGTATTGGAACACGTTTTTATTCCCACTGATGGTGTTACGGCGAATTTTGACGCGGACCAAGGACGGAAGCGACGCAGTTGAATATCCGAAACCAGTCGATCTAACCTTTCGGGCTGTAATGCAGCTCGAATCCGCGCTGCTTCGACGTGGTTTCACGCTTCCATTTGGGGGTTCTGTTTTGGCCTTCGCCGTGAAGTAATTATGCGAACTGCGGCGCCTTTTGCTGGTCCGGTTGGAATGCTACAGCCAAGGCGAGGCAACTTTTTTGGAGACCCAATGGCTTCGGTATTTGTGCCACAGGCGAACCCACGCGCCTCATATCACGCCCATAAGCAGGCTATCGATGAGGCCATAGCCCGCGTGTTGGCAAGTGGCTCATATATCCTCGGTGAGGAGGCAAAAAACTTCGAGCACGAGTATGCAAGATGGGTTGGCACTCGTCGCGCCGTAGCATGTGCCAGCGGCACCGATGCAATCGCGTTGATCCTCAGAGGCCTCAACATCGGTGCCAATTCAACCGTAGTTACCGTCTCTCACACGGCTGTCGCCACCGTGGCGGCTGTACAAATGGCCGGAGCCACTCCCCTCCTTTTGGATATCGAATCCGCGACCTACACCATGAGCCCGGATGAGCTAGCTTCGGTGCTGGCCCAACCACCGCGTCACTTGCCAGAAATCCGCGCGGTCTTAGCCGTTCATCTCTATGGCCAAGCCTGTGACCTCACACGCATCCTGTCCATATGTAATGCTCATGGCGTTTCACTGATAGAAGATTGCGCCCAGGCACATGGCGCAAGTTTTGATGGGCAGAAGCTTGGCACCTTCGGTCGCGCCGCAGCATTCAGTTTCTACCCAACCAAGAATCTTGGAGCACTGGGCGATGCCGGTGCCGTCACGACCAACGACGATCAGCTCGCCGACCGGATCGCTCTGCTACGTCAGTATGGCTGGCGTGATCGATACGTTTCCGCAGAACCGGGAGTGAACAGTCGACTTGACGAGCTTCAGGCTGGGGTGCTGCGGGCCAAGCTGCCGCACGTCAACGATGACAATCGCCGTCGACAAGCCATTGCCGCCGTCTACGATGCTGCTTTGGAAAGCGGAACAATTTTACGTCCCGTGCGCCGCCAAGGTGCCGTGCACGTGTTTCATCAATACGTTGTGCGTTCCCCAGAGAGAGATTGGATACAGGCGTGGCTTCAGGAACGAGGCATCGCCAGCGGTATCCATTACCCCGTGCCCGTACATCAGCAGCCGGCCTTCCACGGGAGCGCGCATTTGGGCCCGTTGCAATGCCGCGAGACTGAGCGCGTATGCCGTAGCATTCTTAGCATACCCATATATCCAGAATTGACGGACCAACAAACAGCATCAGTGTCGAAGGCGCTAAGGGAGCTAGTGAGCTGCTCGACGCCCGCACAGAAGCGAGCAGGGGGCGGGCCATTGTGAAGGCTGATTGGCAGGGCCGCCGAGTCCTGGTTACAGGAGGCGCTGGTTTTTTAGGAAGTGGGCTTGCGCTCGCGTTAGCACAGCGGGGGGCGTCGGTGGTCGTCGTGGATGCACTCTTGCACGACTCTGGTGCGAATAGCCATCATCTCTCGGGTTCCGGAGTTGAATTGGTCGTAGCGGACCTCCGCACAGCAGATCTCTCGCCGATTTGCCGAGGGGTTGATGTTTTGTTCAATCTTGCGGGGCAGGTTAGCCACATGGACGCGGAAGCAGACCCGGCCTCAGATCTCGAAATAAATGGAGCGGCTCAGCTTCGCTTGATCGAATCGCTTCGAAAGCACGCATCGGACGCGATTGTGGTGCATGCATCGACACGCCAGTTTTATGGCAGGCCACAACGACTGCCTGTTAACGAATCTCATCCAATCAGTCCTCAGGACATGAACGGTGTTTCTAAATTTGCCGGAGAGCAGTACTGGATGGTTGAGGGCCGTACCCGTGGCCGCCGAGTTACCTCATTGCGCCTGACCAATTGCTACGGTCCCAGGCTTCGTATCAAAGATGGTCGTCAGTGCTTCATAGGCATTTGGGTACGCCGTTTGTTAGAACACCAGCCGTTCGAGGTCTGGGGTGGGAGCCAGGTTCGCGACTTGCTCTACCTCGATGATGCTGTCGCAGCATTCCTTCTCGCAGCGCATACCCCCGCTTGCATGGGAAACGTATACAACATAGGCGGCGCAGAGCCCGTCACGATGCTAAACGTCGCTGAACTCTTGGTTGCGGCCAACGGTGGCGCGGGCCGTTTTGTAACCAAGCCGTTTCCAGAGAATCGCGCAAAGATAGACATTGGCAGTTATTGCACCGACGACGCAGCCTTTCGCGCTGCAACTGGATGGGCCGCTCGCGTGATGCTCCGAGGTGGATTGAAGGAAACCTTAGATTGGTTTCGACCGCGTATGGCCCAATACCTGTAGCTAGCTGCTGTCCAAATAAGTAGCAACCCAAGTGAGGTTAACGCTCGCACTCCTTGCGGATTACGCGGACCATGGCTGATCCTATCTGGTGGGACGGAGCCTTGCGAACTGCGAAAATGGCATTTTGTAATCTCTCACGCAATGTTCACTCATTAAAGCAGTTTGTCTGACAAGTGTTGGATCGAAACCTTGCTGCGAGCTGCAACCGCAACCTGCAATGCTGGTTGTCTCGCGCTTGTTTGCTAGAGATAATTTAGCCACGCCAAAATTTCGTAGGCCTCGACTTCTAACTCTGATTCGGGAAATTGGCAGCCTGGGCTAATTTCAGGTCACGATCGGGCTGTGCACAATGTGCGTCGTTACACCAGCAAAGATATTCGAGAGTTGCTAATGGCGGCGGGCTTTGTCGATGTTGAAACTACCTATTGGAACACCATCCTATTTCCTTTGATAGTTCTGCATCGCGTCCTATCCTCAAAAACTGATGATAGCGACGTGAGATTTTACGCGAGACCGGTGGAAACGATTTTCCGAACGATTATGCGTTTTGAAACTTTCATCTTAAGTCGTGGGCTGAGTCCACCCTATGGCGGATCCGTAATAGCCACGGCGATAAAAAAAATGACAAAATCTGGCGGGGCTACACTAAGGTTCAAGTGTAAACGATGCCGCACAAGATGCTCGTCAGCTTGACAGTTCGGCTTAGGCGCTAGCTAGAACTCTCTTATTTATTTATGCTGTTGGGCTGCGGAATCACGCCCAGGCCGCCGACTTTTGCACGCAAAGCTTGCCAGGCGGCGCATTAGTTTGCACTACATTGATCGTGACGATTTCTTCCCACGCAGTAGTATAGTCGCGGTCGCCGTCTGCACAACGCCGAGGCCCGTATGCGTTACCTGGTGCTTGCGCATGCCTTTCCCGTCGAAGATTGGGCGTGCAGCGCCGCTGCTGCTGGCAAGCTGCAAGACCGGGAGCCGTGTTGCCGCAGCAGCCGCCGGCTCAAGAACGACCAATCGAATCCCCATGCAGGAATTGACCCATTGGATCATAGTTGAGAAATCTAAAGGCGCTGGGAGAGAAAATCGACTTATTCACAAATGACCGCGACCACTCCGCTGAATTACGAGGCGTAATCAGCCGTCGAACAGGCTGGGGTCGGGTTCGGCTTGCTGTGTTCGGCCACGCTCGATCGCCCGGATTTCGACGGGTCGGCTGGAGCTCCAGACGGGCTAATCTTGATTTTGCGCCCAAGGCGCCCAATCCCGCCACTTGCAGCCTTAGAGCGGATTTTTTGGCTTCGGTTCGCAAACCGAACGCCCGCCACCAGCTGATCAATAACGTCGAAGTCGGCCGATATGCGGGAGATCCACGAAAACGGAGGCGGTCCCGGCGTGCGCCTGGTCGATTTTTTAAAGGTCTGGAAGGACAGTATCGAGCGAAGCGGCCCAAGTTATCCGCGAAGCCCCTGAGCTTGCCGGTGTCGAGAAGCGCGCATTATCGGCAGGCTAATACAAGGACCTGGCGCACGCGGTCAATCCGTAATCAGCAGGGCGCGGGAGGCTATGACTGAGCCCGCGCTGCCTTTTCGGGCAGTTTTAAATGGTAGCGCGTATGGCGCAGCTCACCGGTCCTGCCGAGCGCGCCTTTCTTGACAAGCTCCTGCAGGTCGCGGGTCGCCGTGGCCCGCGATGTCTTGCTGATGCTGATGTAGTTTTCCGCGCTCAGTCCGCCCTTGAAGCCGTCGATGCCCTCGCGGAACATGCGGGCAATCACTTTTTCCTGACGGTCATTGAACGCGCCGCGGTGCTTTTCATAGAACTTTGCCTTGGCGACGTAGAAATCAACGCGCCGGATCGTGTTGCGCTGCGCTTCCAGAACAGTTTTTGCGAAATAAACGAGCCAGTCCGTGATGACGGTATCCTTGTTATTGCGCTCCAGCGCGTCGTAATAAGCCTTGCGCGCGCGCTCGATCGTGTACGCGAGCGCGATCAAAGTCGGCTGGCCGAGGTTTTGCGCGAGCGATTTTTCAGCAAGGGCGCGCCCGATACGCCCGTTGCCGTCCTCAAAAGGATGAATGCTGACAAAGTAAAGATGCGCGATGCCGGCGCGCGTCAGCGGCGCCAGTGTGTCCGCGCGCGCGCTTTGGGGCGCGTCTTCATTGAACCATTTCACGAAGCCGTCCATTTCCGCTTTCATCTGTGAGGACGGCGGCGCTACAAAATGAATCTTGCGATCATCAAGCGGCCCGGAGACGATCTGTATCGGCTCCGCGTGCGTGCGGTAGCCGCCGATCAGGGCGATATCCCGATCCCCGCTCATCAGCATCTTGTGCCAGCCGAACATCGTGTGGTGCGTCAGCTTCGCGTCGAAATTCTTGTAGAGATCGACCATCATCTCCGCGATGCCCCGCTCCGCGGGCGGCACCGGGCGGTCATCCTTCCCAAGGCCGAACTGGCGACGCAGCGAGGATTGAACGCTGTCGCGGTTCAGGACTTCGCCCTCGATTTCCGAGGTCTTCAGGGCCTCATCGCTTATCAGCTCGATTTTCAGCGCGTCCTGGTCCTCACGCCCGACATGCCTGAACGCGCCGATAAACTCCCCGGAGCGCAGCAGGAATTCTCGCTCCAGAGACTCTAAATCCTTGGCATTGTAGATAAAATCAGGCCACTTCGGCTTCTGCCAGTTCCAGCTCATGAGCTATAGACTCCGCTTCTATAACTCTTAATACCTTAAAATTTGAGCTATAGCAACCAGCCCTATAACTCAGAAAACCGGTAATCCGCCCACGGGCGTGTAGGTTGGGACTACCGATCGTCGATTTTTTAAAGGTCCAGAAGGACAGGTATCGAGCGAAGCGGCCCAAGTTATCCGTGAAGCCCTTGAGCTTGCCGGTGTCGAGAAGCGCGCATGATCCAAGCGTCGAGGTCGGCGGCGGCGATAAGCGACGTTGTCTGGCCGATTTGATGTCCGGCAAAGTGCCGCACATATTACAGGCATATTGCGGAGTAGGAGCCGAAATGCGAGTGACCCAGCCGGTCGTAGACATGGTCTTTCGGAAGCTAGGTGGCCGCGAGGTCTTAGGCCAGAACGTGACTTCTGATCTTGCCCGCCTCGTTCATGGTCGCATTCCTTTGCGAGCGCTCATCTATGTCAGGCGTGGCTTCTCGGACCAAGAGATCGGACGAATTATAATCCACGCTGAGGCATCGCAAGGCCAAGAGACAACCACTTACTGTTCAAGAATCCGATCGGATCGTGCGGCTGACGCGGATTCAGGCATTGACTGAGGATGTGTCGGCGATGCGCAAAAAGCGAACCGGTGGCTCCGCGAACATCCGGCCATTCTCGACGGTCCGCCGCTAGAAACAGCGCGAACGGAATCCGGAGCCCGTGTCGTCGAGCAGATGTTGGCGAAGATTGACTGGGGCGCCGCGGCGTAATGCGTCTTTGGCGCTTGTCGAGGCTACGGGCTCACGAACAGCGGCCGCTGGAATACAACTGGGCGCCCCGTGACGTATTGTTCGACGGTGCCGTCGCTCACCGCATTAGAGAAACGCGCACACGTCACTGACATCAGCCCGCTACCGCCTCAGGCCATGGTGGAGTACGTCACCCCGGATGATGTTTCGGCGCACAACAATTGACGGGCTGCCGTGGCCGGCCGGACGGTTGGGTTTGCTCGGGACGTCAGAGGTCCATACACGCGCGTAAAGTAGCGAGGAACCATAAGTCCGACAGCCAGTCCAACCACAATGGTTGCGATGAGCGTTACAGTTGCGATATTGATACGAGAGCTTCTGATGGCTCGTTTTGATGGCGCAGGAAGCGCGCCATGACAGAAACCAGAGAGATCTATTCACCCCGACGTCGTTTATAATCGCCGCGGGACAATTGCTTCTCGATAAAACAGTAAAGAACAATAAAGAGATATCGGCTACCCATTTCCCGGATTCTTAGTTTGGAAATTCCCTTCTTTCGGTTCTGCCAGCTGATTGGCACGACAGCAAAGTTGTAACCGCGGACAAGCGCCTTCAACGGTAACTCCACAGTCAGATTGAAATGGTATGATAGCAAGGGTTGGACGCCTGCAATTACCTCACGGCGATAAATTTTGAAAGCATTGGTGAAGTCGTTAAAGCGCTGTCGAAACACCACGCGAATGAATGTATTGGCTAAACGATTTAGGATAAGTTTGTGGATCGGGTAATCGATAACGCGGCTACCAACGATGAACCGCGAGCCAAACACACAATCGTATCCTTCATTAAGTTTATTGTAGTATTTTATGAGATCTGCTGGATCATCAGATCCGTCAGCCATCACAATGGCAATTGCATCGCCACGACATGCATCGAGTCCCGCGCGCACGGCAAAACCGAATCCATTCGACGGTGCATTGTTTATAACACGCAACGTGCCGTATCGCGCAGCGAGCGCAGCAAGAACATCGCCTGAGCCGTCGGTACTGTTATCATTGACGACCACAATCTCGTGCGCGATTTGCGCGCCCTCAAGCACCGTTGTCAGCATCGAGACAGTGGCATCGAGGGTCTCAGCTTCATTATGTGCTGGAATGACGACGGAGAGAGTTTCAGCGGTGCCGGCCGCCAACCAGGCGCTAATCGATGTCGCCTGCCGCATCAGCTTGTGTCTTTCATGCTATGACACGGCTACGCATCGCATCGTGAATTTCCGTAAGCGTTGTGCGTATGTCGTAAGTAATGTTCCACTCGGGATAATGCGACTGGAACCGGCGAATATCACTGATCCACCAGATGTGATCGCCGATGCGGTTATCGTCGACGTAGGACCAATTTATGGACCTTCCGGTTAGCTCTTCGCATAATGCAATCGCCTCAAGCATTGAGCAGTTGGCGTATCGTCCGCCGCCAATGTTGTAAACTTGGCCCATTCGCGGATTTTTAAAAAACTGCCAGAAGGCATTCACCAAATCGAAGCTGTGGATGTTGTCGCGGACTTGCTTGCCCTTGTAGCCAAGCACTTTATAGGGCTGGCCACTCACCGCGCATTTCATCAAATAGGACAAGAAACCGTGCAATTGTGTACCGGAATGACCCGGACCAGTGAGGCAGCCGCCACGAAAACAAGCGGTCTTTAGTCCGAAATACCGACCGTATTCCTGAACCATCAAATCCGCCGCCGCCTTGGAGACGCCAAAGAGGCTATGGGTCGAGGCGTCGATGGTCATTGTCTCATCGATGCCATGACGCGCAAATGGATGTTCTGGCGCGACTTCCCAGCGAAGCTCTTGCTCGACCAAGGGCAACCGGTTTGGCGTATCGCCATAGACCTTGTTCGTGCTGCAGAAGATGAACGGTGCCTCGGGACAATGTTGCCGAGTTGCCTCAAGCAGCGTAAGTGTGCCGTTGGCATTGACGGTAAAATCGATGATGGGATCACGCGCGGCCCAGTCATGCGACGGTTGTGCCGCTGTATGGATTACAACGGCAATGTCGCGGCCATATTGGCTGAATATATTTTGGACTGCGGCTTGATCGCGAATGTCGGAATTATTGTGCCGGTAACGCGGCAGATCGGCCTCAAGCGCTGCGCGTGACCAGTGCGTGCTGGCGTCACCTCCAAAGAACAGCCGGCGCATGTCATTGTCAATTCCGACGATATCTAGACCCTTATCGGTAAAAAACCGTGCTGCCTCCGCGCCGATCAATCCAGCAGAACCAGTAATAAGTGCGATACTCATTGCCGAAAAATTCCGTCAGCGCAGGATGGGTTCGAGTTGATCACGGTGATCGACGAGCCACTGCCACACGTTCTCAAGAACTACACTCAGCTTACGCTGGGGCTTCCAATCAGCGGCTTTGTGCACAGCGGTACAATCGCTGACATAGAACGGGATGTCGGCATCACGCGTCTCGGCGATCCGACCAATCTCAATACGGTTCCCTGAAAGCTCCTGGCAGAACTGTGTCAGTTCGCGAAGTGAAACACTGTTCTCCATTCCCCCGCCGACATTATAGAAGGCCTCCCCGGAATGACGATCCAGTTCGGCCAGCTGTTTGGCGAGTAGATCATACAGGTCATCGACATGGAGAACATCACGCACCTGCAAGCCTTCGCCTCCAAAACCCATATAGGCGAGCGAGCCGCTAAACAGATGTCTCGCCATCCATAGAACAATAAATCCTTGGTCTACCTTGCCCATTTGCCACGGGCCCGTAATTACGCCACAACGATTGACCAGCGCGCGCACACCGTACATAGACTTGTATTCTTCGATCAACAGTTCAGCCGCAAGTTTCGTAGCCCCATAGAGGGAACGACTTCCGGAAAGCGGGAATCGCTCTGAAATCCCAGCCACCGTAACACCCGGCACGTCCGCGTCCCCGCGCAGAACGAAACGCGTTGCGCCCCGCTCGAGCGGCAACGCGCGAAGCGATGCAATAGGGTAGACGCGGCTACTGGACAAAAATACAAAAGCCGAACCATGCCGACGCGCATGCTCAAGACAATTCATCGCGCCAACAAGGTTGCTGTGGATTAAGTAGCTTGGGTTCCCATCGTATGCTGCATGCACGCTCGGTTCCGCAGATGCCTCGATGAGAAGATCGACTGGTCCGATGGCCGCGAGATCATCGCTCACGCGAACGTCGCCATGCGCGAATTCGACACCGCTTGCGCGCAACCGTTCAAGTGCCAATTCAGAGCCACGACGTTTCAGGTTGTCGAGGACCACCACCGTCGCTGTTGATCGATTGCGCTTGAACGCAAGTGCGAGGCTCGACCCGACGAAGCCCGCGCCACCGGTTACAAGGATGCGTTCAGGCATGCAATTCTTAAGGTTCCGCCGGCTCATTCCCAGTCAAAACAATTTTGGGTGCGCTCTAGATTGTTTTATGATGTTTTGGTGCGCATTGGCAAATATTCTGCGCCTGCGAGCCAACGAATTTCATATGTGCCTTGTCACGTAGCCTCTTGGGCTCGGCGATCGCGAGGAGAGTCTTGCGCCGGGCCCCGCTCGCGCAAAGGGAAGACCCTACTCGCAACTCAATTGCGCGCAATCGAACGAACCCCCCGATGCTGCATCACGTATTGTCGGCACAGACTTCAGCGCGACGCGCTTCAGCGAAGGACCGCAACCGTAAGCCGCTCACGATCCATACGATCCCGCCAACCATGCCGACAATGAAACCCACCGCGCCAAAGAGGATCGACAGGGTGAGCCCGTCGCTCTGAGCGAGGCCCGCGTAGGCGAAGGCGACGATCATGCTACTCTCACGGACACCCCAGCCGGCGATCGATACCGGCACGGTCGCGATCAAAATCACCGGCGGCATGAGGAACAGAACTTGCGCGAAACTGACCGGTGCGGCGACCGCTTTGACGCAGCACCACGCTGCGGTGACACCGAGTAAATGGTTCGCGACCGAGCACGCCAAGACAATCGTGGCGGAGCGGGGGGACCGGCACAGCGCCGCGCTGATCCGTGAAGCAGCCGACAAATGCCGGGTGAGCATCCATCGATCGAGCCATTGGCGAAACCGCACGCCGAACAACACGAATATCAATGCGCCCGCGATCGCGCCAAATCCGATCACCAACAGGACCACGCGCGCGATCGAATCGTGAATGAGAGAGAATGTCCATGGCAGGCAGGTGACAACAATAAGTGCCAACACGAATACGCCAGCGATGCGATCAATCAATACCGAATAAGTCGCAGTCGCCCAGCCCGCGCCCTGGCGCGCAAAAAGCCAGATCCGAGCGCCGTCTCCGCCAACTGTCGACGGCAGCACCTGATTACCGTCCGTTCCTTCGGCGCACCCTCCGTGGTCGTTCATCTGCGAAATTATCTTTAGAGCGAAATTCTGTTGAACCCAGCAGCAGCAAAATTTGTATTGTTTGACGCCATAAGCTTGTCTCGTAGCGGTCCAGCCGTTCAAAGACACGACTGTCTAGGTCTGTAAGCCGCAGGAATGAGCGCGCAATATTTGTATGATCCGTCTCGCTTTCATCCGATCGAATTGCGTTCACCGCAATTTCTTCCTTCTAATGTCATTTTG
>Ga0111538_10010623_pt1 | contig 12239 bp, 10 predicted proteins | sample SoiMethybrSBSTD1_FD_79669 | JGI IMG/M metagenome (GOLD analysis project Ga0111538, IMG submission 79669) | Bulk soil microbial communities from a Populus tree surrounding site in Tennessee, USA - Soil MetaG P. TD hybrid SBSTD1 (version 2)... | ecosystem: Environmental > Terrestrial > Soil >...
GCTCGCTCGTCGGGCTTGGGGGCACAGCCTGTCATCACGGCGGCCGCGCCACCGACCGCGCTTCGCATCAGGAAACTCCGGCGATCGATACCGTGCGGAACCTCCGGTGTCATCAGTTCGTGTGTCTCCGCTAACGGATCGCGCGCAGAGTTCCCGGCTTCTTTGTTTGACATGGTCAGCCTGCTCCCTTTCATTCGCGTTCAGCTGAGGAACCGTACTCGGCGAGCCGTGAGCCCTACGCTGGCGCTGCGCAGGCAGCACCATGTCGCGGCGGGGACTAACAACAGCGCGGCAATCGGTATCGACGGGAGAGGCACGCTGTGTGCCAGAGCTGGCGGTGGAGAATCGTGCGTGTTTCCGTCGGTTTGACCTTGGCAAGGGCCTGCGCATCTCGCGTCGAACGACGGTTCTCCGAAATCTCGGAGGCTCCCCCGCGCCAAATCGTGACTTCGCCCGGAGGGTGGAAACGTCCCCGAACTGGAAGCACTCGCGCCCGCGCCGCGCTTCTGGTATCCTCCTCAACCGCTCAGCTGGCAGCTCTGCCGGACGTCTGCTGACAACCGCGCTCGCCTTTTGATCGCGGATGGGAGCGCGATTGGGGAGGTATCCGCGCGAGCGGCTGGAGGCGCAGGAAAGGTCCTTATTCCACAACCAGTTGTGACCGCGAGCACAACGGCTCGACCCGGAGCGGTGGGAACATCGCAGCCATGACTAGGTGGGATCGGAGGAATCCCATGGGCCGTACTCTGTCAATTTTCTGCTCCGCGCTCCTCGGACTCGCCCCGGCCGCCGCTGCGAGGCAGCTTCCCGGCCCCGATGCACAGGTCGCCTCACATACGTTTGAAATCGCCCCATTGACTCCCGATCAGGAAGCGGAACTCACGACGTGGCTGACCACTGTCAGGAAGTGGCAGCAGTACGACGAGAAGTGGCGCAACCGGCCGGTACACGATGGATGGGGGCGGATTGCCGAACGGCGTCCGTCCCCCACGACTCCCGAGTGGCTGCCGCCTTACTGCGCCTCGGTTGCCGCGGCCGGACTGACCGGGTTCGAGGAACGCACCGAGATCGCGTGCAGAGTCGCCGCGGATCCCCGGGCCTCGTTTTCGGCGGTGCCGCCACCGGTCAGCGCCCGTCTCGATGACGAGAAGCCGGCTCACAGTTCGTTCCTGACGCGGCTGCACTTCGACGGCATGTGGAGTACGACGTCGACGAACGGACGGATTTACGGGATCGTCGGCACGCATATGAGCCTGGTAGACATCGGCCGCATCCAGATCTTCGGCCCCCCCGGGGTGATGCTGCTGACCGTGCCCGATGGCTACGGCGGACGGCGGGTCGCCATCGGCTATACGTGGGGCTTGAGCATCAGGCTCGGCGACGTCCGCATGGGTGCGCCGACCAAGAACATGACGGTGTTCCTCAACATCTCGAAGGTCTTCCTCGGTTCGACCGACACCGCCGCCGGCAACTCGCGCGGCTACGACATCGTCGGGTTCTCGATCGCGCCCAGGAAGAAGCGCTAAGCCGGGGGTTCGGCGGCTCGGGGGCGCGGCGGATCGAAGCCGGTGCTACCAGAGGCAACAAGCCGCTCCCTGGCCACGTTGCCTCTGAGTACCACCGGCTTAGCCGAGCCCCCGAACCCCCGAGCCCCCGAACCGCCGGCGATCCGTCAGTACGACCACCCCACCGACAGCACGATCCCCACGTCATTGTTACTGAACGCCGGATTCGGCGGCCGGCTGTCGAAGGTGTTGTAGCCGCTGACCGACACGAAAAAATCCTTCAGCAATTCCTGTTTCACGCCGGCGTCGAACTGCACGCGGTTCCTTCCGGGGTCGCTCAGGCTGGGGTAGTACTGAAGGGTTACATCGAGCGTGGTCTTGGGACGGTCGTAGGTAAAGAAGGACCAGCCGAAGAGGAAGAGCGCCTCGACGTTCCGTGTGGGGTCGACGTCCACTCCGCGCTCATCGTTGACCACCATACCCGCCCCGACGGCGAGTTGCGAACGGTTGGTGTTCACGAGACGTGGGCCGACCGCACCACCCAGTTGCGAGCGCAACGTCAGGCCCAGGCTCTCGTTGGTCTCGAACCGTCCGGCGATCGAGAAGAACCACCGCTTCCACGGATAGCGCAGGAACGACGCTTCGAAGGACCCACGATCGTCTCTGCCTTCGCCGTCGTCCTTCTCGGTCGCCGTCAGCGAGAGCACGGTCCGGAACGTGAACGCCGGCTGACGATACGCCTGATTCCAGTTGGCGTTGAGTTGTGCGACGCCGCTCGACCGCGTGTAGTTGAAACCGGCATCGATGACGCCGTCGATCTTCTGCCAGAAGCTCCGGCCGATGGGGGAGATGCGTGTGACCAGCGACATCTGGAGCGGGGTGGTGACATCTGCCCCGACCACGCTGATCGAACGCGCCGGTGCAGCGCCGAGGCTGCCCAGGAATTGCGTGCCGTCCTCGATTTCGATCTCGAAAAAACGCGTTGCGACGACACTGGCCAGCTTGTCCCACTCCAGGTACAGCGTTCCAGCGTCGTCGGTCTTGAATTCCAGCCGTCCACGAGTGAGGCTGATGATCTCGCCGGTGATCCGGTCGCCGTTGCCGAGCGTGACGATATCGGTCCGTTGTGCCTGCGCGTCGGCGCAGAACGCCAGGACCAGGGCCGAGGCGAGACAGCCCCGCAACACCAAGAGCTTCTTGCAAGAGGGCCACGAGATCAGGAGTTTTTCCTTTGAAGCAGATTCTCGTGATCTCCTGGCCCTCCTGTAAAAGCTGTTTTCCAAGTGAAGCCGATATTTAGCTGCCGGCCTTCGCTCTCGCGTACGGGTTGCCGCCGAGCGCGTTCGAGATCTCGGTGATCGCCCGCTGCGCGCGCACGCTGTTGCCGGCGTCGTCGAGCGGTGGTGACACGACCGCGATCCCGAACTTGCCTGGCGACACGGCGATGATTCCGCCGCCCACGCCGCTCTTCGCGGGGAGGCCCGTGGCGTAGAGCCACTTCCCGGAGTCGTCATAGAGTCCCGCCGTCGCCATCACGGCCAGTACTCCCGGTACTTTTGAAGCATCCATGACCTGCTTGCCGGTGACCGGATTCTTGCCACCGAACGCGAGCGTCGCCGCCATCACGCCGAGGTCCTTGGCGTTCACACCGATCGAGCACTGGCGCGTGTAGAGATCCACCGCCTGCTGCCAGTTGTCCTTGATGTAGCCGTAGGCGAGCATCAATGCGCCGATCGCCTGGTTGCGCTGGTTGGTGTCGGACTCGGACTTGTAGACGTCCTGGAGCACGGAGAGCTGGCGTCCCGCGGCATCGTTGTGGAAGCCGATGATCTTCTTCCAGACCTCGTCCGAGCTGGCCCCTCGCACCATGCTGGTGGCCGAGATGGCGCCGGGATTGACCAGCGGATTCATCTCGGGCGCGCCGGTGCCGACGACGGTGCGCACGCCTTCGATCGCGATGATCGAGTTGAACCGCGCCCCGGTCGCGTCGACGCCGATGCGTTTGGCAACCGAGTCGAGCCCCTGCTCCTCGATCACCTGCGCCATCGTGAAGACCTTGGAGATCGACTGAATCGACACTTCGGTCTTGACATCACCCGCGGTGTAAACCTTGCCGTCGGAGGTGACGAGCGCGATGCCGAAGAGGTTCGGGTCTACCTTCGCGAGCGCGGGAATGTAGTCCGCGTTCTTGCCTTCTTTCAGCGTCCTGAACTTGGCATAGGCGGCATCAACCGTCTTTTGCGCGTCGGCGCCCGCCTGGGCGCGGAGCGCCGGGATCGTGGCCGTCGCGGTCAGCACGACGGCGGCCACGTAGATCGTTGGTTTCATGGCTAACCTCCGAGCTTCCAGGAGAAGTTGTATTTGAACGAGAACTGCAGCTTGAATCCGTCGCTGTGGAAGCCGTCGGAGAAGTTCTCGCGCCGCCCCCACTGCAGCTCACCACCGAACATGACGTTGGGTGCGGGGTAGTACAGGAGGTTGCCGAGCGCGTAATGGCCGACTCTGAAGGCATCGGGCGCCTGGGCGTCCGTGTTGTCGTTGTCCTGCCAGGAGTACCCGATTGCGCTGCTGAACTGGTCGTTGTATTTGTGATCGAGAAAGATATTGAAAGCGACAATCGGAATCGGCTGGCCGACCACCGGAGTTACTGCGTTCCCCGGATTGTTCTCGATGCCGATGTCGATCGGCGAGTCGTTCATCTCGTTCTGAATGCCCTCGCCGACGGTGAACTGCATCCGGACCACATCGTTCTTGGTGGCATTCAGGCTCGAGCTGACGTTCCATCCCCAGCCGGTCGCGTCGCCACTCAGGTCGAACTGGTCGTCGAGCGTGTCATCCCAGTTGATCCTCCGCAGCATGCCGGCGGTTCTGACGTAGCCCCACGTTCCCGAGTGGCGGTAGGCCGCCGCGAAGTCCGGCAGCGGGAAGCGGGCGCGAATCCCATCGAGCTCGACACGATCCGCGTAGAGACCCTGATCGCCGCTCGCGCCCGGCCGCGCCAGTGCGACCATGAACGAGTCCGTCTCCGTCTGGATCGGCGTATACCGAAGCTGGACGTTCCGGTACCAGGGAATCCCGGTGGGCCCCCAGTACTCGAGGGAGTTGGGATAGACATCGGGATCGGTGAAGGGGCTCCAGTACTGGCCGGCGCCGACCGGTCCGAGCTCGCCCCACGCATGACGCAGCCGGAACGTCGTCTGTCCTTCGTCCGCGCCAGTGCCGAACAGCTCGAATTCGAAGATGGTCTTCAGATCGCCGAGCTCGGTGGGAGTCGAGGAGCGGAACCCCAAACGACTCTGGCGCACGCCGGCGAAGGTATTGTGGTCCTCGCCGTACTGGTTCTCGAACGACGGCAGCCTGGTTACGCGCATCGTGTCGAACCACTCGGGTTTGATCTGCTTGAAGTCGTGGCCGATGTCGAGCATCGCGAAGCCGTAGATCTCGAAGCTCGACTTCGCATCCGGTGTGGCCTGACCGGCCGCGCCGGCGCCGTTATCGGGGTCGGCGGGGGCGCTTTGCGCGCGGGCGACTGAATGCACCCCGAATAACACCACCATCGCCAGCAGCCAGACCAAACCGAACTGGCGGTTCGTCTGCGTTCGTCGCATCTCCTGTCCTCCTTGGTGAATGCACCCCTTCAGCGCACGTTGGCCTTTTCCCAGGCCCTGACCTTCCTTCGTCCTTCGTCGAAGATCCGTTCGTAGTTGCCCGTCCGGATCTTCGCACTCGCGTCGGGCGTCAGCTGCTTCCAGATCGGCGCCCACATCTCGAACACCTCGTAGTACGGCGCCGGACCTGCCGGCGCCACCGTGTCGGTCCCGAACAGGAAACGATCGGGATACTTGTTCAGCGCCGCAGCGACGCGAGTGATTGACTCGGGAGTCGCAATCGCGTACTTCGCGACCTCGTCCCAGGAAATGTCGAAGTTCACGTGGTTAAACCCCGGATCGGTCAGGATGTCTTCGACGATCCCGAGCTGCCCGGGGCTGCGCTCGGCCGCGGCGACCGCGGCCGATCCGGTTACCGGGTGGACGATGCGGCCGAGGCCGATGTGGGCCCATATGATCGTGGTCTTCGGGTGCCGCTTGAGCAGCGTCTTCATCTGATCGAGGTAGACCGGCGCTGCTCCCTGCTTCGCGAACGGCATGTCGATGTCGTTGTGGAAGATGACGACCAGGCCGGCTTCGGCCGCGAAGTCGAGAATGCGATCGAGCGCCGGGTTGGTCAGGCTCGCGGTCTCGCCGGCGACCTTCGACGAGACGAACTCCTTGTGCACGCTGAACTCGCCGATGCCGGTGAAGACACCGGGGAACGCCTTCAGCACGCGGCGGATGTGATCGACCCCGTACATGTCGGCGGGATTGAACCCGGTGATCATCGGATCGAACCGCCCCTGCTGGCCCGGCGTCAGTGATCGGTAGGCCGTCGCGATGGACGCGTCCGTGAAGGAGTAGTAGTAGAGCGGCGCGTCGCTGTGCAGGTAATACGTCGGCGCGAAGTCGCCCGAGTTCGCATACGACCACTGCTGCTGCAGCGGGATGCCGAACAGCGTGGAACGGCTCACCCGGTCACCCATGATTTCCAGGAAACGCCGCACATCGATGCCTTCCTGGATGTAGTTGGTCAGGTGGAAGTGCGAGTCGTTGAAGCTATTGGCGGCCGCGGGCACTTGGGCCGCTCGACCGGGATCCGGGGTCCGGGATCCGGGATCCGGGAGCCGGGCTGCGGTCCGCGGACCGCGGACCGCGGACATCCGTGGATCGCCGGAAAGCAGTACTCCCAGCGCAACCGAGAGCGCCATGCGTGAGGTCCTCATTAGAAGTTGACCTCGAGATTGATGTGGAACACCGGGCCCTTCGCGCCCACGGGCATCGGATACGCGGTGTATCCCACCGGTGACTTGTCGACGTAGATCAGCTCGCCATTGAGACGGACGCCGCGGTCTTTCAGGAAGTACCAGTTCTGTCCGCCGCGAACTTCCCACGGATCGCCATAGTCACCGAATACCTGCGAAGCGCCGGCGTAAAGCTGCAGGATCTTGGGTACCGCCATCGCGGACGCCTGCACCTGGTATCCGGTGTCGTTGATATTCGGGATGAAGCCGGTGTTGATGCCGGTGAAGTTGCGAAGCCAGCGCCAGTAGACTTCGCCTTCGAGCGACACGCCGAGGTACTTGGCGCCGGCGTCGACGCTCATCATGTGGTAGTCGACTTCGTTGACCGTGACGCCGGGACCAAACAGATCCGGCGTGAAGATGATGCTGCCGTCGGTCAGCCGGATCTGACTGTTCTCGATCCCTTCAGTGCCCGGCTGGCTCTGTTTCTCTTCGAGGCTGTGGGTGTAATGGAGACCAAGGCGGGTGGCGACATTCTGGTGATCGTCGTAATCGCCGAAGGTGCCATACAAGCCGAACTCGCCGGTCGTCGGCAGCCACTGCACCGAGTACGACTGCGTGTCGAACCGGTTGTCGAGCTGCGACGCGCTCACGCCCAGCGTGCTCAGGTTGTTGGCGAACATCGCGTGGTACTTGACCTTGGTGTGGAGCTCGCCTTTCAGCCACACGCCGGACGTGTACGAGCCCCGGAAGAACTCGTCGGCGATCAGGCGATCGTCGACGCCGAGCCAGTACGGAAACTGACCTTCCGTGCTTCGCACCGATGGCAGGGAAGTGATGCCGACTCCCACGCTCACGAACCGGTTGAAGTTCCACGTCAGGTTCCCTGCGCCGACGACTTGCGCGGGATCGCCCTGGGATGGATTCGACGACCAGACGTAGAGGTAGTAGCGCATCTTCGGGGAGAGGAACCACCCCGAGAACGGCGCGAAGAACTTGTTCAGCTGGACGTCCTGTCGCCGCTGGATCGTCTTGGTGTTGCCGGAGCCGTCGACGTACTCCGAGTCCAGGTTCCGCTGGTTCAGATACCGCCCGTAGCTGAAAAGCCGGAAATAGATCTGTCCCTTCGAGCCATCGACCAGCAGGAACCCGGCGTTGGGAATGTATGTGGGTGCCTTTGGCTCCGTCGCTGCAGATTCCGAAGCAGGGCCGGTCGCGAATTCGGCGGCGCAGCCGTCGGAGACCCAGACGCTCGACTGGTCGTAGCCCCAGGTTCGTCCCAGCAGACACGGCGCATCGCCGGTCGATCGCAGCAACACGACGCCGCGCGAGGTGTCGGCGCCACATTGCACCCGATCCGCTCCCTTTGATACGCAGGTGACCGTCGCCGGACGTTGGGACGAAATCTCGGGAGCACCAGAGGTTGTGTCGTCTGCGGATGCCTGAGACGGTTGCGCCGCGAGCGTGGCCGGCAGGCACGCGAGAAGGAGCACAAGGCTCCACCGAAAAAGCATGGTGATGCATCGCCCTCAGCACGCTGGATGCCAGACGGCGCGACTTCGCAATCAGCGCGCACTTATCGTTGTTTTTGCTGCGCATCACGATGGACTGTCGAGTTTAGCGGCAGGTCGACCCCTCCGTCATTCCGGAGAGCCTCCGGCGCAGAAACCACGAAGAATCGCGGCTTCATTGGCCTTTTGATGAAAGGCCCGCAAATTCGCCGCGATCCTGCACGCACGTGCAGTGGCATGGTGGGTGCTCAAGCCACGTGGAGAAAGGAAGGTGTCCATGCGGCACAAGACCACGTTCGTAGTGGTGCTGGCGGCGGCGCTCGCCACCATTGCACCTGGCAGGGCCCAGGCTCAAGACAAACGCGTGCACGTTTCACTCGGCGGAGGTTGGACTGCGCCGAACTCAGAGGTCAGCGATCATTTCGGCCAGGGTTACAACTTCAACTTCGGTGTCGACGTCGCCGTCAATCCGGTGGTCAGCATCGAAGGGCTTTACAGCTTCAACGGGCTGGGCGAGAAGAGACTCAGTATTCCGGTCGCTGGCAATCCGATCCCCGGTGACCCCGGCGTGCCCACTGACTTCTTCGCAAGCATGAACATGCAGTACGGCACGGGAAGCGTGATCGTTCAGAAGCCGGAAGGCACCGTGAGGCCGTATGGCCTGGTCGGGATGGGTGTCTACTATCGTCCGGTCGAAGTGACCACGCCCGGCGTGGGCTACGTCCCTGGTTTCTGCGATCCGTGGTGGTACGTGTGCTATCCCGGTGGGTTTGTGCCGGTCGAGAACGTCATCGGTGAGCGCAGTTCCACTGACTTTGGAATGGCGTTCGGCGGCGGCGTGCGGTTCGGCGCCATCTACGCCGAGCTCCGCTATCACTACATCTGGGGTCCGGAAATCGGGAGTCAGTCGACGAATCTTCCGTCGGTGAACCCCCCGCTCACCGATCTCGCGGGCAAGAAGGCCAACGGTCAGTTCCTCCAGACGACGTTCGGCATCCGGTTCTGACCGCACGGTACACGGCCGTGCGTGCCTGCCATGCTGTCACCTTCCAATCCGGTCGGGTCGCCGAAGTGACTCACCGGATTGGAAGGCAATGCTGAAAGCTGATACCTAGAAGCTGGAAGTTGGAAGCTGAGAATCAGCTTCTTCCGCGGTAGCGGCGCTTGACCTGCAGTTGTGCGAGCGCCTTGACCATCGACGCGTTGACCGTCGCCACTTCCTCGTCCGAGATCTTTTCCTGCAGCCTGGCAGCGGCACGCTGGCGGGCCTCTTCGACTTTGGCCTCGTCGATGTTCTCCGCGCGGATCGCCATGTCGGTGAGGATCGAGACGCGGGTGGGCGTGACCTCGATCAGCCCTTCGCCGACTGCGAGGGTTGAATCGCTGCCGTTCTTCGTGACAATGATCTCTCCCGGAACGATCTGCGTGATCAGGCGGACGTGTCCGGGGTAGACGCCCATTTCTCCCTCGGATGCCGGCAGCGTGACCATGTGGACATCTTCCGCGAAGACGGTCGCTTGCGGCGTGACGATTTCGAGCTTGAGTGTGTCGGCCATGGCGATCAGGCGGTGATTTCCTCGATGCCGCCCTTCATGTAGAAGTTGCCTTCGGGCACGCTGTCGTGCTTGCCCTCGAGGATCTCCTTGAACCCGCGCACGGTATCGGCGACCGCGACCTGCCGTCCCTCACGCCCGGTGAACACCTGTGCGGAACTGAACGGCTGGCTGAGGAAGCGCTGGATCTTCCGGGCGCGATACACGGTGAGCTTGTCCTCGGGTGACAGTTCGTCCATGCCGAGGATCGCGATGATGTCCTGCAGATCCTTGAAGCGCTGCAGCACGCGCTGCACGCGCCGTGCGACGTCGTAGTGCTCCTGGCCGACGATCTCCGGCGCCAGCGCGCGCGAAGTCGAAGCCAGCGGATCGACGGCCGGGTAGATCCCGAGCTCGGCGATCGATCGTTCGAGCACGATCGTGGCGTCGAGATGCGCGAAGGTGGTGGCCGGCGCCGGGTCGGTGAGGTCGTCCGCGGGGACGTAGACCGCCTGGAACGAAGTGATCGATCCCTTCTTGGTCGACGTGATGCGTTCCTGCAGCCCGCCCATCTCCGCGGCGAGCGTCGGCTGATAGCCGACGGCGCTCGCGGTGCGCCCGAGCAGTGCCGACACCTCGGAGCCGGCCTGTGAGAACCGGAAGATGTTGTCGATGAAGAGCAACACGTCCTGGTTCCGCTCGTCGCGGAAGTACTCGGTGATCGCCAGGCCGCTCAACGCCACGCGCAGGCGCGCGCCGGGCGGCTCGTTCATCTGGCCGTAGACCAGCGCGATCTTCGAGGCGCCGAGATCCTTCTGGTTGATGACGCCCGCCGTGGACATCTCGTGATACAGGTCGTTGCCTTCGCGGGACCGTTCGCCGACACCGGCGAACACCGACACGCCCCCATGGAGCTTCGCGATGTTGTTGATCAGCTCCATGATGACGACCGTCTTGCCGACGCCGGCGCCGCCGAACGCGCCGACCTTGCCCCCCTTGAGGAACGGGCAGATCAGGTCGATGACCTTGATGCCAGTCGACAGCACCTGCGGGGAAGTGGATTGTTCCACGAGCGGTGGCGGCAGCCGGTGGATAGGGTAGTACTTCTCGGCGTTCACCGGGCCGCGCTCGTCGACCGGCTGGCCGGTGACGTTGAACACGCGGCCCATCACCGCGTCGCCGACCGGCATCGAGATCGGCGCGCCGCTGTCGGTCACCTCCAGCCCCCGCTTGATGCCCTCGGTCCCGGACATCGAGATCGTCCGCACCCAGCGATCGCCCAGGTGCTGCTGCACCTCGAGCGTCACGCTGATGGGTTCGTTCTCGACGGTGTAGTCGCAGGTCAACGCGTTGTAGATCGCCGGCAATGCGCCGGGGAACTCGACGTCGACCACCGGTCCCGCCACCTGTACGACTCTGCCGATGTTCATGGGTTTTGTCCTTGGCAGGGCCTAAAGGCCCTGCCGGTTTGAGGGCCCATCACTGCGCCTGGCCGCCCGCGATCTCCAGCAGCTCCTTCGTGATGTTCCCCTGCCGCAGCTTGTTGTATTCGAGCCTCAGGCTCCTGATCAGGTCTTCCGCGGCGTCGGTGGCGTTTTTCATCGAGACCATCCGCGCACTCTGTTCGCTCGCCTTCGCGTGGAGCAGGGTGAAATAGAGAAAGATGTTCAGATACTGGCCGATCAAATAGCTCATCACCGTCTCCGGGTCGGGTTCGAAGACGGTGTCCTCGGTGATGCTGGCCAGCTCCTGTTCCGTCGGTGCGCCGGGTATCTGCAGCCCCCTGATTTCGCCAATCGGCAGATACTCGAGCGTGACCGCCTGCTGCGAGAGCGTGTTGACGAACTTCGTGGTCACGATCGTGACCTCGTCGACCTCGCCTTTCAGGAACAGGTCGCGCGCGAACGAAGCGATCGCCCTGGCCTCCGGGAACGTCGGGTTGTCGCCGTAGGTGAACTCCGCCGCCAGGCGTCGGCGCGAGCGCGCGACGAACTGGGCGGCCTTGCGCCCGGCGGTGATGAAGAGCGTCGAACTCTGGTCGAATTGTGAGGCAAGCCTGAACACGTTGGTGTTGAGCGGACCACACAGGCCTTTGTCGGCCGCGATCAGGATCACGGCCCGCGTCTTCACCGGGCGCACCTCCAACAGCGGGTCGCTGAACCCGAGTAGCCGGGTGGTCGCGGCACGCTGGATGCGGTACAACAACCGGGCGAACGGCTGCGATACGATCGCCGCCTGCTGCGCCTTGCGCATCTTCGACGACGCGACCATCTGCATGGCGCGCGTGATCTGCGCGGTGCCGGTCACCGACTTGATTCGCCGCCGGAGCTCGCGTGGGCTGGGCATCGCTGTTCCGTGATGATCAGGCCGATGGACGCGCCGACCACGCCTGCTTGAACTGATCGGCGGCGGCTTTCAGATCGGCCTTGATCGCGTCGCTCACCACCTTCTCCTGGCCGATCTTCTTCAGCACCTCGGCCTTGCGGGTCACCAGGAAGTCGGTCCACTGCGCCTGGAATTCCTTGATCCGCTCGACCGCCACGTCATCCACGTAGCCGTTCTGCACGGCCCAGATGATGGCGACCTGCTGCTCCACCGGGATCGGGCTGTATTGCGGCTGCTTGAACAGCTCGACGATCCGCTTGCCGCGATCGATCTTGGCCTGGGTCTGGGCGTCGAGCTCGGATCCGAACTGCGCGAACGCGGCGAGCTCACGGAATTGGGCGAGGTCCCCCTTGAGCTGACCAGCGACCTGCTTCATGGCCTTCAACTGCGCTGCCGATCCGACGCGTGACACCGAGATGCCGACCGAGATCGCCGGCCGCACGCCCTGGTAGAAGAGGTCGGTCTCGAGGAA